>Ga0102928_1000773_pt1 | contig 20562 bp, 18 predicted proteins | sample SalPonR1_B_D1_MG_FD_78504 | JGI IMG/M metagenome (GOLD analysis project Ga0102928, IMG submission 78504) | Salt pond soil microbial communities from South San Francisco under conditions of wetland restoration - Salt Pond MetaG R1_B_D1_MG | ecosystem: Environmental > Aquatic > Marine > Intertidal...
AGGTAGTAGTAACCGGCCGGATTCGACGGCTGGTAATCGAAGGTCTGATCTCTCTTGATGTTGAGCTTGATCTCGTTTCCGGCCATGTCGTTATCCTTTGTCGTCGAATCTCTCCGCTACCTCGAATATATCACCCATGCAGTGGCTGCCCGATCATTGACTCGAGGGAGACCAACTCAAGTTGATGAGAGTCACATCGCCGGCGCCGCAACGCACGACGAAAACGTCGGCTTCCCTGTCGCTCTTGAGCGGGCGCAGCACTTCGTCGATCAGGTTGTCCTCGGCCAGGGACTTCAAACGGGCTGGAATTTTCATTGGTAGCGATTATGACACCCATCGCCGAATGCCCTAGAGTCATGCGGGGTCGCAAGACCACCTCGGAAGGGCGCACATGAAACAGAACTCTACCTTTGGAGATACTGAACACGACTCCGCGAGCCGCGAGCTTCATGTCCAGTCAATCAGTTCTTGACGGGCTCCGGGCCCCTGTTTCCGTTCATTCCCGCCGTCGGGATCGACGCACCGTCTCGGACTCGGCGTAGCGCGCGTACATATCCATCAGCACTCGCCGAAGCTGCCCGCTATAACCCGCCGCAATACCCAGCACCAGCGTCGTCACGACAGCCCTGTCAGGATTTTTCCGGACCCAGTCGCCCACCACTGGGTCGGCATGCTCACGCAGGAAATTCTCCAGATCCTCTCCTAGTTCAACATCATTGTCGCCACGCCCCCTTCGGCGGGACGACGACCCGCTGCCGGCACCGCCGATGCGGGCGATAAGGAAAATGAGAGCGATCAGCACGATCCCGCATGCCGCAGTCACCAGCGCGGCCAGATCGGGCGGCAGGTGTTCCCGGAATGCGAAGTACCCGGCAAGGCCGAGAAACGCAAAGACGCACAGGCCCAATGGCACAACCAGCGCCGTAACCAGCGCACCGGTTTCGACACGTTTTTTCATTTTTTTCAGCATTGCGGGATTGGGCAACCGTCAGCCTGGCTCAGCGGTCGAGCAATTTACCTAGTATGAAGCCAATGCCGAGCGCAACCGCGATGCTCGTCATCGGGCGTTCTTCGACTTCCTTCTCGAATGCTCCCCACGTGTGGCGAGCCTGCTCGCGCGAATGTTCGGCCGCAGCGCGAATTCGATCCCGCCCCTCACCGGTTGCGGTGCGCGCAAGTTGCGAAACAGTATTACCGATATCCGACAGCTCGCCTTTCAGTGCAGCGAACTCTTCCTTGAGTTCCTGAAGTTCCTTGTCAGTTGCAGTGGCCATTGGTCGTCCTCCAGAGGTCTGTTTCGGAAAAATTCCCCTTAGTTACATTAACATATCGGACCCGTGCATCTGGAGTCCCGACACATGAAGCGCGAAGACGAGGCCCTTCCCGAACCAGCCCGGACGAGAGACGGCACCATGTCGGACGACATCGACGGCCTCCAGAAACTGGTCGAGCGAATACATCTTATCGACGGCGGCCACGACCCGGTCGATCTGGAAGCCGTGCTGCTGCAAATTGGGCGTCGATCGTTCGGCACCATATTGTTATTCGCCGGTATCGTCGTGCTCGTCCCGCTCATCGGCGACATTCCCGGCGTGCCGTCGCTGGCTGCTGTGCTGGTCGCAATAACCTCGATGCAGTTGCTGGCTGGCCGTCAGCACTTCTGGCTACCTGGTTTTTTGCTGAAACGCTCGATCTCTCGCGCACGACTCGAGAAAACGCTGAAGTTCGTCCAGGGGCCGGCCCGGTTTACGGATCGCTTTACGCGCCGACGCCTGGAATTCTTTGTCAGTCAGACCAGCACTCGCGCCATTGGCGCGGCGACGCTTGGCGTGGCATTGGTGATGCCGGTGCTGGAACTGATTCCGTTCAGCGCCAACCTGGCAGGAATTGCGCTGTGCGCATTCGGCGTCGCGCTGATCGCACGAGATGGTCTGTTCGCCCTGATTTCGCTTCTGACGACGGCTGGCGTCTTCGTCCTTCTCGGCTACTGGCTGGTCAACCTGTAGTCCTGTCGGCGGGACGACGAGCCGCCGGATAATGAACCGCGCAAGCGGCAGAAGCACGACGAAGAGGAGCAACACCATCGGCAGGGAGAGTCCGGGGATAAAAACAACAAGGTTGTCAGGCTGAGTGTTATCGCGAACACACGCCCTTTCGCGATGCGGACCCGCAGCGACAGTTCCACTTCGGTTTTTCTGGTTTATCTGCGCCGAGGAAGCAAAGAAATTACCCGGGCGGACCTTCGCTTGGACGGTGAGAGGCCGGATCGCCCTGATCCGCCTTCGGCGAAATGCGCTCCGACTGCAAGACCGTCCAGGGAAGTTCCAGCGCGGTGGCCCAGGCCATGCCCAGGGCCAGCCCCAGGACAATACCGGAAGGCGCGGCCCATCCGGCCACGACCGTTCCCAGCGCCACCGTGCAGAGAATGAACGTGCCGACGCCGGCGCAGGCGACCGCGCGCTCCCAACCCAGCGTTCTAGCGGTGAGCGCCGTCGTATGAACCAGCAGCACTGCTGAGACGGCGACCGGTACCGACGGGTACTCAGCACCAGGTACATGGCCTTCGAGCACCATGCTGTCGAGGAAAGATGCGCCTCCGGCAGCGCCGACGACACCAAAGCCGATCCGAAGCGCCGCGGCCCATCCCGCACGCCATAAAACAAGCGCTATAAGCGGCACGGCCATCACGAAGACGCCGGGCCAGTGAAATGCGCGGAGCCCGCTGCGTGCGATCGAAACCGCCTTCTCGGTTCGGGTGTCGCCCATCCATTCCAGTACAGGAAAGTCGATAACCGCCAATCCGCGCGCCACCTGATTCTGACTGGACATCAATCCGATGCCTGCAATTGCGCCCAGGAGGGCGATAAAGCAGATCGTCAGGCTTAGCCCCTTTGCTACACGCGGGTTGAGCCGCCGCCCCAGCCAGCGGAATCCGGGGGCAAGCGTGCGCGCGAGCGCACGAGTGCCCGTCGTCCGAAGCGTCAAGCGAAACAAGGCCTGCACGCGGCGCTGATTCGCCGCGAGCCAGACGGCCACCCAGCGAATGACGACGCCCGCAAGAAAGAGGATCAAGACCAGAAGCGCCGCTGTTCCGCTCACTTCCTTGATGATTCCCCAGGACTCTCCGAGCACGAATCCGAGTGTGATCCAGACGACCGCCCATATCAGACTCGCCGGCAAATCGAGAAGTACGAAACGGCGATAGCTGACCTTTGAAGCGCCGGCGAGAAACGGCACGATGATTCGGGTGGGGGTAGAGACCCGGCCCAACACGATGGCCCACTCGCCTCTGCGGAGCATGAAGTCCTGCGCCTTTCGAATCGAACCGCCGAAGAACCTCTGGAGCGGCGCCCATTCCAGCAATCCATTGCCCCAGCGGCGACCCAGGTAGAAGCCCGTGGCGTTGCCCGCAACTGTCGCCGGCACGACGACGCCCAGCAGTATGTCTATCTCTATCTGGCCGCGCGATGCGAGGATTCCGCCGGTCACCACGGCGAGTTCCCCCGGCGTCACGAAACCGAGGAAGAATGCGGCCTCGGTCCAGCAGAACACGCCGATCAGAAGATAAACCGTGAACGGTGAAAGCTCGAAGAGCGGCTGGAGGATTTTTTCCATGAGATTTCGTATGTCGGGTTACGGCGCTATTTCTCCGGCGGCATTCAGAATCAGGGACAACTGTCGTGTCATCGCATCGGATGACTGGATCACCAGCGCGATCGATACTCCACAGCCCCGAATAAGTATAAACACACTTATCTGGTCATGGCCGGTGACGCTGAAAGCTGGTGATATGCGCCGCCAATTCAAGCACGAACCCATCCACACATCACGGATTCGCTCCGGGTTAACCAGGAAACCTCTTGTTGAATGGCCACGGAGGCAACGGGTCTTTTGCGGGCGCTCCGCCTCGTTTCAGCTCGCTTGTCTGGAGTGACCAAACGGCACTGGATCGGAAAGCACCTGGTCCGGCAGAACATACGCATACTGCGCGCTGAAGCCGTTCATGAGACCGCCAACCAGAACCTTGCGGATCATCAACAACTCCTTGCTCATGGGCGAGACGTGGCATGACGATCGGAATGTCTCGCCATCGCATACTAGCTCGCCCCCCCCCGCGGCAGGTGAGCGGGGGAACAGGCGGGCTGCTCGCAGCGCCCTCGAATCTTCGCTGGATTCTACCGGCCTCGGCAACAAAGTCGTGCGCTGAGGGAAAGGGGTAGATTTCCCTGTTTGTCTGCCGCAGCACGCATGGGCGATATCGGAAGGGCATCACCGAAGAGACTCGACTATCATTGCGGGTTCCGACCATCGTTCGATGGCGCGCGCCCGACACCAAGATTCTTCATGGACAACCCGGTTCAGTACGTTTTCGACAGTGCCACCTTTGCGCCCCGCGAGGCTCGATTGCGCCTGGATGACGAGGACATCATCCTGGAGCAGAAAGTCGCCGACCTTCTCCATGCCTTCTGCCGCCGGCCGGGACAGGTACTGACCAAGACCTGGCTGATGGAGGAGATCTGGCCGGGCCGCATCGTCAACGAGGACAGCCTTTCGGTTGCGGTCAGCAAGCTCAGACGCGTGCTGGGCGACCGGGCGGCCGCGCCGAAGTACATCCGCACGGTGACCGGCACAGGCTATCTCTGGCTACCCGACGTTCGTCGAACCGCCGTGCATCCCGAACGCGCCGCCGCAACCGCGCCACCGCGCGCGGGCCGGTGGCAGCTTTCGGCCTTCATCGCAGTCGGCCTGCTACTGGCTGCGATCGGGGGTTGGTGGTTCAGCCTTGACCGGGCACCGTCTCCGGCCATACCGGCCGAAGAGGCCGCGCAAAGTGAAATCGGCCCGTTGCTCGAACGGGCCGAGGCACAGCTCGACAGCGAGCAGCCAGAGGTTCTGCGCCAGGCCATTGCCGACTTCAGAGAAGTACTGGAGCGCCAGCCCGGCGTGGTCGAAGCCTACCTCGGGATCGCCGAGGCCAAGCTGGATCTCAGCGGCCTCGCCGGCCACCTCGACATCGAACTTTATTCCGACGAAGTACATGCGCTGCTCGACCGCGTCATCGAACTCGATCCCGACAATGCCCGGGCCTGGGTGCGCAAGGCGGAGCTCTACCTGCTGGCCGATTGGAACATCGAGCTGGCCGAACAAGCCTACCTGCGGGCGATCGCGCTCAAGCCGGACGACCCGATGAATTACCTGCCCTACAGCGAGTTTCTGCTCACGCTTGGGGAATTCGAGCGTGCCGAGGACGTACTGGAGCGCCTGCGAGAGGCCAATCCCGCCTGGTACCAGTTCGTGAACATGACGTATGTCTACTACATGCGCGGCGAACTGGAGCGCGCGCTGTCTGAAGTGCGGAGACTGATGACGAGCGAGCCTGAGTCCGACTATGTTCAGCGGATGCTGCACCGGATCGCACTGGTGCTGGGCGACGACGAACTGGCCTTCGAACAGCTGCCCGCGCTATTGCGCAAGGCCGGATTGGAAGAAGAAGAGATCGGCCGGTATTCAGAACTCTACCGGCAACAGGGGCTGGCCCCTTTGTTCGGACGACTGCTCGACGAACGCTTCGAGGCCAACATCGGTCACTATGTGCCGCCGATGAGCTGGGCACGCTACGCGATTCTCGCCGGGCGCCACGACGAAGCCTTCCGTTGGCTGGACGAGGCGATCGATGAACGTCAGCCGCAGGTGCTGCTGCTCAACGTCGATCCCGTCTACCTGCCCCTGCGTAACGATCCCCGCTTTACCGACCTGCTCGATCGCCTGCCGCGGCGGGCAGGCGATCCCGGGTTCAATTACTAGGAGCCTGTCGGATTTAACGCTGATCTACTGCGTAAAAGCCGGATTGGGCCAGATTCTCCGCTCTTTTTCGTTAAATAGTCCCACTATTCGCCTCAGAAGATCGAAAAATCTGGCTCCAACCGGACTTTTCCTCGCTACGATCGGTTGAATCCGACAGTCTCCTAGGAAGCTTTCTGGCTGTTCAAGGTGGTCACCGGAAATTCCTCCGGTGAAAGCACTGTCACCAGGTCGCCGCTGCGAATGGATTCCGCGCCGCGCACGATCACTTGCTGGCCGGCCGCCAGCGAACCCTCCACGGCGACAAAATCACCATGATCGGCGCCGACCTCGACCGGAATCGCCCGGACCCGCCCCTCTTCGTCGAGCACGAAGACGCGGATATGCTCTTCCCCCAGCACCAGGGCGTCGCGCGGCACGATGTGTTGTTTCGAAGGCAACGCGGTGGGAACTGCCACGCTGATCAGTTGCCCGATGCGGAACTTCGAGGCCATCGAGGCCGGCACCGCCAGAAAGCCCACAAAGCTCTGCGACTGTTCGTCGCTGACCGGCACGGTCGCCCGCACGGCCAGCTCGGCGCTGCCCGCACCCCAATGCACGCGCAGGCTTCCCACCGCAGTAGGCAATTCGCTGTGCGCCAGCGGTCCGTGAAAACGAATCTCGAGTGATTCGGTGCTGATCAGCTGGGCCACCGGCTGTGTCGCCGTGACGCTCTCGCCCTGTTGCTGGAAGCGTTGCGTAACCATGCCGTCGAAAGGTGCGACGATTCGGGTCCTGGCCAGGTCTTCTCGGGCCCGGTCGATCTCGACCTGCAGCAGTTCGGCATCCGAACGCGCCATGCCCAGATCGGCCTCCAGCGAGTCGAGGTCGCGCGACGAAATCGACTGCTGCTGGTGCAAGAGACGGTACCGTTCCAGGTCGCGTTCGAAACGGCGGATCTCGATCTGCTTCTTGTTCATCCTCGCCTCCAGTTCGCGTACCGCCAGCTGGAAGGGGCGCTCGTCGAGCCGGGCAATCGGTTCGCCCCGCACCATGCGTGTACCGGGTTCGGCCACCCATGTAAGCGAACCGGCTATGCCGGCCGACACGGCCGAGTCGGAGCGGCTCTGCACGGTACCGGTGACCATCAGGGTCGGGCTGACCTCGTCTGCGGCCACCGTCACGACCGAAACCACGGGCCGCTCGGCGGCGAGGATGGGGGCGCTCGGCAGCGCGACGGCCAGCAGGGCGAAAGACAGTATGTTCATGATGCGATTGGCGATGTTCATGGCGATGACTCCGTTTGAGGACAATTTCAGGATGATTGATCAGAACTGCTGGATAGCGGATTCGAGCCCGGCATCGCCACGCCGCTCGCGCAGACGCGCGATCAGCCGCAGCGCCGATGCCATGAAGACGACGGTGAACAGCGTGCTGGTCAGCATGCCGCCGACGATCACCACGGCCAGGCCGCGGTAGATCTCGCTGCCCACGCCGGGCACCAGCACCAGCGGCAGCATGCCGACCACCGAGGTGAGCGTGCTCATCCAGATCGGTCGAACGCGGGTTTCGACGGCCATGCGAATGGATTCGTCTGACGAAAGACCGTCCGCAATTCCGCGTCGGGCGCGATCGATCAGCAGGATCGCGTTGTTGACCACCAGGCCCATGAGGATCACAAAACCGATCATGGTCAGCAGGTCCAGCGACTGGAAGGTGAACAGGTTGAGCGCGCGCAGGCCCAGCACGCCGCCGGCCAGTGCCATCGGCATGGAGGCGAGAACCACCAGGCTGTCGATCGTCGATCGAAACAGGGCGGCCATCAGCAGAAACAGCACGAGCACGGCGAAAGCGAAGTTCCACGCCATGGTCGATATCGTGTCGGCCAGGTCGTCGGAACCGCCCGAGAGCATCAGGTGGATGCCCGAACTGACCTGTGCCTGCGCGTCGGCCATGATCGGCGCCAGCTTTTCGAGCGCTGCCTCCAGCGACATGTCCGCTGGCGGCGTGATTGCCAGCGTGAACGTCCGCTCGCCGTTGTAGCGGCGAAGCTGCGTCGGGCCCGCCTGGCGCTCGGTGCGGGTCAGCTGACCCAGGGTCTGCACGCCGGCCCGCGGTGTCGCCATGGGCACGGCCTGGAGTTGCTCGGGCGTTGCCCAGCGCGGCGCCTTGAGAATGATGTTCTGGCGCCGGCTGCCGTCGAACTGCTCGCCCACGTACAGGCCTGAAGTGGCCGCGCGCACCATGCCGGCGACCTGGCTGCGATCCAGACCGGCCTCGGCGACGGCGTGATCGTCGGGGCGCAGAATCAATTGCGGCTGCGCCGCCTTCAAGCCGGGCAGCGGCCGCAATCCCGCACCGGGGATTTCGCTGCCGATGCGCTTCATGGTTTGTACTGCCACCTGCCGAGAAGCGTCGTCGAGTTCGCCGTTGAAGTTCAGGTACACAGAACGACTGCCGCCGATGTTGAGGCTCAGCAGCGAGGACTGGAAGGAGAACGCGCGCGTGTCGGGCAAGCCCACAAGAATCTCGGTACTCAGGAGATCGAGCACTTCCTGCACTTCGACCGGGTTCTCCGGGTACACGAACAGCACCTTGCCGCCCTCTCCCATGGCCAGGTTGTAGCCACGAATGGCAGGCGACTTGCCGCCGAAACGGTAGGGCTCGAGCCGACGCATGATCGTGCTGCCGATCTCGTCTTCCAGCGTCTCGTAGCTGGCGCCCGGCGGCACCGAAAACACCGTCATGATGCCTTCCCATTTGGCTTCGGGCAGGAAGTCGGTCTCGGGTGCCAGCGCCCAGATCACTGCCGCCGCGCCCGGTCCGAGGACGAGCAGCCAAAGCACAGCGCGCCTGTCGTTGCCGGTCAGTGCGAGATAGCGTCGCGAAAGCCGGTGCCAGAACCGCGGCGGCTGAGCGCCGTCGGATTTGCGTCGCAGGAAAATGCCGGCCACCACCGGCACCAGGAAGAATGCGCCCAGCATGGAGGCGCACACGGCCACGGCCATGCTCACCGCCAGGTCGAAGAACAGCTGCCCTTCCACGCCCTGCATGAACACGATCGGGGTGAAGATCGCCACCGTCGTCAACGTGGAAGCGAACAGCGCCGGCGCCACTTCGGTCGTGCCCTGCATCACTGCCTTCTTCAACGGCTTACCGTGCTGCAGCAGTCGCACGATGTTCTCCTGGACCACGATGGCCGCATCCAGCACCAGCCCGACGGAAAACGCCAGGCCGGCCAGCGAGATGATGTTGAGGCTGCGCCCGAGCAGGTCGAGTACCAGCAGCGCTGCCAGCAGCGATACCGGGATGGTGATGGCGATCAGCACCGTCGAGCGCCAGCCGCGCAGCATCAGGTAGAGCAGGCCCATGGCCAGAACGATGCCCAGCCCGAGATTCCCCTGAACCAGCGCCACCGCACGCTTGATGTGCTCGGAGGAATCGAAGCTGAGAATCAATTCCAGCTCCGCGTTCAGCAGCTTCTGTTCGTTGACCTCGGCGATGCGCTTCTTCAGCTCGGTCATGATATCGACGGTGTTGGCGTTGGTGGCCGCGAACAGCTGGATGTAGAAGGCCGGATAACCGTCGCGGTAGGCGAAGGCCCTGAACGGCTCGTGGCCCTGGCGGACATCGGCGATCTCGCCCAGGCGCACCGGCCGGCCGTCGTTGTAGGTGACGATCATCTGTGCCCACTCGTCGGCGATGTACTGACCGGCGAATCGCACCGTGTATTCGCGCCGGCCGACGGAAGCGAAACCGCCCGAGACATTGCCGGCGTTGCGGATTTTCTCCAGCACGCTGTCCAGCTGCAGACCGAGTGCGGCCATGCGGTAGGGGTCGAACACGATCTCGATCTGCGGCTCGCGGAAGCTGTTGAGCCCGACCTTGGTCACGCCCGGGATCGAACGCAGCCTCGGCTCCACGGCCTGCCGGATCAATTCCTGGTCGGCGGTGAAATCGCCGTCGGCGTCTTCGGTGGTCTTGCGGATCAGCAGCGTAGCCAGGGGTTGCTCCAGCCCGCCCAGGCTGATCATCGGCTCCTCGGCCTCGCGCGGCCTGGGCGGCGCCTGGTTCATCGCATTGATCACGTCCATCAGTTTCATCTGCATGTCCGTCCCGACCTGGAAAGACAGGATGGTGATGCTCATGCCTGCGCGCACCGAAGACTGAATGGACTCCAGGCCGGTGATGGCCTGCAGCGCTTCTTCCTGTGGTTCGACCAGCTCGGCCTCCATTTCTGCCGGCGCGGCCGCCCGCCAGAAATTGAGAATCGAAATTTTCGGCCGCTCCAGGTTGGGCGTGAGCTGCACCGGCAGGTTGACCAGCGCGACGACCCCCATGATGCCGACGATGAGGAAAGCGACTACGGTGGCCGCAGGGTTGGCGTGACTGAGCTTGAACAGGTTCATGGCGCGATTCCCGCAAGAACGTGATGAATGTGGCTCGCATCATCCGCGCTGCCTGCGTCGATGTCCTGAAGCCGGGCCGAAACATCCGGAAACGTTCCGAACCAGCGCTTAAGAATCGCTTCAAGCTTCTGTTTTAATAAGAGAAAATGAATACTCAGGGCGGTCCATGCAATATCGCCGAGGCCCTTCCAGGCCAACCGCGGCGGGCAAGTCATTCGCCGATCCGAAGCAAGAACACGTCTTCACGCCGCCGGAGATGACCGGCATCGGGCCATCGGGATCGCCGGAATGCTCGGATTCGGTCAGGTCAAGCCCGGCGTGCTTTCCGGCAATCCGCGGGCACTGACGCCCCCGTCTGGTTGCATACGACGCCGACCGGCGACGGCCGGTTGCTCGATCGGGCCGACAATGCCGAAAATCCGGGGCAGGAACAAGGTAGTGGGAAAGCTGGGGCGACGCGAACGACGTTGCGGCGCTTGAGTGTGGCCGGGAGCGTAAGGCTGATGCTACAGCCGCTTTCCGGACAAAAAGCCGAGAGACCCGTGAACAACCCTGCGCCGGGCGCAGGGTTGATCGGCAATTTTCTAATCCTCGACCTCCAGACCCTTGTCGGACCAGGCCGAGAAGGAGCCCAGGTATAGATCCACCTGCTTGAATCCATTGCGAAGCAGCAGGCTCGCCGCGATGGTGGCGCGGCTGCCGCTGCCGCACATGACCGTGTAGCGGCGGCCGCTATCGAGTTCCTCGACCGCGTCGGGCAGTTCGCCCACGTAAGCGTGGTGCGCACCGGGAACGCGACCTTCTTCCACTTCGTCATCGTCGCGTACATCCAGCAGCGTCCAGCCCCCGTCACCAGATTCCACGCGCCGCTTCACCTCAGCGGTATCGACCACGCGCAAGCTGCCGAACGCCTGCCCGGCCGACGCCCAGCCGGCAAGGGACGGGGCCAGGAAACCGAGGATGCGGTCGTAGCCGATGCGCGCCAGTGCCGTGGCCGCGCGCTCGGCCTGATCGGGGTTCTCGGCAACCAGCGCGAGTTCGTCTTCGGGAGACAGGAACCACCCGGCAAAGCTGGCGATCATGTGATCCGGGATAGCGATGCTTCCGGGCAAGTGCGCACCCAGAAAAGCCGATGCGCTGCGTACGTCGAGCACCGTGGCGCGTGCGGCCGCTTCCAGAAAGTCCGGGGTATTGAGCGCAGCGGGCCGCAGCGGCCGCCTTGTCGCGGACGCCCCTTCCAGGTTGCCCGCCTCCATGTGTCGAAAATATGGCGGCTGGCGATGATGCTCTGCGATCTTCGCCTCGATGAACGCGTCGCGATCGGTCATCTGAAGACGGGAATTGTTGTGGCGTTCATAACCTATTGTCGAGACCTCGCGATCGGCCATTGCATTGCCGCAGACCGAGCCCGCGCCGTGCGCCGGGTAGATCACGGCCTGGTCGCCCAACGCCAGTAATTTCTGCAGGCTGTCGTACAGCAGGCCCGCTACCTCGCGGGCGCGGTCGGGATAGAAGTCGGTGCGGCCGACGTCGCCGACGAACAGGGCGTCACCGGTAAAAACGCCAACGGCTTGCTCGCCGAACGCCGGGTCGTAAAAGGCGAACGACAGGCTGTCGTCGGTATGACCGGGCGTCTCCAGCACCCGGAGCCGTACGCTGCCGATGTCGAACTCGTCTCCGTCGCTCACGGTGTCGGCGTAAACCACATCGCCGGCCGCGTTCGGCCCGTGGCACACCACGGCACCGGTTCGCTCGGCCAGCACGGGAGCGCCCGAAAGCAGGTCCTCGTTGCGGTGGGTTTCGAAGATATGGGTTATCCGGCAGCCCTTCTCCGCCGCAATTTCGGCGTAAATTTCGCAATCGCGGCGAGGATCTATCACCGCCGCCTTGCCGTCGCTGCCGATCACCCAGGATAAGTGCGCGAGGCCCTCGCTCTTGATTTTTTCCACAAACATCGCATCCTCCTTCGCGGGAAACTGCCCCATCGATTGAAGCCGGATCGAAAACCCGGTGGCGAATACCCGGCGTAAATCATCTTTCCATTCGGCGAACGGCAGGCTTGCCAGACCGATGCCGCCCCTGCGGCGGGCTGTCGCCCCCGATTGTCTCGAGGCTTGCCGTTACCTCGGCGACCCCGGTACTTGTTAGCGTCGGGATCGACGACCACCGAATATGACATGGTGGTCGAGAAGTCTCCGAACAAGTCTGCGGGCCCTTCGGGCGCGCCTGGCAGCTGGCCGCCCGGCGACTCGCTGATACCATCGAGTAAAATCGAGCAGTACACTTCAAGAATTCGGAAGGCGTCTTGTCGAAACAGATCCCGCTGATGGACCTGATGATGCTGCTGGCCGAGACGCAGTCGAACCCGATGCATGTCTGCGGCCTGGTGCTGTTTGAAAAGCCCCGGGGTCGGCGCGGGCTGGTCAAGGAAATCGTCGAGGCCTATCGCGCGGCGCGACCGACACCGCCTTTCGACAGCGTGCCCGAACTTTCCGGCACGCACACGCCGCGCTGGCAGCAGGCCGATAACTACGACCCGCGCTATCACGTCCAGCACATCGCCATGCCTGCCGGCGCACGCTACGAGGATCTGCTCCATCTGGCGGGCGACCTTCACGAGACCATGCTCGATCGCGGACGCCCGCTGTTCCGGGTCTGGGTCATCGACCAGGTGCCGGGCCGGCGATTCGCGGTTTTCGTCAAGATGCATCACGCCATAATCGACGGCGTCAGCGCGGCGCGCCGGGTGAATGCAAGCCTGCGCACCACCCGGCACAAGGGCGTGCCCAAACCTCTGTTTGCCGTCGACGTAGCCGTGCGCAAGCCACGCCCGCCCAAGGCCCTGGTCAAGCGGCTGCTGGGCCTGAGCACCAACGCGACCAGCCAGTACATGGCGCTGCTCGGCAGCCTGCGAAAGGGCTTGTGGAACCGGATCGGGCTGTCGACCCAGGGCAGCGTGCCGTTCGCAGCGCATCGCGGGCCGATGAACGAACCGGTGTTGAACGCCCGCACGGTGGCCACGCTTTCTCTACCCCTGGACGCCATGCGCCGGGTCGGCAAACACTACGGCGCCACGCTCAACGACGTGGCGATGGCCGTGATCGACGCCGGCGTGCATCGCTACCTGTCCGAGCAGAACCAGCCTTTCGAGCACCGGCTTGTTGCCATGTGTCCGGTCTCGCTGCGGGAAACAGACGACGGTTCCGACGGCACCAAGGTCTCGGCGGTATTCGTGCGCATGGGCAAACCCGGCACCGGCGTGGCCGAGCGCCTGGTTCAGGTGGCCGAATCGATGAACGAGGCCAAGGAAGAAGTGCGCGGCATGTCCAGGGAAACCGCGCTGGGTCATGCCGCCGGCATGATGGCCATCGCCGGCCTGGGTGCGGTCACCCACGCCGACCGGGTCACCCGCCCCTCGGCCAACCTGGTCATTTCCAACATTCCCGGCTGGGATCGTCAGCTGTACCTCAACGGCGCGCCTTTGGTCGGCCTCTACCCGGTGTCGGCCATCGCGGCCGGGGTGGGCCTGAACGCCACCGTAATTTCTTGTAACGGAAGCATGGACTTCGGCTTTGTCGGCAACGGCGCCAGCCTGCACGACCTGCCCGCCCTGGCCGATCACGTGGCGCAGGCGTGGCGCGAGCTGGAGCAGGCGACGCCGGAAAACTGACCGGATGACTTCGCCGCAAAAGACTGAAAAACACGACAGGCCGATTGGATTATTATTGGCAGCTAATGAACGACTGCCAATAAAACTCAGGGCTCATAATTGAACATTCAGGCACATAACCGATAACGTGGTCAGCTGGCAGACACGAACCGCCAAGCTGCTCGGTCGCCTGACCATTCGCCAGGCACTCAAGCGCGACCTGTCCATCGAGGACATGCGCGACCAGATCAATAGAATGGAGCGTTTCTTTCCCGATGTGCCCGACGATGTGCGCATCGACCTCGAACCCGGACTGGAACACTGCGATGCGGAATGGCTGACGCCCGTCTCGGGACCCACCGAACGCGTCATCCTGCACCTGCCCGGCGGTGCATTCATGACCCGGTTCAAGCGCGCCGAGCGCGTTCTGCTGGCGCGCCTGTGCCGCGCCGCGCACGCCCGCGGGCGGCTGGTGTTCTATCGTCTGGCCCCCGAAAACCCCTACCCGACCGGGCTGGAAGATTGCCTGGAGGCATACCGCCAGCTTCTCGAGCTGGGCATCGCGCCCGAGCATATATTCATCAGCGGCATGTCGGCAGGCGGCTGCCTGACGCTGGCCACGTTGCTTTCCCTGCGCGACCAGGGGACGCCTATGCCGGCCGGCGCCGTGCTGATGTCCCCGGCGGCCGACTTCACCGAGCATCGCGAAGCCGGTTCCCGCTTCGACAACGCCGGTCGCGATGCCTTGCTCAGCCTCGAACAGGGCGACGAGATTCGCCGCCTGTACCTGGGCGGTCGCACCGAGCTGACCGCTCACCCCTACGTCTCGCCTGTGCTGGGCGACTTCACCGGCCTGCCGCCGCTGTTTTTCCAGGCAAGCAACACCGAGATCCTGCTCGACGACAGCCGAATCTGCGCCGAACGCGCCCGGGCGGCCGGCGTCGCGGCCGAAATCGAAATCTGGGATCGCATGCCGCACGGTTGGCAGGCCCTGTCATTTACCCCCGAATCCGGTCGCGCCATCGACCGGCTGGCCGATTTCATCCGCGAGCAATGCCCATGACATCACGCACCCGCGACAAGGCTTCGGCCGCCGCCGCGTTCATGCAACGGCTCAGACGCGATCACGCCGGCCTGTCGCGGATGCTGCGCGCCATCGACAGCATGGTCGACCGCCTGGCCACTGAACCCGAGGCGGTGCAACCGCTCCTGGTCGAGGCATTCGGGTACCTGCTCAGCTACCAGCATGGCTACCATCATCCGCGCGAAGACCGGCTGTTCGAAAAGATCAGGGCCCGGCGGCCTGCGCTGGCCGATACCCTGGCGAAGCTCGCGGGAGAACACGAGACCGGCGAGCACGAGACCGGCAAGCTGGCCGAAGACCTGGCCGCCGCCACGGCCGAGCAGCTGCGCGGCAAGAAAGGCGCCCGCCTGGCCGGGAGAATCCAGGACTATGTCCGGCATGCCCGGCTGCACATGCGCGATGAAGAAGCAGTGTTCTACGCCCGTGCCGAGCAGGTTCTGGACAAGTCGGACTGGGCCGACATCATCGACAACGGCGGCCTGCAGGATCCGCTGGCCGACATGGCTTCACTGGCCGATGAGTATCCCGGCCTGGCGGCGCACTTCGATCTCCCGACCCGCCACCTGGGCGCAAGCGAAGCTGCCGCCGAGACCGCCACCCCAATGCACGATAACGTGCTGGCCCTGACCGACCTCTACGGCGGATTGATGCACGAAGGTCTCAACCTGACACGGCGCAATACCAGGCGCCTGCTGGCCGTGCGCGGTCCGATCAGCCTGGCCCGCGCGGTAACTGCAATCACCACCAACAACCTGCGCTTTGCCGGCCAGTGCATGACCCGCCCGTCACGCTGGTTCTTCGACACGAGCAGCAACTTTATCGTTGGCCGAATCAAGCCGGATCAGGAGAGGTAATCGGGGAAGACCGACAGCAGGGCGCTTTCTACCGTCGATAACGCGACGCCCGAACGCTATCGAGACACGACGCTTTTCCGAAAAAAAATCCCGGTGTCCAAGCTTTCCCTCATTCTTGTGGAAGCTTCAGGCCTTGCGCTCGAGCTTCCGGCGCAGACGCCAGGCATAGATCGCCACCGCCAGCGCGACCAGCAGGCCGACCCCGAGGCCTTTGGCGAAATGGATTCGCGTCATGCCCGTGTCGATGTCGTGGCGATGGTTCCAGATCTCGACGATCTTGCCGTCCTCGAAGCGGAAGACGTTGATGAGTGGAATGACGGTGTCACCCATCATCAGGTGCCCGACCATGGTATCGGGGACAAAATGCCATTCCCAACGCGTGGCGACCAGGTCGCCCTCGGCAATCTGGTAATCAATTTCGCCGCTCATCTTGCCCAGTGACCAGAAAAAGTCCGCAATTTCCTTTTGCTGAACCGCGGCCTCGGTCAGATTCTTGTCGTCGCCGATGTCGTGAACCACGTACTCGTCTGCCACATAATCGCTGTAGCGATCGGTGTTTTCGCTGAACCATAGATTTTCGTAGAACCCGCGCGCCAGACGCTTGTTATCCTCGGGGTCGGCCCAGGCCAATGGCGCGATCGACAACAAACCGGTCAACCAGCCGCAGATCAGCACTGTCTTCATATCCTGCATGGCAACCTCCTGTGCATCATGACCCGGTTCATTTTATGCGCAACGAAAGGCCGGGAAAAGCCGAAGCATGCCGATGCAAGCGAAAACCGGAAAGTCCCCCTGAGACCTGTGAACGTCGGCCGGTTTGCCCAGCAAGTTCAGATCGGGCGGCCTTCCTAGAGAAGCGCCTGGCCAATTTATCTCGGCAATTTCTATTCGGTCTTGTGCGACGTTTCTTCGCGCCCGCGCGTCTCATTGACGTACAAGCAATGGAGTTCGGATGATGAGAACACTCGGGTTGATGAGAACACTCGCTGCGCTAACGATCACATTCGCCCTTGGCCCGGTATCTTCAGCCCTCGGCGATTGCCCCGATGCCATGTCCGGGAGCTGGACCGGAACTCTCGCTTTCCGAGATGAACCCCTTGCCATCGACCTCGACGTGAATGTCTCCCCGCGGGCCACTGCACGGGCAAGTTTTCCGGAGTTGGTTCGGTACGAGCAACCTCTGAAGATTGAGTGCGAAGCGGCCCGGGCCAGGCTTTCGCTGCCTTTTGGACTGGGCGATGCGTTGCTCGATATCAGTGATGGCCAGCTTGCGGGTACCTCGGACATCGGTGCCGAGTTGTCGATGCGCGCGGCCACGCCTCGCACCTTGCGGCGAACCCACCACGAGATCGCAGAGGTGGCGGGCGAATCAGTGATGGGCACACTGGTGAGACCCGACAGTTCCGGCCCCTTCCCGCTGGTCCTCGTGCTCGCTGGCTCCGGAAATCCTGTCCGGGCGAATGCGGGTTATGCCGGATGGGCCGACTGGTTTGCCCACCGCGGATTCGCGGCCTTCGTCTACGATCGGCCCACCGACGAGGTCGAACTTGACGGGCGGCTGCTCACTATCGCGGATCACGCAGCGTTGGTCATCCAGGCACTGAACAGACTGGGCGAGCTTTCGGACATTCGTTCCGACGGCGCCGGGCTCTTCGGGCGGTCCCGCGGCGCCTGGATCGCGTTCGAGGCAGCCGGCAACGACGCCCGGTTCGCCTGGCTGGCAGGCACCGGGAGCAGCGCATTAGGGGCAATCGACCAGAACCTCGCCGCCTCCCGGCAAGTCCTGGCCAATGCGGAGCTGTCGGCCAGCGAGCGGGCTGACGCGATGGCCGTGCAGACCCTGCACGCACTGACTGCGGAAAATCCGGAATTGTGGCCCCGGCTGGCCGCAGCCCTCGCCAATCGGAAAGAGGTCTGGGCAGATCTAGTCAACCAGCCGCGCGACCCGGAAGATCTGGGCTGGTTCGCCGCCCACGCTTCCCATCGCCCGGCAGACGCCATTGCGCAACTCGACGTTCCGGTTTTTCTGGCGTGGGGCGCAAATGACCGCGTCACGCCGGCGGAGACGAATCAAGCACTCTTCGAAGTGCTTCTACCGCCGGAATTCGAACACGAGCTGCACATCTACCCCGGGGTCGGACACGGACTCGAAGGACCGTTGAACACCGACGGCGACGAGGAGATCGTCTGGAGCGGAACCAGCCCGGCGTTCATCGTCGACCTGGAACGTTGGCTCGCCCGCCGAATGCCCACTGCGCCCACAAACCATTGAGATTCTGGGCAGCCACAGCGCCGGGACTCACGACCACCTCAAGGCGGGCTCTTTGATGAAAGTCTCTCCAATTCAGTAGTTCACGTGCACTAATGCTAATGTGTATTGACACGCACATGGAATAGGACATTGAAATGAAGGCTATAGCCGGAAGATTCCTGGGAGTCATGCTGCTGGGACTGACTGTTTCGACCAGCTCGATGGCGGCCGAGCCTGTCACTCCAGAGCTTACCGACAAACTAAGAGAGCTGCTTCAACAGGAGATGAGGGCTGTGCAGGGGGCCATGGCATCGATTCATTCCGCCATGGTCATGGGACAACATGCCGCTGTTGCCGAAAATGCCCAACGTATCCATGACAGCTTCATATTGCAACAATCGCTGACCGAACAGGACCGCAAAGATCTGATGTCGGCCGTACCGGAAGGCTTCATCCAGCTGGACAAAGAGTTCCATCAGCTTGCTGCGTCACTTGCAGCGGCCGGTCGAGATGAAGACACAAGAAAACAGCAAGCGCTCTTCAACGACATGACGGGCAACTGCGTCGAGTGTCACGGGACGTACGTTTCCAACCGCTTCCCCGACGTCAACGCCGGCAAGAACTGATCAGGCCTGGCCAATCTTCGGGCGAAGTCGGGACAGGCACGCGGCAGGAGCCTGGTGCTCTTGCCGCTTCAGGAAAGGCCTGTTGGATTCAGCCATGATGGACCTACGGCGGGATCAGCGTAAAATCGTGGTGACAAGGATTCCCGGCGTTTCGCGCGAGATTGATCGCCCGGCGGGAATCGGCTCCCATTCGTTTTTGCGATGTACCACGGTGAAAGTATGAGCAATCCAGGCCCCGGGCCGCTGTTTAAAATGCGTACCCTCCTGTATCGCGCCAGGATGCTTGCGCTCAGGGGCCTGACGATGCTCATGCCCGTCCCTCGCCCCATATTGTTCGTGGGCGCTGACAGCACGCGCGAGCTGACCCGTGCCATCGCGCGATTCGGCACCGGGCACGTGTTCATCGTCACCGACGCCACGCTGGTCAAGCTCGGCGTCATCGAGCCCATCGTCGAGCACCTGACGTCGCTGGATATCCGAACGACGGTATTCGACCGCGTGGAACCGGACCCCGATTTCGCACTGGTCGACGCCGGTGCGGCCGAACTCGAGGCGGCCGGCTGCGACGCGGTGCTCGCGGTTGGCGGCGGTTCGCCCATGGACGCAGCAAAGGTGATTGCGGCGCGGGTCACCAGCAACAAGCCGGCCGCCAAACTGACCGGCATTCTGAAGCTGACCGCGCCGCCTCTGCCCATTTACGCGCTCCCGACCACGGCCGGGAGCGGGTCCGAAGTCACGATTGCAGCGGTCCTGACCGATCGCGAGGCGCAGCTCAAGAAGCCGGTCGTCGATCCGAAGCTGGTCCCGGCCGCTGCCGCGCTGGATCCTCTGCTCATGCTCGGCTTGCCGCCCGGTGTCACCGCCGCGACCGGCATGGACGCGATGACCCATGCCGTCGAGTCCTATCTCTCGCGTCATGCGACGCCGGATACCGATCGCCTCGCGCTGGCCGCGGTGCGCATGATCACCCGCCACCTGCCGCGGGCCTACGCGGACGGCAGCGACGTGGAGGCGCGTGAAGCCATGGCGATTGCCGCATCCTATGCCGGTTCCGCGTTCACCAGGGCCAACGTCGGCTATGTCCACGCTATCGCCCATCAGTTCGGCGCGCGCTACCACACACCCCATGGATTGGCCAACGCCATCGTCATGCCGCACGTGCTCGAATACACCCGCCCGGCAGCAGAGCGACGCATGGCCGACCTTGCACGGGCGGCCGGCGTCGAGAGCGAAACCGACGCCGAACTGGCGGAAGGATTCATCCGGCGCATTCGTGATCTAAACGCCGAGCTTGGCATACCCGATTGCCTGACCCAGCTCAGGCGGGCCGACGTACCGGCCATAGCCGCGGCCGCGCTCAAGGAAGCCCACAGCCTCTACCCCGTGCCGCGCTACATGGACCGTCGGCGCTGCGAGGCGGTGATTACGCGCATGCTGCCTTCCAGTGAAACGGATTCCTGATGCGTACATCGAAGGCCTGGACAGGCGCAGACCGGGTAGAGGTAGTTCTATATGGACTGCACCGATTTACTTTAAAACACCGAATCATCGCCCCAGCGGGGCTCGGTCGCCTTCCTGTCTGATATGCGGCACTTGATTGGCCGCTCCGATTTCCTCACAGACTGCATCAAATTGCTTATCCGATAGCCTCCCACGATCGTAAAATTCGCACGCCAGCAGTCCCCATGCAATTTGGCGCATTGTCTTCGCGTACTTCGCGGCAGCAATGACGAACCAGACCGCGAATACAAGCAGCGCGAAGAGAAGAAAAAGCGGAAGCAGCGAAATAACAAGACCAAGAGGGTTAAGAGTCATAAAGAAGCTTCTCCTTTTTAGATAACGGGAAGTACGATTCTGAAATCGGATCGGGCTGGAATTTTCAGCTACAAGACCTGACCCCTGCAACGC
>Ga0102928_1000774_pt1 | contig 20553 bp, 17 predicted proteins | sample SalPonR1_B_D1_MG_FD_78504 | JGI IMG/M metagenome (GOLD analysis project Ga0102928, IMG submission 78504) | Salt pond soil microbial communities from South San Francisco under conditions of wetland restoration - Salt Pond MetaG R1_B_D1_MG | ecosystem: Environmental > Aquatic > Marine > Intertidal...
CCGGCTGCGCGCGGCGCTCGACGCGATGCTGGACCGCGAGGGGCGCACCGATCTGGCGCAGGGCTGTTTCGATTTCCTGCCGATGCGTGCGCGGCTCGACCTCGCCGGCTGGCCCGAGACCGACATTTTCGCGCACTGACCGGATGGCGCGCGCGGACAATACCTATTCGCGCGTGGTGGCGGGGATGAAGGTTCTGCTGCCGCTGGCCGCGCTCGGGCTTCTGTCCACACTGTTTCTCATCTCGCAGAGGATCGACCCGTCGGCCCCCGTGCCCACCGTGGCCATCGACCTCGAACAGCGCGCGCAGGACCTCGGCGTGACGCGTCCCACCTTTGCCGGGCTCTCGGGGCGCGGCGACGAGATCGCCGTGCGTGCCGATGTCGCCTGGCCCGAGCGCGACGCGCCGCACCGGCTCTTGGCCGAGCGTGTCACCGGCGAGATCGGCCTGACCGGCGGCGGGGAAGTTCGTTTGCGGTCGGTGACGGCCCGCGTCGATCAGCGCACGATGACGGCCATGCTGGAGGGGGCCGTCCATATCAACACGACGACCGGCTACGAGATCGACACCGAGCGGCTCGACACCCGGCTCGACGCGCTCTATGCCGAGAGCCCCGGGCCGGTCACCGCGACCGGGCCGGTCGGCGATCTCGATGCCGGGCGGATGATCCTGCACGAGAGCCCCGGAAGCGGTGATGCCGAATTGCTTTTCAGCGGGGGTGTCCGGCTGGTATACCACCCGAATATCGAGAAGGATCAGGACCGGTGACGATACTTGCAAGCCTTGCCGCCGCCGCGGCGATTTGCTGCTTCCCGGCGCTGGCGGGCGCGCAGGGCGCGCCGGTTGCTTTCGGACAGGTACAGGATGATCGCTCGCTTCCGGTCGAGGTCACCTCCGACAATCTCAGCGTGAACCAGGCGGACAACACCGCGATTTTCACCGGCGACGTGGTCATCGCGCAAGGGGCCATGCGGCTGTCGGCCCCGCGGGTGCGGGTGATCTACCTCGCCGACCAGAGCGGCATCGAGACGCTCGAGGCCACCGGCGGTGTCACCCTCGTCAGCGGCGAGGATGCGGCCGAGGCGGAGCGCGCCGATTACCACATCACCACCGGGATGATCGAATTGCGCGGCGACGTGCTGCTCGTGCAGGGTGACAACGCGATCACCGGAGATACCGTCTTCGTCGATACCGGTGCGGGCACCGCGCGCGTGAGCGGGCGGGTCAAGACCGTTCTGCAACCGGGGACGAGCGAATGAGCGGATCGGGCCTCAGTCTGGCGCACAGCAATGACGCGGAGGTCGGTCTGCGGGTCGAGAACCTGCGCAAGAGCTACAGCAAGAAGCTGGTGATCCGGGACGTCTCGCTTGCGCTCGACCAGGGCGAGGTGGTGGCGCTGCTCGGCCCCAACGGTTCGGGCAAGACCACGACATTCTACGCCATCGCGGGCCTCATCCATCCCGAGGGCGGGCATATCTATATCGACGGTCGCGACGTGACGGCGCTGCCGATGTATCGCCGCGCCAAGCTGGGGATCGGCTACCTGCCGCAGGAGATGTCGATCTTTCGCGGGCTGTCGGCCGAGGACAACATCATGGCGATTCTCGAGATCGCCGAACCGTCGCGCGCGCGCCGGCGCGAGCGCCTCGAGCAGCTCTTGTCGGAGTTCTCCATCGAGCACCTGCGCCGCGCGCCCGCGCTGGCGCTGTCGGGCGGCGAGCGGCGCCGGGTCGAGATCGCGCGCTGCCTTGCGGCCAACCCGCGTTACCTGTTGCTCGACGAGCCCTTTGCCGGGGTCGATCCGATCTCGGTGGGCGATATCCGCCACCTCGTGGCCGAGCTCAAGAAACGCGGCATCGGCGTGCTCATCACCGATCACAACGTGCGCGAGACGCTCGAGATCGTGGACCGCGCCTACATCCTGCACGACGGCAAGGTGCTCATGTCCGGCAGCCCGCGCGATGTCGTCGAGAACGAGAACGTGCGCCGGGTCTATCTCGGCGACAGCTTCCGCATCTCGTGATCGCGCGTGCAAAGCGGATTGACAAAGACCGGGGAAGGGGCGTCAATTATACAATGACATGTGGTGATCGCACGCCGGATTCCCGATCATCCCCACGCGGTGGGGCGGGCCTTGGCCAAGATCAGGACATGTCCAATGTCTGCATCGAAAGCCGGGCCTGATCCCGCGCCACACCCCGTGCCGCGCCGGTCCGTGGAATATAAGGAGGCAAGATGCGCTATCAAATCAGTGGAAAGCAGATCGACATCGGCGAGGCTCTTCAGACCCACGTCAAGGACGAGCTTGGCGCGGTGGTGTCGAAATACGCCGAACGCCCGACCGACGCGCAGGTCACCTTCTCGAGAAACGCGAGCGAATACGCCTGCGAGGCCGTCGTGCACCTTTCCACCGGACTGACCGCGCAGGCCAAAGCCCGGGCACACGAAATCTATGCCGCCTTCGACGCCTGCAGCGAGAAGATGGAGAAGCAGCTCCGCCGCTACAAGCGCCGCCTCAAGGATCATCACAGGGAGCGATCGGAACCTGTTGAACTCACCGGCGTGTCCTCGTATATCCTCTCATCGGATTCGGACGGGGCCGAGAGCGAGCCCGACAGCCTGCAGCCGATCATAGTGGCCGAGATGGAGACCCAGATTCCCTCTCTCTCGGTCGGCGAGGCGGTGATGCAGATGGAGCTTGCCGGCGCGCCGGTGCTGGTGTTCCGCAAGGAAGGCAATGAGACGGTCAATGTCGTGTATCGCCGGGATGATGGCAATATCGGCTGGATTGACCCCTGATCGAGGATGACCGGCGGGCCGGTCGAGACGTCTTAGCATATGGATTTGACCATGCTCCTCAAACCCGAGGCCGTTCGCGCATTGTCCGGTGTCAGCAGCAAGAAGCGCCTGATGAACGAGTTGGGCGCGCTGGCCGAGGCCGCGTATGACGTGGCGCATTCCGATGCCATCGATGCCCTGCTGGAGCGCGAGAGTCTCGGGCCGACGGGTGTGGGCAACGGCGTCGCCCTGCCGCACGCGCGGCTTGGCGGACTCGACCGGGTGGTGGGCGCGCTCGCCGTGCTCGACAAGCCGATCCCGTTCGACGCGGTAGACCGCCAGCCGGTGGACCTCGTCTTCGCCCTGTTCGCGCCGACCGATTCGGGTGTCGAGCATCTCAAGGCGCTGGCGCTCGTGTCGCGCACCCTGCGCGAGCCCTCGTTCTGCGCCAAGCTTCGCGCCAACCACGACAGCGCAACGCTCTATACCATCGTGACCGAGGCACAGGCGGCGCAGGCTGCCTGAGCCCTCTACGCCCAGTCGCCGAAGCCGAAGGTGACGTAATCGCGCTGGTAGACGGTGCGCGCCAGCCGCTCGATCTCTTCATCGTAAATCTCGCGCAGCGCGAAAGGCACCGTAGATGCTGCCGCCGCGCCCGGCACCTGCGGCACCTCTGCGACCCCCGCCTGCCGCGCCAGCATCGCGAGCCCCTCCGCCATTTCCTCCTCGCGCAGGATCGCGTCGGGCGCGCCGAATTGCGCCATCCCCTCGATCACCGCCGCCTGCGTGGCCCAGTGGGCATCCACGCGAATCGCGGTCTGCCCGGCCAGGTTGGCCTTGAGAAATCCGAGAAACCCGGCGAATGCCGCGCGATGCGCCGCGCGGTCATAGCCGGGATCGGGCCAGTCGGCGGGGAGGGGCAGCTTGTAGGCCTTGCGCAGGGTGCGCCGGATGCTGTTGAAACAGCCCGGCCCCGGCACGAGGATACGCTCGCAGAACGCGGCGTGCGCGCGCGCCACCGGGTGGCGCAGCACGGTGAACCGGCGGTGTCCCGGCTTGCCGCGCATCCACCGCCTGAGCGCGCCCTGATTGAGCTTGGTTGTCAGCGTGTCCCCGGGCACGCCGTCGAGCGCGGCCAGCCACGCGCGCACCTCGGCCTCGGGGCCTGCGCGCACCGGCATGTAAACGAGCGGCGCGTGCGCCGCGGTGACGAAGCCGGGCACCGCGGCCCCCCGGCGCGGCTCGAAATTCGGCGTGCGCGAGAGATCGAACCGGTCGAGCCGCGCCAGCGCGCGAGCCATTTCGTCGTAATTCTCGACCTTGTTTTCCAGCGGCTCGGGGTTCTGCGGCTTGAGCGAGTCGTCGAGCGCCTCGAGCCGGGCCTCGCAGCCGAGGTAGCGGGCCAGCCCGTTCATAACCCCGACCGATTGCAGATCGTCATAGCCGACATGGAACGCCGTCTGCCCTGTGGTCTGGAGCCGGTTGAGCAACACGAGCTGAAACGCCTGAAGCCGCGCGAGATGCCCCTCGAATTCGTCCGCGTCGAAGCGCGCGGTGCTGTCGCGCCGCCGCTTGACGTTGGTCAGCTTCCACTGCCCGGTGGCCTGCGCGATCTTCCACGACACGTAGCTGTCCACCGGGTTGCGCGTGAGCACGATCTTGGCGCAGCGCGGATCGTCGAGCACGAGGTCGAGCACCCGCGGATCGTGATCGTGAAAGAAGCGGAATCCGCCGATGCCCAGCGACTGCCCCTTGATCGCGCCCAGCACGCGCTCGGGCACCTCGTCGCGCATCTCCTGCGTGACGCCCAGCAGGTCGGTCCGGTTCGGATAGCCGATGAAATGCGGGTTGAACGCCTCACCGTGGCAGTCGATCCCGTCGAACGCGTTGAGATTGCTCTCCAGGAAATTGGAGCCGGTGCGCATCTCCGCGAAAATCACGAAATAGTCGAAGGCTGCCGTCATCGTCCGTTACCGCACAAGGTAGGGCCTGCCTCGGCGTCCCGGCGGCTCATGAACCCCCGATTCGGCCCGGAAATCGCCCATCAGGTAGGGGTGCATCCCCTGGTTCTTGAGGTTCTGCAGAAATTGCCCGAAGCCGCTCAGGTCGGCCATGCGCGGCACCTCGGCCAGACCCTTGGGATTGCTGTGGCCGATCTCGTCGAGGATGCTCTGCAGCGGCTCCATCGGCGATTCCACGAATTCCGCCATCGTCCAGATGCGCACCCGCGCCCGCGCCCATTGCGAGCGCAGCACCTTCAGGTGCTCGGCCTCGATATGCTGAAGCCGCGCCGCCGCACTGCGCAGGTCGGCGAAATTGGCGTTGGACTGAAACAGCGGCACCGCCCACGCGCCCGAGATCACAGATATCTGCGCGTTGGGATCCTTGGCAATGTCCCATTCGACATGCTCGATCTCGTCGTCCGGCCCGATCTGGAAGCTTTGCCGCTCGCCGCGCGTGTTCCAGATCAGGCTGGTGAGAAAGGCGCGCTTGTTGTAATCGCGCAGCGCCGCGCTGTCCGACAGCGCGCCCGCCATCACCGTCTGGCCATCGGCGAACTCGGCGCGCCCGGGCGCGAAGAGGTGGCCATGCACCCGCATCCCCGTCACCCGCGCCAGCCACGGCTCGAAATTCTCGAACAGGTCGGCAAACCCCTCGAAGACCGAATAGGGCGCGCAGGTGGTGCGGTTCTCGCGGCCCTCGACGGGAAAGCGGCTCTGCATCAGCAGGCCCGGTCGCCCGCGCACCCGCCGCTCCACGGCCTTGGCGAAAATGCGGTCGATCTTGCCTGGGTTGGGCTCGGTCCGGTTCATGGCCCCGGCCTGATCGGTCAGGAACGCCTCGTAGAGCCGGTTGGCGTAGGGCCATATCTTGCGCGCCACGAAACAGTCAGAGCGGCGCAGAAGCTGCAGGTGATCCTCGTAGAAGATATGCGGCTTGCCCTGGTAGTCGAACTTCGACAGCGTCAGCGACCGGCTCTCGATCTGGCGGGAATACTGCCGCGCGAGGGTCTGGAAATAGCTCTCGTCGGGAATCCACACCTTTGAGAAGTAGCGGTCATAGACCGCGCGCTCGGGGTCTTGCAGCACCGCCGAGAGGGTCTGCCGTGTCAGGCACCACCACTGGCTTCCCATATGCGGCACGATGCCGTTCGGTATGCGCCGCCGGAAGCCGATGGCGCGTTGCAGGTTCACGTATTTGTCAAAGAGGTACCGGTTCTTGCGCCAGGAGAACGGGAACCGCAGGGTAAAGCGCTCCTCGTGCAACCCGCCGATCGTCCAGGGCACGTCGGCGGTGGTGGCGCTCTCGATGAAATCGGTCGTCGGGCGTGCGGCGAGATAGTCGATCAGTTCCTGCACCGGGCGAAGCGGCAGGCAGGAGCCGGAGGCGAGGTAGACGTGCCGCACCCCGGGAAATTCGCGCAGCATGATCTCGGAGGCGTCCTGCGTCGCCGCCACCAGCCCCCACATGCCCCATTCGCAGCGGTGCCGCCGGGCAAAACGCAGGTCCGGCAGGTCCGACAGGGCCTCGACAAAGGCGGAATGCGCCTTGCGCGGCACGGACTTGTCCACGTGGATCACCAGCGGACAGCCCGATGCAGCCCAGTGCCGCGCCACCTGCTCGGCCCGGCCAAAGGCGGTATGCACCAGCATGACGATGCCGAGGCTCATGTCGCTGCCATTCCCTGCCTCTTGCCCCGCCTCATGCCCAGTTGCCCTTGGACATCAGCCCGAGGATTTCGAGTTGCCGCCAGTTTATATATTTTTCCGACCACTTGCACCAAAGTTCGGGGTTCTCGCGCACATGCGCGGCATAGGCCTTGTATTCCACGCTGCCCGAATAGTGCTGCCCCCGGCGCAGTTCCTCTTCGGCCTTGGCGGTAAAGGTGTCGAGGAACTTGGCGTGCAGGAGGATGCCGCTCGCCTTCTCGCCGCCCCACGCGTCGTAGGTGAGGTTGAGGCCGCGCGGCAAGAGCATGTGGGTGGAACTGTCATAGGCATAGCGGCGGTCCCAGCGCACCAGCGGCGTCTTGTTGAGCGCGGGTGCCTTCTTGGGCCGGTCGGCGAAAAACACCCGCGCGCGGGGCCCGCCCTGTATCCACAGGTTGCCGTAAAGGCGGTTCTTCGCGATCATGTAATTGCCCGGATCGAACCAGGCGGCGATCTCCATCGGGTCCTGCCCGGCGCGGTAGGGCACCGCGTCGAGCCGCCCCTTCGGATACATGTCCAGCAGCATCGCGCCGAAGGACTTGACGGCGCTGGAATCGAGCCAGTCTGTCAGCGCCCGGATGGGCCGCGTGTCGCAGAACGGATAGACGAGAAACTCGTCCGGATCGACGACCAGCGTCCAGTGCCCGTGCCCGTGGCGTGATTGCAGCCAGTTGAGCCAGTCGACGCCGAAGCGCGACCGCTTGTAGCTCGCCTTCGTGGTCCACAGCGACACATCGGGCTGCCGCGCGAGATACTCGGTGCCGCCATCGCTGCTGTCGTTGTCCACGATCAGGAAATGCGCGATTCCCAAGTCCCGGTAGTATTGCAGGAAATAGGGCAGCCGCACGTATTCGTCGCGCAGAGTCGAGAACAGCAGCACGTCTCCGGGGCGGATCTGCACGGTTCGATCCGAGACCGGGCGCAGCGAGAAATGCTTGCGGAACGCGCGTACCTTGGCCCGTTTGCGCCTGAGCCGCATCCGGTATGACTGCAAAACCCCCAAATTGTTCCCCCGAATGACCTGACCGGCACAACACTACCCGACAAAGGTTAATGCAATCCCGCATCGGGATAGATCGCTATAATTAAAGAGATTGTTGCCGTATCGGCAACAATCTTGGCGGTATCCTATCTCGGCGACCGCTTGGCGAGGATGCGTTGCAAGGTGCGCCGGTGCATGTTGAGGCGCCGCGCCGTCTCGCTCACGTTGCGGTCGCACAGTTCATAGACCCTCTGGATGTGCTCCCACCGGACGCGGTCGGCGCTCATCGGGTTCTCGGGCGGCGGCGGCAGGTCGGCGTCGCTCGCAAGGAGCGCCTGCGTGATGTCGGTCGCATCGGCGGGCTTGGACAGGTAATCGGTGGCCCCGATCTTGACCGCCGCAACCGCAGTGGCGATGGCCCCGTATCCCGTCAGCACCACGATCCGCGCGTCCGGCCTGCGCTCGCGGATCGTCTCGACCACGTCAAGCCCGTTGCCGTCGCCGAGCCGCAGGTCGCAGACCGCATAAGCGGGCGGGCGGGCCATCGCATTCGTGCACCCGGCGGCGACGGAGTCGGCGATTTCCACCTCGAATCCGCGTTTCTCCATGGCCTTGGCCAGCCGCCGCAGGAAGGGCTCGTCGTCATCGACCAGCAGAAGCGTCCTGTCCTCGCCGATATCGAGTTGTTCTGCGGTCATCGCGGATCTCCCTTGCGCGCATCCGTGCAAGAGGTTGTAGCCCGCACAATATTCCGCGTCAAAACAAACGCGTCACGAGGCGGCGTCGGCGAAACAGGCGACCCGGTCGGCCATCTTCTCGGGCGTCACGTCGCGGCGAAAGAACTCGACGAAACCGTGACCGGGCAGGCTGAGATAGCTCATCGTCGAGTGATCGACGAGATAATACTCTTCCGCGCCCTCCTCGGGCTCCTGCGCCTGGTAATAGGTGCGATACGCCTTGGACGCGGCGCGCACCTGCGCCTCGCTGCCGGTGAGGCCCAGCATCCGCGGGTGAAGGTAATCGGTGAACTCCGCCAGCACCTCGGGCGTGTCGCGCGCGGGATCGACCGAGATGAATACCGGCTTGACCATGTATCCGCGCTCTTCGAGGATATCCACCGCCGCCGCGTTGCGCGCGGCATCGAGCGGGCAGACATCGGGGCAGAAGGTATAGCCGAAATAGATCAGTGTCGGCTTGTCGATCACGTCCTCCTCGGTCACCGTCTCGCCGGTCTCGCTGACAAGCTCGAACGGCCCGCCGATCTGTGCCGTGCCCCCGGCCACGTTCGACGCCCGGCATTGGGCAAACCGGTCCTCCGGTTCACCGCCGCCGAACCCGGCGAAATACATGGCACCAAGCCCCGCAACGACGACGGCGGCGGCGGCAATCGCAAACATTCGGATCATCGTACTCTCTTGCCTCGCTGGTGTTCCGGTGCAACCTTTACCGTTCATCCCGCCCTCGCACAATGGGACCAACGCGCGCAGATGTCCGATATTTCGCCCGACAGCTTCCCGCCCGGCCACGGGCGCAACTGGATTCGGTTGCGCACGCTCACGCTGCTGCGCTGGTGGGCGATCGCCGGGCAGGCCAGCGCGCTCGTCGTCGCCGAACAGGTCTTTCGCCTCGATCTCGAGATGGGGCTGTGCTTCCTGGTGCTCGGGGTGTCGGTGGCCTCCAACCTGGTGGCCACCTTCGTCTTTGCCGAGACCAAGCGGCTGGGGGAACAGGACGCGCTCCTCGTCGTGTTGTTCGACATGCTGCAACTGGGGCTGCTGCTGTATCTCACCGGCGGCATGAACAACCCGTTCTCGATCCTGATCGTCGGCCCGGTCACCGTCTCGGCCTCGGCGCTGTCGGGGCGCTCCACCATGTTCGTCGGCGTCATGGCCATCGTCATCGTGACGCTTTTGATGCAGTTCCACCTGCACCTTCGCACGGTGGAGGGCGAGGTGCTGCGCGTGCCCGACATCTTCCGTTTCGGCAACTGGGTGGCGATCGTCATCGCGGTGGTGTTTCTCGGGGTCTATTCGCGCCGCGTCGTGCAGGAGATGCGCACCATGTCCGACGCGCTCCAGGCCACGCAGATGGCACTCGCGCGCGAGCAGAAGCTCACCGACCTGGGCGGTGTGGTGGCGGCGGCGGCGCACGAGCTTGGCACGCCGCTGGCCACCATCACGCTCACCAGCGCCGAGTTGGCCGACGACCTAGACGACCGGCCCGACCAGCGCGAGGATGCGCTGCTGATTCGCGACCAGGCGGATCGCTGCCGCGATATCCTGCGCTCGATGGGCCGCGCCGGCAAGGACGACCTGTATCTGCGCCGCGCGCCCCTCACCGCGCTGGTCGAAGAGGCCGCCGAGCCGCATGTCGATCGAGGCAAGCGCATCCGTTTCCGCCACGGGGCCGACGGCAATGACCCGGTGACACAGCCCACGGTCCTGCGCCGCCCCGAGATCATCCACGGGCTGCGCAACCTGATACAGAACGCCGTCGATTTCGCGCGCGACACCGTGATAGTAGAAAGCCGCTGGAACGGCGGGCGCATCACGCTGCGGATCATGGATGACGGGCACGGCTTTCCCGACGACATGATCGGTCGTCTGGGCGAGCCGTTCATGCGCCGCCGCGGGGCAGCGCCTGATCCGCGCCGACCGGGCTACGAGGGCATGGGGCTCGGTCTCTTCATCGCCAAGACCCTGCTGGAACGCTCGGGTGCCGACCTGACCTTCACCAACGGGACCGATCCGCCCGGCGCGCTGGTCGAGGTGAGCTGGCCGTTCGCCGCCATCGCCGTCCCCGGCGAGGACGGCGCGAAGGGGCTGGGCGAGAACCGCCCGATCTCCGGCTGACCGCCCGGATCGCCGTTAAGCGCGTCTTAACCAGTTTGCGCAACGCTGGGTGCGACGACAGCGGAGCGGACGGATGGCGGCGATGACGGTGATGGAGATGGTTGTTCTGGTGACGGCGGCGCTCGCGCTTTCGGTCGTGGCGCTGTGGGTCATGGGGGCGCTCCTGCCCGCACCGCGCCCTGCGCCCGCCGTGCCGCCCGAGTCCTCCCTGCCCACCTGCACCTTCCTGCTGCGCGACGGTGCGCAGATCGACACCGACGCGGGCGAGAACGCGCTCCCGCCGGACGGTGCCGGGGATGACTGGGCGCGGCTCGCCCGCTGGCTCGCGCCGCGCTTCGCTCTGCCCGACCGGCCGCCCGACGGGGCGTATCGCCACACCGCGCAGCACCCCGAAACCGACCCCGCCACGCTCGGGATCGAGACCGACGGCTCCTTTACCCGCCTTACCCTGCACGACCCGAACGCCGCCTGCCCGGCCACCCGCCACGCGCTTCTCGCGGACCTCGAAGAGCACGCCCGACAGGGCGCGGCGCTCGGGCGGATGCCGATGCCGGTCTGGCTGTGCGATGGCGACGGAAACGTGACGTGGGAAAACGACGCCGCTGCTGCGCTGCCACCCGGCGACCGCGCACAGCTTCTTTCCGCCCCGGAAACCGGGCGCGTCGCGCTCGACGCCCCGACGCGCTGGTACGACATTACAATGCAGGGCGACGCGAGCGGCACGCTGATCTTTGCCACCGACGTTACCCCCCTTGTCCGCGCCGAAGAGGCAAGGCGCGACTTCGTCCAGACACTGGGGCGCAGCTTCGCCGACCTGCCCACCGGCCTCGCCGTCTTCGACAGCCGCCGCAGACTCGCAATGTTCAACCCGGCGCTGACCGATCTCACCGGGCTCGACCCCGTGTTTCTCAGCGGGCGGCCCGAGATATTTTCCTTCTTCGACATGCTGCGCGACCGGCAGGTGATGCCCGAGCCGCGCAACTACGCAAGCTGGCGCGGCCAGATCCACGAGATGATCATCGCCGCCCGTGACGGCCAGTACCGCGAGGTCTGGAGCCTTGTCACGGGGCGCACATACCGCGTCACCGGGCGACCGCATCCCGACGGGGCGGTGGCCTTCCTGATCGAGGACATTTCCGACGAGGTCTCTGCCACGCGACACCAGCGGGCTGAACGCGACGTGCTGCTCGCTGCGCTCGACCGGGTGGACGACGCCATCGCCGTGCTGTCGCGCGAGGCGGGGCTGGTGTTCTGTAACCGCCGTTTCGCCACCCTCACGCGGCTCGACCCGGCGGTGCGCGAGGCCGGGCTGCCGCGCGACGCGGTGATCGACACCTGCCGCGCGCGCCTGCCCGATGACGCGCTCTGGCGGGATGTCGCCGCCCGGCTCGAAACGGACGGCCCGACGCGGGCGATGACCGGCCGGCTGGCACTCGATGGCGGGCGCGAGCTGGCGCTCAGCCTCGTGCCGCTTGGTCCGGGCAAGGCGATGCTTTCGCTGCGCCGAATCCCCGCCGAGGGAGCGCGCCCGGCACTCTCCGCCTGATCCCCGCCACGTGCCGCATCCCGCTTGCAGACGCGCGCGCCGCGTGTAGTCTTGGGCCATGCCCGAACACGCACGCCGCCTCCGCCTCGACAGCCCCGACGCCACCTGCGGGCTGGCGCAAACCCTCGCGCCGCGTCTCGGTCCGGGCGACGTGCTGCTGCTCTCGGGCCCGGTGGGCGCGGGCAAGACCCATTTCGCCCGCTGCCTGATCCGCGCCCTCACCACTCCCGGCGAAGAGGTGCCTTCGCCCACCTACACGCTGGTGCAGACCTATCCCGGCCCCGCCGCCGGGATCTGGCACGCCGATCTCTACCGGCTCACCGAGCCCGCCGAGATCGTCGAACTTGGCCTCGCCGAGGCGTTCGAGTCGGCCATCGCGCTGGTCGAATGGCCCGACCGCCTCGCCGACATGGCCCCCGCCTCGGCACTCTCTCTCGATTTTGCCCATGGCACCGCGCCCGACACGCGCCACCTCACCCTGCGCTGGTCGGATCCGGGCTGGACACCCCGGCTCGCCGCTCTCGAGGCGCGCACCGATGCCTGACGACCGCGCGCCCCGGATCGACGCCTTTCTCGCCACCCATGGCTGGGGCAGCGCCGCGCGCCACCCGCTCGCGGGCGACGCGTCCAACCGGCGCTACCTCCGCCTCGTGCAGCCCGGCGGCGCGCGCGCGGTGCTGATGGATGCGCCCCCCGAGCGCGGCGAGGACGTGCGCCCCTTCACCGCCATCGCGCGGCACCTCTCCGCGCTGGGCCTCTCGGCCCCCGCGATCCTTGCCGAGGACACGCAGACCGGGCTGCTGCTGCTGGAGGATCTGGGCGACGCGCTCTTCGCCCGCGTGCTCGAGCGCGACCCGGCGCTGGAGCCGCAGCTCTACCGCGCCGCGACCGACCTGCTGGTCGAGTTGCACCGCCACGCACCACCCGCCGATCTCGCCCCCTACGCGCCGCCGCTCATGGCCGATCTCGCGGGCCTCGCGCTCGACTGGTATCGCCATGGTGCCACCGGCGAGAGCGACACGGCCCTGCGCAGCCGGTTCTGCGCCGAAACAGAGACGCATCTCGCCGCCCTGCCCGATACCGGCAGCGTCCTCATCCAGCGCGACTACCACGCCGAGAACCTGCTCTGGCTGCCCGACCGCGCGGGCGCGGCCCGCGTGGGGCTGCTCGATTTCCAGGACGCGATGCGCGGCCACCGCGCCTATGATCTGGTCTCGCTGTTGCAGGATGCGCGCCGCGATGTCTCGCCCGACACCGCCCGCGCCATGCTCGGCCATTACATCGCCGCCACCGGCGCGGATTCCGACGGCTTCACCACCGCCTTCCACTGGCTCGGCGCGCAGCGCAACCTGCGCATCCTCGGGGTCTTCGCCCGGCTCAGCCTGCGCGACGGCAAGCCGCAATATATCGGCCTCATTCCCCGTGTCTGGGCGCATCTGCAAGCCGATCTGCGCCACCCCGCGCTCGCCCCCCTCGCCGCGCTGGTGCAAGAGGCGCTGCCCCCGCCCACGCCCGCGCATCTTGCGCGCCTCAAGCCGGGCCACGCCGCATGAGCCTGCCGGTCATGATCTTCGCCGCCGGGTTCGGCACGCGCATGGGCGCGCTGACGCAGGACCGCCCCAAGCCCCTGGTCGAGGTGGTGGGCCGCGCGCTCATCGACCACGCGTTGGATCTCGTGGCCGGTCACGCCCCGTCCCGCATCGTGGTCAACCTCCACTACCGCGCCGATCAGCTTGTCGCGCATCTGGACGGGCGCGGCGTGCGGCTCTCGCACGAGACGCCCGACATCCTCGATACCGGCGGGGGCTTGCGCGCGGCGCTGCCGCTCCTCGGCGATGGTCCGGTGTTGACGATGAATTCCGATGCGGTCTGGCAGGGCCCCAACCCGCTGTCGCACCTCGCCCCGCTCTGGGACGGCGCGCGCATGGGCGCGCTGCTGCTGTGCCTGCCGCCCGAGCGCGCGCTTGGCCATGCCGGGCCGGGCGATTTCACGCCTCTACCCGATGGCCGCCTCGCGCGCGGGCCGGGTCTCGTCTATTCCGGCGTGCAGGTGATCGACCCGGCCTGCCTCGCCGACATCCCCGAGCGCGCCTTCTCGCTCAACCGCGCCTGGGACAGGCTCGCCGCCGAGGGCCGCCTTTTCGGCGCGGTCTATCCCGGCCAATGGTGCGACGTGGGCCACCCCGAAGGCATCGCCCTGGCCGAAGACATGCTCGCATCAGGCCATGTTCGAGACTGATCCCGCCCCCCGCCTCTACGGCCTCGCGCCGGGTGTCGATTTCCCCCGCGCCCTCGTCGCAGGCTTGCGCGCGCGGCTGGGCGACGCGCCGCCCGAGGCGCTCGCGCGGGTGCAGATCATCGTCAACACCCGCCGCATGGCCCGCCGCCTGCGCGACATTCTCGACGCGGGGCCGCCTGCGCTATTGCCGCGGCTGAGCCTCGTCACCGACCTCGGCGAGGGCTGGCAGGCGGGCCGCCTGCCGCCCCCCGCCCCGCGCCTGCGGCGGCAGCTGGAGCTTTCGCAACTCGTCTCGGCGCTGCTCGATCGCGCCCCGGACATCGCCCCACGAAGCGCCGTCTTCGGCCTCGCCGACAGTCTCGCGGACCTGATCGACGAGATGCACGGCGAAGGTGTCGCGCCCGAGACCATCGCCGCGCTCGACATTGCCGACCAATCCGGACACTGGGCGCGGATCAAGCGTTTCCTCGCGATCGTCCGCCCTTTCTTCGACAGCGACGCCGACGCGCCCGATCCCGAGGCCCGGCAACGCCGCGTGGTCGCGGCGCTGATCGACGCCTGGGCCGCGCACCCGCCGCAACACCCGATCATCGTCGCCGGGTCGACCGGCTCGCGCGGGGCCACGCATATGCTGATGCAGGCGGTGGCGCGGCTGCCGCAGGGGGCGGTGGTGCTGCCGGGCTTCGATTTCGACGCGCCCGCCCATGCCTGGGAGGCGCTCGCCGACCCGCTGACATCCGAGGATCACCCGCAATACCGCTTTGCCCGGCTCATGCAGGGGGCCGGAATCGCGTCGGTCGAGGTCCGCCCCTGGTACGACGGCCCACCACCATGCGCGGCGCGCAACCGGCTGGTTTCGCTGGCCCTGCGCCCCGCGCCGGTGACGGATCAATGGCTGCGCGACGGGCCACGGCTCGCTAACATCCCCGAGGCGATGGCGGATGTCACCCTCCTCGAAGCGCCCGACACGCGGCGCGAGGCGCTGGCCATCGCCATGCGCCTGCGCGCCGCCGCCGAGGAGGGCATCACCGCCGCCCTCATCACGCCGGATCGCACGCTCACCCGGCAGGTCACCGCGGCGCTCGACCGCTGGCGCATCCTGCCCGATGACAGCGCCGGGCAGCCGCTGCACCTGTCGCCGCCGGGGCGGCTCCTGCGTCACGTCGCCGATCTTTTCGCCGACCGCAACGGGGCCGACGCGCTGCTCGCCGTGCTCAAGCATCCGCTGACGCATAGCGGGGCAGGGCGCGGCACGCATCTGCGGCTCACCGGATTGCTGGAGCATCACCTGCGCCGCCACGGCCCGCCCTATCCCGACACGGACGGCCTGCGGGGCTGGGCCGCCGCCCGGCAGGAGGACGAGCCTGCATTGGCCCGCTGGATCGAGTGGGTCTGTGCCTGCCTCATCGACCGCCACCGCCCCGGCCCCGACCCTCTGGCCGCCCTCGTCACCGCCCACCGCGCGCTGGCCGAACGCATCGCGCGCGGTGCCGAGGCACCGGAGGGCGCGGGCACGCTGTGGGACAAGGCCGCGGGCGAGGAGGCCCGCGCGGCGATGGACGAACTGGCCGCCGAGGCCGGGGCAGGGGGCGCGCTGACGCCGCAGGACTATGCCCGCCTCGTCCACGACGCGCTCGCCGCGCGCGAGGCGCGGGACCCGGTCGAGCCGCATCCCCGCATCCGGATCTGGGGCACGCTCGAGGCGCGGGTGCAAGGGGCCAACCTGCTCATCCTCGGCGGGCTCAACGAGGGCGGCTGGCCCGATGCGCCGCCGCCCGACCCGTGGCTCAACCGCGCGCTGCGGCTTCAGGCGGGGCTGTTGCTGCCCGAGCGGCGCATCGGGCTTCAGGCGCATGATTTCCAGCAGGCGATCGCTGCCCGCGAGGTCTGGCTCACCCGATCGCTGCGCTCCTCGGACGCGCAGACCGTGGTCTCGCGCTGGCTCAACCGTGTGCAGAACCTGCTCGGCGGCCTGCCCGAACAGGGCGGGCCAGGCGCGCTCGCGGCGATGCGGGCGCGGGGGCGCGACTGGCTGCACCGCGCGGCCCTGCTCGAAGAGCCGGGGGAGGTGCCGCGCGCGGCGCGCCCCGCCCCCTGCCCGCCAACGGTGCTGCGCCCCGAGCGGCTGAGCGTCACCGAGATACAGACCCTCGTCCGCGATCCCTATGCCATCTATGCCAGGCACATCCTGCGTCTGCGCCCCCTCGACCCGCTTATGAAGGTGCCTGACGCGCTTTTGCGTGGCACCGTCCTGCACGCCATCCTCGAACAGTTCATCGACGAGACGCGGGCCAGCCCCGAGCGACTCACCCACCGGGCGCTGATGGAGAAAACAGAGACTATCCTGGCCCAAACCGTGCCCTGGGCCGATGCGCGCGCCCTGTGGCTGGCACGGATGGAACGGGTGGCCGACTGGTTCATCGCCCAAGAGATCGCCCGCCGTGCCGGGGCGACACCCGCCGCGCTCGAACGCCGCGGACGGATGTCCCTCGCCGATCCCGCCTTTACCCTCGCCGCCAAGGCCGACCGCATCGACATCGATCCGCAGGGCCGCGCGCTCATCTACGATTACAAGACCGGCACTCCGCCCAGCCAGAAACAGCAGGCGGAATTCGACAAGCAGCTTCTTCTCACCGCCGCGATGATTGAGCGGGGCGATTTCGACGCGCTCGGCCCCATGCCGGTGCGGCGCGCCGCCTATATCGGGATGGGCAGCAAACCGGGAGAGATCGATGCCCCGCTCGACGCGGAAACGACGGCGCAGGTCCTGGCCGGTCTTGCCAGGCTGATCGCCGCCTACGATGACCGGGATACGGGCTACGTTTCTCTCCGCGCACCCTACCGGGCGGGCGTGCGCGGCGAGTATGATCAGCTCGCCCGCCACGGCGAATGGGACATCACCGACCCGCCGCACCGCGAGAGGGTCGGACGATGACCGCGCAGCACCCCGCCTCCCGCGCGCAGGTCATCGCCGCCCGGCCCGACCGCTCGACATGGCTCTCGGCCAATGCCGGGTCGGGCAAGACGCGAGTGCTCACCAACCGGGTGGCGCGGCTGCTGCTCGACGGCGTCAACCCGCAGCACATCCTGTGCCTGACCTATACCAAGGCCGCCGCCAGCGAGATGCAGATCCGCCTGTTCGACACGCTGGGCCGCTGGGCGATGATGCCCGATGGCGATCTCGCGGCGGCGCTCGACATCCTCGGCCACGCGGGCGAGACCGGCCCGGACATGCTGCGCCGTGCGCGCCGCCTCTTCGCCCAGGCGATCGAGACGCCGGGCGGGCTGCGCATCCAGACGATCCACGCCTTCTGTGCCGCCCTCCTGCGCCGCTTTCCGCTCGAAGCGGGCGTGACCCCGGATTTCACCGAGATCGACGACCAGACCGCGCGCCTGCTGCGCGCCGAGATCATCGAGCAGATCGCCGACGGCCCCGAGGCCCCCGTGCTCGCCGCGCTCGCGCGGCACCACGCCGAGGAGAGCCTCGACAAGCTGGCCATTGACATCCTCGCCCGTCAGGCCGATTTTGCCGCCGCGCCGGACGATGCGGCCCTCTGCGCAGCACTGGACCAGCCGGGCGATCTGAGCCGCGAGAGCATCGCGGCCGCGGTCTTTCTCGGGTCTGAGCGCGCGCTGCTCGACGGGCTCCTGCCGGTACTGCGCGCGGGCTCCAAGACCGACGGCACCGCCGCCGACAGGCTCGCCACGCTCACCGCGCTCGATTTCGACGCGCTGCCGGTACTCGAAGCCGTGTTTCTCACCGGGGCCGGGGCCAAGGCACCGTTCACGGCCAAGATCGGCAGCTTTCCCACCAAGGCAACCCGCGAGGCCCTCGCGCCGGTCATGGACGGGATCGAGCAGTGGATGGCCCGCGTAGAGACTGCGCGCGAGGCCCGCCTCGCGCTTCTCACCGTCGAACGCACCCGCGTGCTGCACGATTTCGCGCGTGCATTCATCCGGCGCTATTCCAGCGCGAAACAGCGCCGGGGCCTGCTGGATTTCGACGACCTCATCCTGCGCGCGCGCGACCTGCTGACCGACCCTTCCGTCGCGGCCTGGGTACTCTACCGGATCGACGGCGGCATCGACCATATCCTCGTGGACGAGGCGCAGGACACAAGCCCCGTGCAATGGCAGGTGATCGAGCGGCTGGCACAGGAATTTACCGCGGGCGAGGGCGCGCGCGCCGATGTGGCGCGCACCCTCTTCGTGGTGGGCGACCGCAAGCAGTCGATCTATTCCTTTCAAGGTGCGGACGCGCGCGAGTTCGACCGGATGCGCCGCGAATTCGGCCACCGGCTCAAGGCCACCGGCACCCCCCTGCACGAGCGGCGGCTCGATTATTCCTTCCGCTCGTCGCAGGCCATCCTGCGGGCGGTGGACACCTGCCTTTCGGGGGGCGAGGAGAGCTGTTTCGCGCCGGATCAGGGCCACATCGCGTATTTCGACGCGCTGCCTGGCCGGGTCGATCTCTGGCCGCCTGTCGACAAGCCCGAGACGCCCGAGCCGCCGCCCTGGCACCACCCCGTCGACATCTCGGCCGAGACCGATCCGTCGGTGATCCTCGCCCGTCGCATCGCCGACAACATCCGCGGGCTTCTGGATGGGGGCACCGCCATCCCCGACCGAGACGCGCCGGGCGGCGCGCGACGGATGATGGCAGGCGACGTGCTGATCCTCGTGCGCAGCCGCAGCCGCCTGTTTCACGAGATCATCCGCGCCTGCAAATCCGCCGACCTGCCCGTTGCCGGGGCCGACCGGCTCAAGATCGGCGGCGAACTGGCGGTGCGCGATCTCGCCGCCCTCCTGTCGTTTCTCGCCACAGGGGATGACGACCTCGCGCTCGCCACCGCGCTGCGTTCGCCGCTCTTCGGCCTCACCGAGGCGCAGCTCTTTGACCTCGCCGCCTATCGCGGACGCCGCAGCCTGTGGGACGCGCTGCACGCCGCGCGCGCGGATCATCCCGAGACATCTGCCATCCTCGACGACTTGCGCGACCATGCCGATTTCCTGCGTCCCTACGACCTCATCGAGCGGATGCTCACCCGTCATGAGGGCCGCCGCCGCCTGCTCGCCCGCCTCGGCCCCGAGGCGGAGGACGGCATCGACGCGCTGCTCGCGCAGGCGATGGCCTACGAGGGCCGCGCGGTCAGCAGCCTCACCGGCTTTCTCGTCTGGATGGAAACCGACGAGATGGAGATCAAGCGCCAGATGGACAGCGCCGGAGACCGCATCCGCGTGATGACGGTGCACGGTGCCAAGGGGCTCGAGGCCCCCGTGGTCATCCTGCCGCAGACCAACCAGTGGCGGGCACCGCCCCCGCCAGCCATCCTCCTCCACGAGGGCACGCCGTTCTGGCGCGGCAAAAAGGACGAGATGCCCGAGGCGCTCACCGTCGCCGTCGAGGATGGCCGCGCCGCGCAACTGGCCGAGCGCGACCGCCTGCTCTACGTCGCCATGACCCGGGCCGAGAAATGGCTGATCGCCGCGGCGGCGGGCGATCTGGGCAATGACGGGGCGGCCTGGCACGACCGTATCCGCGCGGGGCTCGAAACGGCGGGGGCAAGGCCGCACGCGTTCCCGACCGGCGAGGGGCTGCGGCTCGCGGTCGGCACGTGGCCAGAGACAGGCCCTGACATGGGGCGAGCCAGGCCAGAGACGGAGACGATTCTCGATCCGCTCTTCGCCGCCCGCGCCCCGGCGCATGATCCCGACGACAAGACGCTGAGCCCTTCCGACCTCGGCGGGGCCACCACGCTTCCCGGCGAGGGCGGGCTCGACGAGACGGCCGCCAGGCGGCGCGGGCGGCAGGTCCACCGCCTGCTGGAAATCCTGCCGCCGCTGCCCGCCCGAGACCGGCCCGCCGCCGCGCGCACCCTTTTGTCCAGCGGTCCGGATGCCGCCACCGGGGAGGAGATCGCGCTCCTGCTCGCCGAGGCGGAAAAGGTGCTGGCCAGCCCCTCCCTTGCGAATCTCTTCACCGGCGAGGCGCTGGCCGAGGTGCCGGTCTCCGCCGCGCTCGACGCGCTGGGCGGGCGGCGCATCCACGGCGTGATCGACCGGCTCATCATCGCGCCCGGTCGCGTGACGGCGGTCGATTTCAAGACCAACGCGGTGCTGCCCGAGCGCCCCGGGGATACGCCAGAGGGCCTTCTGCGGCAGATGGGGGCCTATGCCCACGCGCTCGCCGCGATCTATCCCGACCGCCGCGTCGACACCGCGCTCCTCTGGACACGCACCGCCACGCTGATGCCGCTGCCGCACGCCCTCGTGAGCGCGGCGCTTAGCCGAGCAGGACAGCTTGACGCCGGGGGCGGCGCTACATAGGTTCAGCGCAAGTTCCAGACACAAGGAGAAAGCCGATGGCCACCGTCGCCGTAACCGATGACACCTTCGACGCCGAGGTGAAGAATTCCGATATCCCCGTCGTGGTGGATTTCTGGGCCG
>Ga0102928_1000775_pt1 | contig 20538 bp, 20 predicted proteins | sample SalPonR1_B_D1_MG_FD_78504 | JGI IMG/M metagenome (GOLD analysis project Ga0102928, IMG submission 78504) | Salt pond soil microbial communities from South San Francisco under conditions of wetland restoration - Salt Pond MetaG R1_B_D1_MG | ecosystem: Environmental > Aquatic > Marine > Intertidal...
GAAATGTCTCCTCTGTGGGAAAACATTTCTTCCAAATCGAAATAGTCAGGAGAGAAGATATATGTATACAGAAAAAGTTATGGATCACTTCCAGAATCCGAGAAATGTTGGGGAAATAGAAAATGCAGATGGTATCGGAGAAGTGGGTAATCCAAAATGCGGTGACATAATGAAAATATATATTAAGGTCAGGGACAACATAATTACAGATATAAAGTTCAAGACCTTCGGGTGTGCTTCTGCCATTGCATCATCAAGTATGGCTACAGAACTGGTCAAGGGAAAGACCCTGGAAGAGGCCTGGAGGCTTTCGAACGATGCTGTAGCGGAGGCCCTGGATGGTCTTCCTCCGATCAAGATGCACTGTTCCCTTCTCGCCGAGGGGGCCATTCACATGGCGATAAATGATTATCGACTGAAGCAGGGACTGACTGAGTGGGAGGAAGATCCGGCTCACAGGGCAGTACATGATGATCACCATTGATCCTCATCCCTTTCTCGTCAGAACAGACTCCAGGAACTTTTAGAAAGGCCAAAGGTGATGGAATTGAGCAGCCTTATCTTCACTGAACTTGAACTGGACACAAAATCTCTATATTCCGAAATATTCAGCAGAACTCCGCAGAAGCCATCGGATTACAGTTTTGTTAACCTTTTTTCCTGGAATGAAACACGGAATCATACCATCGCTATTAAAGATGATCTTGCCTGGATAAAGAGCCATGAAGAAGCGGGCTCTGTCATATGGGGGTTTGTAGGGGACTGGTACAGTGTAGACTGGGCTTATTCCCTTGAAAAATATTTTCCCACGGGAGCTATTTTTGAGAGGATCCCGGAGGTTCTTGCGAACCTTCTCTCTGAAGCACTTGGGGACAGGATCGAGATAAGCGAGAACAGGAACGATTGGGAATATATTTACAGTGTGGAGGACCTTGTTTCCCTAAGTGGCAATAAGCTCCACAGCAAAAAGAACAAGCTGAGACAGTTTGAAAAGATGTATGAATACGAGTATCTGGATGTCAGCTCTTCGACGATAGAGGAGATTCTCCTTATGCAGAAGGAATGGTGCAAATGGAGGAACTGTGACGGGACTCCCGGTCTCAAGGCAGAACATGATGCTATCATCAGGGTCCTTGGATCCTGGGATTCTTTTCCCGGATTGCTTGGCGGAGTAATACACGTAGACGGCAGGATGGTTGCCTACACGATAGCGGAACCGATCTCCGAGGATACCCTCGTAATTCATTTCGAAAAAGGCATGACAGAATACCAGGGGATCTATCAGGCTATTAACCAGAAATTTCTCGAAGCCAACGGCAAGGATTTCAAATGGGTTAACCGCGAACAGGATATGGGTCAGAAAGGCCTCAGAAATGCCAAGAGATCATATAACCCTGACCATTACCTGAAGAAATTCCGTGTAAAATGGAAGGGATAGCATATTCAGTCAGAATTTTGTCAGTGGGTTAAAAACTGTAAAGGAGGTTTTGAAAATGACTTTATGGTTAAAATCAGGTTCCTTTGCGGAAAAAGAGGTTGTTCCCGAAAGGTTTTCCTGTGAAGGGAAAGATATCTCACCGCCTCTTGAATGGGGAGATGTACCGGAGGAAACGAAAAGCTTTGTCCTTTTGATGGAAGATCCCGATGCTCCGGCAGGGATCTGGGTACACTGGGTTCTGTACGATATCCCGGCCAGCACCACGGGTCTTGCCGGAGGAGAGGTAAAGGGCACCGAAGGTATCAACAGCTGGAAAAAGTCTGGTTACGGAGGCCCCTGTCCTCCTCCTGGCCATGGAGTTCACAGGTATTATTTCACCCTTTATGCCCTGTCGGAAGATGTAACCGGATTGCCGAAAGGGGCGGACGCAAAGCAGGTCAGAAGTGCCATAAAGGACAAGGTCATCGCAAAGGCTGAACTGATGGGTACTTACGAAAGAAAATAGAGATCTGGACATCTGCATCTGAAAGGGGCAGGAGAGGATCTGCAAAGATCCCCTCTGCCCCTTTTTGTTGAATCCATATCTCTGACTAAAGTATATCTTTTGGTGTCTTTTCCGACTGTAGCAGTATCCTGACGTACTGTGCCCTTTCAAAAGCGTGGGGATCAGTACTGTTATTCTTGTCCATCTTTCCCTTTATTGAGGTTATGTCATTGTATCCGTGCTTATCCATCCAGCTGTTCATAGAGGATGTTATTTCCCCAATGGTATCTATGCCTTGACGGTAGAGGGCACTTACTGTCTGGACACAGCCTGCTCCTGCCAGAAGAAGTTTAAGGGCATCTTTCCCTGACTGGATACCTGTGGAAGCACAAATATCAGAGCTGATTTTTCCGTGGGCCAGGGCAGTGAAGCGAAGGGGGAGTCTGTTTTCCATGGTATTGCTAAGATCGAATCTGAAGATCTCTTTGCCGGTTTCAATGTCCAGATCAGGTTGAAAGAATCTGTTGAAAACTACAATACCCTTTGCTCCCGCTTCAGAAAATCTTTTCATTACGTTGAGGGGATTTGTGTAAAATGAGCTGATCTTTACGCTCACTGGTATTGAACAGTTCCTGCAAATTTCCTGTATTATGTTTACCTGTTCATCTTCCATAGTGGCTGCTGATGCCTCAGTTTTTGTCGGTGTTGAGTAGAAATTAAGCTCAAGGCCGTCAACACCTGTGTCTGCGAGTCTTGGAGCCCATGCCTTCCAGGTTTTGGGAGTTGATGCGTTGAGGCTGGCTATGACAGGAATGGAGAGATTTTCCTTTAATTCCCTGAGCCAGGCAATATGCTGCTGGGGGCCTGTGAAAGTGTTTTCGGAAGGAAGGCTGAGTTCTGTCTGGTGCATTCCTCCAATGGCAAGAATAGAGTCTTCCAGCAGGCCCTCCTCGATCCTGATCTGTTCCTCGAAAAGGGAAGGCGTTACAATAGCCCCGGCTCCGGCCGACTCTATTTTCCGTGCAGCATCGATGTTTCCTGTCAGTTTTGATGCCCCGGCGATCACAGGATTTGCCAGTTTTATTCCCATGTAACTGGTTTCCAGATTTGCCATGGTTCATTCCTCCTCCTTCATTTTCCCAGTATGTACACTGTTCTTTTCATATCTTGACAGACTCAGGATCCTTTCCGGTATTGATGGATGGGATGAAAACCATGTCGAATAAAGAGGACTTGGAGGTATCCAGGCCAGGTCATTGGTAGCAAGTGACGAAAGGGCTTCCCGAAATGAGGATGCATCGGTGTACAGTGCGGCGTATTCATCTGCTTCAAATTCATATTTTCGCGAAAGCCAGCTTTCAAGGGGCGAAATAAACAGGCCGAGAAGTGATGAAACAATGAATATTATTACCAGAAGACGTGGAAGTGTCATATTCTCCATACCAAAAACAGATACAGAGAAGGGTGAGTTCCACATTGCCCATACCACCAGGAAAAGAAAAGCCTGCTCTGCTGTTCCTGCAAGAAGAAGCTTGCGGGTATGTTTTTTGCTCCAGTGTCCAAGTTCGTGGGCGAGGACTCCCAGAACCTGTTGTAGTGACATACGGTCCAGTAGAGTGTCAAAGAGGATTATCTTCTTTGATCTGCCCATTCCTGCCACCATGGCATTAGCATGGGAGGACCTTCTGCTCTGGTCAGCTTTGAAGGCTCCCTTGACAGGAAGACCTGTTCTGCGTATAAGCTGATTTACTTTTTCTTTAAGTTCTCCTTCTTCCAGGGGAACTATCCTGTAGAAAAGTGGCATTATAATCACGGGAAAAATAAAGGATATGCCCATGGAAAAAAGGATTATCGTAATAAAGACGAGAGGTATGCCAAAAGGTCTGCCAGCCAGGGTATTGGCCAGTCCCATGAGAAGAGGTGCAATAGCAAGGCCAAGACAGGTGCTGGTCAGCTGATCTTTCCAGAAGGTCAGGGGTGTTTTTCTGTTGAATCCAAATCTTTCCTCTATTACAAAAGAACTGTACCAGGCAAAGGGTATACTGTAGAGGGTGTATGCTAAGACGAACAGGAAAGTGAACCAGAATCCCTGCCAGAATGGAGTTTGCCAGGTCTGGAAGATCGTTTTCATTATTGAGGTAAAGGATCCTGAGAGAAAAATGACAAGTGTGAGGGCAAAGCTGATTATGGACGAAAAAAGGCCGAAGTTTCTTCTGCTTTTTTTGTAATCTCTTTCCCTCTGCCAGTTGTAGTTTTCCGGAGCATAGGGTGCTATCTCCGGGATCACTTCTTTATGCAGGTCCCTTTCGTATCTTTTTTCATGAAAGTGAAAGAACAGTTCAGATGCCATGTTCAGAACAAGCATTGCGTAAAATAGAGTTTCAATGGTCATTTATATACCTCCGTATTTATTCTGGAGAGTAGGGGCCAGCAGTGAAATGCAGGAGCTCTTCAGGCTCCTGCTAAATATGATGATATTCAACTACATCCAGGCTCTTTTTCCGACATAATTCCTTTATCTTATCCTCGTCCCCGCAGGAGTAGCTGCAGGCAAGACCGCAGCTGGCGGAGAGATTTCTAGGCACAGGTACGATTCTGACCTTAAGCCCTTCTTTCCTGCAGGCTCTCTCAAACATTATGGCCATACTCGTTACGTTGAAAGTCGCCAGACATTTCATTTTCAAAATTACCTTCTTCCTCTTTATGATGTAGGGAACAACTGCAGAACAGTTTTACAGTGTCTTCAGTTTCAGACAGGACCTGGTTCTCGTAATTCTGGGGATATATTTCAAATCCATCGGGAAAAAGGTTGCCCCAGCTGAACATGTCCCTTTTATCGCATAATTCTATCAGTATATCCGTTTCTCTTGTGTGAAGGCCCATTCCAGCTATGGTGTTGAAATCCGATATAAGTTCCTCGGAACGTTCGTTAAGTTCATCAGTTATTTCCTGTATTTCCCGGCTTATTATCTCTTTTCCGGAGAATACTTCTGAGGATACTCTTCTCAGGGCGTTTTGAAGGCCGTTTACCTTCACAAAAAGATTTATCAGGTCCTTTCTCAGGTCGGCCAGAAACGCCTTTGATGGTTCATTGTGTCCCCTGAAAGGTCTGTCGTAAATTCCGTCTCCCATTCCGGAGGGATTGTAGCTTTTCTGTCTTCTGGAGTGAAGAGCCCAGGGATTTATTCTTCTGGCCATTTCTTCCCTTTTTTTGCGTTCTTTTCTTGCTTTGGAAGTGCTGAATTCGGCCAATACGGGTTTTTCTGCATCAAGGCCTGTGAAGAAAGGCTCGACGCCGTCAGGAATGTCCTTAGTTTCATCTGAAGACATCCACTTGTTAAGGGAAGAGGTTTTAAATCCCTTTCGCAGAGACAGGGCCTGGCCGGTCCTTCTGGAGACGAATTCAGCAAACCTTTCGAAGGGAATATGTTTCCTGCTCCGAATTATCCTGATATCCCAGTGAAGTTGTCCAATATTGCTGATGATTTCCTGTCTCTTTATTACAAGAAATTCCGGATCCTCAGGTTCAAGCAGTTCTTTGTCTGTGACCAGCGGTAACGCAAGAGGATGAGGATCAGCTGTTGGCACAATGTGATAACCTTCCTGTTCAAGAGTTTCGTAGAATTCGATCATGGCTGCTATCTCAATGTCTATCCATTTTCCGTCTATGACAGGCACCTTTCGAAGGCAAAGGGCAGGGAAATCCCTTATTTCGAGGTATTTCCCCTTTTCTACGATATCTTCTTCAACGAGTTCATTTACATATTCGTGAACCCTGTCCAGTCTTTTTCGGAAAACAGCGTCACTGACATCTGCTATCCCGAAAGAAAAATCTTTTTCTTCGATATAGTTTTCGAAATCCCTTTCTCTTTTGAAAAGGTCCCTGAGATCAGAAAGTACCTGGGGAAGATCCCTGTCATTACATATGCATTCCTCGTAGCTCTTTTGCATAACGGGCTTTAGCAGCTTGAAGGCTTCACCTGAAGGTACTGAATTATATCCTTCTTTCAGAAAAGAATTTCTTACAGCGTCAACAATATATGACCTGGAATCTATTCCTGTAACCTCTTCCTCGGTAATGTATCTGAGAAGGTCCTTTTCAACAGGGTCTGCAGGATAAGGTAGATCCCTGAGGATTTCAAGGAAGAAACCGGAATCCCTCTCTGTAAGTTCTGCCATCATGGAAAGGTCTATCCTGTTCTGCAGGTTTTCAGATTCGGAAAAGAGGATCTTCTGGATCTGGCTGGTGTGGTAATTTGTACGGATAATGATCTCCCCGAGGTGGAGGGCACAACTCTCCAGTTTTTCAAAATTCCTGTTGAGATATCCTCTCTTCTTTTCAGGGCATTTTTCCCTGGAGACCTTTCCGAGGATATGTCCAAGTTTTTCAGTTTCAACCGTGTCAGAGTGAATATCGCACAGGTCAAAGGGTTTGCCTCTTTCCTCTACACTGTTGAAAAACCAACGAACAACTGCCGTGCTTACCACTTCCTTCTCGCCTTTTGTCAAATGCGCCGATCTGTCAATGGATTCAGGCATAGCAGTCTTTTCTCCCTTCCTGGATGATGATCTGATTGTACCCTCTTTTCAGATTGTACGTAACATGCAGAAAAACCTCAAATAGAGTATATGGCAGAAAGGAACCAGATCATGTCCTGTCACTGATTTTATCGAGTGAAATCTCAGATCTTATCTTGTCCCTTAAAATGTCCTGGGGAATTCCCCTTTCTTTTGATATTCTTTTTATGTCGTCGTATTCAAGGGATCTTTTGATGAGCTCTTCTTCGAGATAACCCTCCTTGATCCTGACTTTTCCGAAAGTAGTGTCCCTGTTCTTTATAACATGTTCAAGCATTATCTTTTCGACCTTATAAGATCTAACGCCCAGTGTGGTTGTGTGCCTTATGATTGTATCAGAGAGTATGTAGACCTTGTCCTTTGAGCAGAGGCAGGACAGAGTTATAGCAGGACGGCCTTTTTTCATGGTAACAGGAGTGAGCCAGACATCCATAGCTCCCCCGGCAAAAAGAAGTTCCATTACAGATTCGTAGTCCTGGGGATTCATGTCGTCAATATTAGTCTCAATAACTACAGCTTCTTCCTCCTGATAACCTTCGGCGCTCCTGTCTTCTTCTGTTTCAAGGCTGAATACCCTCAGGATGTTGGGCAGGTCGGTCTTTCTCGTGCCTATACCGGTGCCAGTTCCTTTGATAGTTCCTTCCGGCATTGAGGAGAAAGAGGATGCGAGGCATCCTGCGAGAAGGGCTCCTGTAGGTGTAGTGCGCTCCACAGGATTTCCCTTGGCAAAGATGGGGATATTTTCGAGAAGAAGTGCTGTGGCTGGAGCGGGAACGGGCATGGTCCCGTGGGCACATTCTACAGTGCCTGAGCCTGTATTAAGAGGTGAAAAGACGAATCTGTCTGCAGATGCCATTTCTGCAAGAATAAAGGCTCCGCATATATCAATTATTGAATCTACCGCACCTACCTCGTGGAAATGTATCTTTTCCGGAGAACATCCATGAACTTTTCCTTCGGCCTCGGCAAGTATCCTGAAGGCCTTTTTAATTTTTTCTTTGAGGTCACTGTTCAGACTGCTGGAATCGACGATCTGACAGATATCTGAAAGGTGACGATGGGGATGATGTTCTGAAGTTTTTATTGTAACCTTTGTTCCCGTTATGGAATTCCTCTCGTCCTTATTTATATCTATTTCGTAGCCCTCGAGGGGTATTCTGCTGAGTTCTTTCAGGAATTGCTCTCTGTCGAGGCCAAGATCGAGCATTGCTCCGAGAAACATGTCTCCGCTTATTCCTGCAAAGCAGTCAAAATAAATAGTTTTCAAGTTTATCATCCTCCAGATGTTATGTCCTATATGACCTTATCTTTTACAGTTTTGTAACCATGGAGGTCCAGAGAGACCTTTTTACAGCTTCCGGAACTCAGAACGGATAGAATTTCCTTTCTCATCCGCAAAGCCTTTTCCATCAGTTCTTCAGGAACTTCAATGCGTAAGTTACCCTCTTCGTTTCTTATCCTGACAGTATCCAGGCCCAGGTCCCGAAGGGAGTTTTCCATTTCGGCTGTTTTTTGAAGTTCCTTTATCTCGAGTTTTGTATTCTCCGGAAATCTCGTGGCAAGACAGGCAGTGGCGCTTTCATTCCACCAGGGTATTTCCAGAATACCAGCGAGTTCCCTGACTTGTTTTTTTGTAATGCCAGCCCTGGCAAGAGGTGAAAGAACCTGGGGATATTTTGCGAGGATACTTGTTCCAGGCCTTGTGGGGTCCTTGAAGTCATCTGCATTGGATCCTTCCATTACAGCTTCGGTCCCATGATCAAAGGAATATTTCAGAAGGGTCTTGACCCTTGCCTCCTTGCAGAGGGCACATCTTTCAGGTCTGTTGTAAATAACGTTTCTGATCTTCAGTTCGGGCCCCTCAATAAAATCGTGGTTGATTCCAAGATCCGAGCAGAAGGTTACTGCTCTTTCCATTTCTTTCTCAAAATGAAGCCATGAACGGAAGGTAACTGCATGAATCTCTGCTGGAGAAAGGATCCTTGCCATGAGAGCCACAAGGAGACTGCTGTCAGTTCCACCGGAAAATGAAACAGTACATGATGAAATTCCGGAAAGCTCCCTTTTCAAAGCTTCCGGAACAGCATCCGGAAGGCCCTTCTTAACTGGTTTCATGTAAACACTGCCTTATTACAAGAGCTGCCGAATAACCGGCGCCCAGTCCGTTGTTTATGTTTACCACGGAGACTCCTGGAGCGCAGGAATTTACCATTGTAAGGAGGGGAGCTATACCTCCGAGGTTTGCTCCATAGCCGACATCTGTGGGTACTCCGATAACAGGACATGATACAAGTCCTGCCACTACACCCGGAAGGGCCCCTTCCATTCCTGCCACAGCTACTATTACACGTGCGGCCTGGAGCTCTTCCACATGGGAAAGTAGCCTGTGGACTCCTGCCACACCCACATCATAGATCCTCTTGACATCGCATCCCATATATTCCGCAGTTACGGCCGCCTCTTCTGCCACAGGAACATCAGTACTGCCTCCCGTAGCGACAACAAGACCAGGATCCTTTTCAGTATCAGTTGACCGAATGCCGGCCATTCTTGCTGTCTCGTGAAATTCAAGGTCAGGCAGTACATCTTTCACCAGGTTATACTGTCTTTCTGTTATCCTGGACAGCAGGAGTGACATTGAGTTCCCTTTCAGGGCCTCTGCTATAGACAGAAGCTGGGAGTCACTTTTCCCGGGGCAGTATATAATTTCCGGAAAACCCTTTCTGACTGTCCGGTGCAGATCAAGCTTGACTTCGCCCAGATCCCGGAAGGGGTCTGATTTTACCATCCTTACGAAATCCGATCTGTCTATCTCTCCGGAGATAAGGGCATCCGCTATTCTCGCCAGATCCTTTTCTCTCATTAACTTTCCTCCCTGCAATACCCTCTAATACAAAATATCCAGAAACGATTTCTCTTTTCTCTAAAAGGATATCTCCGTAACTGGTTGCCGAAGCTAAAAGATCTCAAGTGGAAGACTTGCAGAGTCTTCCTGTTCACGAATGTTGTCCCTGACTGTAAAAGTCAGGGTATACCTGCCTGTTTTCCATTTTGAGAAATCCAGGGGTACCTTGAAGGAAAGGTCCTTTCGCTTACTTTTCAGTTCGTTTTTCATTTTGAAAACCTTTTCACTTGTGAATACTATCTCGTTTTTGTCGTTAAAAACATCAAGTTTGGTCTGAATGTCAGTTGAGAATTTTTCTTCTTCCTGTTTTACAGAAAAATTTTCTATCTCAAGATATACGCTGGACTTGCTTCCACTCAGAAAATGGTTGTTTTCCTCTCTTTCGTATATTCCGAAACCGCTGGCTTCAGAAACAAAAATTGCTTTGTTTATTTTTATAGAGCCGTCCTCAGCAACTGCAGGTACCTGGAGCATAAAGAGCAGAAGGACCAGTAATGTCGCTATTTTGACCAGTGAAAGACCAAGATCTTCTATACGCAAAGCTATTCCTCCCGACAGGTGTATTCTTTGTTACGGAAAACATTATACATTTGAGGTATCATGTTGTCATAAGTAATAAATGCAGATCAGGTTAATTTTATAAAAAACTCTACTTCAGGTGGTGAGAAAGTGTCCTTCAAAGCATATTTTGACGGTGCATCAAGAGGCAATCCAGGCCCCGCATCTGCAGGAGCAGTCATTCTCGATAAGAATGATACGCCTCTGTGGGAACTGTCCCTTTTTATAGGTGAAAAAACCAACAACGAAGCTGAATATTCTGCTCTTTTAAAACTTCTCGAGGAACTTGAAAGAAAGAACATAACAGGTGCCTGTATCCTTGGTGACAGCAGACTTGTAGTAAACCAGGTCAAAGGGGTCTGGAAGGTCAGAAATGAGAGACTTGGAACTCTTTACAGGCCGGTACGAAAGATGATGGACCGCGGTAAACATACCCTTTCCTGGATACCAAGAGAGGAGAACAGCTACGCTGACAGGCTCTGCAACGAGGCCCTTGATCCTCCCCACAAGGTGGAAAATTCAGCTTCCTTCAGTCCCGAAAAACTCGATAGAGCCGGAGACCATATATTTATCGCTCACGGTACGGAGGACTATGCAGTTGATACCTTACATGGAAGCTGCTCATGTCCGGCCTTTCGGCACAGGGGAGACTGCAGGCACCTGAGGGCTGCCCGAAAAGTGGAAAAAGGAAATAGAGAGTAGAAGAAATCATTGAACTGACAAAGGAGACAGATGGAATATGGATACTTTTGAAAGAAAGAAAGCAAGTGACCTCATACATAAAGTCATTGAAAAAGATGGACTTGTCCTTGAAATGATAGACCTCCCGGTTTCCCTTCCGGGATTTGAGCATCATATAACATCATGGCTGCTTCAGGACAGGGAAAGAGAGCAGAACTTTCTGCTCGATCCCGGGCCTGCCGTTTCAAATCCGGCTCTCGAACACGTTCTGAAAGAGAGGGGCATAAAAAGACTGGATTATATTCTGCTGACCCATGTCCACCTCGACCATGCAGGCGGAATAGGGCACATGATGAAAACCTGGCCTGATGCAAAGATCGTTGTGCCATGGAAGGGAAGAAAGCATCTTGTGGATCCTTCAGGGCTATGGAAAGGAAGCGTAAAGACCCTGGGAGAAGTGGCAGTTACTTTCGGAGAACTTCTCGCCGTTTCAGCGGATTCTTTCCACTCCGATGAAATAGAGATCCCCGGGCTGACCATTTTTCAGACACCGGGTCATGCTTCTCACCATCAGTCTTACTTATACGAGGCCACTGGTGAAAGGGTCTTTTTCCCGGGGGAGGCCGCAGGAGTTATCCTTGGGAAAGATATGCTTCCCCTTTGGATCAGTTGCGACAGGGATCCTGGTAAGGTACAGCCTCCGGTAACTGAACTTGAGGATGTTATATATATGTCACCGGCTTCTCCTCCGGTGTTTAACCTGGATATTGCCATCTCCTCCCTGGCTTTACTTATGGAATATGAGAGTTCCATCATGTGTTACAGCCATTACGGATACACCCGCTTTCCAGGTCTTGCCATGTCCCTGCATATGCAACAGCTGAAACTCTGGAAGGATATTATTAAAGGTGCAAAAAGGGAGACTGCCGGTCTGGACGAAGAAGAGACTGTGGAACTGGCTCTTAAGCTGCTGATGGCAAGTGACGGTTTTCTCTCAACCTTCAGTTTCTTTGACAGTGAAGTACAGCAGAAAGAACTCTTTTTTCTGCGATCCGGCATAAGAGGCTTTCTGGGATATCTGGGAGAAAATTGATCAACAGTTAACAATGAGGATTAAGGAGCCTGAAAAATATAATTGAAACTGGTGTTTCTCTGGGGAATAAATGTTATAATTTAGCAAGAAGAAACAGTAGCAGAAAAGTATGATATCATGATTGGAAAACATGATAAAACCTGTTTAATAAAGGAGGTAAGGCAGTTTCGGCAACAACTTTGACAACATGCAAAAATCTCATTCGAGCAGGGGGTTGAGTTAATGAATATACTTCCAAGAACTGAACTGAAGGCCCTTATGGAGACTGAAGATAAAGTGTGTGTGTCTATTTATCTTTCCATTCCTCCTTCCGGAGATCCAGCCCGCCAGATGCAGATCAAGCTTAAGAATGCCCTGAAAGAAGCAGATGAAATGATCAGGGGAAAAGACGAGAATGAAAAAAATTCTGAGGATATTCTCAAGCCTCTTCGTCAAATGGTTACAGAGACTCCCTTTATGGACAATCTCTCTTCTGCGCTGGTGGTATTTCTCTCTTCATCAGGGGCAAGACAGTTCTGGCTTCCCATTGAGGTCAGTGATATTGTGCAGGTCTCAGGCCGGTTTCACGTCAAACCCCTCATAGCGCTTTTCAGTGGGGAGGAGCAGTTCTACCTGTTGACACTCAGCCAGAAAAAGGTTCGGTTCTTCAGGGGTTCAAGATATGCCCTGACACCTCTGGAAATTGAGGGAATGCCCAAGAGCATGAAGGATGCCCTTAATTATGAAGCCAGAGAAAAGACCGTCCAGAGGGTCGCCGGCCAGGGAGCAGGAGGCCGGGCTGGTTATGTTCATGGCCACGGTGCAGGGTACGATCTGTCGGAAGAGGATATGATGAAATTCTTCCGCATGATAGACAGGTCACTTTCAGCATATTTAAAAAAAAGCGACATGCCGCTGCTTGTAGCAGCTGTTGAGGAAGAGGTAGCCCTTTACAGAAAGGTAAATACTTTTCCAGGTCTTCTGGAAGAATCCCTTAAGGGCAACTTCGACGCAATGACGTCACATCAGATCCACGAGAAAGCCATGGAGGTAATGGATCCGGTTTTCAGAGGCAACGAGGAAAAGGCAAGAGAACAGTACGAAGAACTTGCAGGTACTGAAATGACGGCTTCTGATCTTGAATACGTAATTCCTGCTTCTACAGAGGGAAGGATCCAGACCTGTTTTGTGGCAAGAGGTTCCCGCCAATGGGGGAAATTCGATCCTGAAACCCGGTCTGTTGAGATTCACGATACACGGGAATCCGGGGATGTAGATCTTCTTGATCTGGCAGCCTATCATACGCTGCACAACGGAGGTATGGTTTTTGCCCTTCCCGGGGAGAGAGTTCCGGGAGATGGTCTTGTTGCAGCACTTCTTAGATATTGATGTTCTTCAATGACGGCATTGTCAGAGGGTTTCCCAGAGGGGAAGCCCTCTGACAATTTATAGATATTTCCAGCATGCCACTTCCCTGCCGTTGATATTTCTCAGGGGAGGCATAGAGCTACACCTGTCGTGGCTGTCAGGACACAGTTTCTGAAAGGGGCAGCCCATAAATGAGTACTCATCTGTTTTGTCAGTATTCTTTGAGGGCGGTCTTATAGATCCACCGAGGCGCGGCAGAGCTTCGTGCAGTGCTCTTGTGTAGGGATGTAGAGGATCCTGCAGAACTTCCTCCGAATTTCCCCTCTCACACATATATCCCCTGTACATTACCATGGTATTTTCAGAGGCGCTTCTTGCCAAAAAAAGGTCATGGGTAACAAATATCATGGACATCCCGCTGTTAACCCTTTTTTTCAGGATCCTGAGGATTTCTCCCCTTGTAGAGGCGTCCTGCATGCTTGTGGGTTCGTCGGCAATAAGAAGTATCGGATCAAGTACCAGTGCTCTTGCCACAGAGACCCTCTGTCTCTGTCCTCCGGAAAGGGTGGTCCTTATTCGAGATGACAGAAGTTTTTCCCCTTCAAGTCCGAGTTCCGACAGCAGCTGTTCCGACTTTCTGCGTCCTTCTTTGCGGTTAACTCTTCCTTTGACAATGACAAAGGGTTCCTCTACTGCTTCTTTTACTCCCAGGGTGGGAGGAATGCAGCCGTAGGGATCCTGGGGAATGTAGCCGCACCTCTGTCGAAGTTTCATGAGCTCTTCGGCGGAACAGGAAAAAGGATTTTTCCCCTCTATCTCCAGGGTCCCTCCGGAAGGTTTTTCAAGAGCGGTTATGCACCTTAGAAGTGTGGTCTTGCCGCTACCCGATTCCCCAACGACAGAAAGGGAGGATCCCCTGGCGAGCTCCAGAGAAAGTCCGGCAATGGCTGTCACAACATCACCTTTTCTTGATCTGAAGGTCACCTTGAGGTCCCTGGTCTTCAATACCGGTATAGAGGTCATTTCTTTGTGACCCCCTCTATCTCCCTGATGGATCCAACAAGAAGCCTTGTGTGTTCATTCCGGGGATCCTCGATTATCGAGGAAGGGGAACCTGTTTCCACGACCCTGCCGTCTTTCATCACGGCTATATTGTCCGAAACGCAGGATGCCAGGGCGATGTCGTGGGTAACGAGCAGAAGGCCTGCGGATCTCTCCCTTGCGCATTCGACGAGGGTATCCATTATCTGGCTCTGGGTAATAACGTCAAGGGCTGTGGTAGGTTCATCTGCGAGGATGTAACCTGGAGAACAGGCCATTGCCATAGCTATGGCTGCCCTCTGTTTCTGTCCTCCGGAAAGTTCGTGGGGATAGCGCCTGGCAAAATCGCCAGAAAGGCCGGCCTGTTCAAGCAGTTCTTCCGTTCTTTTTTTGACCTTCCTGGGTCCGTACTTCAGGTGCCAGGACAGAACCTCCCCTATCTGGTCCCCGATACGGATCACCGGTGTAAAAGAGTTCATTGCACCCTGTGGAACAATAGCCATCTTCTCCCATCGTATTAAGGAAAGCTTTTTTTCACTGTACCCTGTGATTATTTCTCCATCCAGGCTTATCCTGCCGGTGATCTTAGCTTCTGGAGGAAGAAGAGAGGGTATTGCCATAAGAAGGGTTGTCTTACCGCTGCCGGATTCCCCTACAAGGGATGTTACAGTACCTTTGGGAAAGTCCAGTGAGACATCTTTTACAGCCTGGATCTTTCTCTGACTTCCCTCGTAGGATATAGAAAGGTTCTCTATCCTTATCATCTACTGTCCCTCCTTGAGTCTCGGGTCCACCATTTCCTCCAGGAATTTTCCGATATCAAGAAAGACAAGACAAAGAAATGCAATTCCGGCTCCGGGAGGTATCAAGAGCCACCAGGCTCCAGACGAAAAAGCGCCAAAAGAATGAGCCTCGTGAAGCATTCTGCCCCAGGAAATCACCCTTGGATCTGAAAGGCCAAGGAAGGAAAGACTCGCCTCTGCCAGGATCGCTCCGGGAACGCCAAGGGCGATATTTGCCAGCAGAAGTGGCAGGGTCTCGGGGAGGAGGTGCCTGTAGAGAATGTAGGATGTCTTTGCTCCCAGGGATCTCAGGTTTTCAATATAGCATGCTTCCCGAAGGGAAAGGGTCATGGAACGTACCGTCCTTGCAGTTCCCATCCATGAGAAAAGGGAGAGAATAATAACAAGTTGCAGAAGGCCTCTTCCCCATATTCCGGCAAGGGCCATCAGGATCGGTAAAGTGGGTATGGAAAGGAGAACGTCCACGATCCTCATTATAACAGTATCTATGATTCCTCCGGCGTATCCGCTTATCAATCCCAGGGACAAACCTGTCAATGTAGCGATCAGGGTAGCCGAAAGGCCCACCACAAGGGAGACCCTTATTCCAGAGATGAATAGCTGAAAAACGTCTCTTCCTCTCTGGTCTGTTCCCAGGATCCCGTATTTCCCTCCGGTAATATCAAGATCCAGGTCCACCATAGCGGGTTCTGCAGTGCTCTCTATTTCGAGGCGATAAATGCCTGAGCCGGGGAAAAGCACCTCCATGGCTTCCTCGAAGGGGCTGATGCCGAGGCGGAACTTGAACTGGAGGTCCCTGGCGTCAAGGTCCAGTTTTCTTTCCCGGTAACCAAGGTCGGCAAGGGGAATCTCTCCTTCCGGAGTGGTCCAAACCAGTTGGGCTTTTTCAGGGATCTCGTCAAAGAGCACCTTACCCTTTATTTTAAACTGTTTCGGAAGAGCGTAGGCCCAGTCAAGGATCAGACTTCTGTTCTGGTCGTTGAGGAAAAGGTGCAGAGTGGGAGCTTCTCCGGTCCCCGTCCATGATGGTTCCGAGAAAGGGGCTGCGACACTTTTTTCGCTGCCATCGGTGAAAAAAACAGGACCGGCAACTGCTAAGAATGAGACAAGGATAAGACTGATAAAGCTCCATCGTCTTAGCAGTCTCATCGATTATTCCTCTTTTCCACTCTCACCCTTGGATCTGCAATTCCGTAGGCGAGGTCTGCCATTAGGTTACTGAAAATGGTCAGAAGAGCCAGCAGAAAAAAGGCAGCTCCTGCTGCAGGATAATCGTGGCCTGATACAGCCTCCAGCAGAAATCTCCCCACGCCGTGAAGGGAAAACACTGTCTCGGTTATTATGGCTCCGCTCACTGTGCCGGGAAGGGCGAGCAGAAAAACCGTTATTACCGGAGGCAAAATCGTGCGGAAGGCATGTTTCCAGATGATCATTCTCTGAGGGAGTCCCTTTGCTCTTGCCATCAGGACAAAATCCTCGCTCATTACTTTTACCATAAGGTTTCTTACGTAAAGGGCCCATCCCCCGAAACCCAGGAGGACAAGAGAGAATACGGGGAGGGCCATATGTCTCGCATAATCGACCATGGCAGGTAAAAAACCCGTAGGGGGAGGAATGGATACGCTCCCCCTTAAGGGAAAGATGGGAATAAGATAGGCAAAGCACATTAGAAGTATCAACTGTATAAAAAAGGAAGGAAAGGAAAAGGAAATCGCTCCTCCCCACAGCACTATCTTTTCAAGCCACCTGCCCCTGTTCAGAGCTGCCTTTATTCCAAGCCATGTCCCGAGAAGAGAGGAAAGAAGAAGGGCAGTGCCGAGAAGGGCCACTGTGTTGGGGATTCTCGATGCCAGCTCATTCCAGACAGGACGGCCTGTCAGGAATGAGATCCCGAAATTGAAGGTCAGCATCTGTCTGGCATATTTAAAAAACTGGGCTGTCAGGGGAAGGTCAAGACCGTACATTTTCCTCAGTTCAGCCTTGGCCTCCGGAGAGAACCCAGGGTCTATTATTGTGGATACCGGATCTCCGGGCATCATTCTGAAAAGGATAAAATTGAGGACAAGCACAGCAAATATAACAAGAAAAGCGCTTGCCACCCGCATAAACCAGTAATTTCCGGTTAACCCTCTTCTTTTCATCGGATCTGGTTATCTCCTCTGGGCGGAGTGGTCTGGACAAACCAGGGATTTACACGGAACTTTACGTATTCTCCTGTCCTGTATTCCTCAAAGATGTAAGGACCTGTTCCCACAAGACCGGTGACTTTACTGTTCACTGGAGATCTAAGTGAAGTTGGCTGCCAGTTCTGCCAGTTATCCACGTCTTTTATGATATGTTCCGGAAAAACAGGAAGTCCGCCTATTCCGTGGAGGTACCAGAAACTGGTCCTTTTCATGTATATTCTTACAGTATATCTGTCGGGAAGAAGGATCTTCTCTACGTCTTTGACGTTGTCCATGTATCTCGGTATCCTGTTGTTCCTCAAAAATTCAATGGTGGCCTTTACGTCCTTTCCTGTAAAGGGTTCTCCATCGTGCCATTTTACATCCTCTCTGAGTCTGAATTCCAGGATGGTTTTCGCCCTCTCCTTATCGTCGCTGGTTTCTATCTTCCAGCTTTCAGCAAGCCAGGGAATATCCTCAAGGTTATAGGGGTCCACAGAGATCAATGATCCGTATACAAGCCCGAGAACCTGCCAGTCATAGGCTGTGCTGGCAGTAAAAGGATTAAGAGCTCTTGGCTCTTCCGGAAGGCACCAGTACAGTGATCTTTCTTTCCCGTCTACCGGTTTCGTTCCGATAAGTGTCCAGATATTGTCTCCAGTGGTTACGTCTGACTTTACAATATTGGTCCATTTCCTCGAAACGGCCCCTATGGAGTACCTTGAATAAACCGGGATCACCGGGACAAGACGTGAGAGTTCTTTCTGAGCCAGGGATGCATATTTTTCTCCACTTTCCCTGTCAGGTGAATATCTCAGGTTTTCCAGTACAGTATCGAGACTGGGGTTATGTATTCCAGGAATGTTATAACCACCCTTTATATCCATGGAGGAGTGATAGAAAGAGTAGAGAGAGTCGGGATCCCTCGTCATTGACCAGGCAAGGACATAGGAATCAAAATTGTGGTTATCCAGTCTTGACAGCATTGTTGCGAAGTCCATTGGTTCCACCTGTGCCGGAATGCCGATATTTTCAAGGTATCCGGCTATTCTTGTTGCCAGCTCGAAAGTTGTAGGCGCAACCTGTGCAGTAGGGGACAGGATGCTCATTTTCTCAAGAGCCGTGTCAGAACCGGGAGGAATAACATGTCCATTGCTGCTGAGTGTCCAGCCCTTTTCTTTCAGTAGAGTTCTGGCTTTCTCCGGATCATATGGATAGTTAAGAACATCCTTCTCGAAGTATTGAGAGGACGGTGGCAGAAATGTGGAAAGAGGAGCAGCATATCCGGAAAAAATGTCCCTTACCAGTTCCTCCCGTGGTATCGACTGCCAGGCAGCCTGTCTCAGCTCAAGCCGGGACCAGGGTTCTTCCCTCAGGTTGAATCCAAGGAAGAATCCGTGGAAGGCCATGGAGAGGGAAAGGTCTATCTCAGGGTTCTTTGACAGTCTTTCCACGTCTGAGGGCCGGAATATATCGCCCAGTATGTCGATGTCTCCCTTTTCGAGAGCCAGCACCTGTGCGTCAGGATCTCTTATGATGACCATGTACAGATCTTCCACATGAGGAGGCCCGAGCCTGGCCGGGTCGAATTCTGCAGCCGAACCTGTCTGCACTGGAAGGGTCAGCATAACTGCCAGAAACAATGCAGGGATCCATGTCTTTACAATGTGTTTCATAAAAAAGTCCTCCCTTTCAGGTTCCCTCGAATTTGGAATTCATTATAACCGCACTTGTAGTTCTGTGTCATTTTCATTAATTGTTAAATGATAGTTGGCGTAATAAGATATATAATCAGATATGTCAGATTGATAAAGCAACAAACGGCGGAGTTGACGGGAAATTGAGCTGGAAAGAGATAGAACACACTGCTGATACTGGAATTGAGGTCATTGCAGACAGAATTGAGGATATTTTCCTGGAGTCTGCCCAGGCTTTCTATTCTCTCATGTCTAATAGCTCTTATTCTTTAAATGCCAGAAAAAAAGATCATGCCATTTCCCTGGTCGGAATGGATCTTGGAGACCTTGCTGTTCAGTGGCTCAATGAACTTGTCTATCTCTGGGAGACGGAAAACTCCATTTTTGTACCCAACCAGATGGAAGTGGATTTCCAAAAGGCCAGTCTGAATACCTTCGGTTTCCTTGTTGAAGTACCAGATTCTGGAGGAAGGATAAAGGCTGCCACTTACGGAGGTCTCGTTATGGAGACTGATCCCGTCTTCTTTCTCAGGGTTTTTCTTGATGTCTGAAAGAAACCTCAAAAAGGGGGAGGGTAATTTTGGAGGAATTCCTCTTTAGAATAGATGAAGTACGGTGGAGACTTTCAATGGAGGCTATGGCCGGAATGAAGGTTCCCGGTCTGATCTATGCAGATACAGAAATTATGGAACAGGCTCTCAGGGACAACGCCCTGGTCCAGGTCGCAAATGTTGCCTGCCTTCCAGGAATAAGGAACTTCAGTTTTGCTATGCCGGATATCCACCAGGGTTACGGTTTTCCCATAGGAGGAGTTGCAGCCTTTGATCTCCAGGAGGGTGTTATCTCGCCCGGAGGAGTGGGCTACGATATCTGCTGTGGAGTTCGACTCCTTGTTTCCGACATTGAAAAAGAACAGATAACTCCTGTACTGGATTCTTTAGCTTCGTCCATCTATTCACGAGTTCCCTCCGGAGTTGGCTCAAAGGTCTCAGCAAAGTTATCTCAAAAAGAACTCCAAAGGGTTCTTGAAAGTGGGGCTGTCTGGGCTGTCGAAAAAGGAATGGGAGATGTCGGAGATCTCGATTTCATAGAGAACAGAGGCTGCTATGAGCAGGCGGATCCTGCCAGCGTCTCGGACAGGGCAAAGAAAAGAGGCCTTGCCCAGTTGGGAACCCTCGGATCGGGAAACCATTTCCTGGAAGTTCAGGTAGTTGACAGGATATTCGAAAGATCCTCGGCGGCTGTAATGGGCCTTCGCGAGGGTGCAATAACAGTTATGGTACATTGTGGCAGCAGAGGACTCGGCCACCAGGTATGTGATGACTATATAAGGATCATGGCCAGGTCTATGGACCATTACGGGATCAGGGTGCCCGACAGGCAGCTCTGTTCTGTACCGGTTTTGTCCAGAGAGGGGAAGGACTATATGGGAGCAATGTACAGTGCGGCCAATTTCGCCCTCGCCAACCGACAGATCATAACCTGCAGGTTAAGAGAGGTTTTCAGCCGGTTTTTTCCGGGCAGGGATCTGAAACTTCTTTACGACGTAAGTCACAACATGGCACAAGTTGAAGAACATTCTTTTGAAACATCTTCTTCCAGCAGGGTTTGTGTTCACAGAAAGGGTGCGACCCGGGCGCTGCCGCCGGGGCATCCTCTTTTGCCAGAAGTTTACAGAGAGACTGGTCAGCCTGTCCTTGTTCCAGGAAGCATGGGAACTGCAAGTTACGTTCTTGCTGGTACTGCAA
>Ga0102928_1000776_pt1 | contig 20526 bp, 17 predicted proteins | sample SalPonR1_B_D1_MG_FD_78504 | JGI IMG/M metagenome (GOLD analysis project Ga0102928, IMG submission 78504) | Salt pond soil microbial communities from South San Francisco under conditions of wetland restoration - Salt Pond MetaG R1_B_D1_MG | ecosystem: Environmental > Aquatic > Marine > Intertidal...
GCGTACCGCTGGAAAGACCATGGCCGGGCTGATCGTAAGCCAGCACGTCGAACCCTGCTCCCAGGCAGCGATCAATCAACTGGCTGTATAACCCGACATGATCAAAATAGCCGTGCAGAATGAATACCGTGCCCCGCTGAGTCGCCTGCTCCGGCAACCGGAAATAATGCACCATGACCTCGTGATCGCACGCCTTGACGTAACCCTGATGATAAGCAACGTCCGGGTGTTCCACCCAGAGATCAAGACCGTAAAAGCGGCAGTAGGCTACCATTTCCTCACTGAGTTCCCGGGAGGCGGCCGGGTCGAATGGTTCCAGTCTGTCCAGGAGCGAGTGTCTGTCCCAGTCCGGTATTTCTATGGTATCTGTTTTCCAGTACACGTAGAGTTAAACGCCTGTCATGAATAAGTTATAAATTTTGGCCTCCAATCCTAACCCATAGCAGGGGAAAGACACAGATGTTGCAGCAGCTTCTGGAGAGTGCGTTGCGCCAGACCATGAACCGGCTGGTCAGACCGGTTCTGAATCCGGCGGTGCCGGTTCCACTTCAGCGACGCATTGTACGCCAGGCTTACCGGAGCTCGACACCACCCCGGGGGGCGAGGTTCGAAAACGCCACCGTGGGCGGTGTTCCAGCGACCCGGACAACCTTTGGTGAAAATTCTCACGTCGCTGTTCTTTATCTGCACGGTGGTGGCTATATCATCGGTTCATCAAGCACCCACAGGGGCATAGCGGGGCACCTGGCCAAAACCAGTGGCTGCACCATCGTTACGCCGGATTACCGATTGGCACCCGAATGCCCCTTCCCCGCCGCTCTGGACGATGCCGAAGCCTGCTGGAACGGACTGCTGAAAGAGGGATTCAAACCGGAGCAGATTGCTGTCGCTGGCGATTCCGCTGGTGGCGGCCTCGCCGTTGCCCTCGCCATGAGGCTGCGCGACAAGGGCCAGCCACTTCCGACATCACTCACGGCATTTTCACCCTGGGCAGACCTGACTCAGGAGCAGCTCTACGCGCCGGAATGTGAACCGGTACTCCAGGCCAGCTGGACCAGCAAGGCAGCCCATCTCTATGCTGGCCAGGAATCCCTGACCAACCCGCTGATCTCACCCGTGTTCGGCGATCTGAGCGGCCTGCCACCCATGCTGATCCAGGTGGGCAGCCAGGAAATACTGCTGAATGACGCCGAAAGACTGGCCGAAGCGGCAAACCGGCACGATGTGGAAACGCGACTGGAGGTTTATAACAGCCTTTGGCACGTATTCCAGGTGCATAGCGGTCAACTCGACCGGGCAACCGCCGCCATGGAAACCGCTGGCGAACACATCAAACGTCATCTGGCAGGCTGAACTCGCCCCGGGCCAGAGCTTCTTTTCTGGGCCGGGGCCACTGTTTAATGTGCCACTCCAGCCGTGAAGCCCGGCTCCTGTCTCCGGCCGCTGCGCTGAACACCAGCTCCAGCGGCCCCTTGCCCCTCAAACTACGCGCTCCCCTCGGAGCACCCGCCCGATGTTCGTTGAAACGCCGTTCAACGTCGGTGGTTATGCCGGTGTAAAGCGAACCCCTGGCGGTTCGCACCATGTAGACAAACCAGCTAGCCAAGATTCAGGGCCTCTTCCCGGTCCTTCACTTTTTTCTGCTGGATCCAGAGCCCCATCATGATCAGGACCAGACCGATGTAGGTGGAAGGCAGAATATGCTCGCCGAGAATAAAATAGATAAACACCAGCGAAAGGAACGGAGAGATAAAAATCAGATTGCTGACTTTCGAGGTATTCTCAGCTTTCTTCATGGCGTAGGACCAGAGCACAAACGCAATTCCCATCTCGAACACGCCAACATACAACGCAGCAGCGAGCGACGTTCCGATGGCAAAGTTCAGGCCCTCCGTCCACCAGCAAATCAGAAGAATCACCGGCAGCCCGCACAGAAAATTCAGGAACAGGCCAACCACCGGATCACGGGTATCCCGGGTGGCAATAATCCAGTAGGACGCCCAGACCACAGTGCTGCCCAGGGCGAGAGAAACCCCGAGCGGATCCTCGAAACTCAGGGAAGTCACGGCTCCACGGGTGGCTATCACCACCACCCCGGCATAGCAGATCAGGCCTGCCACAATATCCAGCTTGCGCAGCCGATGCCCCAGAAACGGTACCGACATATAGGCCAGCACCAGTGCCCAGGTGTAGTTCAGCGGTTGCGCCTCCTGGGCCGGCAGCCTGTCAAACGCGCCAAACAACAAAAAATAGTAGAGGCAGGGATTGATCAGCCCCATGCCGAACGACTGGGCGTATTGTTTGCGACTGAGTGAAAATACCAGATGCCAGCGCCCCTGAAGCATCAGAATAATGGCCATCACAACCACCGACGCACTGCAGGCAATCAACAGCATCTGAACGGGCGCCAACTCCCTGAGGGAGAGCTTGAACGCGGTTGCCACCGTGGACCACAACAGCACCGTGCCAAGGCCGTAGAGCATCGCCTGTTTCTGGTTAGTCATTCCCGGCCTCCTGCCAAGACTCATGCCATCTGTAGAGAGTACGGCGATTGATCCCGAGAATCTGCGCGGCGCGGCGCTTGTTGCCATCAACGGCTTTCATTACCTTTCTCACGTAATCCTGTTGCAATTTTTCCAAGGTCGGCCACTCCGATAAGTTGTCACTATGCCGCGATGGGGACTGGCCAGAAACCTCAACCTGCCGTTTACGTATCCGGTCCGGGAGGTGGTCTGGATGGATCGTATCACCCTCACAAAAAGTCACCGCCCGCTCAATAGCACTGGAGAGCTCACGCACATTGCCGGGAAACGGGTAATCCATCAAGGTCCGTAAGGTGACGTCACTTAACTTGATGAAGCCACGGCCATGACGCCCTGATGCCTCACGCAGGAAATGCATCGCCAAAAGATCCACATCATCGTCACGATCCCTGAGGGGAGGGACATTCAAACTCAGCGTTTCAAGGCGATAATACAGATCTTCACGGAAACTGCCCGCATTCACCGCCTGCTGAAGATCAACATGAGTGGAGGCAAGGATTCTAACATCGACGGATTCTTCCTGGTCAGCGCCTACGGGTTTGACGCAACCTTCCTGGAGCACCCTGAGCAACTTGGCCTGCAACGCCAGAGGCATCTCGCCTATCTCATCCAGTAGAAGAGTGCCTCCGTCCGCCTCGGCAAAAAGCCCCTTCCTCGCCTGCCTGGCTCCCGTGAAGGCTCCGGCCTCATGCCCAAAGAATTCACTTTCCATGAGCTCACTGGGGATACCAGCACAGTTAACAGCAAGAAAAGGCCTGTCCCGACGGTCACTTTGTCGATGGATCGCCCTGGCCACCAGTTCCTTGCCTGTCCCGCTCTCACCATTGATCAGAACAGCAGCATGACTCCTCGCAACCTGAAGAATTTCAGACCTCAGTTTCGCCATGGCCCTGCTTTCACCAACCAACCCCAGTGAATCATCTTTACCATCTGCCGAGCGTAACTGTGCAAGCTGCCTGCTGAGGTCTGCCTGGGCTAACAGTCGCCGTATTTTCAGCCTCAGATGGTCAGTTGAAAGCGGCTTGGTAAGAAAGTCATCCGCCCCTGCCTTCAGTGCGTCGACAGCCTGATTTACAGTGCCGAAAGCGGTGATAATGACAAAAGGCAGACTTTGCCCCTGTGCCTGAAGAGATTTCAGAATTTCAAGGCCATCACCATCGGGTAAGCGAAGATCCGAGACCACCAGGTCTGGAGCTTCTGAAACAGCAAGTTCACATCCTTCCTGGACACTACCCGCGCGGACAACCTGATAACCATCGAGTTCAAGCTCTTCAGCTAGCAGCAGGCTCAGGCTTGCATCATCTTCAATCAGCAGGATTCTGGGGCCAGACTGTTTCATTTATCACTCCCCCCGATTGGCCAGAACAGCCTCATTCTGCACCCGCCATCCGCATTTTCAGTCACTTCGATTCTCCCGCCATGCTCCTTCAAAACACTACTGACCACTGCCAGACCCAGACCCGTACCTTCACCAGCCGGACGGGTGCTGTAAAAAGGTTCAAATATAGAGCCACGCCGGGGTTCTTCTATGCCCGGGCCGTCATCGTCTACTCGAACCTCGAACTCCGTTTCACACGCATGCAGTGATAACCTGACTTTCGACTGTGCTGCCTGACAGGCGTTGCGGACAACATTCAGGCAGGCAAGTTCGAGCCTGACCGGCTCGGCTTGTATCAAGGCGTCAAGATCCAGCCCCTCGGCAACCACCGTTTTCCCCATGCACCGGTTATCTTCCCGGACGCGCTCTATGACATCCCGGAGCACATCCGGCAGTTGCACCGGTCTCCGTGAGTCGGGCACATGGCGAAAACAGTCCAGTAACTGTTGGATAATCCTCGTCATCCGCTCAACCTGCGATTCGATATCTGTCAGGTGACGACGATGCTCCGCTGGCAACTCCTCTCTCTGCAGAATCCGTGCGCGCCCCTGCACAACATTCAAGGGCGCGCCAAGTTCGTGGGCGACACCGCCCGCTACGCGGCCGATCATCGCTATTTTCTCCTGGTACTCCAGCCGCTCCGCCATTTCCAGCTCTTTGGCGATACGCGATTCTATCTCTTCTTCCGCAAGAGCCATGCGTGCACCCATGTCACGAAGACCGGTATGAATCTGCTGCAACTCCCGCGGGCCGGAAGCCGAAGCCATCACTCGCCAACGGCCAGGTGCCAGGCTCGCCATCGTCTGGAGTAGACCATTAACATGGCGCCCGACGGCCCCATAGTGTCCAAGAATCACGACCAGGATCACTGTCACAGCCAATATCGACCAGATTGACACGGCCCATAGCCGGCTTGAGGCAACAAGATCGTGAAAATCACTTCGCTGGCGTGTGACCTGTAGCAAGCCCTGAATACGACCATCCTCCGTGGTCAATGGCGTGAACTGGGAGAAAACCGACTCCCCATCGACTCGCCTGAAGGCACCGCCCAACTCGCCACTTGCGATTACCTGCTCCGCACTGGCGCTGTTTGCGACATCGCTGTCCGCCACCCCCAGACTCGCTACCCTGGCGCCACTCTCATCGAAAACCGATGCCCCGGATACCCGCCCGATGCGGAAAAGCGACTTCAGCGACTCCCCCATCACCAGCTCATCCTGTTCCTGCATGGCCCGTGACAATGGACCGCTGACTGCCCTGGTAACTAGCTCAAGGTCCTCCATGAGGCGTTCATTCAACGCCTTTTCCACAGCATTTAGTCCAACGGAAATTGCTATGCCACTGATAGCAAGCAATGGAACAACAATGCTGACCAGGAGCGTTAGCCGGAGAGAATGAAAGAATCGGCCAGCCGCTTTCAAAGAAGCTTTCATGATGGGTTCCGGAACAAAAATGTCACACAGAAATGCCACATGTGACTTTTCGCCTCAACCGCCGTTACTGGATTGTAATCCCAAAAATTCTTTATCTTTCTGTTTTGAAAGCCTTTTTTTGAAAACCAGAAAATTGGCACACGCCTTGTTTAGTCGTCTACCAAGAGCAACTCGAATTTCGTTTCCACAAACCTGGCCGGACACATTAAGCCGGCAACCATCAAACTGAAGGAGAGTTTTCATGAACAAACTTCTCATATCCATCACCGCTTCCCTCGCACTCCTTGCTACTGGCCCGTCGCTCGCCCAGGAAAGCCAGCAGAGCCCGGCATCGACCGGAAGCTCCGAGGGATACTCGAATCCTGCTGCATCGGGCACCCAAAGGACAAACTTCACCGATGCCGAACTCAAGCAATTCATCGACGCCCAATCCGGCATCAAGCAGGTACGAGAGGAATATATTGAGAAGATTGAATCTGCAGACTCCCAGCAGAAAGCTCAGGAGCTCCAGATGGAAGCCAACGACGAAATGGTGGAGATCATTGAATCTGAGGGAATCGATATTCCCACCTACAATTCCATCGCCACCGCTTACAGCAGCGAACCGCAAGTGCGCAACCGCATCGATGCGCTGATGTAATCCAGCAACCGCGCGCAACAATCCGTTCGTCAGTATTGCCCCGCTGGAAACAGCGGGGCTTTTTTTCAACCTGGCGGCATTCCTTTCCTTCGGGATTCTTGTGGTACCTTGTAGCTGTTAACCGACAAGGATCAAGAAACCTGGAGTTCCCGTTATGCGACACTTCCGTTTCAGGCTGTGGCCAGTTTGGGTCAGCCTGATTTTGGCATTGACCGGTTGTTCAGACGGCCAGAATACCGGCAGCGGGGACAACACTGCCAACGCGCCGGAAGCGCCCGAATACCCAGTCACCTGGCGCTTTGCTCTGGAGGAAATCGAGGGTAGCGTCCAACATGCCTATGCCGAAGCGCTCAAGGAACGTATTGAGGAGCGTTCCGATGGCAACATTGAGGTCGATATCTTTCCCTATGGCTCTCTGGGCACCTCGGTTCAGCTTACTGAACTGGTACGGAATGGCTCCGTAAGTCTTGCCTTCGCCTCACCCGGGCATCTTGCCAACACCGTCCCGGAAGTCGGCCTGTTTACCCTGCACTATATTCTGCCCGAGGATGCCGAGGTGACCCGACAGTTGCTGGCAAGCCCGAAGTTGATCGACCTTTTCGAACAGCCCTATGCCGATCAGAACATGAAACTGCTGGGTTTTGTGCCCGAAGGCTGGATGGCGTGGACCGCCAACAAGGCGCTTCGCACCCCGGAAGACTTCAAGGGCCAACGGATCCGGACAATGACCTCCGATATGGCAGAGGAAACTTTTCGGGCCTATGGTGCCGAGCCCAGCCAGATTCCCTATTCCCAGGTATACAGCGATCTTCAGCTGCGCAAAATCGACGGCCAGAGCAATCCGGTTTTTGCGATCGAGGAAATGGACTTCTACGAAGTCCAGAGCACCATGACCCTCGCCCGGCCAGCCCAGTTCGTTGCCTCGGTGGTTTCCAATCATGACTGGTACAACGCTTTGCCGGAAAACCAGCAACAATGGCTGGATAACGGACTGAAGGATGTTGCACAGATTGCCTGGGAGACCCAGGAAGAGTTAAACCAGACCCGGCTTGAAAAAATGCTGGAAGAGGGGCAACTGCAGGTAGTCCGCCTCACCGATGCAGAGCGTGAGGCATTTCAGCAGGCCAGTATGCCGGTGCGTGATATCTATCTGGAGCGCACCGGCGAAGGCGGGCAGCGTATTTTCGAGACGTTGCAGCAGCTGATTGCCGAGCTGGAAAACAACAACCAGCAATAGGCTCCGCGGTTATTCGGGCACCAGCCAGTCCATGTCATGGGTCAGATTCAAAGCATCTGATCCGGAAATATCGTCCATCATGGCGGAAAACCGGGAGTCAAACCCCCAGGGCGGATTGACCACCAGCATGCCCGACCCGGTCATGCCCCGCTCTGGCGGCTTTCGCAGGTGCACCTCACTGCACAGCACTTTACGGACGGCGGTGTCTTTGACGGCCTCTTTCAGCTGTTCCTGCAGGCCGCTGGTGAGTATCGGATACCAGATCAGAAAGATCCCATGGCGGCACTTCTGCCAGGACTTTCCAAGGGTTTCAGCAACATCAAGATAGTCTGACTTGATCTCATAAGAAGGATCAATCAGGGTCAGCAGGCGCGGCTGTTTAGGTGGGAGCTGCCTCAGCAAGCCCGCCAGACCATCCTGCCTGAGCATACGAATGGGTGCTTCAGAGACCCAACCAGCCAGCAGTTCGCTTTCTGAGGGATGAAGTTCGAAAAGCGTTAGCGCGTCCCCGGCCCTGAGAAAATGCTGGAACCAGACCGGAGACCCCGGGTAAACGGAAAGTTCGCCACTACCGGCATTGAATCCTGCAAGCACCTCCAGAAACGGCTTCCAATCCTTGGACCGAAGGCGATCTTTGCCGCTCCACAACTTCTGAACACCGCCGTCGGCCTCTGCCGTCTTCCGGGCCCGCTCACCTCGCAGATCGTATATGGCGCTACCGGCATGGGTGTCGAAACAGGCAATGCCAGATGCCTTCGCCAGCATCATGGTTTGGACCAGTGCCAGAGCCCCGTGTTTCTGGACATCAGCGAAATTGCCGGCGTGAAAGGCGTGCAGATAACTCAACATACAAAATAGCTCCCTGGTGACGGGGCCATTAAGCCCGATCACGGTTGCTCGGGGCAATAGCTCATAAGGCATACAACCTCAGAATTGCAGTGAGGCGACTTGCCATACACGGCGGCAGGCTCCATAATTCTTGAATGCAAATGATTCTTACTTGCTCTTGAATTATTAATATGGAGATTACAATGAACACCAAGCTTCGTCCGGCTCCGCTGGCGCTGACTGTTGCAGCCCTTCTTACCGCTGGCTGCGCCAACACGCCCTGGTCCTCTGAAAAATCCGAACCTGCAACCAAAGCTTCGGTAGTAAACCATTACGCCGACCTGGCGCACGCAAACTATGAAGACGCCCTGATCACTGCCCGCGCGCTGGATGAAGCCACCGATCGGCTGATTGCCAACCCGAACGAAGCCAACCTGGCCGCCGCTAAAAAAGCCTGGCTTGCAGCGCGGGTTCCCTACCAGCAGACTGAAGTGTTCCGTTTTGGCAACGCCATTGTTGATGACTGGGAAGGCCAACTGAACGCCTGGCCGCTGGACGAAGGCCTGATCGACTACGTGAAGGCGGACGGATACCAGCACGAGCTGGGGAACGCCGGTGCAACTGCCAACATCATCGCCAGCAACAGCATCAACGTGGGGGGTGAAACCCTGGACGTGTCCTCACTGTCTCCGAGCCTGCTGGCCGATCTGAACGAAGTCGGCGGGTCTGAAGCCAATGTTGCTACCGGCTACCATGCGGTTGAATTCCTGCTTTGGGGTCAGGATCTCCACGGATTCGAAAGCGGTGCCGGGGAGCGTCCGGCCACGGATTACGCCAGGGGTGCTGATTGCACCAACGGTAATTGCGAGCGTCGTGGCGAATTTCTGGATGCGGTGACCGACCTGCTGGTATCGGATCTGGAGTGGATGGTGGCCCAGTGGGCACCGGGTGCCAGCGACAACTACCGCGCACAGTTGACCGCAGCCGATGCCAACCAGGGCGTTCAGAAGATGTTGTTTGGCATGGGCTCCCTGTCCCTCGGTGAGCTGGCCGGTGAGCGCATGAAGGTAGCCCTTGAAGCCAACTCCTACGAGGACGAGCACGACTGCTTCAGCGACAATACCCACAACTCCCATTATTACAACGGCCAGGGCATTCAGAACGTCTATACCGGCACCTACCGTCGTGTGGATGGCAGTCTGTTGTCAGGTCCTTCCCTGTCTGACCTGGTTCAACAGAGCAATCCGGAACTGGACGCCCGCCTGAACAACCAGCTGGACGCCTCCATGGAAGCTCTGGGCCTGATGAAGGCACGCGCTGAGAGCCGCGAAAATCCGATGGCCTTCGACACCATGATTGCACCGGGCAATGCAGAGGGAACCCGTATCGTTAACGGTGCCATCATGGCGTTGGTTGCACAGACCGGCTCCATTGAGCAGGCCGCGCGGGACCTGGGTATTGAAGCCCTGTCTCCGGATGACGCCGGTCACGCGTTCTGAACATGATGAGGCAGCTTGCTTTACTCGGTGCGCTGGCAATTGCCAGCGCCCACGTTACCGCCCAGACTCACGCGGGCTACCCAATCCAGACATCGCCGGCAACAGGGGGCGATGGAACCGTGCAACAGTCAGACACTAACGCCTATTCGCTTCCCCAGGGCAACTTGTCCATGACCAGGCGTCTGGATTTCAGTGTCGGCAACAGTTTTTTCCGTAACCCCTGGGTCGAAGCCCCGGCAAGCACTGATGCCCGTGACGGCTTGGGGCCACTGTTCAATACCAACTCCTGCCAGGGATGTCATATCAAGGATGGCCGAGGACACCCCCCTGGTGTCGACGAACCGCCGGTCTCCCTGTTTCTGAGGCTGGCGGTTCCCGCTGATGCGGAACGGGACGCCGAGATTCTGCGCAAGCACGGTTTCAAACCGGCTCCGGTCTACGGTAGCCAACTACAAACGGCAGCGCTGCCAGCGGCAAAGCCGGAGGCCGATCTGATCATTGAATGGACGCCGGTGAAAAAGACCCTTGCGGATGGCACGGTCGTGGCACTGCGCAAACCCGTTTACCGCATCGAAAACCCGAACTACGGCCCTCTTCCTGACAACCTGCTTGTCTCGCCGAGGGTGGCACCGCAAATGATTGGCTTGGGGCTGCTGGAAGCTATCCCCATCGACGACTTGCAGGCTCTCCATGACCCTGACGATGCGGACAATAACGGCATTTCCGGAAAGCTCAACCAGGTCTGGGATCTGGCTACGGAACAGACGCTGCCCGGCCGTTTCGGCTGGAAGGCGGCGGAGCCGGATGTGCACCAGCAGAGCATGGGTGCTTTTGCGGGGGACATGGGCCTTACTTCTTCGATAAAACCCACTACCGACTGCATGCCTGAGCAGAACTGCGAGCGGTTTACCCATGGTGGCGAACCGGAGGTAAGCGACAAGGTGGCCAACTTCGTAACCTTTTATGCCAAGAGTCTCGCCGTTCCGGCCCGGCGCAATCTTGAATCCGACTCGGTTCAACAAGGAGCAGAACTGTTCAACGAAATTGGCTGCGCTGGCTGTCATACCCCGCGACACCAGACGGGTCAGGTAGCCGACCGCCCGGACCTGAGCAATCAGACTATCTGGCCCTACACGGATCTGCTGCTCCACGATATGGGCCCAGCCCTGGCGGATGGACGTGATGAGTTCCTGGCCAATGGCAACGAATGGCGAACACCGCCGCTCTGGGGCATTGGACTGGCCCAGTTGGTGAATCCACAGGCCGGGTTCCTGCACGACGGTCGTGCCCGCACCCTGGAAGAGGCCGTGCTCTGGCACGGTGGCGAGGCCCAGGCGGCGACCGAACGCTACCGCCAGATGTCGTCCGAGGATCGTACAGCCCTGATCGATTTCCTGAATTCACTCTGAGGATCTGCAATGCCACCGATCACCAGATTTCTGTGCGCCTCTGTCCTGGCCTTTGCGTCACCCCTGGCATGGGCGAACGATGCTGACACCCAGGCACGCCATCAATGGCATGAGGCCATTGCCAACGGCTACCAGGCCTTTTCAGCGAAGACCACCAAGCTGACTGGGGCGGCCCGGGAATACTGCAACGCCCCCGCAACGGATAGCTGGAACCGCCTGGAAGCGGCCTGGCTCGAAGCTTTTCTGGCCTGGCAAAGAGTGCGTTTTGTCGATTTCGGCCCGGTCGAAAACAACAATCTCTCCTGGCAGTTCCAGTTCTGGCCGGATCCAAAGAACCTGATCGCCCGGAAAGCAGCATACCTGATCGGAAGCAATGAACCGATTACGCCGGAGGTGATCAGCCAATCCGGCGTCGCCGTTCAGGGCTTCCCGATGGTGGAATACCTGTTGTTCGATCAGCAGCTCAATGCCGGCGAACACGCACTTCCCGCGGCCCGGAGCTGCGAGTTGCTGACCAACGTGGCTCTGCATGCGGAAAAGAACAGCGACGAGTTAACGGCTGGATGGCGGGCGTTCAGTCCCCACTACCTCGAGACCGATCAGTACCGCGACACCACTATGCGCGCTGGCATGGCTGCGCTGGAAATCCTGGAGGAGCGTCGTTTGGCCCAACCCATGGGGCTTCGTGGTAATGGCAAACGCAATCCGTACATCACGGATGCCTGGCGCAGCGGTAAAAGCCTGATGGCTATTGAAGCCACGGTGGATGGCCTGCAGACAATGTTCTTGCCTGGGCTTGTCACCTTGCTGGAAGCAGGGGAAAAGTCCGATCTGGCCGACCGTGGACCAGAACACTACTCCGGTGCCATCGGTTTGCCGGATGGCAGCTTTGCCGTCAGCGCTTTTGATCGTGGCGGTGACATCCTCTGGCAGGCACCCGTGGAAACCCGCTGCCACAGCGGGTGCAACCGGACCGGCAAGCAGGAAACCCTGTTCTTCGAGCGTCGACCCGGGTGGTCGTTTTATGTGTTTGATACCACAACAGGGGCCCGAAAACATCGTATTAAAGCAGAACCCGGAGAACACTTTGTCGGCCACGGTGTGTTCTCAACGGATGGTCGCTGGCTCTACGTCGCCGCCAGCCGGTACGAACAGGGGGAGGGCATTGTTGCGGTCTACGACGCCGACAAGGATTACCAGCGAGCCAACACCTTTGATCTGGCAGGTATCGGCCCCCATGAGCTGACCCTGCACCCGGATGGCGAAACCCTCGTAATCGGGCTTGGTGGCATACTGACCCACCCGGATTACGACCGCATGAAGCTCAACCTGGATACCATGGCCCCTGCCCTCCTGCTCATGGACCGTCGTTCCGGCGTAATCATCGGGCGTTTCGGGCCCGCTCACCACCAGCAAAGTACCCGTCATGTCAGTGTCAGCAGCAGTGGCCGGGTGTATGTGGCCTATCAGTACCAGGGTCCGCTCTATGAAACGCCACCACTGCTGGCCCGTCTTGAAGCGGGAACTCTGCGGGAATTCCGGTTTGACGAAGACACCCAGAAAGCTCTGGCGAACTACATCGCCAGCGTGGTTGCCCACCCGGAAAACGATCTTGTCGCTGCCGCCTCTCCTGTTGGTGGCACCGCCGTGGTGTTCAGGGGCAGCACCGGCGAACTGGTCAATCGTGCCTCAATCCCGGACTGCGCCGGCGTCCAGGCACTTGCCGGTGGTGACTTCCTTATTTCCTCGGGCCGCGGAAAACTGGTCCAGCTGGGAGCGGGCAAACCGGCAAGGGAACGCGCTGAACTCCCCGTCTACTGGGATCATCATCTGGTCTGATCGCACTCTCATGCCGTACTTCGGGCTTAAGGATACCGGGCCACACTGGTATCCTTTCGAATTACTTTTCCGGAGGATAGCGGTTTGCCCGAGAGCAGAAAGGACACCATTGACCAGCTTTACGGCCTGATTGCCAACGAAGAGGATGCACGGGTCTGTAAGGACATTCCGGAGGAAGCCTGCCGAGAGGTACCCCGTAATTTCTTCTTGATTCTCGCCAGCAACGTCCTGACCAAATTGGGCGACTTACTGATCAGTCCCAAAACCGTATTGGCCTGGTTAATGAGCGCCATCGGTGCACCCGCGCTGGTGGCCTGGCTGGTACCGATCCGGGAATCAGGCTCTCTCGTGCCGCAAATGGTCATCGCGGCCTGGGTGCGCCGCAAACCTGTTCGTAAGTGGTTCTGGACCTTCGGAAGCTTCGGCCAGGCCGCCAGTGTTGTCGCCATGGCGGCCAGCATCTGGTTTTTCGAGGGGTATGCCGCAGGTTCCGGCATCATTGCAGCCCTCACTGTATTTTCCCTCGCCCGTGGATTCTGCTCCGTATCCATGAAAGATGTGCAGGGCAAATGCATCCCGAAAACCCGCCGGGGAAGACTCGGCGGGCTGGCATCCACCATTGGCGGCACCGCCACCGTTGTGTTGACCGCCCTGCTGTTCTGGGAACGCGGCGACCCGACGATTGCGTTTTACACAGTGCTTCTGCTTCTGGCCGGTGTGCTCTGGGTGATTGCCGGTTTTCTGTTTGCCGGAGTGGAAGAGTATGAGGGTGAAACGGGTGGTGGCGGCAACGCCATCAACGAGGCGTTCCGGAGCCTGTCCCTGCTCCGCGATGATGTGCCCTTCAGAAACTTCGTGATTACCCGGGCCTTGCTACTATGCTCGGCCCTGGCGTCGCCCTACTTCGTCGTTCTTGCGCAGAAAGAATCCGACATTGGCTGGATGCTGGGTATCTTCCTGCTGGCCAGCAGCCTCGCCAGTTCGCTCAGTGCCAGCTTCTGGGGCTGGGCTGCAGACACCTCGAGCCGCAAGGTCATGATCCGTGGTGCTGCAATGGCCAGCGGTGTGTGCCTGATCGTCGGCTTCACCGCGTTCTTTATCGGCACGGAAATCGGCAGTGTCTGGTTTTACCCGATCGCCTTTTTCGTGCTGAGCATTGCCCATGCGGGCGTCAGGCTGGGGCGTAAAACCTATCTGGTGGATATGGCAGGGGGCAACAAGCGCACCGATTACACGGCGGTGAGCAACACGGTCATCGGTGTTCTTCTGCTTGTTACCGGCGGCCTGACCGCCCTCGTATCAATGATCTCAGAAGTGGCGGTCATAATCGTTCTGGGCCTGATGGGGCTGGCTGGGATGTTCAGCGCCATACGGCTGAAGGAAGTGACCGAAGACTGATCACGGGCGCCCGTTCAGGAGGGCGCTTTGCCGTCATTCAGAGCCAGGGCCCCTTTCACGATCCGGTAGATGATCCAGATAGAAATACCAAGGAGAATAAACCAGCCGATGATAATCGGCGTGGTCACTATGCCAATCACGGTCCAAAGCAAACCAATCCAGAAGGTACGGATCTGCCAGCGGAAATGCCGCTCTACCCAGGTATTACGGACGTCGTCCAGTTTGACGTAGTTGATGATCACGCCCACCAGACCGGTAATGCCTCCTACGAAAAAGGAAAGCGCCTGAAGGATATAGACCACCACCGCCAGGTTACGCGCCGGGTCACGGCGGCGGGAGGCGGGGTCCGTATCGGCAGGAATAAACTCCGGTTCGGCCAAGACAAGTCTCCTATTAATCGGTTAACCGAAGTCTACCACAGCCCCCGTGGCCGAAAATCCCGCCGCGGTCAGTGATTGTCCGGACGGTAGCCCAGGCGGAAACCGCCCCAGTGCTTGCCATTCACATAGATCGGCACTGAGAGATCATGCATGATTTCGCCAGTATCTCGACGGTAGGTTTGCAAAAGCATGTTCTCGGTGTGCGTGCCACAGCGAATGCCCGTTCGGTCGTTGAACAGCCGCTTGCTCCGGCTCTTGACCAGATCCACTTTCGGGTCTCCAGTCGGTGCGTGGGCGAAATCCCTGTTGTGGGTCGGTACATACCCGTCAGGCGCAGCGGCTATGGCAAAGACAATGGCCTCATGGGCATTTTTCACCTGTTCCTGGATGGTCGGCAGGTATTGATCGGTAAATTTGTCAAAGCTGCTTGAGTACTTTGGCGGGTGAGTGTTCGGGATGGGAGTCCGGCTCTTGTCGAACAGCGCGCTTTCTGAGAGCTTGCCATCCCGGATTGCCTGCTCGAACATCTGGCCGATCTGGTTAGCGCCTGCTCTGGCCTGATCGAAGAACGGCCGGTGATAACTGGCTTCGCTGTTCAGGGCAAATGAAGCATTGGCTTTTTCTGCAAGCTCCATCAAAGTAGCAGCTTGCTCCGCCAGCGAGGAAACGCTGGTATCGCTCTCGGAAATCTGGTCACGCACCGTTTCAATGGCGGAGAACACCTGGGCCAGACTCTGCTCGTTGTTCTGATCGATTTCAGCTATCCGGGCGACCTGCTGCTGGACCCGTTCAGATTGTTCGCTGATCTGTTCCAGACGCTCACCCACGCTTTCCACAGACGTCAGGCCCTCCTCAATGCTACGGGCAAGGTCTTCAATGCGGGATACAATCAGTGTGGTATCGGACCGTATTTCCTCGAGGGTTTCCGCCACTTCCCCCGTTGCCTGAGCGGTTCGACCCGCCAGTTGACGCACCTCGTCGGCCACCACTGCAAAGCCGCGACCCTGGTCACCTGCCCTGGCCGCTTCGATGGCGGCATTGAGCGCAAGAAGGTTGGTCTGCTCGGCAATGCCCTGAATCGTGGTGGTCACACCCTGGATCTTGTTGGACTTTTCGTTCAGTTCCTGGATCAGGCGGAGGTTTTCCCCGGACTGCTCGTGCACAGCCCGCACGCTCCCGATGGCCGACATCAGGGCTTCACGACCCTCGGTACTCACCTGCTTGTTCTGCAGTGCCATGGTCGCTGCATCGGTAGCCTGTTCCGAGGATTCCCGAACAGTCTCGGTAATTTGGCCGGCGTAATCGGCCATTTGCGCGGTCTCTTCAACCTGACGGTCCAGCCGGAGCTTCAGCTGGTCGGCGGCAAAAGACACCTGGGCGGCAGAAATGGCGTTTCTGTCAGCACTTCCGGAAAGCGTTTCCACCAGAGCGCGCCCCGCCCTGGCATCGGAAAGCAATTGGCGGCATTGGGCCTGCAGCGGATGATCGTCGGCCAGAGTGCCGTCGTTCAGAGCCTTGAGGCCTCGCTCCGTTGGCTCCAACACCCTGACAATGAGGAAACCGCCTGCGGCCACCAGTCCGACGACGAGCCCGATCAGCATCGACGCAGGTTCCAGGCCTAACAAAGGCGCCACCACTGCACAGACGACTGCAAGAACAACGGCAACCACCACCCCCCAAAGCATTGAAGCCCGATCCAGTAAGCCCATAGAAACCTCTTCTTTTTCGTTGCTTCTGCAAACATTTTGTTATTAAAGGCCATTGTGGAGACTAAAGAATTGACATGAGTTTATAACTCATACTTTAGTGTATTTAATATGCATATCGGCGGGGAATAGCGTTTCTGAAACAAAAAAACCGCAAACCCGACTCACTCTGTTACCGAGTGGGCCGGGTTTGCGGTGTTCAGATGACTACTTCGGCGTTGGCTCAGGCGCCAATAACGCCTCCGTCGTCCCTGGTAACGATGACGGTTGCGTCACGGGGGCGCGGATCATTGGAATCCGGCCAGTTACCGTCAGGGTGCTGGATGTTGACGAACATGGTCTTCACATCCGGAGTGGAGACAACGCCGGTAACCTCACAACCGACAGGACCAACGAAGAAGCGCTTGATTTCGCGGGTCTCCGGGTTGGCAGCCAGCATCATGTTGTTCTGGTAGGGGGCAGCATCGGAGCCATCGGTCTGGATCCAGAGACGACCGTTATAGTCGAACCAGAGGCCATCCGGGCTATTGAAGATGTTGTCGTCGGTCAGGGATACGATGACCTCGTCATCCACGACTGTTTCCGTACCCTGCTCACCGGCAAACACAAAGATATCCCAGTCAAAGCTGGTAGCGGTGTGTTCGTTGCCTTCCTCTCTCCAGCGGATGATATGACCAGTGCGGTTGATTTCGTTCGGGTTAGCGGCGTTAACGCCGTCATAACCTTCTTTACCGCGGTTCGAATTGTTTGTAAGAGTGAAATACACCTGTCCAGAAATCGGGTCGACGGCGCCCCATTCGGGCCGATCCATCGTAGTCGCACCAGCAATGTCTGCTGCAAGACGAGTGTTCAGCAGGAGATCTGACTGGTTTTCGAAGCCGTTAAATAAAACTTTGCCAACTGTGGTGCCGAGTGCCGCGTCAGCTTTGGCTTTGAACTCGGCATCATCGAGGTCCAGAGCCAACCAGTCGCCGGAGCCATCGTCATTAAAGCGTGCTACATACAAAGTACCTTCGTCGAGCAGGTACCCACCCGCTGTGGCAGCGTAGTACGGTTTGGATGACACGAACTTGTAAATGTATTCGAAGCGGGAGTCATCACCGGAGTAACACACGACCGGCTCGCCTTCCTTGACCGGCGCAAAGATTACGCCCTCGTGACCAAAACGGCCCAGAGCAGTGCGCTTTTGCGGCTTGCTTTCAGGGGTAAACGGGTCGATCTCGACCATGTAGCCGTATGTATTGGCCTCGTTTCGATAGTCCTCAACTGCGGATGCGCCTGTCGGCGTCACGTTGAATCGAATGTACTGATCTGCACTACTGTCGGCAAGCTCCCAGTCGTAACGGGAAGTTTCATCAACGCCGTGTCGCACCTGCTCACGTGGACGGTCTGAATCAGTATTTTTGAAGTAGCCGTGCCAGTTCTCTTCGGCAGCCAGGTAAGTTCCCCAGGGGGTCGGCCCCATAGCGCAATTGTTTAGCGTGCCGCGGGTTTCAGTAGCATCCGGGCTGTATTTGGTAATCAGCTTGCTGTAGCCGCGAACCGGACCGCGAATATCCATTTCCGTGTTGCCGGTGATGCGACGGTTGAAGGGACTACCAAAGACAATGTCCCATTTTCCACTGCTGTCGCGCTTGATGTGCACCACCGAGACACCGTGCGCTGCGATTTCCTTACGCACCTCATCGGCAGGCCGTACTCCGCCATTATCCGACGCCTTGGTGGCGCCGTTGGCATGCAAGGCGCCCTGGTTGATGTACTCATGATTCATCACCAGAAGGCCTTCGCTTGAGCTGTTGCCGCCAGCCTTCTGGTCAATCGGGAAGAAGTGCACGCCGTCGTGGTGCATGCCCACCTGTTGCTCCTGCTCCGCACCGGTGTTCGTGCCATCCGGCTTGTAATCAGGGTAGGACCCGGTGATGGGAGTGCCCCAGGGCAGGAACGTTTCGGAGGAGTAGCCTTCCGGAACAACCACCGCGTTGGCCGTTGATGTCGGTACCGCCTTGAAGCCGATATCGGTGCTCGAAACATTGCTGCTGGTGGTGCTGTCGTTGCTGTCGCTGCCACAACCAGCCAGCCCCAGACCCATTACGCTGGCAAGTGCAGCACCAACGCTGCCTTTCATCACGGTGCGCCGCTGCATCCGTGCGGCCAGAACCTGATGAAACGGAGTATTTTCAGTGTGGTTAACTACCGGCTCGTAGTTGGGATCCAGGTAGTTGGGATCAAGGTCATGCTTAGCCATGTTGTTGCCTCTCTCAAAGAACAGCGGGTCGATGTTGTTGAGAGGCCAGTTTCGGCGGGAAACATGACAATACGCGGAAGGTTAAAAGACAACTGAGTTAACATTCTCTTACAGACCAGGGGAGCCCCGGATCGGCAGGCCGTTCCGAGCATCATTGTGCAACGGAACGGCCAGACCACTCAGTTACTACTGGGTGGCTTCTTCATAGCCTTCTTCAATAGAGTCGCCTGCCTCTTCAGCGGCATCTCCCATTGAATCAGCGGCTTCCTCAGCCCCTTCCTCTAACTCGCCCATGGCACTTTCGTCCTGGCCAGTGGCTTCCTCGACGGTTTCTTCAGTGGAATCGGCTGCGTCTTCCATCATATCTCCGGCATTATCCGCAGCCTGCTCGACATCCACTCCTTCATTGTCTTCCGAACTGCAGGCGGCAAGGCCGAGTGTCAGAAACATCAAAAGCGCACTCAGTGTGAGCTTGTTCATACCATATCCCTCTGTTGGTAAGCATTTACAACGCGCACAGAGTAAGGCGGGGGCCGTGATAAACACAATTACCGGCCGATTACCCTTTCGTTAACCAGCGTTTTCGGAGAGCACCTGACCATCGATGGTAATGACGTGATCAAACGGGAGCATCGTGCCGCGCCCGAGCAGCAGAAAATCCTGACCGGCCCGGCTAAAGAGATCGCGGATCACATCATGAACAAGACAGATCTGGCCGGCGCTGTCTCGGTAGACCACCTCCGTAAGCCTGCCAGAGGAAAGGTACTCACGCAGCATCCCCTGCACAGAGCATGAGGCGGTAGCAGACGAAGGGTTAGTCATGGCTGATTCTTCCTTGTGATCAAGCTCTTCTTGTCTAAATCAGTCTGGCCCAGAAACCCGCTTTCTGCCAAAGAAATGCCATTTGTCATTTCGAGCCAAGGTTGTTTTTGAATCTGGACGGCCGTTGCATTGCTAGATTGTCCGACATAAATTTCAGGTACGCGCACCGAACGGGAGAAAACAATGAACGCCAAAACCCCAGACAATCTACAATCACATCAGATCACATCACCTGTCGAAGAAGACGCCACTGGCAACTGGACAGACCCGAAACGCTACATGTGGCTGCTTGGTCCCGCCCTGCCGGGAATCGGGCTTGCCGCGCTTACCGGCTACGCTCTGGCCCCGAAAAAACTGAAAGCACTGGCCTGGACCGGTCCTGCTCTGGTGCACGGAATCATTCCCGCCCTTGACCGTGCTATTGGTGAGGATCAAAGCAACCCTCCAGAATCCGCGGTCAAGACACTGGAGCAGGACAAGTACTACGACCGGATTGTGAAGGCGTTTATTCCCACCCAGTACGCCATGACTTTCATGGGTGCCTGGCTTGCCAGCCGCAAAAGCACGCCCCTGGACGACAAGATAGGGCTGGCGCTGACGGTCGGCGCTATCAATGGCGTAGGGATCAACACGGCCCACGAACTCGGGCACAAGTCGAACAGACTGAACAAGTTGCTGGCGATGGCAGCACTGGCGCCCACGGGCTACACCCACTTTGTTGTTGAGCATAACTTCGGCCATCACAAACGGGTGGCAACGCCGGAGGATCCCGCGAGCAGCCGTATGGGGGAGAGTTTCTGGAAGTTCCTGCCACGCACGGTCTTCGGTGGCATCAAATCCTCCATCAAGATCGAGAAAGCGAGGCTTGCTCGCAAAGGCAAGGGTTTCTGGAGCCTGGACAATGAGCTTCTTCAGGGCTGGGCCATGAGCGCTGGCTTCTTTGGCGCGACGACGCTGGCCTGCGGCCCGAGAGCGGTTCCGTTCCTGGCGGCCCAGGCGGTGTATGGCGCAAGCCTGCTGGAGAGTGTGAATTACATAGAGCACTACGGCCTGCTGCGCCAGAAGAACAAGCACGGTAAGTACGAGCGAACCCAACCGGAACACAGCTGGAACAGCAATCACATTGTGACCAATCTGTTCCTGTATCAGCTCCAGCGCCATTCAGACCA
>Ga0102928_1000777_pt1 | contig 20515 bp, 17 predicted proteins | sample SalPonR1_B_D1_MG_FD_78504 | JGI IMG/M metagenome (GOLD analysis project Ga0102928, IMG submission 78504) | Salt pond soil microbial communities from South San Francisco under conditions of wetland restoration - Salt Pond MetaG R1_B_D1_MG | ecosystem: Environmental > Aquatic > Marine > Intertidal...
ACGAGCTCGCCGCGTCCCTGCCAGTGCTCCTCGGCCAGTTCTCTGATCGTTGCCATCCGCCGAACTGTAGATGCTCGCCCCCCGGGTCGTTTGCGTGACGCTTTCGTTGGGGCGTCCCGACAATTCCGTCACGCAAACGCTCTGCGGATCGTCGGTGACGGGAGGAGAGCGTCCGATTCGCCGGGGAGGGGCCGACTCGGCAGACTGCGGGGATGAACGTCACCGAGGCCGTCCTCGCCCGCACGTCGATCCGCGCCTTCCTGCCCGACCCCGTCGACGACGACACCATCGCCCGGCTGCTCACCACCGCATCGAGAGCGCCGTCGGGCGGCAACGTCCAGCCGTGGCGCATCTACGTGGTGAACGGCGACTCGATGAAGCGATTCCGTGAGTTCATCGCCGACCGGCCGATCGAGCCGGCCGCCTACGACATCTACCCGTCCCCGCTGGAGGAGCCCTACCGCTCGTCGCGGTTCAAGGTGGGCGAGGACATGTACGCCACCATCGGCATCGCCCGGGAGGACAAGGCGGGCCGTCTCGCCCAGTTCGCCAAGAACATGGACTTCTTCGGCGCCCCGGCGGCGATCTTCTGCTTCATCGACCGCAAGATGGGCCCGCCGCAGTGGTCGGATCTCGGGATGTACCTGCAGACCTTCATGTTGCTGGCCCAGGAGGCGGGCCTCGACACGTGCCCGCAGGAGGCGTGGGCGGTGTACGAGAAGGCCGTCAGCGAGTTCGTCGGTGCGCCCGAGGAGCAGCGGATCTTCTGCGGCGTCGCCATCGGTCACGCCGACCCCGACGCCCCCATCAACTCGCTCACCACCGAGCGCGAACCGCTCGACGTCTTCGCCCGCTGGGTCTGACCGCCAAAAACCCCGGAATTTGCCCGGTTCGTAGCGCCTACCGCTACGAACGGGGCATTTTTCGGGGTTGTCGGGGGGTCAGGCGGCGATGACGGGGCCGTCGTCGGAGGACTCGAGGCGGGCGAAGAGGCGGTCGAACACCTGCTCGCGGTCGAACTGCATCGCGAAGTCGCGGGCGGCTGCGGACAGCGCGGCGCGTTGCTCGGAGGACGTGCGGATGACGGCGTCGTCGAGCGCCTGGGCGATGCTCATCGGGTCGGCCACGGGCACGATCGTGGCGTGGTCGCCCACCGCCTCGGGGATGCCGCCCGTCGCCGTGGTGATCACCGGACCGCCGCCGGCGAGCATCTGCTCGACCAGTGCGATGCCGAACGTCTCCACGAACTCGGGCCGCGGCTTGCTCGGCAGCACGTAGGCGGCGCTCCCCGCCATCAGGAACGTCTTCTCGGCATCGTCGACGTCGTCGAGGAACCGGATCCGGTCGGATGCCGACGACGCTGCGGCCCGGGCGTGCAGTGCGTCGGCCTCGGGCCCGGTACCGGCGATCACGAGCGGGATGCGATGCCGCGTGTGGCTGGCGGCGTAGCCGTCGATGAGGTCGTCGACGCCCTTGGCCTTGGTGACGCGCGACAGGAACAGCACGTAGCCGTCCTCGGTCAGCCCACGCCCGGCCAGCACGTCGGGCAGGGCGCCACGGTCGAGACCGGTGAAGGTACGGCTGTCGATCGCCGGGTACGAGATCCCGACACGCTCGCGGCACCGGGCGGCGAAGGTGGTGCCGTGGCGGGCGTCGATGGCGGCGGCGGCGTCGACGATCAGCTCCTTGGTGAACTCCGACACGGCGACGCAGTGGTCGTTGCCGAGATACGTGGTGAGCACGTGCGCCGCGGCGCCGAACTGCTGCTCCTCCACACACGTGCGGACCACGTTGGTGATGTCGGACCCCACCGCCTCGGCGATCGTGACGACATCGGTCGGCAGCCCGGTGGCACGTGCCACACCGAGTGCGTCGGAGACGGCGGTGGCATGGGGCGTGAGGTACAGCGACATCGCCACGGTCGGCACACCGTCGGTGAACAACTCCACCAGCCGGCCCACCAGCCCGCCGTAGAAGCGTGCGTCGGGCACCTTGTAGTCACCCACCGGGTCGGGACGTTCCACGGTGATGCCCGGGCTGTAGGGCAGCACGGTGTCGAGCGGCTTCAGCGGCAGGCCGGCGGCCTGCAGCGTGGGGATCGGCCAGGTGACGATGCGCACGTCGTCGAAGCCCCGCTGCAGCGCCACCTCGGCGAGGTTGCGCGCCTCACCGGAGTGCCCGCAGATGACAGGATCGGCGCGCACCACGATCACGAGGCGCCGGGTGGGACGGGTGGATGTCATGGTCACGGCCTCCTCGTGGCGGTGCTGGACGGGATGGACGGCGACGTACGGGTCGATCGCGCCGTGCCGGTCGCCGCGGTCGTGCCGGCGGACGGCGGCCGGACGCTGCGCCCCCACGCCGACGGCTCCGGGCCGAGCTCCACGTGCAGCGTCCCGCCGGCGTGCAGCTCGCGGCCCGTGATCCAGGTGCGCTCGAGCGGCACGCCGTCGAGCTCCACGCGCTGGACGTACTGCACCGCGCCGCCGGCGGTGGGCTCGACGAATCCCGACGTCTCGACGGCGAAGTCGGCATCACCCACCCGGATCCGCGACGCTGCGAACGACGGCGCGTTCACGAACCAGATCTGCTGGCCGGCTGCGGGGAACAGGCCGAGCGAGGCCCACACGTACCACGAACTGAGCCCGCCCGAGTCGTCGTTGCCCGGTAGGCCGCCCCGGCCCACACCGAACTGCGAGTTGACCGCAGCGTGCACCACCTCGGCGGTGCGGTCGGGCCGCCCGACGTAGTGGTAGGCCCAGGGCGCCTCCATGTCGGGCTCGTTGTTGAGCCCTTCGAACCGGTTCAGCTCGTACCCGGCGGCGACGGTGTCCGGATCGGGCGACACGCCGAGTTGTTTCACCGGTGGCTGCCCGAACCCGAAGAACCGGTCGAGGAGGTCGAAGAAGGCGTGCTCCCCTCCGGCGAGTTCGATGCGGGCGGCCATGTCGTGCAGCAGGCGGAACGAGTAGTTCCAGCGGCCGCCCTCGTAGAACGTCGAGTCGACGAGGAGCCCGGTGGTGGGGTCGAACGCGTTGCGCCAGCGTCCGGCGAGTGCGTCGAGTTCGTCGGCGAGGGCGTGGTCGCCGAGATGCCGGGCGACGGTCGCCGTGCAGTGGTAGCCGACGGCGATGTCGAGGGTGTGGGTGACCGGATGGGCGATGCCCCGCTCGAGGTACTCCTCGCCGTAGTTGCGGCGGAGGTCGTTGTGCATGTGGACCAGCACCCAGTCCCAGTCGATGCCGGGCAGTTCGAGTGCGCAGACATCGGCGAGGAACGTGTGGGCGAGTGCGCTGCCCTGCCGTGAGAAGCGGTCGGCGCCGCGTGCCATCCGGTATCCGATCGGCAGGTTGCCCTCCTGTTCGCAGACCACGACCAGCGCCGTGGCGAGCTCCACGGCGCGGTCGGGGGCGAGGGTGGTCAGCAGCGGCAGCTGCGTGCGGTAGATGTCCCACATCGTGGCGATGTCGAACACGAAGGGGCCCGACGCCGTCCAGAAGGGGCTCTCGCCGGGGGCGAAGCAGGGTTTGACCAGCGAGTGGTAGAGCGCCGTCGAGAACACCGTGGCCCGATCGCCGGATGGAGTGTCGACGTGGATCCGGTCGAGCATCTGTGACCACGACCGGCCGGTGTCCTCGCGGCGGGTGTCGAACGAGCGCGAGCGGCTGCGCACGTCGGCTCTCAGATTGGTGCGCGCCTGATCCACGCCGCGCAGAGAGAACCCCAGCCGCAGTTCGACCGGATGGGCCTCGTCGGACGGGCCCATGAACAGCAGTCCGAAGGGCCGGAGCGTGGTCGGCCGGATCGAGTCGAAGTCGAGCTGGGTGCCGCCCGGCATCAGGCGCCGGTCGTACCACAGCATCGTGCGCCAGCCCGGCGTGTCGCACTCGATGTGCACGGCGAGCGGTGCACCCTCCACGACCAGGTCTCCCTGGGCGACGCCCGGCTCCACCACGCGCAGTCCGGCGGTGGTCGGCACCGTGCGGCCGTGTTCGATCGTGAGCCCGCCGTGCGAGAAGTCCACCACGATGCGGGCGCTGTCGTGGGCCGGGAACGTGTAGCGGTGGACGGCGCTCTTCGGGCCGACGGTCAACTCGCAGCGGATGTCACGCGCCGTGTCGTTGCCGTCGGCGGCGAGATCGGCGGCGTAGTAGCCGGGATGGGCGACTTCGTCGTGGAGATCCCAGAGGGCGCCCAGCTCGTCGAGCGGGCCGAGCATCGGGGTGACGCGGAAGTAGTTGTAGTACTTGCGGATGGCGCCCGTGCCCGACTGCTGGAAGTGGGTGAACCCCGACGCCTGCAGCCGGTCGTGCAGTGCCGGCGGGACGCCTTCGGTGACGAGGTCGTGGATGCCGTAGCCGGTGGGGTAGGCGCCCGAGTAGGCACACGCCGACACCATGCCGAGTGGGTGGGTGGCGCCGGGGTGGGTGTTGCCCACCGGTGGCTTGGGCCACCACCACGCCGCAGCGAGGCCGTCCGGTACACCGAGGTCGGTGACGCCTGTCCCGATGAACGGGTCGACGTCGTCGATCACAGGGTGGAGGGGGATCCGGGGCCCGGCCTCGCTGCGAGGTGATGCATGGACATCCACGGTAGGGACGCCGTGTTTCGGGCGTTGCGCCTGCAGTGTTTCGGCTGCGTGAACCCCGTTTCGGGTGCGGGTGGCGCCTCGGATGTGGACTCCCCCGTGGAGATGTCACACTGTCGGACGTGACGGACCAGCCGGGAAACGAGCATCCGTGGTGGCGCGACGCCGTCGTCTACCAGATCTATCCGCGATCGTTCGCCGACTCGAACGGCGACGGGGTCGGTGACCTGCCCGGCATCACGGCCCGGCTCGACCACCTGCAAGCGCTCGGCGTGGACGCGCTGTGGCTCTCGCCGATCTTCGCCTCCCCCATGGCCGACTTCGGTTACGACGTCTCCGACTACTGCGCCATCGATCCGGTGTTCGGCACCGACGACGACCTCGACGCGCTCGTCGCCGGGCTCCACGACCGCGACATGCGGTTGCTGCTCGACTGGGTGCCGAACCACACGTCCGACCAGCATCGCTGGTTCGTCGAGTCGCGATCGTCGCGCGACGACCCGAAGCGCGATTGGTACGTGTGGCGTGACCGCCGACCCGACGGGTCGCCGCCCAACAACTGGACGGCGGCGTTCAAGGGGGTACCGGCCTGGACCCACGACGAGGTGACCGACCAGTCGTACCTGCATCTCTTCCTGGCCGAGCAGCCGGATCTCAACTGGGCGAATCCCGAGGTCGAGGCGGCCATGCACGACACGCTCCGGCACTGGCTCGACCGCGGTGTCGACGGGTTCCGTGCCGACGTGGTGCACCTGATCGGCAAGGGGTCCGACGTCGAGGACCTGCCCGACCACCTCGCCAAGGGGCCGGTGATCGCGATCGATCGGCCGTTCGGACACGAGCTCCTGCGGCGGGTCCGACGAGTGCTCGAGGAGTACGAGCACGAGCCGATGATGGTGGGCGAGGTGTACCTGCTCCGCGAGGGCCAGAGTGTGGCGTACCTCGGCGACCCGCTGTCGGGAGAGGGGGAGCTGCACCTCTCGTTCGATTTCCGGCCGCTGCACACGCCGTGGGAGCCCGAGGCGATGCACGCCGCCATCGCCCGGACGCAGGCCGAGTTCGCCGAACCGCACTGGCCGACGTGGGTGCTGTCGAACCACGACCAGGTGCGTCACCGCACCCGTTACGGCAGCGAGGCACGCGCCCGCGCCGCCGCGGTGTTGTCGCTCACGATGCGCGGGACGCCGTTCCTCTACCACGGCGAGGAGCTCGGCCTCGAGGACGCCGACATCCCCGACGACCGGGTCGTCGACCCCGCGGGCCGCGACGGATGTCGGGCCCCACTCCCGTGGACGGCCGATGGCGACGCCGAGTCGGGCCACGGTTGGCGGACACCGCCCTGGTTGCCGTTCCCGCGCAATGCGTCGACGCATGCGGCCGAGCTGCAGGTGGGCGTGGAGGGTTCGATGTTCGAGCTCTACCGCACGTTGCTGGCGCTCCGGCGGTCGTGGCCGGCGCTTCGCTCGGGTGCGATGGCTCTCGCGCCGCTCGACGGAGGCCTGCTGCGGTACGAGCGGACGATGGACGACGAACGCCTGACCGTGCTGATCAACTTGGGCGCCGCTGACGTCGACTGGCCCGCGGATGTCGGTCGCGAGGGTGTGGTCCTGTCGACCATGGGGCCGGCCGCCGATTCCGTGCGCGCCGACGAAGCGGTCGTGGTTCGCCACTGAAGCCACGACGCGGTGTCGTCGCCCTGCGCCGTCCCGTCGTGCGCCGTGGAAGGATGAGGCGATGACCGTACCGTTCGTCCGCACGCCCGAGGAGCGGTTCGACTCGCTCGCCGACTTCCCGTACGACGCCCACGACGTCGACGTCGACGGTCTCCGGATGGCCTACGTCGACGAAGGGTCGGGTGACGCCGGAACGTTCCTGCTGGTGCACGGCGAACCCACCTGGAGCTACCTCTACCGGCGCATGATCCCGCCGCTGGTGGAGGCCGGCTATCGGTGCATCGCCCCCGACCTCATCGGGTTCGGCCGCTCCGACAAGCCGACCGAGCGCAGCGCCTACACCTACGCGGGCCACGTGGCCTGGTTGGCCGAGTTCGTCGCCGGCCTCGACCGGCCCGAGCAGGGTCTGCACGCGTTCGTGCAGGACTGGGGTGGGCTGGCGGGCCTGCGGGTGATGGCCGAGCATCCGGACTGGTTCGACCGGGTGGTCATCGCCAACACGGCGCTGCCCGTCGGTGAGCCGATGGGGGACGGGTTCGCGTTCTGGCGCCAGCTGTCGCAGGAGCTCGACCCGATGGACTGCGGTGCGCTCCTGCAGCAGGCCACGACTCGAGAACTCTCCGACGCCGAGATGGACGCCTACCGTGCACCGTTCCCCGACGAGACACATCTCGCCGGGGCACGGGAGTTCCCGCTGCTCGTGCCGATCGACCCGGACGACCCGGCGGTACCGGCCACTCGTGCGGCGTGGCAGGTGTGGGAACGGTGGGAGCGCCCGGTGCTCACGCTGTGGGCGCCGGGGGACATGGTGCTCGGCCACCTGCAGTCGGAGTTCGTCGACCGGATCCCCGGGGCCGCCGGGCAGCCCCACCAGACGTTCGAACCGGCCGGGCACTTCCTGCAGGACGACCGGGGCGAGGACATCGCCGCGGCGATCCTGGCGTGGATGTCGTCGTCCTGATCCGGGCGGAGTCGTCGTCGAGCGCTGCTCGTTCACTCGGTGGCGATCGTCAGCACGGCGTCGGCGTGGGTGGCCGCCTCCAGGGGTGAGAGGGTGGCGCCGAGTTCGACGATGAACGCCACTCCGTCGTCGGGTGACAGCTCGTTGCGCGCCCACGTGGCGGCGATGCCGGTGTAGATGCCGCCGGTGATCTCGCCCATCGGGAGTCCCGCCAGTTCGGCGTAGCGGGCGCGGACGGCACCTTCCCGGCCGCTCGCGGGATTGATCACGAAGAGGTCCTGGTGGTACCAGATCGCGAGGTCGGGGCGGAGCTGGGAGATCAGGTTCGTGATCGCCTGTGTCTCCGGTTCGCTGGCCGGGGCGGGGCCGGCGTACTGGCCGTCGCCCGGTGCACCGATCGGGCCCCATCGGTAGGGGAAGTTGCGGTTGAGGTCGACGTCGTTGGCGTTGTGGCGGTCCTGGGCCAGTTGCCCGTCGGGGTTCATGGACTCCACCAGCCACAGCTCGACGCCGTCGGGCACGGTGCGCCGGCGGAGTTCGTCGACGATGGCGACGCCGTCGTCCTCGTCGCCGTGGATCACGCCGATCACCAGCACCCGTCGTCCCCCGGGTGTGCCGTACCGTTCGGCGAGGATCGGGCGGCCCTCCACCGACAGGCCCAGCCCGACGACGTCGGCCGTGAGGTCGAGTGGGCCGGGCACCGCGGGGATCGGCACCGTCGTGGACGTCGGCGGGGCGGTGGTGGCCGGCGTGGTCGTGGTGGTCGTGGTCGTGGTCGTGGTCGAGGTCGTGGTCGTGGTGGCGTCGGTCGCGGCGGCTGGGTCGTCCCGCGGCGCCGTCGTGGCCGTCGTGGCCCCGGCGGTGGTCGCAGCGACGTCACCGGCGTCGTCGCCGCTGCCGCAGCCCGCAGCTGTCACGACCAGCGCGATCACGGTCACGGCGCGCATCCGCCGGCTGAACCCTCTGTCGGACCTGCTGCTGGATCCCCGGCTCGAACGGCGCACTTTCGCGAAGGTAGCGGTCACGCGCTCGGTTCCGCCTGCGGCACATCCACCTGCCATCGTTGCGCCGTGGCCATCGACTTCTCCCTCACTCCCGAACTCGAAGACATCCGGGTGCGCGTGCGCACGTTCGTCGACGACGTCGTCAAGCCGGCCGAGGCGCGAATCGAGGGTCATGGCGACGAACCGGCGCTCGAGGGGCGTGATCGCATCGAGGTGCTCATCGACTTGCGCAAGCAGGCCTTCAAGGAAGGCATCTGGCTGCCGCACATGCCCGAGGAGTGGGGAGGCATGGGGCTCGGCCACGTGGAGCTCGCGATGGTGCAGGCCGAGGCCGCCAAGTCGTACTACGGCCCGTGGGTGTTCAACTGCCAGGCGCCCGACGAGGGCAACATGCACACGCTGTTGCACTGGGGCACCGACGAGCAGAAGGAGAAGTACCTCCGTCCGCTGTGCGACGGGAGGTCGGCGTCGTGCTTCGCGATGACCGAGCCGGAGGTGGCGGGTTCGGACCCCACGCTCATCCAGACCACGGCCTACCAGGACGGCGACGAGTGGGTGATCAACGGCCACAAGTGGTTCATCTCGGGTGCCCGCCGGGCCCAGTTCGCCATCCTCGTGTGCCGCACCGAGGACGATCCCGACCTGCCGCAGGCGGCGAACTCGGCATTCCTCGTCGACCTGCCGCACGAGGGCTGGAACGACGTGCGCGAGGTGGAGACGATGCACGGCGGCACCGGCCACTCCGAAATCGTGATCGAGGACCTGCGGGTGCACGACGACCAGATGCTCGGCGGCCGCGGGCAGGGTCACCTCCTCGGTCAGTACCGGCTCGGCCCGGCTCGGCTCGCCCACTGCATGCGCTGGATCGCCCAGGCCGAGACGGCCCTCGACATGATGGTCGACCGGTCGCTCAACCGATTCGCGCACGGCTCGTTGCTGGCCGAGAAGCAGGGCATCCAGTGGATGATCGCCGACTCCACCATGGAGCTGTACCAGGCGAAGCTGATGGTGCTGCACGCCGCCTACAAGATCGACCGCCAGGAGGACTTCAAGGCCGAGGTGTCGATGGCGAAGCACTTCGTCGCCAACATGCTCGGCCGGGTGATCGACCGGTCGATCCAGGTGCACGGTGCACTCGGCTATTCCACCGACACGCCCCTGGCGCACATGTACCAGCACGCCCGCTGGGCCCGTTTCGCCGACGGCGCCGACGAGGTGCACCAGATGCGGATCGCCCAGCGCACCATCGCCGCCTACACCGACGAGGGCAGCACCCGCCGCGCCACCGGCAACCTGCCCATCTGACCGGTTCCACCCACGCTGGAGTGGATCGCCGGTCGCGGCAGGTCAGAGGTCGGTCAGGCGGTGTCGCGTTCGAGTCGGGCGGCACGGAACGACTGCACGGCCACGAACAGGTAGGCGGCGCACAGCACGATCGTGCCGACCTGCGCGAAGAGTGCCCAGCCCTCGGCGCCGCGCCCGACGGCCGATCCCAGGCTGCCGAGGACCGCCACGAGGGCGACGGCCGCCGCGGCGTGCATGAGGTGCCGGTTGAGGTCGGGCTTCGCCCGCGCCACCAGGCCGAGCACCACGAACACGATGCCGACGAAGGCGGGGATCAGCGAGGTGGCGCTGCCCGAGTCCGAGGCGATCGTGACGATCAGCCCCAGGAGGATGAGTGCGCCGCCGAGTCCGAGAGTCTTGTCAGCCATGTCTCCAGTGTGCCGACTGCCCGACGTCTCCGAACCCTCGGAATCTGCCCGGGATCTGCCCGGAATCTGCTCGGAGTCCTCGACGACGTCAGGGGGAGATGGCGTGGGCCCGGAGATCGGCGAGGTCCACGTACTCGAGCGTCGACACGTGGGTGGACTCCAGGACCACTTCGCAGGCGTGGCCGGCGTCGAAGGCCTCCTTCCACCGCATCGCACAGACGCACCACTGATCGCCGGGCGCGAGCCCGGCGAAGCCGTACTGCGGCATCGGGGTGCGCAGGTCGTTGCCCTGTGACGCCGAGTACTCGAGGAAGTCGGCCGTGACGCGGCAGCACACGGTGTGCATGCCGGGATCGTCGCCTCGGTTCTCGCAGCAGCCGGTGCGGTAGTAGCCCGTCATCGGGTCGTACGAGCACGGCTGCAGTTCGGTACCGAGGACGTTGATCTGCTGCGTCGCTGTCACGTGGACCCATGCTAGAGACCGTGTGGGCGCCTGCCGCAGTGCCGCTGCGAGCGGTGCCACCTCATCGGCCCACTCGAAACGGCCGGAGCTACAGGTCGCCGGAAGCCCCGTTCGGTGACGGCTCTCAGCCGTGGCTCGCATCGACGACGCAGAACCGATTGCCCTCGCTGTCGGCCAGTACCACGAAGTCGGGGTCGGTCGGATGGTCCCACGGGACGCGCGTGGCGCCGAGCCCGATGAGCCTGTCGATTTCCGACGACTGCTCGAGCGGGCTGTCGACGATGAGATCGAGATGGACTCGTGGCCGCTCCTGGACCGGCGTGACGGATCGGTGCAGGGCGACCCGTGTGCCGATGCGATCGGGAGGAACCAGGATGGTGAACTCGTCGTCGGAGTCGGGGAAGGTGACGATCTCGTAGCCGAGCGCGTGGGACCAGAAGCGAACAGCGCGTTCGACGTCGTCGGCACCGAGAACGACTGTTCCGAGTCTCAGCATCGATCGAGTCCGGCAGCTGCCGCGAAGCGGTCAGGTGCGGGCACGCTGCGCCCGCTCGATCACCTCGTTGATCGCCAGCGTGACCACCGCCGCCCCGACACCCCACCACGCTCCGGCGAGGATGCCGGCGGTCACCCCGACGGCGACGATCACGACGAGCCAGATGATCTGAGATCGACGGAGATGGATGCTTCGTGTCTGCGGCACCGATTCATCATGCCCCGGCGAACGAGCTGGACGAGTGATGTCTCTTCCGAAAGCGGCAGGTGGGGGGAGAGCTGCGGCCGCGATGAGTGAAGGGCCCCTTGGGCTCTATCGGTGGTGGGTTCCTGGTGGACTCAGGAGAGGTTGACGCCGACGAGCTCGCCGATGGCGTACGTGACCGCACAGGCCACGAGCACGATCGCGATCTGGCGCACCACCGACTTCGGGATCGACCGCTCGGCGAACCGGCCGATCGCGGCGCCCACGAAGGCGGCGGCCACCACGGCGATACCGATGGAGACGGCTGCCGGGGCGAAGCCGCTGGCATCGAAGAACCAGGGCACCACGGGCAGCATCGCACCGAAGACGAAACACACGAGCGAGATGGCAGCAGCCTGGAACGCCGACGGCAGATCGCTCGGGTCGATGCCCATCTCCTCGCGGGTGTGCACACGCAGCGCCACGTCGGGTGACGTCATCACGTCCTCGGCCGCGGCGCGGGCCGTGTCGGGGGAGATGCCGTGGCTCTCGTACATGGAAGCGAGCTCGGCGGTCTCCGCAGCCGTGTTGAGCATGAGCTCACGACGCTCGACGGCGACCTCGCGCTGGACCAGTTCGTTCTGGGCCGACACGCTGATCCACTCGCCCGCCGCCATCGAGATCGCCCCGGCGACGGCGCCTGCCAACCCGGCGAGACGGACCACCGACGAGTCGACGCCCGAGCCGGCGAACCCGAGGATCAGCGACACGTTGGACACGAGCCCGTCGTTCGCCCCGAAGACCGCAGCGCGAGCGAGCCCGCCCGACACCGATCGATGGCCTCCGTGCAGCTCCTGACGATCCACGCAGGTCACGCTACTCCTGAGCCGCCGGCACCGGCTCCTCCCCATTGCGTGGCCCTCGCACGCGATGGGTACTGTGAGGCGGAGCGGGCCACCACGAGGCCCGTCGCCACCGTGGGGTTCGGCGCGGAGACACAGATGACGGCTCACAACGACGTGAACGACACACTCGCACGACTCCGGAACCTCGCTCGCGAGCGCCGTCCGAACGACCCGCTCGTCGCCACCTTCCTCGCCGAGTACTACCGCGAGGTGCCGCCGGAGGACACAGGAGGTCGGCAACTCGACGACGCCTACGCCGCCGCTTGCGCGCATCTCCAGCTCGGGCGACGCCGCGAACCCGGCGAGACCGTCGTGCGAGTGATGTCGCCGGATGTCGACCGCGACGGTTGGGAGACCGATCGCACGCATCTGATGTTCGTCACCGACGACGTGCCGTTCCTCGTCGACACCGTCCGGATCGTGCTCGAGCGGCACGATCTCGGCATCCACCTGCTCATCCATCCGATGCTCCAGGTGGAGCGCGACGACGACCACCGCGTCATGTCCATCCGCCGTGCGGCGGGACGGCGGATCGCCGATGTCGAAGCGGGCTACGGGCACGTCGAGGCGTGGACCCAGATCGAACTCGACCGGTGCCCGCCCGACGTGTGCGCACGCGTCGAGGCCGACGTACGCGAGGCGATCGCCAACGTCGGCCGGGTCGTGGCGGACTTCCACGAGATGCACGATCGGTTCGTCGCCGTCGCCGACCATCACGGGTTCCTGCTGTGGCTCGCCGACGAGAACTTCGTGTTCCTGGGAGCGGTCACGTACCGCCGTGACGGGGATCGCCTGGTGCCGGTGGAGGGCAGCGAACTCGGCGAGTACCGGTCGGGGCACATGGACCCGAACGTGGTCGACCCGCCGTCGCACGCCGGCGACGAGGAGGTGGTCATCGCGCGCACCGACGTGGCGGCCACGATCCACCGTCCGGTCCGCATGACCTCGGTTGCCGTCCGGCCCGGGCGCAGCAGCGGCAACGACGACGGTCTCGAGTACCGTTTCGTCGGGCTGCTCGGCAGCGCCGCCTACCGGGAGAGCGTCTTCGCGATTCCCGACGTGAGCCGCCGGGCCCGCGAGGTGCTCCAGCGGGTGGGTGCCGTCAGCGAGAGCCACACGGGTCGTGCCGTGCGCAACGTGGTGGAGACCCTGCCCCGCGACATCGTCGTCGAGTTGGGTGTCGGCGATCTCACCGAACTCGTCAGCGACATCGTCGGGTTGCAGGAGCGCCGGATCGTGCGCGTGTTCGACGTGGCCGAACCGGTGGGTCCGTGGACGACGGTGTTCGTCTTCGTTCCCCGGTCGCGGTTCACCGCCACGCTGCCCGATCGGGTGGCTGCCCTCGTCGGCGAGTTCTACCGTGGCGACACGCGCGATCTCGAGACGCTGGTCGGGACGAGTTCGTTGGCCCGGATCTCGATGACCGTGCGGGGGTCGGCGCCGGCGGAACTCGACCGGTTGGGGGCGCTGATCGACGAGGAGTCCACCACGTGGGACGAGCGGGCCCGTGATGCGCTGGTGGAGGCACTCGGCGAGGTCGACGGGGCGGAGGTGTTCAACGCCGTGCGAGGACGGGTGCCGGGCGACTACCAGGCCCGTGTCCGACCGTCGGCTGCAGTCGGCGACCTCTCCCACGTCGCGGATCTGCTCGACGGTCGTGGCTCCGACGGGTCGGCGGCGCCCGCCATTCTCACGTCGTTCGGCCGCTCGGTGGATGCCGTGGACGGTGAATGGCGGTTCCGGGTCTTCCTCCGTGATCGCCCGGCCGTGATCGCCGAACTGGTGCCGGTGCTCGAGTACCTCGGCCTGCGCGCGATCGACGAGCACCCCGCCCAGTTCGGCAACGACGGCTGCCAGGTGTATCTCCACGACATCGGTGTCGACGTGGGTGACGTCGCCTTCGATGCCGGCCAGCACGACGAGCTGCAGCGCAGCTTCGTCGGCCTGATGAACGGCACGATCGAACGCGACGGCCTCAACCGGCTCGTGTTGAGCGCCGGTCTGGACGCCCGCCAGATCGCGGTGCTGCGACTGTACGCCCACTACCTGCGGCAGGCGGGTTTCCCGTTCAGCCCGGCGTACATCGAGCGAGCACTCGTCGGCCATGCGGCCATCGCCCGCGAGTTGTCGCAGTTGTTCGATTTCCGCTTCGACCCGGCGCTCGACGTCACGCTCGAGGAACGGGCGACCAGCGTCGCCGCCGCCCGGCAGCGGGTGCTCGAGTTGCTCGACGCCGTGCCGTCGCTCGACGACGACCGCATCTGCCGGGCGTTCCTCACACTGATCGAGGCCACGGACCGGACCAACGCCTACGGCGATCGTGACGAGATCTCGGTGAAGCTGCGCCCTCACGACATTCCCTTCCTCCCCGAGCCCCGACCGACGTTCGAGATCTTCGTGTGCTCGCCGTACGTGGAAGGCATCCACCTGCGTGCGGGCAGCATCGCTCGCGGCGGGCTGCGGTGGAGCGACCGGCCGGAGGACTTCCGTACCGAGGTGCTCGGTCTGGTGAAGGCACAGATGGTGAAGAACGCCGTGATCGTGCCGGTCGGTGCCAAGGGAGGGTTCGTCGTCAAGACCTCCGCGGCCGTGCCCGGCGATCGTGATGCGGTGCGGGCCGAGGGCGTGGACCGGTACCGGCGCTTCATCCGCAGCCTGTTGGACCTCACCGACAACGTGGTGGGTGGCGAGCTGGTTCCGCCGCCTGGTGTGGTCGTGCACGACGGCGCCGACCCCTACCTGGTGGTGGCGGCCGACAAGGGCACCGCCACGTTCTCCGACATCGCCAACGAGGTGGCGTCGGAGTACGACTTCTGGCTGGGTGACGCCTTCGCCAGCGGCGGGAGCAACGGCTACGACCACAAGGCCATGGGCATCACGGCACGTGGGGCGTGGGAGTCGGTGCGGCGCCATGCCCGCGTGATCGGCAAGGACGTCGACACCGACGAGCTCACCGTCGTGGGCATCGGCGACATGTCGGGCGACGTCTTCGGCAACGGCATGCTCCTGTCGTCACGGCTCCGTCTCGTGGCGGCCTTCGACCATCGCCACGTGTTCCTCGATCCGGATCCCGAGCCCGAAGCGTCGTACGCGGAGCGGCGACGGCTGTTCGAGCTGCCGAGGTCGAGCTGGGCCGACTACGACTCGTCGCTGATCAGCGCCGGCGGCGGGGTGTACTCGCGGGCGTTGAAGTCGGTCCGTCTCACACCGGAGGTGCGCGAGGTGCTGGGCCTCGCCTCGGGCGTCGAGGAACTGCGGCCCGACGATCTCATCTCCGCCATCCTGTGCGCGCCCGTCGACCTGTTGTGGAACGGTGGCATCGGCACCTACGTGAAGGCGAGCGCCGAGACCCACGCCGACGTCGGCGATCGTGCGAACGACTCGCTCCGTGTCGATGCCGTCGACCTGCGGGCACGGATCGTCGGTGAGGGCGGCAACCTCGGCCTCACCCAGCTCGGCCGGGTGGAGTACGCGCTGGGCGGCGGCCTCATCTACACCGACGCCATCGACAACTCCGCCGGCGTGGACTGCAGCGACCACGAGGTGAACATCAAGGTGGCCCTCGACCGGCTGGTGCGCGAAGGTGAGCTCACCGCGAAGCAGCGCAACCGGCTGTTGGAGGAGATGACCGACGACGTCGCCGAGCTGGTGCTGGAGAACAACCGGGCGCAGACGCTGGCGTTGATGATCGCCCGCACGCAGGCGCGGTCGATGGTGAACGTGCACGCCCGCTACCTCGAGACGTTGGAGGCCGAGGGCTATCTCGACAGGGACCTCGAGTTCCTCCCGTCCGACAAGCAGATCGCCGAGCGGCAGAGCACCGGCAGCGGTCTGCGAGCGCCGGAGTTCGCGGTGATGATCGCCTACACGAAGAACGCCGACGTGCAGGAGATGCTGGCGTCCGACCTTCCCGACGACCCGGTGCTCGAGGCCGACCTCTTCCGCTACTTCCCAGACGCCCTGCGCGAACGCTTCCCCGAGGCGCTCACGGGCCATCGGTTGCGCCGCGAGATCATCGCCACCGATCTCGTGAACAACATGGTCAACCTGGCGGGCATCTCCTTCGACCACCGGATGACCGAGGATTCGGGGGCGTCGGTGTCCGACATCGGACGGGCGTTCGTGGCGTCTCGGGAGATCTTCGACTTCGCCGACAACTGGCGCGAGATCGACGAACTCGGCGCCTCGGTCGAACTCGACACGCAGATCGACCTGTTCCTCGACGCTCGACGGATGGCCGAGCGCGGCACCGTCTGGCTGCTTCGCCACCGTTCGCCACCACTCGACATCGCCGGTGCGATCGACACGTTCGCCGCCGGGGTCGGATTCCTCTGCATGTCGCTCGACAGCATCGTGACGGGGCGCGTGGCCGACGAGGTGACGGCGCTCTGCGAGGCCCGTGTGGCGGCCGGGGTGCCGGTCGACCTGGCGCGGCGGTCAGCGCGATGGCCGTGGCTGCACACCGGGTTCGACATCGTCGAGATCGCCCACACCGAGTCGTGCAACGTCGCCGACGCGGCCACCACCTACTGGTCGGTGTTCGATGCGTTCGACCTCGGGTGGCTGTGGGACGGGGTGGGCGCGCTGCCGCGATCCGACCGCTGGCAGGAACAGGCCAGGTCATCGCTGCGAGACGACCTGATGACCGTGCTGGCCGACCTCACCCGCAACGTGATGCGGGCTGCGGATGGCTCGCCGCGTGACTGGATCTCTGCCAACGAGCGTGCCGTCGGCCGGGCGATGGACATGCACACCGAGATCCGCCGTGCGGAGAGCTTCGACCTGACCACTCTCTCCGTCGCACTGCGTCAGCTGCGGAACCTCACGCTGACGGCGGTGTACCGTCCCGTCTGACCGGGAGTGAACGGTCTGCCGAGACGTCGACCGGTAGCGTCTGGCAGGGATGTCCGACGTACCCCGCTTCCGATTCGCGCCCTCTCCCACCGGCATGTTCCACGTCGGTGGCGCCCGCACTGCGCTGCACAACTGGGCTCTGGCGCGCCGGCTCGGGGGGACGTTCGTCTTGCGCATCGAGGACACCGACGCGACCCGTAACCGGCCCGAGTGGACGCAGGGCATCATCGACGCATTGGCGTGGATCGGCATCTCCTCCGACGATCCGCACTTCGAGGGCCCGCACTTCCAGAGCGAGTATGCCGCCGCCCACCTGGAGGCGGCGCAGCGCCTGTTCGACGCCGGGTGCGCGTACTACTGCGACCTCACCGGCGACGAGGTGCAGCAACGGGCGAAGGAACTCGGCGTCAGCGGCTACGGAGCCTGGTCCCGTGATCGTGGCCTCGGGCCGGGGCCGGGCCGTGTGCTGCGGTTCCGGGTCCCCGAGGGCACCACGGTGGTGCACGACCTGGTGCGGGGAGACGTGTCGTTCGACAACGCCACGATCGAGGACTTCGTGCTCGTGCGTGGCAACGGTGCGCCGGTGTTCCTGCTCGCCAACGTGGTCGACGACATCGAGATGGGCATCACCCACGTCGTGCGAGCCGAGGAGCACCTGCCCAACACCCCGAAACAGCAGATGCTGTGGGAGGCACTCGGTCACGAGCCGCCGGTGTGGGCGCACGTACCGGTGCTGGTGAACGAGCAGCGCAAGAAGCTGTCGAAGCGGCGCGACAAGGTGGCGCTCGAGCAGTACCGCGACGAGGGCTACCTTCCCGAGGCGATGGTGAACTACCTGATGACCTTGGGGTGGACGCCGCCGGGGGCCGAGGAGCGCGGTTCCGAGATCGCGTCGTGGGCCGAGATGGAGGGTGCGTTCCGGCTGGAGGACGTCAACACGTCGCCGGCGTTCTTCGACGTCAAGAAGCTGGCCGCCTTCAACGGTGAGTACATCCGTGCGCTGTCGCTCGACGACTTCGTCCGGCTGGCGGAGGTCGAGCTGCCCGGCGACTGGGACCGCGATCGGTTCGCGGCGATCGCGCCGCACATCCAGCAGCGTCTCACCACGCTGAAGGAGGTGCCGGGCGTGGTCGACTTCCTGTTCCTGCCCGACGGTGCCGACGTCGCAATCGACGAGGCGTCGTGGGCCAAGGCGTTCCAGCCGGACTGGGCGGTCCCGCTGCTCGCCGACGTGATCGACGCCTACGGTTCGGTCGAGTGGACCGCCGATGCACTCAAGGCGGCGCTCGAGCAGGTGATGGAGACCTACGACATCAAGCTCGGCAAGGCGCAGGCGCCCGTACGGGTGGCTGCGACGGGTCGGTCCGTCGGGCCGCCGCTGTTCGAGTCGCTGGAGGTGCTCGGACGTGACGAGACGCTGCGCCGACTCCGTGTCGCACACGACCGTGCCGCCGGTGCGGGAGCCGCAGGCGCCGGGTGACGGCCGTGTCCGACCGGGGGTTCCAGCTGCCGTCGGACGACGAGATCGCCCGCGATCGGGAACTGCTCGGCGCGCTGGCCGAGCACGAACCGGTCGGCGAGCGGTATGCCCGGACCGGCGAACCGGTCGACGCCCCGGAGCGCCATCCCTCCATGCCTCCGGGAGACGTCCCCGATCGGTCGTCGGATCCCACGCCGGTCCAGCAGCTCGCCCGTGCCGGGCGTTCCGTGTGGCGGATCACGTCGCTGGTCGGGGCTGTGCTCGTCGGGCTGCTCGTGGTGTACTTCAGCGTCTCGCTGTGGCAGGTGTGGTCGGTCGGCCGCTCCGACCAGGCCCGCCCCGTGGATGCGATCGTGGTGATGGGCGCCGCCCAGTACGACGGGCGACCGTCGCCGCAGCTGGCCGCGCGGCTCGACCAGGTGGCGGAACTGTGGCCGCAGGGTCTGGCGCCGGTGGTGATCGTCACGGGCGGCAACCAGCCCGGGGACCGCTTCACCGAAGCCGAGGCGTCGGCCGCCTACCTGCGGGAGCGGGGCGTACCCGAGGACGTGTTGGTGTTGGAGAATCGCGGGTCGTCGACCTACGACTCCCTCGGGAACGTGGCGGCGATCGCTGCCGAGCGGGACATCGAGTCGGTGCTGATCGTGACGGATCCGTACCACTCGTTGCGGAGCCGGATGGTGGCCCAGGAACTCGGGCTCACCGCCTATGTGGCACCGACCGGTACGAGTGTGGTCACCGGTGCCGACTCGCTCGAACGGCATCTCCGTGAAGCGGCCGGTGTCGCCGTCGGGCGGGTCATCGGATTCGATCGGCTGAGTGGGCTCACCGGCTGAGGCCGCTACAATCCTCTGCCGCACCGGTCGCCGGCGACGGCGGCCATCGCACTGTGGGGTGTGGTGTAATTGGCAACACAGCAGTTTCTGGTACTGTTATTAGGGGTTCAATTCCTCTCACCCCAGCTCTGAGATCGCCGGCCCGGAGGGTCGGCGATCCGTCGTTTTCGGCACCCCACGGATGGCGGTCGAGCCCTTCGGGGTCCGGACGGGTGGCAAGCGTGCGGGGTACTGCTATCGTCGTCGGTCGCCACTCGGCCCGTTCGTCTAGTGGCCTAGGACACCACCCTCTCAAGGTGGCGGCACGGGTTCGAATCCCGTACGGGCTGCCAAGAAACACCAGGTCAGAGGCCCTCTTCGGAGGGTCTCTTTCCGTTCTCGGGTTCGGGCTGCTACTGGATTGCCGGACGGAGTGATCCGAACGGCCTGCTTGAACTGGTGCTTTGGCTTCTCCGGTGCCACTGGGTTTGCCACTGGATCGGGCGGCTGCGCGATGGAGCCGGGAAAGAGTGGCGTCGGCCGTTCGTTGCGTGTCGTTCTGTCCAATGAGCGAGTGGTGGCGAGGTCGAGCGTGAGGCGATGCCTCGCCTCGGCGAGTTCTACGGAATCGCGATCTACATGTACTTCGCAGATCACAACCCTCCGCACTTTCATGCGGTCTATGCCGAGCACGAGGCACTGGTCCGAATCGACAACGGCACCATCTGCGTGGCGACCTGCCTAGGACCGCTGCCGAGCTCGTCGAGCAATGGCGCAAGCTGCACCACGGTGAGCTGCTCGACGACTGGGAACTCGCTCAGCAGCCAAGTGCTCTGAACCCGATCGAGCCCCTCCAGTAGGATCGCCCCATGGCTGGACTTGCACGCGTGGCCGCTGTCGAGCACCTTGGCGCTCGGGTGCTGCAAATCGAGTTCACGGACGCGCTCGTCCGCGAGATCGATTTCGCAGGATCGCTGCCGGGTTTTCTGGCCACGATCGACGATGATGACGTGTTCTCGACTGTCTCGGTCGATCCGGTCGCGGGAACGGTGAGCTGGCCAAACGGCGTCGATCTCGACCCCGATGTACTCCGTGGGCTCGAGTCAGCCGCAGGGCCTGGAGCGGGGCGATTGCTGCGCGAGTACCGACTCGAATCGGCGAGCTGATCTGCGAACTGGGGCTGCGCACCGGCCGTCGCCGACGCTCAATCTTGAGCACCCATTCCAGAGGGTACGTCCCGTCCTTGGATGTGTTCGAGCCCGAATTCGAAGGGTGATCATGCGCTGCTCGACCAGCGGTTCGACCTCCAACAGGACGCCGGTTCCCGGGTGCGTCGAAGAGTTCAGCTGGCGCGCATTGTGGGTGCCCCCGAACGGCACAT
>Ga0102928_1000778_pt1 | contig 20510 bp, 19 predicted proteins | sample SalPonR1_B_D1_MG_FD_78504 | JGI IMG/M metagenome (GOLD analysis project Ga0102928, IMG submission 78504) | Salt pond soil microbial communities from South San Francisco under conditions of wetland restoration - Salt Pond MetaG R1_B_D1_MG | ecosystem: Environmental > Aquatic > Marine > Intertidal...
ATCAGAACTGGGATTCCGGGCAAACAATTCGGCTTCTCAAAGGATCGGTCACTGCTAACGGCCAGACAACAAGATTAAAAGATGTTGAGCTGTCAACAAACAGGGCTGTATCTATAGATCCTTTTTTGGACGAACGGCCGCTGCGGACAGAACTGCTGCCCAACTATCCGAATCCGTTTAATCCGGTGACATCCATTCCATTTATACTTTCTGAACCCGGAGCGGCACAAATAGAAATATTTGATGCGATTGGGCGTAAAGTGGCAGATGTCAGATACGACCTTATGCCTGCCGGAAGCCATAACTACCAGTTTGATGCATCTGCTTTATCCAGCGGTATGTATCTATATCGGTTGCGAGTAAATTCGGTAGTGTTGACAAGAAAGATGCTGCTTTTGAAATGACTCACTCTTTGTTCCCCTCCCTGTGTTACAAAAGCTTTGCGCATGGAGGGGAGACTTATCAATGTAAATCTCAGATCTTGCAGAGTGTCCGACTTGCTTTTAGAGGATTCCTGCAAGAGTCTGTTATGTATGTTAAGAAGCTAATTGAGATATATTAAAACTGTAGACTCAACGGCTACTTATTGACCCGGAAACAATTAGATTGTGATAGAAACAGTTACTTGCCTCTGTAATTATTTACAATTCAACGATTCCACATTTCAACACCTTAGAATTGTAACCCACCTACCAGAACCTACGCTATTTGAATTACGCTTTATCCACGAGTTTTAAATCCGATTTTTAATCGTGACCCAACAAACTCAATTGAGCAGAGTATTAGTGTCAAAAAAAATTAAAAACAGGAAATATTTTCCATGAATTTGAAAATGATTCCTATGAAACGATGAAATTTTTTTTCAGTTAATTAAAATCTACAAGGGGTTATTATTTAACTGCGTATTAATCGTGCCAGTACATTAAGATCAATGGTTGAGGTGACGATAAACACAATATGTATAATGAATGCTGTTTATCGCGCATATTGATATAATAAGTGGTTTTTGAATCCTTTTATCATCCAAGTGTATTTACATGCGATTAGTAAATTCTTGCAATACTTACTTTTTGAACAAGATGCTGATTAAGTGTCTAACATGAAGTAAAGTAATAAATTCTAAGTCAATTGGTTTTGGAATGATTCTTGATACTTGTTTAAATGATCGTAGACTAAACTTAAATTTTGATTAAAACATTTTAACACTTATTTTTTGCGCATTAAATAAAGGGCATCATCACTATGCGTTCATTTTAGGTAAAAGACTGGGAATAGAGCAGATTATGAGTACAGAGGCACAAGTGCAGCGTGTAATTCAAAACGGTTCAATAAAAACGTTTAAAGAAAATGTTGATTACAAGACAGAGAAAGATAAGGAATGTGTTTCACCTGACGCATACCAACAATTAAATACTGAGTCCTATCCATTTAAAAGAATAATCGATCTGCTATTAGGATCTATCGCTTTCTTAGGTCTATTTGCATTAACTCCACTAATTATAGTTGGCATAAAATTGTCATCAAGGGGACCTGTGTTATTTAAACAACCAAGAATGGGAGAAGAAGGCAGAAGCTTTGACTGCTATAAATTCCGGACAATGCATGTTTTAGAAAGAACAAGCACCGATGAAAAACCAATTGTAACTGAAAAGGGAGATTCTCGCATTTTTCCATTTGGACAATTTCTACGAAAAACGAACTTAGATGAACTTCCTCAGCTAATAAATGTGCTTAAAGGCGAAATGAGTTTAGTTGGTCCAAGGCCTTACACTTTGAAAGAATGTGCCTATTGGCATCAAAAGTTTGATGATCACTATTTTCGATATATGCTTAAACCAGGAATTACTGGTTTTGCTCAGGCAGAAGGCTACAGAGGCGGAACTCTTGACGATGATCTCATGCGAAAGCGTCTAGACTTTGATTTGATATATGTAGAAAAAACCTCCCTAAAACTCGATATCAGCATTATCTACAAGACGGTGAAACGGATGTTGGTTAGTAATACAAACGGTCATTGACAGTACTTGAGTTAAGAGTTATAAGTGTTGAGTTTTAATATATCCTATGTAACAAGTTTTTAATGCTTTACTATTACTAACTGTGTTCCAAAATGAGTGCCCTAAGCAAAATTAGCTTTTAATAAAAAGCCTCGTTTAGCCAATCCCAATTTAAGATATATCACATACTTTTGTCTGACGAAAAAAAATCATCTGGGCAGCCAAGTCCTAAAAAAAGAAAAACAAAAAAAGAGGATGATGAATATCCGTTACAGGAGTATCGGCTGATTCCAGCCGAAGAGTGGAAAAGTCATAATTCAGGCGATGATGAAATTGATCTGGTTGAGCTTGCCAAACACATCTGGAATAACCGTTCTTTAGTTTACAAGTTTGTTGCTGTGGGTGTTTTATTAGGGTTAGCAGTAACTCTTCTAAGTCCTAAAGAGTACCAAAGCGGCGCTACACTCATGCCGGAGATGCCTGTATCTCAAAGTGGGGCTAGTAGCCTGCTGCAACAGTATGGTGGACTACTTGGAATGAGTGGAAGTGCTGATCTTAGTTCTGAAGGTATTATTCCTCCTCAGCTTTATCCACATATCGTTCAGAGCTTGCCTTTTCAGTTAGAACTGCTGAACCAAAGGGTTAGCTTTAAAGAGTTTGACACCACCGCGACGGTATACGCCTTTTTTGACGAAATCAAATCACCTTCTTTTTTCTCTTATATAACAGGATTTACAATAGGATTGCCTGGAAAAATCATTGGTTTGTTCGGTGAAGAAACATCGGAAATGGCACTTCCTCGCGGTTTTGAAGCAAACGAAATTATTTCTGTGACGAAAGATCAAATGGAGATTATTGAAAACATGAGAGATCGCGTTTATGTGTCACTCAGTGAAGAAACGGGTGTAATAAACCTGACGGTGAAAATGCCCGACCCTAACGCTGCCGCTCAAGTGGCTAAAACCAGCATTGAGCTGATTAAAGAGTATGTAACCCAGTATAGAACCCGGAAAGCACAGGAAGATCTTAAGTTCTCCCAAGAGCAGCTTGTAAGTGCGGAAGAACGCTTCCGGGAAGCCCAGGACCGGCTCGCAGAATTTCGGGACGCCAATATAAATTTATCCACTGCACGGGCGCAAACCCAGCAACAGCGGCTCCAATCGGAGTATGATCTTACTTTTAATGTTTATAGCTCCATGGCTCAGCAGGTTGAACAGGCAAAGTTAAAGGTGCAAGAGCAAACGCCAGTAGTAAGTGTACTTCAACCTGTGCAGGTGCCTGTGGAAGATAATACAAGTGGATTAAGGGTTCTCTTATTATCCATAATTACCGCAATTTTCATTTCAGTTTCCATTAATATTTTTCTATATCTAAAAGAATATAATGCTAAATAATAAATCATTACTTATAACTGGTGGTACAGGATCTTTAGGTAAAGCCCTTACTGAGCATATTTTTAAAAATTATCCGAAAATAAAACGATTGGTAATTTTCTCAAGGGATGAACAAAAACAGTTTCAAATGGCGCAGGTATATCCTGTAGATAAGTACCCGGCAATACGATTTTTTATTGGTGACATCAGAGATGAAAAACGTATCAATAGAGCACTCAAGGGAATTGATTATGTAATTCATGCAGCTGCCATGAAGCACGTTCCAATTGCCGAATATAATCCTATGGAATGTATTCGAACTAATGTTTTAGGAGCAGAGAATCTGATCAATGCATGCCTGGAGACTGAGGTGGAAAGAGTGGTCGCTCTTTCTACAGATAAAGCGGCAGCTCCAATAAACTTATACGGAGCAACTAAACTTACCTCAGATAAATTATTTATCGCTGCGAATAACATTAGTGGCTGGAATCCGATTAAATTCTCTGTGGTCCGTTATGGAAACGTGATGGGATCCAACGGCTCGGTTATACCTTTCTTTTTGAAAAAGAAAAAAGACGGAGTATTACCAATCACGGATAAGAAAATGACCCGCTTTAATATTTCATTACAGGGTGGTGTGAATATGGTTATGCACGCTTTGGAGCATGCCTGGGGTGGAGAATTATATGTTCCGAAGATCCCATCTTACAGAATTATGGATGTGGCTGAAGCTATCGGACCTGAATGTGAAAAACCTGTTATTGGCATCCGGCCGGGCGAAAAGGTACACGAAGAAATGATTACTGCTTCCGATTCTTTCAATACTTATGATTTGGGTAAATATTATGTGATTTTACCACAGGTCCCCAGGTTTAAGCTGGAAGAATTTATTGAAAAGAATAATGCGAAGCCGGTTGAGCATGGTTTTAAATATAATTCGGGAGAAAATGAAGACTGGGAAACAGTGGAAAGTCTTCGGAAGCTGATAAAAGAACATGTTGATCCAACTTTTGAGGTATAAAATATAATGGATCCAATACCCTATGGTCGTCAGCATATTACCGAAGAGGACATCAAGGAAGTAGTTAAAGCTCTCAACGCGGACTACCTTACACAAGGTCCCCGGATAGATGAGTTTGAGGAAGCCTTTGCATCCTATATCGGGTCGAAGCACGCGGTCGCTGTTTCAAATGGTACAGCAGCCCTACACCTATGTGCCCTTTCTCTGAATGTGCAGGAGGGGGATAAAGTTATTACAACTCCTATCACTTTTGCAGCATCCGCCAATTGTGTTCGTTACTGTGGAGGAGAAGTTGTTTTTGCGGATATCGACCCGGATACTTATTTACTGGATATTGAGAATGTTCGTGGGTTGCTGAAATCTTCTCCAAAAGGCACTTACAAAGGTCTAATTCCAGTCGATTTTGCCGGCAGAGCAGTTGATCTGGAAGCCTTCCGTGATCTTGCCGACAAGCATGACCTTTGGATCATCGAAGATTCATGCCATTCTCCCGGCGGTTACTTTACCGATAGCAGCGGAACAGATCAGAATTGCGGAAACGGAAAATTTGCAGACTTAGCAATCTTCTCCTTTCATCCTGTTAAACATATTGCTTCTGGTGAGGGTGGTATGATTACAACAAATGATAAAGAGCTCTATGAAAAGCTCCTCAAGTTGCGAACCCATGGTATCACCAAAAATGAGTCTGAGTACGAAAATTCCTTAGATTTTGCAGTTGGTTCAACTCAAAACCTGTCTGCCGAGGAGGTAGACTCAAAACTCAAAACTCAAAGCTACCCAAATTGGTATATGGAAATGCAGGAGCTCGGTTATAACTATCGAATTACTGATTTTCAGTGCGCTTTAGGAAATAGTCAGCTGAAAAGAGCGAATGAGGGAATTGAACGAAGAAGAGAAATAGCGAAAAACTATTACGAGGCATTTAAGGATAAAGAATTCATAAAAGGACAGTCCGGTTCTTTAGATGGACATGCCTACCACCTGTATGTAATTGAAGTAGAAGAACGGTTGGGATTGTATAACTATCTGAGAAAGCAAAATATTTATGCTCAGATACATTATATCCCTTGTCACCTGATGCCTTATTATCGTCAGTTCGGTTGGGAAGAAGGAGATATGCCTCATGCCGAAAATTATTACAAGCATTGTATCAGTCTCCCGATGTTTCCCACGCTTCATGCAAAAGAGCAAGATTTTGTGATTGACAGGATACATGAATACTACGAAAGCAATTAATCATGAAAACCCCGTCGCTGGAATCAGAACGCCTTAAATACAAACCGTTATCACTCGATCATCTTTCGCAGGATTATGTTGACTGGATGAACGATGCTGAGGTGAACAGATACCTGGAAAGCGGTGGTGACTACACGCTTGATAAACTTCGTGATTATCTTGAGGATGTTGAGAAAAAAGACATCCTGTTCTGGGGGATCCACCTCAAATCGAATAACCAGCATATAGGAAATATCAAGATCGATCCTGTCAATGAAAAGCACGGGCTGGCTGAATATGGAATTATGATGGGCAGGAAATCAGAATGGGGAAAAGGCTATGCCGGTGAAGCAACCAGGAGGATCATCGACTATTGTTTTACAGAGTTGGGCATTCGAAAAATAACGCTTGGTGTTGTAACCGACAATGAAGCAGCATTCGGGCTGTATAAGAAAATGGGATTTTTGACCGAAGGACTGTACAAACGTCACACTTTCCATAACGGAAAATATTGTGATGTTGCTAGAATGGCTATTTTTAATCCGGAAGTTGAATATGAGTAATAAAAAGATCTTACTGGGAACCGTTCAGATGGGTTTACCGTATGGGGTAAACAATACTGCCGGACGGGTTACCTACGCGGAAGCCGAAATGATACTGGTGCACGCTCACTCCTCAGGAATTCAGATTCTTGACACTGCAGAAGCATACGGGAAAGCTCACACAGAAATTGGCCGGTTTCACCAGGAAAATCCGGATCTGCGCTTTGACATTATCACAAAGCTAAGTAAAAATGAAAAGCCGGATCAGGTGCGTCTTAAATTAGAGAGTTTTCTGAATGAACTACATGTTGATTCATTATATGCTCTTATGTTTCATTCCTATGACGAGTATGACAACTTTAAGGATCACCGGAATATAATTTCGGAGCTCAAAGAAGCAGGATCAATCCGGAAGTTCGGTGTTTCTGTTTACACCAATGAACAGGTTGAAGCTTTGAGTGAGGATCCTGTGGTTGATTTTATACAGCTTCCCTTTAATCTTCTGGATAATGAGTCTCAGCGGGGCTCGGTGCTCAGAAAGGCGAAAAAATACGGTAAAGAAATACACACAAGATCAGCATTTTTACAGGGACTGTTCTTTATGAAGCCGGACTCTGATCATCCCGCTGCAATTGATCTGAAAAGATCCTTAGATCAGATCCGTAGTATTGCAAAAAGGGAAAACCTTTCACTTCCGGCGCTGGCTTTGGGCTACTGTATGAGCAAGCCTTATATAGATCATGTGCTGATCGGGGTTGACTCAAAACTGCAACTCACAGAAAACCTGAAAGGGCTGATGGAAGGTATCAGTGATGAAGTGATCAGTGAAATTGATGAGATACAGGTTGCAAATAAGGATACATTAAATCCATCATTATGGAATCAAAAGTAGTATTAATCACACAGGCACGAACTGGAAGTACACGGCTGCCCGGAAAGGTGCTGAAAGAAATTGACGGCAAAAGTTTACTCCGGATCCATCTGGAAAGACTGCATCGGTCTGAATCTGTTTCAGATATCGTTGTAGCGACCACCACCTCAGAAGACGATGAAAAGATCTATGATCTGGCAAAAGAATGGGGTTTTGATTCTTACAGAGGTTCCGAAGAAGATGTACTTGACCGATATTATCAGGCAGCCAGACAGTTTGACGCTGAATGGGTTGTAAGAGTGACCTCTGACTGCCCGCTGCTGGATGCAGAATTAGTGGATGAGGTTATTACTTTTGCTAAGGAAAATGATGCAGATTATGTTTCAAATTCAGTAGAGAACAAGTTTCCTGACGGCCAGGATGTGGAAGTGTTCAAGTTCACAGCCCTTGAAAAAGCATGGAAGATGGCTGACAAAAAATCTGAAAGAGAGCATGTCACTCCGTACATCAGAAACAATGCCACTACCGGGGCTTCAGGATCTTTTAAGATATTGAATTTCCCTGCAGATCAGGATTTTTCAGACATTAGGATGACGGTCGACGAAGCAGTCGATATGGAATTGATAAGCCGGTTAATTAATGATCTGGGTACAGACTGTACCTGGACTGAATACGCAAATTACATTATTGATAACAATTTGGTTTCTATTAATAAGCACATTCAAAGAAACGAAGGATATTTAAAATCTTTAAAGGGAGATAAAAAATGAGAAGCGGTCAAAAACTGTATGAAAAAGCTAAGAGTCTTATTCCGGGGGGTACCATGTTACTCTCTAAAAGACCTGAAATGTTCTTACCGGATCACTGGCCTTCTTATTTTTCTAAAGCAAAAGGATGTGAGGTCTGGGATCTGGATGGTAATAAATATGTTGATATGTCGATTATGGGTATTGGCACCAATACCCTGGGATACGGCCATGATGAGGTAGATGAAGCGGCAAGGTCCGCTATAGATAGCGGAAATTTATCCACCCTGAATTGTCCGGAAGAAGTGTGGCTAGCTGAAAAGTTAATGGAGATAAATCCCTGGGCTGATATGGTTCGCTTTGCGAGAACCGGAGGCGAAGCAAACGCAATAGCCATCAGAATTGCACGGGCTGCTACCGGAAAAGACAACGTAGCTATTTGCGGCTATCACGGCTGGCATGACTGGTACCTGTCTACCAACCTGAACAAGGGCGACGGACTATCAAACCATTTACTCCCGGGTCTCGAGCCCAAAGGAGTGCCGTCCAATTTGAAGGAAACCGTTTTTCCGTTCAATTATAATGACTTTGAAGAGTTAAATTCACTGGTGGAGAACCGTGATATTGGAGTCATTAAAATGGAAGTTGAAAGAAATTTTGGCCCTAAAGATAACTTCCTGCAAAAAGTCAGGGATCTAGCTAATGAACATAATATCGTTCTCATATTTGATGAATGTACCTCCGGCTTCCGGGAAACCTATGGCGGGATTTATAAGAAATACGACGTTGAGCCCGACATGGTTATGTTCGGCAAGACCATAGGCAACGGTTATGCATTAACAGCAGTAGTAGGCCGAAAGCAGATAATGGAAGCCGCACAGAAAACCTTCATCAGCAGTACGTTCTGGACGGAAAGGATCGGCCCGTCAGCGGCACTGAAAACCCTTGAGGTAATGAAGAGAGAAAGTTCATGGGATGTCATTACCAAAAAAGGAGGGCAGATGCGGGAAGGCCTTAAAAAGTTATCGGAAGAATATGGCCTGAAAATTAACATAGCCGGTATCCCTTCTCTGACAACCTATGCATTTGACAGTGAGGATCACCTTAAGTATAAGACATTCATAACCCAGGAAATGCTGAAAAAAGGATTTTTGGCAAGCACCATATTTTATGCATCTATGGCGCATCAGGATGAACATTTTGAATCATATTTCAATGCTCTCGGAGAAGTATTTAAAGTGATTTCTGAATGTGAAAAGGGGATCCACGATATCTCAGACTTACTTGAGGGACCAATTGCTCATTCTGGGTTCAAGCGCCTGAATTAAATGGATGATAAATTACCAGCGATAAAAATAAGGGTTGATGGTGGACCTGAGATCGGATTAGGCCACGTAGTCCGGTGTATATCGTTGGCGCATATGCTTAAAGATGATTTTTCCATTCAATTCCATTCCATTGGGCTGTCAGAATCACTAAAAAAGGATATTGAAAGTCATGGATGGACTTGTACCAACCTCGAAATTGAAGCTGATTTTTTTCAGGCACTCACCGGAAAGGAAACAGTGGTACTCGATGGATATCATTTAAACTCTGATTACCAAAAGAAAGTTAAGGATTGTGGCAGTAAACTGGTATGCATTGACGACCTGCACGAAGAATATTTTTATGCTGATCTGGTGATCAATCACGCTCCCGGTATCAAAGAGGAACAGTATCAGGGGGAGGCATACACGAAATATTTACTGGGACCTGATTATGCTCTTCTCCGACCTGAATTTCTGGAGAAGCCTGGATCGGAAAATAACGAAGATGCCATAAAACGTCTGTTCATTTGTTTCGGGGGATCAGATGTGAATAATGTTACCACTAAGATCCTGACCTGGTTGCCTCGTAAAAATTATTCAGTATCAGTGGTGACAGGGAATGCCTATATCCATAAAGCGGACCTGGACCGGGTCATAGAGGTAAGAGATGACCTTCATATTGAACTGCATAATTCCTTATCGGCTCAGGAAATGAAAGAGGAGCTTGAACATGCAGACTTGGCGATAGTGCCTGCCAGCGGAATATTATTTGAAACAATAAGCAGAAACCTCCCGGTTATTTCCGGGTACTATTTTAAGAACCAGAAATTATTTTACTACGGTTTCAGGGATCTGGGGGTATTTATTGATGCGGTCAATTTTACGCAGGATAATTTTGACAGAGCACTCCATAAAGCTGAGCATTCTGACTTAGATGAAATCCTGAGAAATCAGCGAAAAGTCATAGACTTTTCATCCGGTGAACGGATCTCACGACAAATTAAAGCCCTTTCATAATGAAGAAGGTATTCATCGTTACAGGCACTACCCGCGGACTGGGAAAAGAGATGGTCAGGCTGATACTTGAAGAGTCTCCCCATAAGGTGATATCCCTTTCCAGGAGTTTGACAGGTGATCTTTCCGATCAGGCACATCTGTTCCATTTCGATATTGATCTCGCCGATACGGATATAAGTACCTTATTCCCTGATATTGTAAGCCACTTAGAAGCAGACCACGTTATTTTCGTCAACAATGCAGCCATGATAGAACCTATCCATACTATTGGAAGCCTTCCTGAAAAGGATATAATCAAGCATGTTAAGGTTAACATGATAAGTCCTATGTTGCTGATCAATCGCATGGTACCTTTTCTGGAGACCGGCAATGTCACCTTCCTTAACATGTCGAGCGGTGTGGTGAATAATATAATAGCCGGCTGGTCTTTATACTGCAGCACCAAATCCGCCATGAAGGCTTACTTTGAAATCCTGGCCAAAGAACATGCAGACTGGGAGATAAAAAGTATAGATCCCGGAATCATGGATACCGGAATGCAGGAAAGTATCAGGAGGGGTGAATTTGAGGATAAGGAAAGATTTGAAGCGTTCAAATCAGAGGGGAAACTGGATAGTCCCGAAACCGTTGCCAGAAGGATATTATCAGGATACCTATGAGATATGCAGTGCTGGCAGACATACATGGAAATGAATACGCGCTGAAAGCGGTCCTGGATGACGTGAAAGAGGCCGGTATAGATAAATTACTGTTACTGGGTGATTATGTCGGTTACTATTACGGTGCGGATGTAATTTTAGACCTGATCAGGCAGTGGGATTTTAAAGCGATAAAAGGGAACCATGAAACCTTATTATTCAGAGCCATAAATGATCCTTCATATCTGAAAGAGATCACCGGTAAATATGGCTCCGGGCATGAGGTGGCTTTGAAGAAACTGAAGGAAAGTGATCTGGAACTGCTCCGGTCATTCCCGCATCAACTTGAATTCTCAGTAAACGATCTGAGTATACTGCTGTGTCACGGATCTCCCTGGGATAATGATAAATATGTATACCCTGATGCAGATGAGGACACCCTGCAAAAATATGATGATCAAGATCACGACTATATATTTTATGGACACACTCATTATGCATGCGAACTCCGGAGAGGTCATAAGAAGATCATAAACCCGGGGTCTGTGGGGCAATCCAGGCAAAAGGGAGGGATCGCCTTTTGGGGAGTGTTTGATGCAAACAGGAATGAATTTGAGTTTTGTCAGACCCCGTACGAAACAAAACCATTAAGAGAAATAGTAAAGGATCTGGATCCATCAATACCATATAATTACGAGATATTATGTCGATAAATAAAGATTCACTAAACATTTTAGTTACTGGATGTGGCGGTGATATTGGTCAAAGCATAGGTAAGATATTAAAGGAAAGCTCACTTTTTGACACGGTTGCCGGTTGTGATATACAGGATGAGCATGCCGGAATATTTATTTTCGATAACGTATTCACGGTCAGTAAATGTACATCTGAGTCCTACCGGAGTGATCTGCAAGAGATCATTGACGAACTGGAGATCGACGTGATATTACCGGCATCAGAACCGGAATTGCGATTTCTTACAGAACACGGGGTAGAGGGGAAATTTCTGGATAAGATCTTAATATCGGCAAATCTGAAGTCCAGAGAGATCGGCTTTGATAAGCTCAACACCGTACAGTTTCTCAAGAAAAAGAACTTACCCTATCCAAAGACTCAGGTACTGTCGGAAATAGATGCACCGGAATTCCCCCTGATCGTAAAAAACAGAAGCGGTTCAGGCAGTAAATCGATCTTTAAAGTAACCGATCCCGAAGAGTTCACTTATCTGCAACATAAGTTCAGCGACTTCATTGCACAGGAGTTCATAGATGAAGACAGCGGGGAATATACATGCGGTTTATATAGATCGAGATCTAATGGTGTTTTCAGGTCTCTCATTTTTCTGAGAAAGCTGACCAATGGTTATTCCGGCTATGGTATCATTGTAGAAGACCCCCGGATCACGGATCTGCTGCATTCAGTTGCCATGGACCTGGATCTGGACGGTTCTATAAACGTACAGCTCAGGTTTTCAGGTGATAAACCCATGATCTTTGAGATCAATCCGCGGTTTTCAAGTACCGTATTATTCCGGCATATGTTTGGATTTAAAGATATGATCTGGAGTCTGGAAGATAGTTTAGGTCTACCAGTATCAGCATATGATCCGCCTCGGGCTGGTCGCAAATTTTATAAGGGTTATAAAGAGTATATTCTTTAAACTATTAGGCTAATAATAGTCAAATTTCAATATTAAGCTACTTCAGGAATGTCTATAAAAATCGGCGACTTTAAAATAAACAGCGACTCAGGCGTATTCATAATCGCTGAATTATCAGCAAACCACGGTCATGATAAATCTATTGCGATCGAAACCGTAAGAGCAGCTAAAAAAGCCGGGGCAGATGCGATCAAGCTGCAAACTTACCGACCCGATACCATTACGATGGAAAGTGATAAGAAATACTTCAAGATCAACGAAGGTACTCAGTGGGACGGACGGACTTTATATGATCTGTATGATGAGGCACATCTTCCGTGGGAATGGCATAAGGATATATTTGAGGCAGCTGAGAAAGAAGGGCTGATCTGTTTTTCCTCTCCTTTTGATAAAACAGCAGTGGATTTTCTGGAAGAGTTAAATACTCCCGCCTATAAGATCGCATCATTTGAAATACAGGATATTCCCTTAATTGACTATGCAGCCTCCAAGGGAAAACCTATAATTATGAGTACCGGTATTGCTTCGCAGGAGGACATTCAGCTGGCCGTTGATACTTGCAGAAAGGCCGGCAATGAAGAAATTATACTTCTGAAGTGTACCTCATCCTATCCCGCTCCGATAGAACTGGCCAACATGAGAACCATGGTGGATATGAGAGAGCGTTTTGGTGTTCAGGTGGGGCTATCAGATCATACCCTTGAAAATACGGTTCCTGTTGTAGCAACCAGCCTTGGTGCCAGGGTGATCGAAAAACACTTTATCCTCGATAAATCTGTAGGAGGTCCTGATGCCGGATTTTCTTTAGATCTTGAAGAATTCAGTTCAATGGTGAATGCGGTCAGAGATGCTGAAAAAGCTCTGGGAGAAGTCACGTACGAGCTTTCAGAAAAGGTGGAGAAAAATAAGAAATTTGCCAGGTCTCTTTTTGCCGTAAAGGATATTAAGAAAGGGGAAGAGTTTACCGAGGAAAATATGAAGTCTATCAGGCCGGGATATGGCTTGCATCCGGTATACTATTATGACATAGTGGGTAAGAACGCCTCAAATGATATTGAAAGAGGCACTCCAATAGACGCTAAAAGTATAAATGGTTTTGAATTTTGAAACTGGATCCGGTTAAAAAACTGCTCAAAAATTCTTTATTCAAAGAATTTTCGTTTTTTGGTTCTTCTACTTTAGTATATCAAATATCAAGGGTGTTGGTAGAGCTTGCGGCAGCAAAAATATTAGGCCCTTCGCTCTGGGGTATCTGGTATTTGTTAAACTTGGTCATTGCTTACAGAGGTGTATTTGAACTTGGGATCACTAATGGCATGAACAGGGAAGTTCCGATAAATCTGGGAAAGAATGATGAGAAAAAGGCTGAAAATATTGAAAATATTGCTTTCACTTCCGTTCAGCTCAGTGCAGTTTTTACCTCGATCATATTATTGGCAGCATCATTTATTGTTGAAAATACCGACTTAAAAAATGCCTTACTCTGCTTAATTCCTCTTTTTATAGTCTCACAATTTTATTATTTGCTGAATGCCTCTCTTAAAGCACATTCATTATTTAATTACGTAAGCAGAAAACAGTTTATATTTTCATTTCTCTTCCCTTTACTTGCGGTACCACTAACCTATAAATTTAAACTGGAAGGTTTTATAGTTGCCTTTACACTGGCTCTTTTTATTTCCGGAAGTTACATTTATAACGTATCACCCATTTCATATTCGATAAGGTTCGACTGGAAGGAAGTGAAAAATCTTATCAGAATCGGTTTCCCTATTATGGCTGTGGGAATTGCTTATACTTTTTTGAATACTGCAGACAGATGGATCATTGCAGTCTTTTTAGAGCCGGCAGAACTTGGTTATTATAGTATGGCCATTATAGTATTTGGAGGGATGACTTTATTTCCAAGGATCATATCCATGCAATTGTATCCCAGAATGGCTTTTGACTGGGGAAAGTCAAACTCCAAAGAAAAGTTGTTACACTGGACCTGGTTACAAACTAAATACAGTATATTTTTAATAATACCATTGATGGGCGGTGTATTGGTTGTGTTTCCATGGATCATCAGAACGTGGCTTCCTGAATACATTCCTGGAATATTTTCTTTACAGATCATAGTCTTTGGCACTATATTTATGCCATTTTCAGTTGGATGGGGAAATTTGTTGAACATCATTGATAAACAAGTTTATTATTTGATCATCATTGTGTCAGCGGCAATTCTGAACATAATTCTGAATTACATATTAGTACAGGAGGGTTATGGAATAGAGGGGGTCGCCTTTGGTACTACACTTACGTTCGCGATCTACAACATATCCATTATGGTGGTTGGGAAATATCTGCTAAGAAAATTATAAAAGACCATCCCAAAAAAGAGTAACAATTAAATAAGACGTATTTTTGAAAACCTTTAGCTTTTAATTTTTTCGTTCTGAATACCGGAATGTACCCTTAAGTAATTAATCTGTACAACCCACAAATTTTGGTCACATGAAATATATTGCAACGGGCATAATTTCACCCTTCCATTTGTATTCATCATTAGGTGCCTTTTATAAATTAAATGACAAGCTAAACACAGACACCGTCAATGCGGTGATTCATGTAATGAAAAACTTCAATGATGAATACCTGATCAAAGAATTTTATTCAAAAAGTTTAACAATAACAGCTAATAGTTCTGATATTAAGATCCTAGATTTGCCAATGCTGTTTGTAAAATTCTGTATAGCTTTAGTATTTTTTAAAAGCAGGAAAACTAATTTTATTGCTCATCATACCTATTTCAATATTAGAGATCTAAAGCATTTTACGGTTAGGGAGTGTTTAAATCTGGGTATAGTTATTTTTGAGGAGGGTACCGGAAGCTATAATACTATCAGACGTGCAGTAACGATAGCCAGAAAGGAAAATTTAAAATTACCATTTTTTCGTACGATACTAAAAAAATTATTTTCAATTATTTATCATCATAAGTTCTTTGTTTTAATAAAAAATGAGAACTTTGAATACTTTCAAAAAGCAATTGAATTTGATATAAAAAATGAATTAACCAAAGACTACGAAACAGAAAAGGGTTTTAAAGAGATACTATTTGATGACTATAGAATTGAAGCAATACCTGCCGAAGAATATAATTTTATGATCAAAGATAATCTGGCAGTTAAACCCCACCCAGGAACTGATCTAAAATTTTATAGTAAAGAAGTACAGATCATTGACAGTAAAGTGAGTGCTGAGAAAATTTTATTTAAAGAAAACGTTAAAAATATTTATGTGAGATACTCCGGGGTTGGTTTGTTTGTAAAAAACAATTTTAACGACATTAATGTTATTAATGTTGAATTTTAATAAATCGTTTACCGTATACTTTTACTTCTTTGTTTGCTTTTCCGGCTTAACATATTACACTGTTTTTGACGGAATTTTTATCAGATACTCTGAAATAAGGGTAGCATATATTATAATTGCATTTGCATTATCGTTTATGTTTCTGGCTTATTTAAAAAAGTATAAAGCAAGCTCAGCATTCGTGTCATTTATTTTTCTGATCTTGTATGGTATTGTACTAGCATTTGCCCATAAATATTTTCAGTCCGGTGCTGAGCTGATTAGATTTATATTATATTTAAATATTTATCTGATCTTATTTAATACGAATATTGAAGTTAATTTTGTTAAGATATGCCAGATCATTTCTGCTATAGGGGTAGTAATGTATGTTATTAGCTATGGGCAAGAGCTTAATTCTTCCTTCAGAGTAACAGGGAATACGGCTTCCGTGATGGGATATGCCTCACTGGTTTATACTTCTTATTTAATAATGTTGATATTAATTAGAGAGAGAACAGATCGTGATAAAATGAAATTATCGATCCTGCCATTATTAGCAGTTGTCGCATCAGGATCGAGGTCCATTCTTTTCATACAAGTCATGACATTTGTTATTGCATATTTTCATAATAACAACATTAATTTTCAGAAATACTTGTTTAAAATAATTAAAAGTACACTGATACTTATTATTTTATTCACGGTAACTTATTTCTCAACAAATATATTTTACAGGTTTGAAATTCTGTTAAGTGGTTCAATGCTTGTTGATACATCCACATCTTTCAGAATCATGATCGTTAATACAGTTATTGATAATCTGAATGAATTTCTGGTAACAGGTATTGGCCTGGGTAGCTTTCCATTATGGTTTGAAGCAAAGACTGGCTTAGCTGATGTAGCACCCCACTCAGAGTTCATTTGGTTATTAGTTGAGTTTGGTATAGTGGGCATATTGGTTTATTCCGCTTTTCTATATTTTGCATACAAAAAAAGTTCCCGGAAAAACATCTTAGTAATCATATTTGTACTGCTTCAGGTAATACCTCTTCATTTTGCCAATTCGTTCTATTTTTATCAGGTTGGAATGTTGCAGTTTGCATTTTTAGGTTATTTGCACAGAAAAAAATGTACTGCCGATTACAATTTGCCTGATGTTGTGCGTATACAAAAAAAGGTTATTTCATGAATTCAGTAGATTTTGATAATGGTAAATATCTGATTGAAAACGTAAAAGACTTCAATATTGTTCAAAAAGGGACCACATCCTTTGTTAATAACTTTTCTTTTTTAGAATTGATCAAGCTGGAGTATTCTGTACTTCAACAAATTGATCACTGGCATGTTGACGGAATAATGTTAGTCAAAGTCATTAATTTTTTTAAAAAGGATAAGATCCACAGATACAGTTTCGATTTCACTTCTATCGCCGGAGAAGTATTCAGGAATGCAGAAATGAATAGAGAGGAAATTGCCGTAATTGGTACAACTGAAGACAATTTGAATAAATTTATTCAATTTCTTCAGAATGAGTACAAAGAACTAAATATTACTTTTTCAAGAAACGGCTATTTTCAATCAGACAATGAGACTGCTAACGTCATTAATACATTAAAAGAATTAAATCCTGACAGGATCATAGTTGGTATGGGTTCTCCGTATCAGGAAAAATTTGTTGCGGAGTTAAAAAAGTCTGGCATCATGGCCGGTGTTTATACTTGTGGTGGATTCATGCATCAAACGGCACAGAGAGGAAGGGATTATTATCCAAAGATATTTGATAAGTTAAATATCAGATGGCTTTACAGGATTATTGATGAACCAAAACTTATTTATCGATACGCTGTTCTTTATCCGATCTCAGTTATCTTTATTGTGTTGATCATTCTTAAAAAAAACTGATCGTACAGAAAGTTTTACCTGATTTAGATAAAAAGTTTATAGTAGCGATTGTTCACAATATGTATTTAATGCCGATATTTATACCAAAATTGTTTTCGAGCAACATTCCATTATCATACGCAGTATCTACTGTAAATGAATAAATATTATCATTAAGTAATAATGGAATTTCTAAACCTAAAAAAAGACTTAATTGGTTTACATATGGATTAAAGAGATTGTTTTTGATTATATCTGTAGGTATTCTATTGTCCCATCTTTTTCCATAATTTCTGCTGAAGGTGCTCTTTGCAGTAAGTATAAGATTGCTCGGCAAATCAAACGATGCCCCTATGTGATGTGCCACTACACGATTGTTAAAAACACCTATATTTGGATCCGAACTTGGTAAAAATAAAGGTATACCGATTGTATTTCCATTGTAAACCCATCCTGCCCGGTATGTCCCATGATTGTAGTAATTTTCATTTCCTCTAAAAGAATCTCTTAATCCTTCAGGTTCAGGTACTCTGGGCCCATCCTGGTATTTCGTATAAAGAAATTCGTAGGTAAGTTTTCGTACGGGTAGATTAAAACGGTCTGCCGGTTTAATCGTAATCCCTGTTAATGCATCCTGCAAGCTTTTTAACTTTAGATTGTCTTTGGTCTCAAGAGGAAATTGGCGATAAACTTTCATATCAAAAGAGTCCAGTTCAAGAAAGAAGCCAAAATCCCAGGCACCGAGTTGGTCACCAACAATATAATCCCTGTCTTCCGGTGGAGCATCTTCATCTCCACCCACTGCAAAAAACACCTTCCAGAAATCATCAAAGGTATTTGGTAGCTGTATGCCATCAGGTCTTGTACCACCCCACAATACATACTGCGCAATTCCCCCATACAGATTCAGAGGAAAATCTCCTCCAAAACGGGCGTGACCTACTTTTTCGTGATAGAGTACATCAGATACAAAACGTTCGCTGCCTAACCAGCCATGTGCAATGTGGCCTTTTATTTGGATAAAATCGCGGGTAAAGGGTAGGGACGTCCAGTCGGACAGGCCGGCCCGTATTTGCGGGATGGGAGGCGCGTTGCCGCTGACGCCGAGGGAACCCATTCCAAGCTCGTCATCATGAATGGGGGAGGTGTTGAGAAAACGTCCTGCCTGTAGGAACAGCCCGTATGCATCGAGCCGCGCGTATCCCTGGGTGAAGTTGGCTGTGGACTGGGTGCCGGGGCGTGCGATGAAATCGGCACCATAGCTGAGGGTAAGGTTATTGGTAATTTGGTTATTGGAGCTGTGGGCCTGAATACGGGTCAGCAGCTGGCTTCCCTCTGAGGAGAACATCCCATGGCGGTTGCTCTGCAGCCAGAAGGGGGTGGCGCCGGATGAGCTGACGATGCCGTAGGTTTCTAGGCTGAAATCCGGTGTGGAAAACTGGGCGAAGGTTCGGGTTGGCAGAGTGGCTATGAGAATGAGAAGGAGTGAAAGAGAGAAGGTGAGAGGGAGCGAGGGAGTGAGGGAGTGAGAGTGTGATGTAGTTAATCTGGACATTCAGCAGGGAATTGAAAAATTTTTAATTTGTGGGTCAAGACCTTACATCATGCAGGGAGCAGTTGACGAATTTCTGACTTCCTTTTCATTGGATTACAGGAAATAAAAGCTCGATTACTTATTAGTTATGAGGCTTCAAAGAGTCATTAGAGGAAACTGCTACGAGACACATTTATTATCGCCTAATGATATTTTATTAAATTAAATTAATGAAATTTAGCGTTGTTTGAAAGAGGGATTGAGTGAGATGGAGAGAAAGAGAGAAAGAGAGAAAGAGAGAAAGAGAGAGTGGGTGAGGGAGTGAAAGAGAGAGAATTGGATTCTTTGGTGTGGAATTGCAACGATAAAATGGACAACCAGTTAAGGTAGTCATGCGGCTGATTTATGGTTTAAGTTTTCTTCGGCCTGCACCGGAGTCTGGTAGTCAAGTGCCGAGTGCAGTCGTTTTCTGTTGTACCAGATGTCGATGAACACAAAGATAGCTGACCTGGCCTGCTGATAGCTTTGGAAGTAATCCGGCATATCCAGTTCGTGCTTGAGCGTTTTAAAAAAGCTTTCCGCCGGGGCGTTGTCCCAGCAGTTTCCCTTCCGGCTCATGCTTTGGGTGATGTCATGTGTATCCAACATTGCCGTAAAGTCCCCGCATGCATATTGAACGCCACGATCTGAATGGAACATCAGGCCTTTCCCGGGCGGACGACGTACAATGGCCTGTTTAAACGCTGCAATACTGGTCTGCTCTGCGCTCATTCCCTCGCTCAGGGCCCACCCGATAATTTGGCGGTCGCCAAGATCCATCACCGTGGTTAAATACATCCAGCCTTTCTCGCCACGAATGTAGGTGATGTCGCTGACCCAGACCTGGCCAAGTCTGTCCGGGGCAAAGTTGCGATCCAGCAGGTTCGCCGCTACCGGCCATCCATGCGTCGAATGCGTGGTTTTGATCCACGTTTTCCGAATTCGGCTGGCGATACCCATGCCGGCCATCAGCCGGGCAATACGCGCTCTGGAGGCTGTGCAGCCATCTATCTTTAACTGGTTATAAATCCGTGGCGACCCATACGATTTGCCCGAGTCCTGCCAGACATCGTGGATCAGGCGCCTCAGGCGATCGTTCTGTTTGGCACGCCTGGAGGGTTCTCGGCCCAGCCAGCTATAGTAACCGCTTCGGCTCACCTTAAATACCTTCGACATCTTCGATATGGGATACTGCCGGGCATAGTCTGCCATAAACTGGAAGATTACCCACGTGTCTTGCCGAAGATGCCAATTGCCTTTTTTAGGATATCACGTTCCATGCGTGTCTCTGCCAGCTCAGCCTCTAACTCACGCACTTTCTTCTGATCAG
>Ga0102928_1000784_pt1 | contig 20449 bp, 21 predicted proteins | sample SalPonR1_B_D1_MG_FD_78504 | JGI IMG/M metagenome (GOLD analysis project Ga0102928, IMG submission 78504) | Salt pond soil microbial communities from South San Francisco under conditions of wetland restoration - Salt Pond MetaG R1_B_D1_MG | ecosystem: Environmental > Aquatic > Marine > Intertidal...
ATATGGGAAATCCTGTAAAAATAGATGACTTAGCAAGAAACTTAATTTCATTATCTGGTTTAAAGCCAGATATTGATATCAGAATTGAATATACTGGACTAAGACCAGGAGAAAAACTGTATGAAGAACTGTTAATGGAAGAAGAAGGCTTACAAAAAACGGATAATAGACTAATTTATGTAGGTAGACCTATAGAACTAGATGAAGATAAGTTCATGGAAAAACTCGTAGAATTAGAGGAATATGTGGAAAATGAGCCTGATGATATTAGAAGAAAGATAAAGTCCATAGTTCCAAATTATAGCAATCGAATAAACTAACTAAAATGCCCTATTGCGCAGGGCGTTTTTTTAATGTAAAATACGCTAAAGGAGTTTAAATGGAAAAAAAGAGAGAAACTATTATTATAAATACTAGCTTAAGAGATATGCTAGCAAATTTAGTTATAGGCATACTAGAATTGGTATTAGGAGCTATAACTAATTCAGTTGCCGTTACTTCGGATGGAGTTAATAGTATTACTTCATCATCAATATGTTTAATAAATATTAGAGGAATAAAATTATCAAGAAAGCCTCCGGATAAAGAGCATCCTTATGGTTATGGAAGGCACGAGTACTTGACGGTAGTCTTAATAGCAACTATGCTGATTATAACATCTGTATTTCTAGGATATAGGAGTTTTATCGCTATATTGGAGAGGCAAGCAGTATCATACCCATATTATGCACTTTTTCTTATAGGTTTATCTGCGTTGGTTAAAATATATTTAGGTAAACATGCAAGAAAGACCGGAAAAAAATTAAAAGCCGGTTCCCTTAGATTGATAGGCAATCATACCCTTTTAGAATCAATGCTAGAAGTAGCGACTTTGATAACTATAGCTTTAAATATACTAGTTGATGTTACGTTGGATGCATACCTTGGTATTTTGGTTGCTTGCATCATATTTTCCAGCGGTATAAATATAGCAGGAGATTACATAAGGACGCTGATTGGAAACAATGTCGATGAAAAAATGGCAGAAGAATTAAAGTGCGATATATGCGATGATGCTTGCATACTAGGCGCCTACGACTTATCTATACACGATTATGGACACAATAAAAAAGTTGGAACGTGTAATGTGGAAATCGAAGAAAGCTACTCCTTAAATGAGGCATATAAAATAGTTAATCGTCTAAAGAGAAAAATAAAAGATAAGTATAATATTTCTCTTAATGTGGAGATATATTCAGTTGATGTATATGATCAAGATGTAGTCGAAGTTAGAAATAATTTTAAAAAGATTGCATTATCTTACGATAATGTGTTGGGAATGCACGGTTTCTTTATGAACAAGGAAACCAAGTTTATAAAAATGGATCTTGTTATAGATTTCAAAGAAGAGTATCCAGCAAAACTTGCGGAGGAAATAACTAAGGAGATGAAGAAATCGTTAATAGGCTATGAGGTGGTCATTAAAGTGGATAGGGGATGTCAAAACAAGAAAAAAGAGAGTTGAGGAATAAAGCGAAGGCAATATATGATTCCTTAGATGAAGAATATAAATCTGATTCAAGTGATAAAATCATTAATAGCATTATCGAAACAGAGGCGTATAAGAATGCTGAATTTATTTTTACCTTTGTTGGAACTAAAGATGAGGTAGATACTAAAGCCTTAATTGAAAAAGCAATTAATGACGGCAAAAAAATAGCGGTACCCCAATGTATAGATAAAGGGAAAATGGTGGCTAAAGAAATTAAATCATTTAATGATTTATCCAAGGGAAATTATGGAATATTAGAACCTTTGGTTGGCTATAATTATGTAAATAAGAGCAAAATAGATCTGGGAATAATTCCATGTGTAGCAGCTGATAAGGAGGGCAATAGATTAGGTCATGGCGGAGGATATTATGATCGTTATTTGTCAGAAACTGAATTTGAATGTTTTTTAGTTTGCTTTGATATGTTGGTATTTGATCAAATACCAACATATGAATATGATATAAAGTTTAATAATTTAATAACGGAGGACTTCAAATAGATGCTCAAGCTACATGGCTTGGGCATTATTCATTAATACTTCACAATATCACCTTGCTACTTGATTATGGGTATGCTAAAATTTTTAGTGTACAAAGAAAATGGAGGTAATGATATGCAGAAAAAAGATGAACTAGCTACGAAAGCAGGAGCTTGGTGCGGACTTAACAAAGCTGAAATGAAAGAGGAAGATGCTGATGTTGTTGTTTTCGGTATACCATTCGATGGAGGCGTTAGCTTTAGAGGGGGTGCCGCGGAAGCACCAAGGAAACTAAGGGAAAATACCTTTAGTTCTACTCCATGTACAGAGAGATTGGCATATTATGATAAGTTAAATATCGTTGACGGTGGAGATTTTGTTGGACCTGATAGAGACGAGTTTTTTAATGAAGTTAAAGAATATGTTTCGGAATTAGTAAAAAAAGGAAAGAAATTTACAATGGTAGGTGGTGACCATTCAGTTACGATACCAGTGGAATGGGGTATAAATGATGCCCTTGATGAAGAATTTGGAATTATACATATAGATGCCCATATGGATTTGTGTTACGCATTGGAAGGCGACTTTTTATCCCATGGGAATACACAAAGAAGAGCCCTAGAAATGGATAACATTAAATCCTTAGAAAATATATATTTCATAGGAATTAGGTCCATAGAACCAGATGAATTTGAATTTAAAAAGAATAATAACATACAAGTAAAAACTTCATATGATTGCTATAAAGAAGGAATGGAAAAAATAGCAAAGGAATGCGTCGATAAAATGAGTAAGTTCAACAAAGTTTACGTAACCTTTGATATCGATGCACTAGATCCTGGTTATGCAGGAGGAACAGGAACCCCTCAATTTGGAGGATTAACTCCAAGAATGACTTTAACCTTAATGGAAGAATTGTTTACAAAGCTAAATGTAATTGGTTTTGATGTGGTAGAAATCGCACCAAAATTAGATAATTCCCTAGCTTCCTTGTTTGCTGGAAGGAAGCTCATTACAGAAGTATGGGGATATTGGGCTGATTCAATTGGGAAACTTGAAAGATAGTAGGAGCTAAATGTGATTAAAGAAATTAGAGTAATATATTTTAGCCCATCGGGCGGGACTAAAGATGTTGTTACTAATATTGCAACGGATATTTCAAAGGAAATGGATGAAATGTGTATTAGTGATATTGAACTTAAATTTGTTGATACTATTAAAAATCCGATAGAAGAGTTTACTGAGTACGATAAAGAAAGTATAGTTATTTTTGGCGTACCTGTTTTTGCAGGAAGAGTTCCCATTCCTTGTCAGGAGTATATAAAAAGAATAAAAGGTAAGAATACTTTGGCGATTGCTTTAGTATCGTTTGGGAATAGTACATATGGTGATGCTTTATATGAGTTATGCGGGCTGCTTGATCGGCAAGGCTTTAAAGTGGTTAGCGCTGGAGCCTTTGTTTCCCATCACTCAATTTTTAATAAAGTTGCCATGGGAAGACCTGACAAAGAAGATCATGTGGCTATGAAAAAATATGCTAAACTTTGCTCTAGTAAATTAAAGAGATTTGCAACAACTGATATAGAAGGATTGCAGACAAGGCTGGCGCCACTTAAAATTACAGGCAGCATGCCTACAAAGGATCCTATGAGAATGCCTATAAGACCAAGCGTTGGAAAAGGTTGCGTTAATTGTGGAAAATGCATATCGGTTTGTCCAATGGGGGCAATTAGCAAAGATGATCCTACTAAAGTAGATTCTAGCAAATGCGTATCATGCACAGCTTGCATAAAAGCTTGTCCAAATGATGTTAGGGGGTTTTATGGTCCTATATCTGCAGCATCTGGTCTGGCTTTCGAAAAATTATGCGGAAAGCGCAAAGATCCGGAATGGTTTATATGATGAATAACATCAATTATGATAATAGAGCCAAAGAACTTTTCAATACGGCAATTCTCGCTGGAGAACTTTTGGCTAAATACGGAGCGGAGACTTACAGAGTAGAGGAAACGATGATTAGAATATTATCGTTAGCTTCAAACGGAAGAGGAGAAGCGATGGCTACCCTTACTGGTTTTTCTGTTAGTTTTAATAATACTAAATATGGATACATAAACGCTGTTAGACGGATTAGCGATAGAAGGCAGCGATTTGATAAAATCATATTGGTAAACGAAATCTCGAGAAAGCTATGCAATGGCGAAATCGCTTTAAGTGAAGCCCATAAAAAGCTGGAAGAAATTAATAAAGAAAAAGATAAAATAAAGGGGCACTACGTAGCCATGGCTCTAGTGTGTCTTTCTTTTGCTATTATGTTTGGTGGAGGATGGCAAGATGCACTTATGGCTGCGATAGCTGGAGCAACTTCTGCAGTGGCATTGGTTTTGCTTGCTAAAAACGATACAGGAACATTCCTAAGTGATATAGTAGCGGCGTTTTTTATAGCAATTGTAGCATACATAGGTAACTTTGTTGGATTTTCTGATTACAGCATGGATATAACAATTATTGGTGGCATAATGCCCCTCGTTCCAGGAGTTGCTATAACAAATGCACTATTTGATACTTTGCATGGAGACTATCTATCAGGAGTAACAAGAGGACTTGAAGCACTAGTTGTGGCCTTGGGCATAGCCTTGGGAATATTCTTGGGCCTTGGTCTATGTGAAGGACTAGGAGGTGGCATATTATGATAGACATAATTTCACAGCTTCTGGGAGCATTTTTCGCAATATTTGGTCTTTCAATTATTTTTTCTGTACCAAAAAAATATCTATGGATTACAGGATTAATAGGCATAGTAGGTTGGGGTGTTTATCTTTTGATGGGCAATTTCACAGACTCCATGTACCTTTCTAACTTTGTAGGAGCACTGGGTATAGGTCTTTCTGCGCAAATAAGTGCAAGAATTTTCAAATTGCCCGTTACAACCTTTACAATTCCGGGTATAATGACATTAGTACCTGGTTCAGGAATGTATAACACAGTTTATTATTTAATAGCAGGAGATGAAATTTTAAGTAGAGAATATATGATACAGACTTTGCTTAATGCTGGATCAATAGCTATTGGGATATTTTTAATGGGTACGTTATTTACATTTATATTTTCAAGGAGGAAGAAGCATGAATACGAAGATGTTATTTAATTTATCATATGGCCTATATATCATAAGTGCCATGGACAAAGAGAGACCTACAGGATGTACTGCAAATAGTTTGGTTCAAATAACAGCAGACCCAATGAAAGTAGCTCTTAGTATGAACAGAGATAATTATACAAATAAATGTATAAGAGAAAGCGGCAAATATGGCGTTGTTGTACTAGCACAAGACAGTGATCCTTCATTAATTGGGGGATTTGGTTTTAGAAGCGGTAAAGACGCAAATAAATTTGATGGTTTAGAATATGAAGTACATAGTGATGTACCAGTAATTAAAGCAGGAATAGGATATATGGTGTTTAAGGTTGTTGACAGCATGGAAGTTGACACACATACAATATTCATTGGAGAGCTAATAGATGCAGAAGAATATGCTCCAGCTACTCCTATGACATATTCATATTACCACAATGTAATAAAAGGAAAGAGCCCAAAGAATGCTCCTACTTATGTTAAGGAAGAACCTGAAGAAGAAAAGAAAGATAAAGATGTTTGGGTATGCACAGTATGCGGTTATGAATATGATGGAGATGTTCCATTTGAAGATCTTCCAGACACATATAAATGTCCAATTTGTAACCAGCCTAAATCAGTATTCAAAAAGAAATAATGGGAGGATGATATGAGTAATATACCTACGCCACATATTACAGCCAAAAAAGAAGACTTTGCTGAAACGGTTTTAATGCCAGGAGATCCATTACGGTCAAAATTTATAGCTGAGAATTTTTTAGAAAATCCAGTTCTAATAAATAATGTAAGAGGAGTTCAAGGGTATACGGGAACATACAAAGGCAAGAAAGTAAGCGTTATGGCATCTGGTATGGGAATTCCATCAATTGGAATATATTCTTACGAGCTGTTCAACTTTTATGATGTAAAAAACATAATCAGAATTGGCTCCGCAGGAGCAATAAGCGATGACGCAAAACTAAGGGATATAGTAATAGGAATGGGTGCTTGTACTAACTCCAAATATGGAGATCAATTTAGATTACCTGGAACTTATGCACCTATAGCTAATTATTCCTTATTAGAAGAAGCGGTGAATAAATCTAGAGAATTAGGAGTAGAACCTAAAGTTGGAAACATTTATTCATCAGATACATTTTATGATGATGCATTAAGCTTGGCAGACTGGCAAAAGATGGGAGTACTTGCAGTTGAAATGGAATCGGCAGGACTATACATGAATGCCGCTAGAGCCGGAAAGAATGCCCTTTGTATATGCACTATTTCAGATTGTCCTTTCACAGGAGAAGCATGCACAGCCGAGGAAAGACAAAATACCTTTACTAAAATGATGGAGATAGCACTGGAGATTGCTTAATGGTTAAAAAGTGTTCTGTTAAGGAGATAGATATAAGTCTTAGTAAGATTATCTTAGTTATATCCATTGGAACGGCATTTTGTTTTGGAGGTATATTACTAAATCAACCTATTTTGATAGTGCTTGGAGGAATAACGTTCCTCTTCTTGTTAACTAGAAAGTTTGCATATGTAGATGCAGATGGACTGGTCAATGTTAAGGATTTTAGGATGTTTAAAAAATATGAGAAGTGGCCTTACGAAGATATTGAAAGCATAAGGTTTGAGGATGAATTATCAATGGATGATTGCCTCATACGTTTTGAACGGAGTTTAGATGCTAAATCGTATACGTTTTCTAAAGAAGATGCCTTGGAAATAATAAAGGCTACAAAGGAGAAGAATCCAAAAATTAAACAGCATCTTCACTGAAGTGGTAGATGTTGATGCCTTGGACACAAAGGTTCGAAAGAATTCTCCCCATTGGATATTTATAGTTGTATATGATGCCCCGCCTAGTAGCTTGATTATAATTATCGTGCTGCTTGGGGGGTGTTTTTATTGGTTTAATTTATTAAAGTGCCTTGACTAAAAGGCAAATATGAAATATAATACTTGTATACAATTATACAATTAAGGGAGGTAATATATGAAGTTGACAATAAATAATCACAGTAACCTATTAGAAGATGATCGCTATAAGTATTCTCTACAAGATGTGGACGAACCAAATCTTTATAGGGAATTTTTTGAGTACTCTTCTGTGCCGAAAACTTCATTTAATTTTAGAAGAAACCCCCTAGGAATGCCAAAAGATGTTTGGATCACTGACACTACTTTTAGAGATGGACAGCAATCTAGAGAACCTTATACAGTAAAGCAAATGGTTGATATATACAAGCTGTTGTCAAGGTTATCTGGTCCAAAAGGAATAATTAGACAAACAGAATTCTTTGTATATAGCGATAGAGATAAAGAAGCTATTAAGCAATGCATGGACTTAGGTCTTGAGTTTCCAGAAATAACAACGTGGATTAGAGCAAAGAAGGAAGACTTTAAGTTGGTTCACGATATTGGAGTAAAAGAAACCGGCATACTTGTAAGCTGCTCTGATTATCACATATTTAATAAACTTGGTATGACTAGAGGGCAGGCAATGAATCATTATTTATCAGTAATAAGCCAAGCCTTTGAAGCAGGAGTTGTTCCTAGATGCCATTTTGAAGATATAACTAGGGCAGATTTCTACGGTTTTGTAGTTCCGTTTATTAACGAAATAACAAAACTTTCAGAAAAAGCAAAGATGCCTGTAAAGATAAGGGCTTGCGATACAATGGGATATGGAACGCCGTATACTGGAGTTGCTCTTCCAAGAAGTGTTCCTGGCATAATATATGGTCTTCAGCATTATGCGGGAGTTCCCAGTGAGATGCTTGAGTGGCATGGGCATAATGACTTTTATAAAGCTGTAACAAATGCAGCCACAGCATGGCTATATGGAGCATCAGCTGTTAACTGTACGCTTTTTGGCGTTGGGGAAAGAACGGGTAATGTACCTTTAGAAGCAATGGTATTTGAGTATGGATCATTAAGAGGAACACTCGATGGCATGGATACTACTGCAATAACAGATATTGCTAAGTATTATGAAAACGAAATTGGCTTTAAGATTCCTCCGCAAACTCCTTTTGTTGGAGAAAACTTTAATGTAACTAAAGCGGGTATACACGCCGATGGACTTTTAAAGGATGAAGAGATATACAATATATTTGATACGCGTAAACTATTAAACAGGCCACCGAAGGTAGCGGTAAGCCAAAATTCTGGATTGGCTGGTATAGCCCTTTGGATTAATGATAAATACAACTTTGAGGAAAGTAGAAAAGTTGACAAGAATAGCGAGCTTGTTAAATATGTCAAGCTATGGATTGATTCAGAATATGAAAATGGCAGATCTTCGGTTATAAGTGACGAAGAACTAGAGAAACTAATTAACGACTATTTTATAATGAAATAAGGAGCAATTTGATGGGACGAACAATAGCAGAAAAAATAATTTTTGAACATTTAATATCTGGGGAAATGGAAAAGGGGAAAGAAATCGGTATAAAGATTGACCAAACATTAACCCAGGATGCTACGGGAACGATGGCATATTTAGAATTTGAAACCATGGGAATTCCGAGAGTTAAAACAGAAAAATCTGTTGCATACATAGACCATAATACATTGCAGTCTGGTTTTGAAAATGCTGATGACCATAGATATATACAAAGTGTGTGTGCAAAATATGGGGTATATTATTCGAGACCTGGTAATGGTATTTGTCATCAAGTTCACTATGAAAGATTTGGAATACCAGGAAAAACTTTAATTGGATCAGATTCCCATACACCTACAGGTGGTGGAATAGGAATGCTTGCGATTGGAGCTGGTGGCATGGATGTTGCAGTTGCCATGGGCGGAGGAGCATATAACATACCTATGCCTAGGATGATAAAAATTAACTTGATTGGTAAGTTAAGAGGAGGCGTAAGTGCAAAGGATATAATACTGGAAGTACTTAGAAGACTTTCAGTAAAAGGTGGAGTTGGTTCTATAGTAGAATATGGTGGTGAAGGCATTAAATCTTTGACCATACCAGAAAGAGCAACCATAACTAATATGGGCGCAGAGCTTGGAGCAACTACATCAATATTCCCTTCAGATGATATTACCCGGGAATTTTTAAAAGCTCAAGGAAGAGAATCTGATTTTAGGTATTTACATAGTGATGACGATGCGATTTATGATGAGGAATACACTGTAGATTTAGATAAACTTTTGCCCCTTGCTGCATGCCCGCATAGCCCTGATAACGTTAAAAAAATAAGTGAGCTTAAGGATATTAAAGTTGATCAGGTTTGTATAGGTTCTTGTACTAATTCGTCCCTATACGATATGCTTAAAGTGGCGAAGATATTAAAGGGCAAGAAGATAGCAGATGGGGTTAGCTTATCAATATCACCAGGTTCTAGGCAGGTGTTTTCAATGCTCGCAGAAAGTGGTGCATTAACTGATTTAATAGATGCAGGGGCTAGAATATTAGAATGTGCATGCGGACCATGTATAGGTATGGGTTTTTCGCCTAATTCGGGAGGAGTAAGTCTTAGAACATTTAACAGAAATTTTGAGGGAAGGTCAGGAACTAAGGATGGACAGATCTACTTAGTAAGTCCAGAAACTGCAGCTTATTCAGCATTAAAAGGTTTCTTTAATGATCCGACGGAAGGAAACGTTAATTTAGAAGTGGCAATGCCGGAAAAGTTTACAGTAAATGATACTGGGATAATACCTCCATTAAAGGAAAAGGAATCTAAAGATGCTGAAATTTTGAGAGGTCCAAATATCAGACCTTTCCCAACAATGAAACCCCTTGAAAATGATATAAAGGAAGAAGTATTATTAAAGGTAGGAGATAATATAACCACTGATCATATTATGCCAGCAGGATCAAAGATATTGCCGTATAGGTCAAATATCCCTCATCTTGCAAACTTCTGTTTTACAGTTTGTGATGAAGGTTTTCCCAAAAGAGCTATGCTTAAAAAAGGTGGCTACATAATAGGCGGCTCAAATTATGGGCAAGGTTCTTCCAGGGAACATGCAGCATTAGTTCCTCTCTATTTAGGCGTTAAAGCAGTAATTGCTAGAAGCTTTGCTAGAATTCATGCAGCAAATCTTGTTAATGCAGGAATAGTTCCCCTTGTATTTGATGATGAGCTTGACTACGATAAGATAAGTGAAGGTGATGTGCTTGAGATTATTAATTTAAGAGATGATTTATCCCAAGACTTTACATATATAATTAATAGCAACGGTGAAAAGTATAAGGTTAATATGGAATTAGCACCAAGGCAAAAGGAAATACTACTAGCGGGTGGTTTATTGAAATATACAGGGGGCGGAGAAGATGACTAATCAAAGAGAAGTAGAAATAAAAAAAGCCGTGGAACATTTTGAAACTCTATTAAGAAGTCAAATAGAAAGAAATGACAAAATTAAAAACTCCGGAAAAGATGGAAAAAAAGTTCGAGTAATTGGAATTTGCGATGGAGATGGTATTGGACCAATAATTACTAAATCTGCAAAAAATGTTTTAAATGTACTTTTAGCCGATGAAGATGTGGTTATAAAAGAAATCAACGGCTTTAACTTGGAAAATAGATTAAAAAAAGGTCAAACTGTGCCGGATGAGATATTAGCAGAAATAAAAGATTGTGATGTTTTACTAAAAGGACCAACAACTACTCCAAGCGCAGAAAGTGGAGTTAACAACATAGAAAGTGCAAATGTATTCCTCAGAAAAGAACTGGATCTTTTTGCCAATGTTAGGCCTGTATCAATACCTGAAAAAAATATCGACTGGATATTTTTTAGAGAAAATACAGAAGGGGAATATGCATTGGGAAGCCAAGGCGTTGAAATTAGCGATACATTAGCATTTGATTTTAAGGTTACGACTAAAGAAGGCACAACGCGTATTGCAGAACTTGCCTTTGATTATGCTAGCAGCAATGATAAAGATCGAGTATCTATAGTAACAAAAGCAAATATCATGAAAAAAACTGATGGTAATTTTTTAAACATTTGTAAGGATGTTTCGAAAAATTACCCAAATATTAAAATCGACAGTTGGTATGTTGATATAATGGCTGCTAATCTAATAAATAACGATGTGAATAAAGAGTTCCAAGTATTCATACTGCCAAACCTATATGGAGACATAATAACTGATGAAGCTGCACAGTTACAAGGCGGAGTAGGTACTGCTGGAAGCGCAAATATAGGTAGTAATTATGCAATGTTTGAGGCTATACATGGAAGTGCACCTAGAATGATAGAAGACGGTTTGGTAGATTATGCAAATCCTTCAAGCATTTTAAGGGCAACTAGCATGTTGCTTAGACATATTGAATTAAACGACAAAGCTGAACTTTTGGAAAAAGCTTTGGATAAATCTTTAGAGGATGGAATAAATGTTACAGGTCTAAGTAACGGTAATACTTGCAAAGAATTAACTGAATATGTACTTGACTATATTAAATAGACACTGACCCTTGCTTAGCAAGGGTCTTGTTAGTGGGAAAAATTTAACAGCATATAAACAGAATTGGAATAATATTCATTTTTAATAAACGGTTGAATTTGATTTAATAAAGTGCTACTATAGGAATAAGCATATAAAATGGAATAGTTTTTTTGAGACGAAAATATATGCTGAAACTAGTAGAAGAAGAAGGTGATCTGAATGTCAATGGAGCAATTAAAAAAAGTGCGAGAAGTTGAAGTTCAGGCCGATTTGATTCGAAAAGAAGGGACGGCTGAAGCCAAAAGAATCGTTGAGCAGGCAAAGATTGAAGCTGCTACTGCACATGATGACGCAAGGGAAAGTGCAGAGACACAGCATCAAATTGATGTTAAAAGTGCAAAGGATGATGCGAACGATATGTATGATGAGATGATATCGAAAGCAAAGAAGAATTGCAATGCGGATAAAAAACGAGCTGAAAGTAAAATGGATAAGGCTGTTGAAATTATTCTTAGGAAGGTTGTGAGCTGATGGCAGTAGAAAGAATGAACAAATTCTTTGTCATTGGTCTTGATGAATTCAGAGATTCTTTAATTAACAAATTAATGGACTTTGGAGTAACACAACTATCGAGTCAAGAATCAAAATTGGCTGATGAAGAATGGACTGCCCTTGTTAACAAGGGAGGCAATGATGAAGACGTCTCCAAGCTAGAGAGTAAAATAAACGTAATTGAAAATGTTGTAAAAACTCTTGACGCTTATGACACATCTAAAAAGCCGCTTTTCAAATGTAGAGAATCAGTGAACAAAGAGGCATTTGAAAAAGTGGTGTCAAACGACGTCAGCATTGACGAAAGAATTGATAAAGTTCGTGAACTGAGTAGTAGTTTAAAAAATTTAAATGGTAAAAAGAACAAGATTGAAACGACAATTGTAGGATTACTGCCCTGGGAAGAGTATAGTATACCGGTGGAGAAGACAGAAACAAAATATACTCAAATAAACCTGGGAACAGTTTCAAATGCTTTAAATATCGCGGAAGTCAAGGAAGCTATGGAAATGGCTACTAGTATGTGCGAAGTTTCTCAAATCGCCAGTGATGACGGTCAGATTTATCTGTCCGTTTTTTTTGTAAAAGGGGAAGAAGACAAAGTAAAGGAAGGGTACAAAGAGATTGGTTTCAATCGAATAGTTTTTAAGGACTTAGAAGGTACTCCATCTCAATGTATCAAGAAACTTACAAAAGAAAAAGAAGAGACAGACTCAGAAATTGAAAAAATTGAATTGGCATTGGCAGAAATGGTTTCATATTTAAAGGAAATCAAATGGTTGCATGATAAATTCGCCATGGAAAGAGATGCTGCAAAAGCTAATAGAAAAACATTACAAACAAAAAGGACTTTTTATTTGGAAGGTTGGGTTCCAACTAGAGCTGATGAAGCGATATCAAAGTTGTTCGATGAATATGATTGCTATTATGAGCTTTATGAACCAGAAGCAGAAGAAGAAAAACCAATATTATTTAATAACAATAGTCTAGTTCAACCAGTAGAAGTAATAACGGAGCTATACTCTTTACCAAATTCAAAGGAAATAGATCCAACACCTATCTATTCTATGTTTTATCTAGGATTTTTTGGATTGATGTTTGGTGATATAGCATATGGTATAATACTGACATTAGTATGTACTTTAATGCTAAAGAAGTTTAATTTAGAGGGTACTGTGTATAAGTTGGTAAAATCCTTCGCTTATGCAGGTGTTGCTACAGCCTTTTGGGGGATTATGTTCGGAAGCTGTTTTGGAGATTTAACTGGAGTTATAGGTGTAAAATTCTTTGATAATCCTGACATGCTACTAAAACCACTTTGGTTTGATCCAATAACAAATCCGATTAAACTTCTTATGTATTCATGTATATTTGGTACCATCCACATATTTATTGGTATGGGAATTAAAGCACGTGCATATATAAAAGAAGGCAAATTTCTAGAAGCGTTTAACGATGTATTCTGTTGGTATTTAATGATAATTGGTCTTGTTTTATGGCTAGCTGGAGACAGCTATATAAAAGAAGGACTTGGAGTAGTAGGCCAGTGGATAACTATTGGTGCTACTGCAGGAATATTAGTATTACCATTCTTTATATCAAAAGGAATTGGTAAAGCTGTAGGATTATGGAATCTATATGGAGTAACAAGCTATATATCAGATATATTGTCTTATTCAAGACTTTTAGCTCTTGGGTTAGCGACTACAGTTATATCTCAAGTAGTTAACATGCTTGGAGGCTTTATGAGTAATAGTATTATTGGAGTAATATTATTCTTAGTAATACTTGTAATAGGACATGTGTTTAACTTTGCAATAAACGGACTTGGGGCCTTCGTGCATTCTTGCCGTCTGCAATATGTGGAGTTCTTTGGTAAATTTTATGAAGGCGGCGGGACGCCGTTTGAACCATTCAATAAGAAAACAAAATACGTACAATTGATAAAGGAGGAAATATAAATGAGTTTAGGAATAGCATTAGCCATCGGTGGAGCAGCTATAGCTGCATGTGCTTGTGGAGGAAGTGGTCTTGGTGTTGGGGCTGCAGGAGAAGCAGCATCAGGAGTAATAGCAGAAGATCCAAATAAATTTGGTCAAACCCTATTGTTACAGGCATTGCCAGGTACTCAAGGTATTTATGGACTATTAATGGCTTTTCTGATATTAGCAAAAGTCGGTATGTTAGGCGGGGATCCAGCAGCAGTTACTACAGAGCAGGGTTTGTACCTTATGTTTAGTGGAATTCCAATTGGGATCGTAGGTATTCTTTCGGGATATGCTCAAGGGAAATGTGTTGCCTCTGGATTAACTTTAATAGCTAAAAGACCAGGAGAAATAGCAAAAGCTATAATATACGGAGCGATGGTTGAAACTTTCGCTATTTTAGCTCTATTAGTATCATTTTTGATGTATAACAGTGTTGCCCTTGGTTAATGGATTAGGGATGTGAGTAAATGAGTTTAGATAAGATTAATGAAAAGATACTTAAAGATGCAAATGAATATGTGGAAAACTTAAAGAAAGAAGCCCACGTGGAAGCTGATAAGATTGGTGATGAATGGAATAAAAAAACATCACAAGCCGTCGAAAGAATCAACAAACAAACATTTGTAGAAGCAGAAGAAATCAGAAAAAGAAAACTATCTGTTGCAAATCTTGAAATAAGAAAAATGAACCTAGCTGTTAAACAAGATGCTGTTAGTTTGGCTATAACAAAGGCAATAGATGAAATTGCAAATATGGATAGAGAAAAGTATCTGAATTTCTTGATTGAAACTGTAAAAGAAACACAGTTTTGTGAAGGCGAAATAGTTTTAAATGACAAGGATAAAAAAGAATTAGGCGCTAAACTTATTGATTTATTAAATAAGGATAGTGAGAGTGAAAATTTTGTCTTGTCAGAGAAAACTCATAAAGATAGTGGAGGATTTATAATTTCCGTGGGTAATACGGAAATAAATTCCACAATAGAAACTATGGTATACGGGATAAAAGAAGACGTTACACCAGAAATTGTTTCGGTATTGTTTTAGGAGCATATAATGATTAAATATAATAATGCTGACTACAAATATGCATCGACCGTAATAAGGGGCAATCATAAAAGGTTGTTATCTAAAGAGAAGGTTGAAAAAATGCTAGATAGCAAAACTCCTGAAGATGCTATTAAGGTGTTGCATGAATTAAACTATGCAGATGGGGCAGAAATATTTATTGATGAATATGATAAGCTACTAAAGCAGGAGCAAATTAGTGCATTTAATATGATAAAATCAGTAGTCCCTGATGAGAGGTATTTGGCAGTATATAGTTATCCAACGGACTATCATAATGCAAAAACCCTGTTAAAAGCTGAACTATTAAATATTGATGCCAATGAATTGCTTTTAGAAAATGGCGCAGTGGAAACTGAAGTCTTAAAAGATGCGATACATAATAGGAATCTTCATAAAGTTAGAATAGATTTGGCAAATGCAATACAAAAAGCATTGGATACTTTTGCAACTTCGCAAGACCCTCAATCTATTGATTTAATAATGGATAGGGCCGCATTTGCGGACGTGCAATTTGTGGTTTCGCAATTTGAAAATGAATTTATAAAAAACTATGTGGCATTTTTGATAGATGTTGCAAATATAAAAGCCTTTGTAAGAGTTAAGGAAATGAATAAAGCTTGGGATTTCTTTTCTAAGATATTTATTCCTGGAGGTAAAATACAGGAGAAAATATTTACCAACGGATATGAAGAACCCTATGAACAGTTTGCAGAGAAATTAGAAGTTTACGGAATTAGCAAAATTCTTACAGAAGGAATGGCTATGTTAAAAGAATCAGGACGATTCACAGATATGGAAAAAATGTCTGACAATATGGTGCTGAGATATGTCCAAGATGGAAAATACATAGCATTTGGCATAGAAAACGTTATTGGATATCTTGTTGCAAAGGAAATGGGAATAAAAAATGCAAGAATAATATTAGCTGGCAAGCTTGCAGGACTTTCTGAAGACAAGATAAGAGAAAGAATGAGGGACACATATGTATAAGATCGGTGTGATTGGAGATCGTGATAGTGTCTTAGGCTTCAAATCAGTAGGATTAGATGTTTTTCCGTGTGCTGATGCAGAGGAAGCCCAAAAGACACTTCACAAAATTGCTAGAGAAGAATATGCAATTATCTTTATCACGGAAAACATATGTGAACATATGTTGCCCGCGATGAATTCATATAAGGATAGTAAGTTGCCAGCGGTAATACCTATTCCTGGAATGGATGGAAGCCGAGGAATTGGGATGAAGCAACTTAAGGCTTCTGTAGAAAGGGCAATAGGCGCAGATATTTTGTTTGGAGGTGACCAGTAAGTGAACCAAGGTAAAATAGTAAAGGTATCCGGACCATTAGTAATTGCAGAAGGAATGCAAGATGCTGATATGTTCGACGTTGTTCATGTAGGTGAAGAAGGTCTAATAGGAGAAATAATCGAAATGAGAGGCGCGCAAGCCTCTATACAAGTATATGAAGAAACAGCAGGATTAGGGCCAGGAGCACCAGTAGTTTCGGTAGGGGAGCCCCTTAGTGTGGAATTAGGACCTGGATTGATATCTACCATATATGATGGAATACAAAGACCATTAGAAACTATAAGAGAAATGGTTGGTAATAATATAACAAGAGGTATTCATGTTCCTGAAATTAGTAGAGATAAAATATGGGAATTTGTTCCAACTAAAAAGGTTGGCGATCAAATTGAAGCTGGAGACATAATTGGAACAGTACAAGAAACTAAGCTAGTTGAGCAAAAAATTATGATTCCTTATGGTATAAATGGAGTAATAAAAGAAATCAACGAAGGTGAATTCAAAGTAGATGAAACTGTGGCGAAAGTTGAAAATAAAGATGGTGAAATCAAGGAAATTACACTTATGCAAAAATGGCCTGTTAGAAAAGGTAGGCCATATAAGGAAAAGATCTCACCAAGTACACCTTTAGTTACAGGACAAAGGGTAATTGATACAATGTTCCCTATTGCAAAAGGTGGAGTAGCAGCAGTTCCTGGACCTTTTGGTTCTGGTAAAACAGTGGTACAACATGCTTTAGCCAAGTGGGCAGATGCGGAAATTGTAGTTTACATAGGTTGTGGAGAACGTGGCAATGAAATGACAGATGTACTTATGGAATTTCCAGAGCTTATTGACCCAAAATCAGGAGAAAGTTTAATCAAAAGAACTGTATTAATTGCAAATACATCAGATATGCCAGTGGCAGCTCGTGAAGCATCTATTTATACAGGTATTACAATTGCGGAGTACTTTAGAGACATGGGCTATTCAGTAGCATTGATGGCAGATTCCACATCAAGATGGGCAGAGGCGCTTAGAGAAATGTCTGGTAGACTTGAAGAAATGCCGGGAGAAGAAGGTTATCCTGCATATCTTGCTTCAAGACTTGCTCAATTCTATGAAAGAGCAGGAAGATGCATAAGTATAGGTCAAGATGGAAGAGAAGGAACATTGTCCGCGATAGGTGCGGTGTCTCCTCCAGGAGGCGATATTTCAGAACCGGTATCTCAAGCTACTCTTAGGATAGTAAAGGTCTTTTGGAATCTAGATGCAAGTTTAGCTTACAAGAGGCATTTCCCAGCGATTAACTGGTTAAGTAGTTATTCTCTATATATTAAGGCTCTAACTCCTTGGTTTAGAGAGAACGTATCAAAGACATTCCCAGAGCTTAGGCAAGAAACTTTGGCGCTACTTCAAGAGGAAGCTGAGCTGAACGAAATAGTACAATTAGTTGGTGTTGATGCTTTGTCACCAACAGATAGAATAAAACTTGAATCATGTAAATCAATAAGAGAAGATTATCTACATCAGAATGCTTTCCATGATGTTGACACATATTCATCGCTTAAAAAGCAATTTATGATGCTTACACTAATTATGGAATACTATAAACAATCCATGGAAGGCCTCAGTGAAGGTGCTAAACTAGATGGATTAATTAAAATGCCAATTAGAGAAGACATAGGTCGTTTCAAATATGTGGTTGAAGAAAAGTGTGGGGAAGAGTTCAATAGAGTGTCTGAAGAACTTACTAGAAGCATACAAGAGCTCATAACAAAGGGGGCGGAAGAAAACTATGATTAAAGAATATAGAACGATAACAGAAGTTGCAGGCCCTTTAATGCTTGTAAAAAATGTAGAAAATGTAACTTATGATGAGCTGGCAGAAATAGAACTCCCCAATGGAGAAGTGAGACAGTGTAAGGTTTTAGAAATTAATGGATCAGACGCACTAGTACAATTGTTTGAAAGTTCTGCAGGCATAAACTTAAAAGAATCAAAGGTTAGATTCTTAGGAAGAGGAACTGAGCTTGCCGTATCTCCAGATATGTTAGGAAGAGTATTTGATGGTATGGGTAGACCAAATGATGGTGGCCCAGAAGTCATTGCGGAAAAAAGACTAAATATCAATGGCCTTCCAATGAATCCTGCAGCGAGAGAATACCCCAATGAATTTATCCAAACGGGGGTATCATCAATAGATGGACTTAATACCTTAGTTAGAGGACAGAAGCTTCCTATTTTCTCAGGATCAGGCTTACCTCACGCCGAGTTTGCCGCTCAGATAGCAAGACAAGCAAAGGTAAAAGATGGCGAATCCAACTTTGCAGTAGTGTTTGCTGCAGTGGGTATTACTTACGAAGAAGCTGATTTCTTTGTACAGGACTTTAAAAGAACAGGGGCAATAGATAGATCAGTATTATTTTTAAACCTTGCAAACGACCCTGCGGTAGAGCGTGTAGCAACACCACGTATGGCTCTTACAACAGCTGAGTACTTGGCTTTCGAAAAGGACATGCACGTACTAGTTATAATTACTGATATTACCAACTACGCAGAAGCGCTAAGAGAGATATCAGCAGCAAGAAAAGAAGTTCCAGGCAGAAGAGGCTATCCTGGATATCTTTATACTGACCTTGCTACAATGTATGAAAGAGCAGGTAGAATGAAAGGTCATGAAGGATCGATTACCATGATTCCTATACTTACTATGCCAGAAGATGATAAAACGCATCCTATACCAGATTTAACTGGATATATTACAGAAGGACAAATTATACTTTCTCGTGAGTTGTACAGAAAAGGTGTAACACCTCCAGTTGACGTTTTGCCTTCATTATCTCGTCTAAAAGATAAAGGTGTTGGTAAGGGAAAAACAAGAGAAGACCACTCAGATACAATGAATCAGCTTTTTGCAGCATACTCAAGTGGTAAATCAAGTAAAGACTTGATGGCTATATTGGGAGAAGCAGCTTTAACAGAGATGGATTTGATTTATGCTAAATTTGCGGATGAATTTGAGAAAAGTTACTTATCTCAAGGATATGATAAAAATAGAGACGTAATAGAAACATTGGATTTAGGATGGGAACTTTTAGGAATGATTCCTAAATCGGAATTAAAACGTATCAAAGATGAATATATAGAAAAGTATTATCCAAAGGATAATGATTAAGGGGGCGAAGAGATGGCTAGGTTAAATGTAAACCCAACCAGAATGGTCTTGACTACCCTAAAGAGACGTTTAGTTACTGCTACCCGTGGACATAAACTCATGAAAGACAAAAGAGATGAACTTATGAAACAGTTCATAGAACTTGCCAAAGAGATTAAAGTCCTTCGTGATGAGGTAGAAGAAAACATGGCAGATGTTTATGCTGGTTTTACCATTGCAAATGCAGTAATGTCGAAGGAGCTACTTGAAGAAGCTTTAATGTATCCTAAACAAGGCGTTGAATTATCAGTAGTTACGAAGAATATTATGTCTGTTGATGTTCCTACCTTTGATTTCAGCTATAAGAGCGAAAACAAGGAGGATGTATATCCCTATGGGTTTGCTAATACATCTGGAGAATTAGACGGAGCAATATCAAATATGATAAAGATCTTCCCTACACTTCTGGATTTAGCGGCTCAGGAAAAAAAGGCAGCTCTTCTTTCGGAAGAAATTGAAAAAACAAGAAGAAGGGTTAATGCTTTGGAGTATATAGTTATTCCACAACTTCAAGAAACCATAAAATATATAAGAATGAAGCTTGATGAAAACGAAAGAGGTAATCAAACTCGTCTTATGAAAGTCAAAGACATGATGGTTAAAGATGCACTTGAAAAACAAAGAGCACAGACTGAAGAGGCGATTAGAGAATATTGCTCAGAATAAAAAAAGGTTCTTTGTCAAATGGTGTTGGTGAAGAAAAAAAGAACTAGTTTCATAAACCAGGTAGCGAATTATGCTACCTGGTATTTTGTTATTGGTTTAATTAGATTCCTTGATATTAATAT
>Ga0102928_1000785_pt1 | contig 20442 bp, 22 predicted proteins | sample SalPonR1_B_D1_MG_FD_78504 | JGI IMG/M metagenome (GOLD analysis project Ga0102928, IMG submission 78504) | Salt pond soil microbial communities from South San Francisco under conditions of wetland restoration - Salt Pond MetaG R1_B_D1_MG | ecosystem: Environmental > Aquatic > Marine > Intertidal...
AGCCGAATATTGCTATACCAATATTCCCAAATGGAACCCGATGAACGTCTGTTCCTACCATTTGCAAGAGGCCGGCGCGACACCGGAACAAGAACTGGCCTTTGCGCTGGCCACCGCCACCGCCGTTCTGGATGAATTGAAACCGCGCGTCCCGGCCGAGGATTTTCCGCGTCTCGTCGGGCGTATCAGCTTTTTCGTGAATGCCGGCATCCGGTTCGTGACCGAGATGTGCAAGATGCGCGCGTTTGTCGACCTGTGGGATGAAATTTGCGCCGAGCGCTACGGCGTCGAAGACTCCAAGTATCGTCGCTTCCGCTATGGGGTGCAGGTTAACTCGCTTGGCCTGACCGAACAACAGCCGGAAAACAACGTCTACCGCATCCTGATTGAAATGCTGGCCGTGACCCTATCGAAAAAGGCCCGCGCCCGCGCCGTGCAATTGCCCGCGTGGAACGAGGCGCTTGGCCTGCCCCGCCCTTGGGATCAGCAATGGTCGATGCGGATGCAGCAGATCTTGGCCTATGAAACCGACCTGTTGGAATTTGATGATCTATTTGACGAAAACCCCGCCGTTGATGCCAAGGTTGAACACCTCAAAGACGGCGCGCGGCACGAATTGGCCAATATCGACAGCATGGGCGGCGCGGTGGACGCGATCGAATATATGAAATCGCGGCTGGTCGATAGCAACGCCGACCGCCTGAACAAGATCGAACGCAATGAAACCGTCGTTGTCGGTGTCAACAAATGGACCGAAGGCGAACCCAGCCCGCTGATGGGCGAGGATGGCGGCATCATGGTTGTCGACCCGGCAGTCGAGGCCGATCAGATTGGCCGTTTGAACGAATGGCGCGCCCAGCGCGACCAGACAGCGGTGCAAGAGGCGCTGGCCGAGTTGCGCGCCGCCGCGTCCGAGGGGCGCAATGTCATGCCCGCCTCGATCAAGGCGGCCAAGGCCGGGGTCACCACCGGCGAATGGGCCGCACAGATGCGCAGCGTGCATGGCGAATACCGCGGCCCGACCGGCGTGTCCGGCAGCCCGTCAAACAAGACCGAAGGCTTGGACGATATCCGCGAAGCGGTAAATGCAGTCAGCGACAAGCTGGGCCGCCGCTTGAAATTCCTTGTCGGCAAGCCGGGGCTTGACGGCCATTCCAACGGGGCCGAGCAAATCGCCTTCCGCGCCCGCGATTGCGGGATGGATATTTCCTACGAAGGCATTCGCCTGACGCCCGAAGAAATCGTGACCGCCGCCATCGACGATCAGGCGCATGTGGTGGGCCTGTCGATCTTGTCTGGCAGTCACATCCCGTTGGTCGAGGACCTGATTGCGCGTATGCGCGAGGCCGGTCTGGGCGACGTGCCGGTGATCGTGGGCGGCATTATCCCCGAAGAAGATGCCAAACGCCTACGTGATATGGGGGTGGCCCGCGTCTATACCCCCAAGGATTTCGAGCTGAACACGATCATGATGGATATTGTCACCTTGCTTGATCCCAAGGCGGTGGCCGCCGAGTAATAACGATGGCGGCGTAATCGCTGTCATCGGCTCAGCTTTGCCTCTGTTGGCCAAATGCCCCCCGCTGGCACCCGCCTTGCGCGGCGACGTTTCGTTGACTCGACGCATCGTAATTGGAACAGTTCTGCTGTTGCTTGGTCCCTGACGGGTGAACAAAGCGGAACGTGCCAAGCCCGTTTGCTTTATCAACGGCACATGTTTAATCAAAAGGCATTCTATCATGACAGAACACGGAAAAGAGATGAAAGCCACCGTCATCAATGTCCCCGAGGCCGTGGGCGTATTTGACACATTCGAAGACCTGCAAGCGGCCGTATATGACCTGCGCAGCGTGGGATTTCACCATTCAGACATCAGCCTATTGGCCCAGCAAAACGTGCTGGAAGAAAAACTTGGCTCAGCGTTCTGGCAAGCCCCCGAGCTTGAGGATGATCCACGCGCACCCCGGGCAATTTTTGTCTCGGAAGAAGCAATGGGCGAGTTGGAGGGTGCAATCGCCGGGGGCTTCTTCTTTGTCGGCTCTGCCATCGCGATGACGGCCTTGTTAACACCGGCCAGCGGGCTGATCGCTTCAATCGCGGCTGTCGCGATCGGCGGCAGCCCGGCGGCTGTGATCGGAACGATCTTGGCCCGTCGTGCTAGCAACCACCACAAGGAATACTATGAAAATCAGGTGCGGCACGGCGGCATTCTGCTGTGGGTGCGCACCCGCGACAAAGACCACGAAGACCTGGCCACCAAGATATTGAAAGGCCACTCAGGACGTGACGTGCATGTGCACGACTGGAGCGAATAGCGCCGCGCTCAGAAAGTTTTCCAAACATCAAAAGGCCCGGTCACGTAACCGGGCCTTTCCGTATCTCTTGTTTCGGTCGTGCCGCTTATTGGTTCTGGGCCGTCATATCCTCAAGCTGGGCCACGATGCGCGCGTTCAGCTCTTCGTCGTTTTGCGCGATGGCGCCGATGGCGCGGTATTCGTCGGCGCTCATGTTCTCGACCTCATCAATCGCCGCGATGGTCGCGGCCTGCGCCTCTTCGATCAGTTCTTTCTGAACCGCCTCATCCTGTTCTTGCTGGATACGCGGCATGTATTCCTGGCTCATTTCCTGAACGATCAGCACGGCGGTTGCAAAGGCTTCAATCTGTGTCTCGGTGATCGTTTCAGATGTAATCTCTGCCGGGGCAGCCTCTTGCGCGGCCAGCGGGGTTGCCAGCGCCAGTGCAACAGCGGTCATGATGGGCGTCAGTTTCGATGTGAGGGTCAATCCATATCTCCGTTTAACTGGGTCCGGCCCAACAAAAGCGTTGGGCGTCGCCTTGCACATGGGGGATCGCAGCCCGTGGTGCAAACCCCGTCAGCGGAAAAATGCCGTCAAAGTCAGCGCATAATCCACTGGCACGGCCGGGCTATCCGGGCCACACTGTCCTAAACCATGCAACAGGAAACCCCATGCAAACCACCATTCGACCCCTGCAATCGCAAGACCAAAGCGCTTGGCGTGCCCTCTGGACGGCCTATCTTGAGTTTTACGAAACCACCGTGCCTGAAGACGTTTATCAAACCACCTTCGCGCGCTTGATCGACCCCGACCACACCCGGCAGAACGCGCTTCTGGCCGTGCAGGGCGAAACGCCCGTGGGGTTGGTGCATTACATCTACCACCCGCACAACTGGCGGATTGAGGAGGTGTGCTATCTGCAAGATCTCTATGCCGACCCGTCGGTGCGCGGCACCGGCGTGGGCCGCGCACTGATCGAAGCGGTGTATAACGCGGCCGATGCCAACGGCACGCCCTCGGTCTACTGGATGACGCAAGATTTCAATGCAGAGGCGCGCAAGCTGTATGACCGCATCGCCACCCTGACACCGTTCATCAAATACCAGCGCTAAAGGCCTGCCTATGACCATCCACATTGCCGCCGCCCCCGAAGACATCGCCCCGACTGTCCTGATGCCCGGCGACCCGATGCGCGCCAAATGGGCTGCGGAAACATTCCTTGATGCACCGCGCTGCGTGAACGATGTGCGCGGGATGCTGGGCTATACCGGCACATGGCAAGGCCATCCCGTCACCATCCACGGCAGCGGCATGGGCATGCCCAGCCTGTCGATCTATACCAATGAATTGATCCGCGACTATGGCGCGCGCACCCTGATCCGCATCGGATCGTGTGGTGCGATGCAACCGCATATAAACCTGCGCGACGTGATCCTTGCGATGACGGCCAGTTCGATCAGCACGCCGTCCTCGACCCTGCTGCGCGAAGTCAACTTTGCCCCATGTGCCGATTGGGGGCTGTTGCAAGCCGCCGCCAATGCCGCACAGGCCCAGGGCACGGCCCCGCATATCGGCGGCATCTGGTCCACTGATACCTTCTATGACGACCGCACCGACCTGACCGAGCAATTGACGCGCCACGGCACGCTGGCCGTGGAAATGGAAACCGCCGAACTTTACACGCTGGCCGCCCGCCATCAGGCCCGCGCGCTGTCGGTGCTGACGGTCAGCGACCACTTGCAAACCGGCGCAGCCCTGCCAAGCGATCAGCGCGCAACCGGTTTCGCCGCGATGGTTGAAATTGCCCTTGCTGCGGCGTTTCCGGACTGACCAAGCTACAAAATCACGGTTTCCATTCCGCAGCCTTTCGCGTTTAAATACGCCCGCATTTACATGAGGTCACACCATGCGCCCCGTTTTCGTGAACATCCGCTGCAAGCCCGGCACGTCCTATCGCATCGCCGAGGAAATCGCCCTGCGTGAAATCCATTCCGAGCTTTATTCCACCTCCGGGCCGTTTGACCTGCTGCTCAAGCTTTACATTCCCGAGGGGGAAGATGTGGGCAAATATATCAACGATCACTTGCTGGACATCAACGGGATCGAACGAACAGAAACCACACTGACGTTCAAGGCGTTCTAAGACCGCCCGCATCACAAAGATAAAAAGGGAGATACCAAAACATGAAACTGAAATCACTCGTGGCCGCGGCCTGCATGGCTCTGACCAGCACCGCAGCACTGGCCGAGGATGACCACGTCAAGGTCGGCATGATCACCACGCTGTCTGGCGGTGGGGCCGGGCTTGGCATCGACACGCGCGATGGCTTTCTGCTGGCGGCCAAGTTGGCAGGTAATGACAATCTGGACATCGTGGTCGAAGATGATCAGCGCAAGCCCGACATCGCCGTGCAGCTGGCCGACAAGATGATCCAAGCCGAAAAGGTCGATGTGCTGACCGGCATCGTCTGGTCCAACCTCGCCATGGCCGTTGTTCCTGCCGCCACCGCACAGGGCAAATTCTACCTGTCCACCAACGCCGCGCCGTCAATGCTGGCGGGCAAGGGCTGTAACCCCAACTATTTTTCGGTGTCCTACCAAAACGACAACCTGCACGAAGCTGCTGGCGCCTATGTCAAAGATGCAGGCTATAGCAATCCGTTCATCATTGCGCCCAACTATCCTGCCGGTCAGGACAGCCTGACAGGTTTCAAACGGCTGTATGGCGGCGATCTGGCCGGTGAGGTTTACACCAAGCTGGGCCAAACCGATTATGCCGCAGAAATCGCGCAGATCCGCGCCAGCGGGGCCGACAGCATCTTTTTCTTTCTGCCCGGCGGCATGGGAATCTCGTTCCTCAAACAATACGCAGACAGCGGGCTTGACCTGCCGGTGGTTGGCCCAGCCTTCAGCTTTGATCAGGGCATCTTGCAGGCCGTGGGGGACGCGGCGATGGGTGTGAAAAACACCAGCCAATGGAACAAGGATATCGACAACGCGGCCAACGCCACCTTTGTCGAAGAATTCCAGAAGGAATATGGACGCCTGCCTTCGCTTTATGCCGCGCAGGGCTATGACACCGCCAACCTGCTGCTTTCAGCCATGGCCAAGGCCGATATCTCGGATGCCGATGCCTTCCGCGCCGCGCTAAAGGCTGCCGAGTTTGAGAGCGTTCGCGGCGATTTCAGCTTTGCCAGCAACAACCATCCCATTCAGGACATCTATGTGCGCGAAGTGATCAAAGAGGGTGACGTGTTCACCAACAAGATCATCGCCACCGCGCTTGAAGACCATTCGAACGCCTATGTGGACGAGTGCAATATGTGACCCGGTTTTGGCGGGCAGGCCACGGCTTGCCCGCCAGTTTCGCGCCTACTCCCCGGCGGCGACCAGCACGATCTGACCCTCCCAGACCTGCCTCAATCGCTCTGCCGCCTGCCAAGACCGCAGGCCAGACCGGCAGACCATGACGGCCCGTTGGCCGGATTGGGGGCGCGGCCCATCTGGCGCAAAAGCATCTACCGGCAGGCGCAGCGCGCTTTCGCAGATCAACGGGGCCTCATCCACATCGCGCAAATCAACTATGAAATCAGTGTCTTGCATGGCGTCTGGCGCAATGAACTCAGGCTGCCATTCGGGTTCTGGCGCACCGTCAAAGCGAAACCCGCCAAACCGCATCGCACCTGCATCACAGGTCACCATCTGCCCCAAGGGGCTTGGCATGAGGCCCATCAGCACCGCCATGACCATCTGTGCCTGAAGGCTGCCAAGTAGCCCCACAACAGGGCCCAACACGCCATCTTCGGCGCAATTGCCCATGCTTTGCGGCAGGTCCGGAAAGATCGCCCTTAAACTAGGCGCCCCACCGCAAAATCCGCCTGCATAGCCTTCGGTTTGGGTCACAGATGCGCTGATCAGGGGCAAGTTTGCAGCCTTACAGTGGTCCGACAGGATATAACTGGCAGCGAAACTGTCGGCGCAATCGACGACAAGGGTCACATCAGCGCAGAAATCGGCGGCGTTTTTGGGGCCAAGCGCGGCCTCTATGGCCTCGATCCGGCAGTCGGGATTGAGGGCGCGCATGGCCTTGGCGGCGGCGACCGCCTTGGGCTGGCCCAGATCGCCTTGGCGAAAAATCGTTTGTCTGTGGAGGTTTGACAGCTCCACATGATCGGGGTCAACCAGCCGGATATAGCCAACCCCGGCCCCAGCCAGATATTGCAGCACCGGCGCGGCCAAGCCGCCCGCGCCCACCACCAAAAGACGCGCGGCCTTTAGGCGGTCTTGCCCTGCGTCCCCTACACCGGGCACAGCGATTTGGCGGGCATACCGCGTCATCGTGTGGCTGCCAGCCATTCGCGCAGCCGGTTTTCCGGGTCGTCGTTCCAAGTGATATCCGTCACCACCGATACGATATCGGCCCCGGCCTCAAACGCACCTGCGGCCCGCTCTACACTCATGCCGCCGATCGCCACCAATGGGATATCACCCACCAAGCCTTTCCATTCGGTGACTTTTTCCAACCCCTGCTGATGCCACTTCATCTGTTTCAGCTTGGTCGGATAGACCGGCCCAAGCGCCACATAATCGGGGCTCAGCGCCAAGGCGCGGTCCAATTCAGCGCGGTCATGGGTGCTGATGCCCAACTTGATTCCGGCCCGACGAATGGCGGGAATATCGGCATCGTCCAAGTCTTCTTGGCCCAGATGCACCCAATCACAGCCAGCCTCAATCGCAGCTTGCCAATAATCGTTTATGACCAGCGTCGCGCCATACTCTCGGCACAAATCCCGCGCCTGCGTGATTTGCTTGGCAACGATCTGATCGGGCTGATCCTTCACCCGCAATTGCACCAGTCTGACCCCAAGCGGCAGCATCCGCTGCAACCACGCGACATCATCGAAAATCGGATAAAAACGGTCTAGCGTCATTCAAGAAAGGCCTTTCCAATCAATGGGGTGGATGGTGCCGCCATGTCGCGCGGCTCCATTGGATCGGCCTCAAACGCCAAGCGTCCGGCCTCAACCGCGCGGGCAAACCCCTCGGCCATGGCCGCCGGGTCACCCGCCTTGGCCACCGCCGTGTTCAGCAACACCGCGTCAAACCCCATTTCCATCGCCTGCGCCGCCTGACTGGGCAGGCCCAGCCCCGCGTCAACGACCATGGGAATATCGGGAAGCTGCGCCCTGAGCGTGCGTAATCCGTAGATATTCGTCAGGCCCAACCCGGTGCCAATCGGCGCGCCCCATGGCATCAGAACCTTGCAACCGGCCTCCAGCAACCGCTCGGCCAGCACCAAATCTTCGGTGGTGTAAGGGAACACCTCAAACCCGTCCTCGGTCAAAATGCGCGCGGCCTCGACCAAGCCGAACGGATCGGGCTGCAAGGTATCCGCATGTCCGATCACCTCTAGCTTAACCCAACTAGTATCGAACAATTCACGCGCCATCTGGGCTGTGGTCACAGCCTCGCGCACCGAATAGCACCCGGCCGTGTTGGGCAAAACATGCACGCCCAACTGCGCCACCAAATCCCAAAACGCCGCCCCGGCGCGATCTTGGCCAGCTTCGCGGCGCACCGACACCGTGGCAATTCCCGCGCCCGATCGGCGAAACGCCTGTTCCAACACCGCAGGCGAAGGGTATTGCGCCGTGCCAAGCATCAGGCGCGAGCTTACCTCGGCTCCGTAAAATGCGACCATATCCTAGCCTCCTTGTCGCGGTGCGACGATTTCCAAACGATCACCTTCGGCCAGATCTGTTTGTGCCCGCAAAGACGCTGGCACGAATGTTTCATTTACTGCGGTGGCCACCTTGGCGCCGCCATAGCCCAACTCGTCCAGCACTGCATCCAGCGCCGTTGCCGAAACCTCATGGCGTTCACCGTTCACGTTGATCTTCATCCATCACCTCCGGTGTTGTGCCCTCAATGACATGTTCCGCCACCATCCGAGACAGCGCCGGGGCAAGCAAAAACCCATGCCGGAACAAGCCGTTCACAAAAACCCTGTCACCCCGACGCCGGATGCGCGGCAGGTTGTCGGCAAAGGCCGGGCGCGCATCGACACCGATTTCCAGTATCTCGGCCTCGCCAAAGGCCGGGTGCAGGGCATAGGCGGCGTTCAGCAATTCCGCCACCGATTTCAACGTGGCTCGACTGCGTTCGCCACTTTCGATTTGCGTCGCGCCCAGCATGAACACGCCATCACCGCGCGGCACGATATACAGCGGGTGGCGCGGATGCAGCAGGCGCACAGGTCTGCTCAGGTCAACATCCGGGGATTGCAGAATAACCATTTCCCCTTTGACCCCGCGCAGATCGGTCAGCACGTCACGGGCCGCCAATCCCCGGCAGTCGATCACCAAACCACCCTCGGGTGCCTCAGCAAGAAACGGCACGCCCTTGTGCTCCAGCTCATCGCGGAGGTGATCCAAGGCGGCACGCGGAACGATATGCGCCTCGTCCTTGAAAAAAAGCGCGCGGTCAAACCGCCCGGCCAAATCGGACTCTATTTCAGGCAAACTGTCGCGGTCCAACGGCTGATGCCGTTCGGTGCGGCGGGCGAAACGGTCAAGCTCGGCCCGGTCGCGGCCAAGCGTGACCACCAATGATCCTTTGCGATGCACCTGCACCCCAGCACGCGCCCACCAGTCGGCAGCCTCTTGTCCCAATCGAACAACCGGCTCCTCAGTGGTTTCGCCTTCGCAAAACGGGGCCAGCATTCCGCCTGCCCACCAAGAACAGGCATGCGGGCCGGGGCGCGGTTGTGGGTCGACCAGCCGCACCGAAAGGCCCCGCGCCGTCAGTTCGGTGGCGACACACAGGCCGACCACCCCCGCCCCGATGATTGTAACCTCTTGGCTCATGTCCAAACCTCGTGAAAATGATGCACCGGGCCGTGGCCGTGCCCCACATGCAACTGATCCGCCGCCCGAATAGCACCATGCAACCAGTCATGCGCCCGCGCGGTCGCTGATTGTAAATCCAGCCCCTTGGCCAAACCCGCAGCAATCGCCGAGGACATGCTGCACCCGGTTCCATGGGTGTTGCCCGTGTCGATACGCGGCGCGTCATAGTGGTGAATTCCATCACCCAAGATCAAAAGATCAGTGCAGGTCGCACCCGTCGCGTGGCCGCCTTTCATCAGAACGGCCTTTGACCCCATGGCCAGCAAGGCTTGGCCTTGCGCCCGTGCATCTTCGAATGTTTCTGCTGGCGCTGTGTTCAAAAGCCGCGCGGCCTCGGGTAAGTTTGGGGTCAACACGGTGGCGCGCGGTAACAGATGTTCGATCAGCGCCCCTACGGCGTCATCCGCCAGCAAAGCATCGCCTGATTTCGCAACCATCACAGGGTCCAGCACCACCGGACCTTTATAATCCCGCAAGGCCTTGGCCACAGACATGACAATGCCGGGCGTGCCCAGCATGCCGATCTTGACGGCTGAAATGTCGATGTCATTCAGCACCGAGGCGATCTGCGCCGCGATCATGCTTTCGCTGACCGCCTCAACCGCCTGCACGCCGACGGTATTTTGCGCGGTAATGCCGGTGATCGCGCTGGCCCCATAAACGCCGAGCGCGGAAAACGTCTTGAGGTCCGCCTGTATGCCTGCACCACCGCCGCTGTCCGAGCCAGCGATTGTGAGGGCCTTGAAGGGTGTGTTCATGGTTTCGCTCCTGCGGCTTTGGGCAGGCGCATGGGACGCGAGGCGCGAAAGCGGCCTGTTGTCATGCTCCGTTCCCTCCGCCGGTATGGTCCGGATCAGGTTCGATGGGTTGGCCAAGCCTCTCAGCCCCGAGCGGGGCACCCCAACGGATACATTCGCAAGGTAGACCGATGCGCACCGGCGTTCAAGGGATCAAAGCCACCTTACTACTCGGCGGCACTTTGCAGGCTTGCCATCAGATTGTGGAACTTTTCCCCTTGCACCGCGACATGCGCGCGCAGCGCTTGGCCCGCCTGTTCGGCGTCAGTGCGTTCCAAGGCATCTACGATGGCCTCATGCTCGGCCATGGATTGCGCCATGCGGCCACGAAACCGCAATTGCTGCCGACGAAACGGCTTGAGCCGTTTGTGCAGTTTGGCGGTTTCCTGCTCGAGAAACCGGTTGCCGGATTGCTGATAGATGATTCGATGAAAACGCTCGTTCTCGGCATAGTAACCATCTGAATCCAGCGCCGCGACCGCCGCTTGGCATTTGGCATTCGCATCGCGCAGGTCTTCCAACGCCGCGTCGGATATACGCATAGCGGCCAGCCTGCCGCAGGTTGCTTCAAGCTCGGCCATGACTTCGAACATTTCCATCAGTTCAACCGGGCCGGGCTGGCGCACGAACGCCCCACGCCGGGGGATCAGCTCGACCAGACCAGACAATGCAAGCCTTTGAAACGCCTCTCGAAGCGGGGTGCGCGAGACACCAAATTGTTCGGCCAGACGGGTTTCATCCAAACGGTCACCATCACGATACATGCCCGTGAAAATCAGCTCTTCCAACTGTTCGGCAATATTATCCGCGCGACGCTTTTCCATGTGTTTTTCTTACTGACAGAACCTTGCCGATGCAAGAAATCTTATCTTGTATACAAAATTATTGACTTACAAAACAAGCTGCCCGTAGTCTCACTCGGACACCCGGCTTCACCGGGGTCCATCTTTGGGAGGAGATTATGAAACATTTGCTGAAAACCGCCGTTGCGGCGGTGGCCTTGTCCGCCGTGGGCACATTGGCCAGCGCAACCGAGCTGCGCCTGTCGCACCAATGGTCGAACAAAGACGTGCGCCACAAGGTGGCCCAGATCGTCGCTGATGAGGTAGCCGCCGCCGATGTGGATTTGGACATCAAAATCTTTGGGTCGAAATCGCTTTTCAAACCGCGCGAACAGTACAAACCCCTTAGCCGCGGCCAGTTGGATATGACGGTTCTGCCGCTCAGCTACGCAGGCGGGCAGCAACCGGCGTTTAACCTGACGCTGATGCCCGGCCTTGTGAAAAACCACGACCACGCCGCGCGCCTGTCCAACAGCCCATTCATGGACGCGATCGAAGCCAAGATGGCCGAAGACGACGTGATGGTTCTGGTACATGGCTATCTGGCGGGCGGCTTTGTGGGCAAAGACAAATGCGTGACGGGCCCGGATGATGTGCAAGGCCTGCAAATGCGCGCAGCTGGCAAGGCCTTTGAGCAGATGCTGGCCGGAGCAGGCGCGTCGATTGCCTCGATGGCTTCCTCGGAAATTTACAACGCAATGCAAACCGGCGTTCTGGATGCGGCCAACACCTCGTCCTCGTCCTTTGTGTCGTATCGCATCTACGAACAAGCCGCGTGCTATACCCCCGCCGGCGACGTGGCCCTTTGGTTCATGTATCAGCCGCTGTTGATCAACAAATCCACGTTCGAGGGGCTGACCGAAGAGCAACAAAATGCCCTGTTGGCCGCGTCGGAAAAAGCCGAGGCGTTCTATCTGGAAGAGGCCAAGAAACAAGACGCGGCTTCGGTCAAGGTGTTCAGCGATGCGGGCGTTGAGATTGCCGAGATGACACCGGAAGATTTCGAGGCTTGGCGCGCCTTGGCCAAGGAGACATCCTACAAGGCATTCGTCGATGAAGTCTCTGACGGACAAGCCTTGTTGGATATGGCTTTGGCTGTCGAATAAGCACTATAGGGGCAGCGGTCGCCGCTGCCCTTCACGCCCAACACCCCACCATTTTTGAACGGAGGCAGCCATGGCTGGTCACAGCTCGGCCTCAGTGTCGCATGCAGGCAATAACTGGTTTCTGCGCCTTGTCGCCGCGATCTCAACGCTCGCGGGCTGGTGCTCGGCGGCGATGATCGTCGCGGCGGTCGCAATCACCTGTCAGATGATTTTCATTCGTTTCGTTCTGAACGGGTCGACCATCTGGCAGACCGAGGCCGTGGTCTACCTGATGATCGCAGCCACCCTGATCGGGCTGCCCTATGTGCAACGCCTGCGCGGGCATGTGAATGTGGATTTGTTCCCGCTGACCTTGCCACGCCGCCCACGGTTCGTGCTGGCGATGATCACACTGTCTTTGTCCATCGTGATTGTCGCGGTGATGCTTTTCTACGGGTTTGAATACTGGCATTTCGCATGGGATCGCGGCTGGCGATCAGACACCGTATGGGGCGTGCGGCTGTGGATTCCATACCTGTCGCTGCCTATCGGTTTTGCGCTGTTGTTGCTGCAACTGGTGGCCGATCTTGTCGCCGTCATCCTTGGCATCGATAAACCCTTCGGATTGGAGAACGCCTGATGGACCCTCTTCTGCTTGGGGCTCTGGTTGCAATGGCAACGATCCTTGTTTTGTTTTCCGGCGTGTCGGTGGCCATCGGCCTGTTGATAGTGTCTGCTGGATTCTTGATTGTATTCGATGGGCTCCGCTCGCTTGAGCTGATGCCGGAAATTCTGTTTGGCAAGCTGAACAACTTTGCTCTGCTGTCGATTCCCATGTTCATCATCATGGGGGCCTCGATCGCCTCAACCCGTGCAGGGGCGGACCTTTATGAAGCACTGGAACGCTGGCTGACGCGCGTGCCGGGCGGACTTGTTGTCTCAAATTTGGGCGCCTGCGCGCTGTTCGCCGCGATGTCAGGATCCAGCCCCGCCACCTGCGCCGCAATCGGCAAGATGGGCATCCCTGAAATGCGCAAGCGGGGCTATCCCGATGGTGTCGCCGCCGGATCAATCGCAGCCGGCGGAACCTTGGGTATCTTGATCCCGCCCTCGGTCACGATGATCGTCTACGGCATTGCAACCGAAACCTCGATTGGCCGCCTGTTCTTGGCGGGTGTGATCCCCGGCTTGCTGTTGGTGGCCTTGTTCATGGCGTGGTCGCTGTATTCAACATGGCGGTCCGGCTCGGCCCAAGTGCTTAGCGCAGGCAACTATACTTGGCGCCAGAGATTCGAAATTCTGCCGCGCGTCTTGCCGTTCGTTCTGATCATTATCGGTGTGCTTTACGCAATGTATGGCGGGGTCGCCACTCCGTCAGAGACAGCTGCCGTCGGGGCGTTACTGTGCATTGTCATCGCGATGGTGATCTACAAGCTATGGGATCCCCGGCAATTATGGGTCGTCCTGCGTGACAGCACCAAAGAGTCGGTGATGATCCTGTTCATCATCGCAGCGGCAGGCGTGTTCAGCTATATGCTGTCGTCGCTGTTCATCACCCAATCCATTGCCGAATGGATCGGAACACTGGACGTCAATCGCTGGGTTCTGATGGGGGCCATCAATATCTTCCTGCTGATCGCAGGCTTCTTCCTGCCGCCCGTCGCTGTCATCCTGATGGCCGCGCCGATCCTGCTGCCGATCATCACCACTGCCGGGTTCGATCCGATCTGGTTTGCCGTGGTCTTGACGATCAATATGGAGATCGGGCTGATTTCGCCGCCCGTCGGCCTGAACCTTTATGTCATCAACGGGATTGCCCCCGATATCTCGCTCAAGACTATTCTGAAGGGGTCACTGCCCTTCGTGGCCTGCATGGTCATCGCGATTATCCTGCTGTGCCTGTTCCCGGGGCTTGCCACATGGCTGCCAGATGTGGTGATGGGGGGCGCTCTATGACGTTGCTGGCCGATGTTCTGTCCACAGTGTTCGAACGCCGATACCGCGCGTTTGGCCTGAAGGATCCCGACAATCGACCATTGCAGGACATGGCAACCGATTTGGTCGGGTCATCTGGCGAAACCTCGGGGCTGGCCTTGGCCGAACGCATCCTGAGCGGCTTTGAGACCTTGTCGGACGAGCAAAAGCTGGATTTCTTCCACCATATCGCAACCGATATGAATATCGACGCAGAAGCCGTTCGAACGGCCTTGGACCGCTACGAGACAGACCCCTCAAAGGCCAGCTACCGGGCCTTCATGGCCGCGTCCGAGCCGCAACGGCAGGAGTTGATCCGCCGGCTGAATGGCCTTCCCGGCGCGACCGGTGCCTTGGTCAGGATGCGCGCCGATCTGCTGCGCTTGGGGCGGGGCGCGCCTGAATTGGAAGCCCTCGATCTGGATTTCCGCCATCTGTTCGCATCGTGGTTCAATCGCGGCTTTCTGGTGCTCCGCCCGATCAGCTGGGAAAGCCCCGCGCATATTCTAGAGAAAATCATTGTTTACGAAGCTGTCCACGCCATCGACAGTTGGAGCGATTTGCAAAGACGGCTACAGCCCTTGGATCGGCGCTGTTTCGCGTTTTTCCATCCCGCCATGCCCGACGAGCCGCTGATTTTCGTCGAAGTCGCGCTGACAAAAGGCATTCCCGGATCAATCCAGACCCTTTTGGCCGAAAATCGTGAAAGCGTCCTGCCCGAAGACACCGACACCGCGGTGTTCTATTCCATTTCCAACTGTCAGGCGGGGCTGGCGAGCATTTCTTTCGGGAATTTCCTGATAAAACAGGTTGCCTCGGATCTTGCGGCCGAAATGAGCAATCTGAAAACCTTTGTCACGCTTTCGCCGATACCCGGGCTTGCGTCTTGGGCCGAGCAAGAAAGTATTGAAATGCCCGGCGACGACCCAAAACAGATGCGCGCCTTGGCGGCGCACTACCTGTTGGACACGAAACGCTATGATGGCTTGCCGGTTGATCCGGTGGCGCGGTTTCACTTGGGCAACGGGGCCACCGTACATGCCGTCCATGCCGATGCCGACACGTCCGACAAGGGCCGTGCGCAATCCGGTGGCGCGATGGTGAATTATCTGTATGACCTCGGCAAAGTCGCGCAAAACCACGAGGCATTTGTCACGACGCAAAAAGTCGTCGCCAGTTCAGACGTCAGGTCAGCCGCAAACGCGGCCAGGACAAAAGAAGGGTAGGACCATGGCAAACCCACTTTACGATCAGTTGTTCGGCAAACATGCCGGTAAGGACACACCGTTTCTTTGGTTGCCTGATGGAAGCTGCCTGAGCCATGACGCGTTCCTGAAGCAGGCGGCGCAAATCGCGAATGCATTGACGTTGCTGGGTGTTCACTCCGGCGACCGGGTGGCTGTTCAGGTCGAGAAATCACCGCAATCCCTAGCTGTTTACGCCGCGTGTGCGCAGGCGGGCATCATTTTCCTACCCCTCAACACCGCCTATACCGAAGGTGAACTGGCTTATTTCATCGAAAACAGTGGCGCCGCATTGATCCTGTGCGACAGCAGCCGCCAATCGGCCGTGGCCCCGATTGCCAAACACCTTGGCGCGCAGTTGGAAACATTGGACGCTGACGGGCGTGGCAGTCTGATGGACAAGGCCGCTGCTTGCGACAGTCAGTTTACCACCGTGGAGCGCAGCGGCGATGATCTGGCCGCGTTCCTTTATACCTCGGGGACAACAGGCCGCTCGAAAGGGGCGATGCTGACCCAAGACAATCTTTTATCGAACGCGGCAACTTTGGTGTCCGAGTGGCAGTTTACAGCCGATGACGTTCTGCTGCATGCATTGCCGATCTTTCATACGCACGGCCTGTTCGTGGCCACGAATGTGACCCTGATCGCCGGCGGGAGTATGATCTTCCTGCCAAAATTCAATCTTGATCAGATGATCGATTGGCTACCACGGGCGACCACAGTGATGGGCGTGCCGACATTTTATACCCGGCTATTGGACGACGCACGCTTTACCAAGGATTTGACCCGACATATGCGGCTTTTCGTATCCGGGTCCGCACCGCTTCTGGCTGAAACCCACATACAGTTCGAAAAGCGCACAGGACACAGAATTTTGGAACGGTACGGGATGACCGAAACAAATATGAACACCTCCAACCCCTATGACGGAGACCGCCGTGCCGGAACGGTGGGTTTCCCGCTTCCGGGTGTGGAACTGAAAGTGACCGATCCGGAAAATGGTGAAACCCTACCCCAAGGGGAAATCGGCCAAATCGAAGTGCGCGGCCCCAACGTGTTCAAGGGCTATTGGCAAATGCCCGAAAAAACCGCCGCCGAACTGCGGGAAGACGGGTTTTTCATTACCGGTGACCTCGGACAGATCGATGCCGACGGATATGTGCATATCGTGGGCCGCAACAAGGATTTGATCATTTCCGGCGGCTACAACATCTACCCCAAGGAAATTGAACTTGTCCTCGACGATCAACCCGGCGTTCTGGAAAGCGCCGTGATCGGCGTGCCGCATCCTGATTTCGGAGAAACCGTTGTCGCCGTGATGGTTCCTGTGCCCGGCCAAACGCCAGATACCGCCGCGATCACGGCCAACATCGAGGCCTCCCTCGCCCGCTTCAAGCACCCGCGCAAGATTGAGATCATCGACGCCCTTCCACGGAACACGATGGGCAAAGTGCAAAAAAACGTCCTGCGTGATCGTTACCAAAAAATGTTCACACGATGACAGGGGGCAAACAGGCAGAAGGCGCGACCTTGGCGGGCAGTCCAACTTGTGTTGGGGCATACCAAGAAGGGCAGCACTGTCAGATACCTTGGCGTTGAGCTTGAAGATGCGCTGGCTAACGATATTCAAACGACGCGGCCGTATTTACGGACAACCTCAAAAAGGACATTCATTCTGCACCAGCATCGGATGGCACCGCCTGGAGGGCAGGCGGGAAGCGGTCAATCGCTGCACCTGCAAAGGCACACTGTCAAACACATGCAAGCGGCCATTCAGGGCTCAGGTTCAACGCCCCACCATGCTGCACCAGCCACCAAGGTCAGCAATGCGCAGGCAGCGGGGCTTGCAAAGTTGGTCCATTTCCCGACAGCGGTCACTCGAGTAGAGTGTAGCGAACAACCGGTTCGAGCCCACTGTGACGGATGCTGCGCGACGCTCGAACGGTGGCTTTCCTAAAAAGACCTGTTCATCATCAAGACCCCCAGCCCACCGAAAAGAGTGCCGAAGACGGCTTCGCTCGCCCCTTGGAAACGGCGGTATAGCACTCGCGCGTGACCCGTCGAGAAGAGCCATCCGTAGGCTCCATAGATCACGAATATGATGATGCCCGAGCCTGTCACGAAAAGGATCAGATAGGACCATTGGGTAATCGCCGGACCAACAAATGTCGAAAGCGATGCCCAGAGCAGAGCGACCTTTGGATTTGTCGAGGTGACCGTCAGACCGTGCAAAAAATCTCCCATCGGTCCTTGCCCGGCCTTCGGTTCGATCTGCCCGCCCTGGCCGGTGAGCGCCGCGCGCCAGCCTTTGATGCCAAGCCAAAGAAGATAGGCCCCGCCGCAGAGCCCCAGGATTTTGAGGAGTTGGGGGTAGGTGCCAAAGAGGCTGCCCAAGCCAACAGCCGTCAGGAAAGACCAGAGAAACGCGCCGCACGCCACTCCGCTGGCAACGATCAACGCAGAGGTCCTGCCGGAGCCAAGACCACGAGAGGCCACGGCGACAAGGTTCGGTCCCGGCGAGATTGCTGCTGTTGCCAGCGCCAGCCAAGCGGTTGCGATTAGAGAGATCATGCGTGCTCCTTTCGGCTGTCTGTGGGCGCTTCGTCGCGGTCGAACATGCCGTAGTCGCGGATCACACTTGCGATCCGCAATCGGTAGTTATCAAAAACACCGCTTCGGCCTTTCTTCTGCGCGCCCCGATGCGCGGACAAGGTGCGCCACCGAACGACCGCTGCCTCGTCCTCGAAGAACGACAGCGACAGGAGTCTGCGCGGATCGGTCAGGCTCTGGAACCGCTCGACGGACATGAAGCCCTCGACGTCGTCCAGCATCGGACGCATCTCGGCCGCGATATCGAGATACTCTTGCTTTCGGCCATCCGCCGGTTCGACTTCGAAGATCACGGCAATCATGTCGCGTTACCGTGCGGCGCTGATGCGAGCGTCAGGAACGTCCTGTCCTCGCGCAGCAGGAACTTCTCCTTTTGGGCAAACTCATAGTTTTCCCGCCCATGCGGGTCGTCGGCCAGTCTGGCGCGGTAGGCCTCGTAGTCCGCAAGGCTGGCTACATTGTAGATGCCGTAGGCTAGGGTCGATGATCCTTCGTGCGGGGCGTAGTAGCCGATCAGATCGGCTCCGCAACGCGGAATTGCCTGCCCCCAGTTGCGGGCGCATTCCTCGAACTGGTCCTTCTTAGTGGGGTCGATTTGGTAGCGGATGACACATGTCAGCATGGGTGTCCCTTTCGCGGTTGCTTTTGTGCCAAGTTAGTCGGTTGCGAGCGTGGAATGCTTCGACTAGGGTCGAACTATGAAAGAAGGACCTGATATCGCCTATGTCGCCACTTTGATCGGTGATCCCGCCCGCGCGAACATGCTGACGGCGTTGATGAGCGGGAAGGCACTGACTGTGAGCGAACTGGCTCAAGAGGCCGGTGTCACGATCCAGACGGCCAGCTCGCATCTATCCAAACTCGATGCAGGTGGTTTACTACGACCTCGCAAACAGGGACGGCACAAGTATTTCTCGCTCACGAATGACGAAGTGGCCCATGTCCTCGAAGGGCTGATGGGCCTTGCGGCAGGGGCGGGTCACTTGCGCAAACGCATCGGCCCGAAAGACGCAGAGCTGCGCACGGCGCGGATCTGCTACAACCATTTGGCCGGTGATATGGGCACGCAGATGTTCGACAGTCTGATGGCGCGTCGGCATCTTGTTCTGCACGGTGAAGATTTGGTTTTGACAGGCTCTGGAGCTGCTTTCGCCACTGACTTCGAGATCGACCTTGAGGACCTTCAAAAGGCGCGCGCGCCGCTTTGTCGCGAGTGTCTGGACTGGAGTGAGCGCCGCTCGCATCTTGCCGGAAGTCTCGGGCGCGCCTTCCTGACCCGGTTCGAAGACCTAGGATGGGCCAAGCGCGACCAGAAAACCCGCGTGGTTTCTTTTTCGCGTTCCGGAGGCGAGGCGTTCCACCAGTTGTTCCCGAAAAACGTCGCATAGAACTGCGAACGTTTGCGTAGAAGCAGCGAAAGCTTACTTTGACCCGCTCTACCGACCTTCACCCCTCGAAAATGCTACATGATGTACGACTGGCGGGCCTGTTGAAACAGCGCGGCAGCGCCAATCAACACCAGGGGCGGAAAGTATGAGGTCGCCACGACTGCACAGGCTTCGTCCGGGAACCAGGATGATTGACATTCAATCGGCCTGCTTTTCTTGATCCGGTCGGCACTATCGTCCGGCCTATCAAGTGGCCGGACCGCCCCAGCTTGGGTGCACAGGGTTGCATGCAAAAATCTGGCGCAGCCGTCACCCAAAATGGAGCGTTTTAAGCTCTTGATAGTCTTCGAGCCCGTGCTGGCCGCCTTCGCGGCCGTTGCCTGACTGCTTATACCCCCCAAAAGGCGAGCCGAAATTGATCGCGCCGCCGTTGATGTGAACCGCACCGGCCTTCAGGCGCCGGGCGACACGCTCGGCACGGGCCGGATCACCAGTTTGGATATAGGCGGCCAGCCCGTAGGGTGTGTCATTCGCGATCTGAATCGCCTCTGCTTCATCCTCAAACGGCAGGACAACAAGAACGGGGCCGAATATCTCTTCGCGGGCGATGCGCATGTCGTTTTGGACATCAGCAAAAATCGTCGGCTTGACATACCAGCCAGTTTCAAATCCATCCGGTTTGCCCATGCCTCCGGTCAAAAGCCGCGCGCCTTCGGCAAGGCCTGTTTCGATCATGGCTTGGACCCTGTCGAATTGAAGCTTATCGAACAGCGGCCCCAGGTGATCGCCTTCTTCTGCCGGATCGCCCAAGGATATCGCCTCAGCGGTCTGTTTCGCAACGTCAAGGGCGCGGTCATAGATGCGGCGCTCTACCAACAAGCGGGTCGGTGCATCGCAAGACTGGCCGGTGTTGAACATGCATTCCTGAACAGATGCGGCGACCTGCGCGTTGATATCGCAATCGGCAAAGACCAGATTGGGGGATTTCCCGCCCAGTTCCAGCGTCACGCGCTTGACCGTATTCGCGGCGTTCTTGGTGATCGCGGCCCCGGCCCGGGTGGAGCCAGTGAAGGACATCATCTGAATGTCCGGATGACTGGACATGGCCGAGCCTGCAACCGCGCCATCACCTTGGATCAGGTTGAAGACCCCATTGGGATAGCCTGCCTCGTCAATCATTTCGGCATAGATCATCGCCGAGATGGGCGTGTGTTCAGAAGGTTTCAAAACGCAGCCGCAGCCCGTGGCAAGCGCGGGGACAACCTTGAGGGCGATCTGATTGATCGGCCAGTTCCA
>Ga0102928_1000787_pt1 | contig 20431 bp, 14 predicted proteins | sample SalPonR1_B_D1_MG_FD_78504 | JGI IMG/M metagenome (GOLD analysis project Ga0102928, IMG submission 78504) | Salt pond soil microbial communities from South San Francisco under conditions of wetland restoration - Salt Pond MetaG R1_B_D1_MG | ecosystem: Environmental > Aquatic > Marine > Intertidal...
ATCATGAAAACACTACCATTACTTGCGCTAAATTTATGTTTTACAGTTTTATCCTTTGCTCAACAAGGGACGCTTGAAGTAAACGTAAAAAAGATCAACACTTTAGATGGAATAATATACGTTGCTGTTTACACAGAAGACAATTTTTTAATGCAACCGATTTTATCAAGTAATACAAAGATGCTAGACAAAACTGCTACTGCCATATTTAAAAACTTGGACTTTGGTACTTATGCCATTGCTGCATATCAGGATGTCAATGCCAATGATAAGTTAGACAGAGATGAATATGGTCGCCCAACCGAACCTTGGGTGTTGAGCGGGTCACAGGCAAGTATGATGCCCAATTGGATAGATTCAAAGATCGAATTTAAGAGTGAGGGCCAAAAAATGGATTTAGAACTTTAATTTTTAGTCTTGTATCATAGCTGAAATTTTTAACCACATGTCATTATGGAATTGAATAGGCACCAAGTCGTTGTTTGGAGCTTCACCCATTCTCACCACAACCATGTTTTTGCTGGGAATGCATTCAACGTACTGTCCATTTTTACCCATGCCTGCAATTAAGTCAGCGGGTGCATTGTCGGCCAACGCCATGTTAAAGCTAAAATCTACACTTGGAAATACGATTGAATTTTTACCATTAAGCCACCATAAATAACCATAAGACGGATTGAGATTTTGTGAACTTGTGGTCATATCATTGAAATAGTCGAGACTTGAAAGCACAGGTGTACCTGCCCAAACACCTTGGTTGAGCATCAACAATCCAAACCGTGCCATAGCTCTTGGCGTACTCCAGTAAACATTGTTATACCCGTTCTGTATCCATTGCCCATCCATACCAATTTTACTCTCAAGTTTGTCATCGGTATATTGGTTGTAATCCATTTGTGTGGCTTGGCTGATAACCTCACTTAGCAAAGTATAAGGCGCATTGTGATAGTACCATTGCGTACCTGCATCTGCTTTGTAGGCCAAGCAGGATGGTAATGTGCAGTTCAGGTCATTTACCTCGTAATCCAATCCAGTAGTCATGCTCAATTGATTTTTTATCGTGATTAAATTTTCTTTTTCAGCAGATAAGGATGTCCAGCCACTGCCAAGATAATCTGAAGTTTTGTCGTTGATATTTAAAACCCCCTCTTCCTGAGCAATGCCGGTTAAGGTAGCAGAAAGGGTTTTTCCGGCAGACGCCCAGTACCAATTAGTGTCTCGGTCAAAATCTGAGGTCCCCAAAATATTATCTCCCCAATATTTTTCAATCACAATTTTACCGTCTTTTAAGAGGATAAAGGCTCTGGTGTTATGCGTTTCTAAATAATTAAATAATTCCGCTTGAGCCTCAATATTCCAGCCTAAACTTTCCGTTGAAATGTTTTCCCAATCATTTCCGGTGAGCGGTGGGAAATAGAGTTCTTCTTCAACCTCCGGCTTTTCTGTATTTTCGTCATCATTATGGCATGAAACGAACAGTATTAAAGACAGTAAGGCAAAACAAAAGGGTTTCATAGTCTACTTTTTTCAAAGATAAGTAAAGGAATCTTGACTAAAATTAAAAGTACACTTAAACCATTCATTTTGGAACTCAATTCGACAAATTAGATGGTGAAACAAAAGAACCTTCTATAAAGGAGGCTATTTTACAGATGAGGCTATTACTTTAAGTTTTTGCTTTTTTTCTTTGTCTTCAAGGCTTAAAGTCATTTTGAAACCTGTAAAAAAGCCAATTCCCGCCATAAGGAAAATTATGCCAGGATATGCAACTTCTTCTTCTACACCTAAATTGTAATGCAATAAAAAGGCGAGAAAAATACCTGTTCCAATGCCCATAAGTCATAATGCTACATTGATAATTAATATTTTCCAAATTGGGGCAGCATACTCTTTTTTGCCCCTGACAAAAATACTGGCGTCTACGCTTTTTTCAATTAAAGCTAAGCGTTCTTTATGCCTTGTTGAATAGTGTATAATATCCCAGTCCATATAAGGTTCCCAAAATTATTATTGACTTAGGCACTTGCTTACTATTAGTATTAATTCATTTGCTCTGCGAACTTGGCGTCTTTGCGGTTATTTATCCCCACCGGTAGAGACGCAGGGATCGCAAACATATATGGTTTTAATGCAAATAAACACATAAAGCATTGTAAGTCATAATATTAAAAGTATTAGCTAAACAACTAAGTCGAAATTATTAATAATACTTGTGGTTCTTTCATGATATTTGAATTTTAATAGTTATGTCCATAGATAAGACAAATATTTTTAAGATGCGGTTACACTCTTGTAGAATTTTTTTTTATTTTCTATAAAATTTCCTCAATGGTCATCGTCTATAATTCTGATTTTTTTTAAGACATTTAAGGCTTATAATACATCTCGATGCATCCCGTTGGTAACCGTCGGGACTCGATGAGACGAATAAAAGTTGTTTAAAACTTGCGGCTTATAAAATTTGCTACGAACTAGCCCTCTAGTCGGACAAGGGTTTTACAGAAAAGAAAAAGGTATTATATAAATTTTAATATATACACTACTAGTTAAATACCTAAATCAATAACAATAAAAGGGACTTAAACTGTAACCTCAAAGACATATTACTCGCCTTATTAACGACATGAAGCCAACCCAAGACCAAGATATTATAGATAAAATTCTAAATAGATAAAATCATGCGTTCTCAGAGCTTATTGATAAGTATAAAGATATAGTCTTTACATTGGCTTTTCGACTTATGAAAGATAGGGGTCTTGCCGATAAAATGGCTCAAACGACTTTTATCAAGATTTATAAAAAACTGAATTCATTTAAAGGACAGTCTAAATTTTCATCATGGGTGTACCGGATAACATATATTACATGTTTGAAAGAGTTGAGGAAGCGGAGTAAAAATTAAAAATTTGAGCAAATAAACAAACTTACAGAGCATGAAATACTAGTTGTAGAAAATGTTCTTAATAAGATGAAAAAAGATGAATTAAGTCAAGCCATCAAAAGAGGTTTGAAAGAATTGCCGGAGGAGATGGCATTTTTGATAACTTTGTATTACTTTTAAGATAATTCCATCAAAGAAATTGCAGAATCACTAAAAATTAAAGAGAACAATGCCAAAGTTAAATTGCATAGAGAAGGATTGAAATCGAGAGGTATTTAAAACATATTGTAGAAGCGGAAGTCATAGAAAAATATGGAACCAAATAAAAATAAAGATTTAGATAGATTTCTAAGAAAAGCTATGAAGACTTCAAAAGTTGAAAACGCACCTTCTAATTTTACAGAAAATGTAATCTCAAAAATTAAAGTTATTGAAACTAAAAAAATATGTCATAGTCCTATTATTTCAAATAAAAAATGGATAATGATTGCCGGTTTTGTTTTAGCACTAATCGGAATTGTATACTTTGTTGAAGTTGAGTATCAGTCAACTTATCTAAATTCTATTAGAGAACTGATAACAATTGATTTTAGCTTCCTCAAGATCTTATCAAATTTCAATATCTCTGATGTTTTTGTGTATGCTGTTCTTTTATTTGGAATAAAAATTCTGCTAATAAAACATTGTTATTCTATATTAAACCCAACTCCTGAAACAGAAAGCCAAGAGTGAGCTGAACTATTTTTATGAGAAAAATTTTACTCCAAACTTAATTTTATAAGTTTTATCGTTTTTTAAAAATAAAAAATAAGCTAACATGCTTATTTAAATAGTCTTATGTCTATATTCTGACAGTGACTTGTGCTGCGCTACGCCGAAGTAGGGTTACTGAGCTACGCCGAAGTAAACGCTCTATTTTCTTAAAGTTTAGGATGCTTCTGATATCAATTTTAGGATTTCAAATTATTCTTTGATAAAATGAACTATTCTATAATTATTTTGGTGCTTATTTGCTCAGTTTTTGAACTCACTTTCAAAATATAAACACCAGAACTAAATGTTTTTATATCTAGATGAGTATCTTCTAACTGATTGCTGATAGCTTGTTGAGCTACTAATCGCCCGCTGATGTCAAACAGCTCTACGGTATCAAATCTGCTGGTGTTCTCCCCAAAGTTTATGTTAAGGATGTTACTGGCCGGGTTAGGATAAATGGCTATGCCTGCCAGATCAAAATCGTTGGTACCTAAGGTGGTAGAATGGAATAGGATTTCAAATCTATCGCTGGCCATACTACCGGGATTAGATTGATCTACACTAAAGTGTATTGCTGTTGAAGCGTTGTTATTTAAAAGCTTCTCGGTATTCGTATAATTATCATATAAATAAATGGAATTGTTATTCAGTCCATTAATTTCTACAACAAAGATATAATCTGTTGTGCGGTATTGCTGTGTGTGTAATTGAAGGACCTCATCTGCTTGGGGCATCGCCCGAGTTTCAATGCTCAATACACTATTCCCCTCAAGCCTGCCTAAATTCTCATCCGGATTTGTAAACTTTAAAGCATCGTTATTGTTAACAGCATTGTTCCCGTTTTGGTCAAACAAAATTACAGTTGTATCGTCTGCTGTGCTGTTATTAGTGTAAGAGAATTGGTCGTAAAGCGTAATCGCAATTCTGTCTGAAGGCGAACTAAACACATCAAGTTGTGCTTGGTCTACTGCTTTGTCAGCCTCACTAAACGTAATCGTGGGATTGTCTTGAGCGGCCACTAAAAACACACCTTGATAGGCCTGTAAGTACTGGTTCATTTCTGTACCCATGGTCGCAGGATTTTGCATATCGATGGTGGCATATGCACCTCTTCCACCCAATGATGATGAATTTGGATTCACATCGGTCGCACCTCCCAAAGTTGGATCAAACGCATACATGTGTCTCCCTATTGCGGGATTATTATCTCCTGTGGTCGTGTGATCTCCATCACCATAAAGCACTTTAGTCATGTCTACAATAGCATGAAAAGGATTACCTATAAATATGAAATCACCAGCATCTACACCACTATAAGTCGTACTGGTACTAGTACCTCCTTTAACAATTTCCCCTTTACTTCGTAATTTGGTATTGTAAGTCGATGAAGCATTGCTTTCTAGATTAACTTCTCTGCTTCCTCTTATCATCACAATGTAAGGTTTACCGGCATCTAGAACTGCTGTTTCAGGCGTGTTACCGGTTTCTGTAACCAGTACTGCATTAGTGGTCTGCGTAGCATTATCAAACTCAAACATAGATGCATTACCGGAAGGCTGCCAGTCCAGACCCTGCACCTGATCGCTGGGGCTTGGATTAGTGGTAGAATGCCCACTGCCGGAAACTTCGCCTAAACCTGTAATATGCGTACCGTATCCAAATTCAATACCATCATCCTGCACATCGTTTGTTGGGAAATCGTTGTAAGCAGTTGCATTTTCTTGCCAGTTATCCTGGATGCTGTTTGTTGTGGTAACGGAGGAGCTAACAAACCTAAAGGCTCTACGTCCGGGATAGCATTGTTCGACCGTTACTTCACCAATTATTGAACTACTAGTGCCAATTGGTCCAATTTGACCAGCCCTAGCATTCTCAAAATCGCCGGTAGTAGGTTCTTCGAAGGAACAAGGAAAGGTAGTGGCATCATTGGTAATAAAATCGCCGTTGTCAACAGATAACACACCTTTAACGCTTAGATCTGTTGTTGATTCAACATTATTGGTATTATCTACAGTAAGCTCATCAAGATCTAAACTCCCGTTGCCCCTAATGAATTGTTTTACTGAACCATTCATATTTATGGTGCCAGACATTATTTCAAAATCTGTTTCCGTATTAATGTTATCACATAAACTTACAGTATTGGTATTGAGGTCTAAAGAACCACCAGTTGCCGTAATACTGTTAAAAGTCATATCACTGTTTATATCTGCTGTTCCACCGCTAACGATTAAGGTGTCATCACAAGTTGGCGTAACAGTATTAGGGTCATCGCCTTGATACCAACCGGTATTGGTATGGATAAAAGCAACTTTGGAAAATGAACCTCCTGAAAGTAAGTCAATGCCACCATCTGAGGAGCCTGTATTTTGTGGGAAAAACGTAGAATTGCTGAAATCTAAAAACTCGCTACAATCTGTCGTAGAATCTGCACCGGCTAACGAATAGCCATAAATGATATCACCAGCACTTAATCCCATATCTGCAAAACTGACAAATATGACAGAAATATTTTGAGAACTAACAGTAGCACTTTCTATCAAGTCGCCTCCGTCGTTTGGGAAACCACTTAAAACCGAACTTGTGATATCAATACCGGTATCTATCCAATCGGCAGACGTATATGAGATGATGGTATTGTATTCAGTAGGATCGGCATTGGAATCTAAATCTGAAATTACACCGAGATTGAAAGCATCATTTCCATTTCTTTCAAAAACAGGAAAACCTGCTGTATTTGGATCGGATGGAACAACTATGCCATCTTCAAAAATATAATCTAGTCGCTCTATGTTGTTAGAATTTGGACTACTTGTGTTATCCAATACATTATCAGCACCTCGGTTTATACCGGTACCTACTAAAGCTTCTTCCATCGTGGGGAAGAATACGGCATTAAAATTTTTATTATTACCACCATAAGACCCATCTTGTTCAAAAAGTAAAATATGTCTTTCTTCACCATTTGGGCCTTGATTAGCATTACCGGCTCTTCTTAGTACAATTCTATCGGCCAAGCGATCTATGGCAAAATTTAGGCTATTATCAACCTGAAAAGCCTCTAATAGTAAGTCATTGTCAGTACTTACCCCAAAAGAGTAATTATCAGTGCCGTCTGTATATAAGTTTAATTGCTCGGGTGTCTCTATATAATTTGTTGAAGTGTCATTGACGTTTGAAGATACTGACGATAGGTTTGTACAAGTTGCGCCTGTTATTGTGTAAGTGATTAAAATTTGGCCATCAGCACCACTTCCGGAAACGCTACCACCACCAGGTCCAGATTGGCCACCACCTCCACCACCAGGAGCTAAGCCGTTGGAGCCATCGTTATTATTGCTGTCTGCACCGGTACCACCGTTTCCTTCACCGAAACCACCGGAACCTCCTGAATTCCCGGAATTGTTAGCACCATTGCTGCCATTAGCTGTACTTGTAGCAGAACCACCGCCACCGCCACCACCACGATCTCCATTACTTCCATCACCACTATTGCCGCCTGCACCTCCATTAAAGTTAACATCATTTCCACCAGAGCCAACACCTCCAACTCCACCGGTAGACCCTGTTCCTGAGCCTCCACCACCACCAATAATGGTGCTGTCAAAGCTAGAGTCACCACCATCTATACCGGCAGCACCGCCTGCACCAACAGTATATGAGAATGCATCGCCAGGACTAACAGCTAGTACACTTCTAGCATAGCCACCGCCACCACCTCCAGCAGCAGTATTAGCAGAAGAACCACCTCCTCCGGCACCCCATACTTCAACTGTAATTTGTGAAACTCCGGCTGGAACGGTAAACGAGCCTGTTCCAGGCGTAGTGAAAGAATCAGTAGTCGTCTGTGCATTTGAGTGAAATATAAACAACAATAAAAATGAGAAAACTGACAATACATATTTCATAATACCTTGATTATTAATTTAATTTTGCAATTATAGTAGTTTTAAAAAAAAATTACAACAGCTTCGTTTTTAATTTAAATTTAATTCCATAAATATCAAAAGCTATATTTACTAAAAAACGTATTGAAGTCGTCTTAAGCAAAATAAATTTTAAGGAAATATTTTTGAACTAAACCTATTTTTGAAAGATAAAATCGTAATTACTTCTTCAAAATTTATGTAATCCTTTACACTTATTATACTCCCTAAAGCTCAAGAGTTCGGTTTGCTTTCAGTAAATTTGCAATCTTAAAATTAATAGATTTATTTGAAAGCAGAACAGCACATAGAAGTCCTTGGAGCCAGAGTGCATAATCTTAAAGATATTGACCTCAAGATTCCCAGGAATAAATTGGTGGTGATTACAGGGCTTTCCGGCTCCGGGAAATCCTCTTTAGCTTTCGATACCATCTATGCTGAAGGACAAAGGCGATATATTGAAACTTTTTCTGCTTATGCCAGACAATTTTTAGGGAATTTGGAGCGACCCGATGTGGATAAAATTGAAGGCTTATCTCCCGTAATCGCCATTGAGCAAAAAACGACGAGTAGAAGTCCGAGATCTACGGTTGGAACTATAACTGAAATTTACGATTTTTTAAGACTACTTTTTGCTCGTGCCGGCACGGCTTATAGCTACAAGACGGGTGAGAAAATGGTGAGCTACACCGATGAACAAATCCTCAATAAAATTTTAGACGACTTTAAGGGGAAGTCGGTTAATATTTTAGCGCCAAAAATAAGGTCTAGAAAAGGGCATTACCGTGAATTATTTGAACAAATCGGTAAACAGGGTTTTGTAAAAGTAAGGATTGATGGCGAAATCAAAGATATAGTTAAAGGACTTAAAGTTGATCGCTACAAAACCCACGACATTGAAATCGTAGTTGATCGCTTAAGAATAGAAGATAAGACCTCGGTAAGAAGACGTTTGTTTGATAGCATCAAAACTGCAATGAAATTGGGTCAGAATACCATGTTGCTTATCCCGAAAGATCAAACTACTCCAGTGTATTTTAGTCGGGAACTCATGTGCCCAACTACCGGAATAGCTTACCCTAAGCCAGAGCCCAATAGTTTTTCATTTAACTCACCTAAAGGCGCTTGTCCAGATTGTAACGGTTTGGGGCAAAAATATGTAGTTAATCCAGATAAAATAATCCCTAACAAGAATTTATCTGTAAACCAAGGTGGCATTGAACCTCATGGAAAGTCTAAGAAAAACTGGGTGTTTAAGCAGCTGAAGGAGATTGCACTCCATCATGGCTTTAAGTTGACAGACCCTATTAAAGATATTCCTCAAGAGGCCATTGAGGTTATTCTCTACGGCGGTAAAGCCAGTTTTAAACATTACAACGAGACGATGAAAATGGATATTGAGCATCGTTATGATTTTGAAGGGGTTGCCAATTTTATTGAAAAAACATATCACGCTAAGCAAATTTCAACATCACTAAAACGTTGGGCTAAAAAATACATGGATCATATTCTCTGTCCGTCCTGTAAGGGGAGTCGATTGAAAAAAATGGCGCTTCACTTTAAAGTCGATAATTACAACATATCAGAGCTTGTAGATAAGGATATTTTGGCCCTTTTTGATATCATAAAAGATTTGCCCAATCATCTTTCAGCGTCTAAATTGAAAATAGCCGATGAAATCATAAAAGAAATTAAAACCCGATTGCAATTCTTGATAGATGTTGGCTTAACTTACTTAAATCTTAACCGAGGTTCAAAAACCTTATCTGGCGGAGAAGCGCAACGGATACGTATAGCAACACAAATTGGTTCTCAGCTCGTAGGTGTACTATATATATTAGATGAACCCAGCATAGGTTTGCACCAAAGAGATAACGAAAAGCTCACTAATTCTTTGAAATACTTGAGAGATATTGGTAATTCTATCATCGTTGTTGAACACGATAAAGATATGATGATAAGCGCAGACCATATCATAGATATTGGCCCTTTTGCAGGAAAAAACGGTGGAGAGATCATCAGTCAGGGGCCGCCAAATGAAATTCTAAAACAACATACCGAAACGGCTCAATACCTCAACGGAAAGAAAGAAATAGAAGTCCCGAAAAACGCCGGGGAGGTAATGCCAAGCATTTACATTTAATTGGTGCAACCGGGCATAACCTAAAAAATGTAAGTATCAAAATTCCATTGGGGAAAATGATTGCAGTAACCGGTGTTTCCGGCAGTGGAAAATCTACGCTCATCAACGAAACCCTTTATCCCATTTTGAACAACCATTATTTCAGTGGGGTTAAAGAACCTTTACCTTATAAAAGCATCAGAGGTTTAAAGCATTTAGACAAGGTTATAGATATTAATCAAAAGCCAATTGGCAGGACACCGCGTTCTAACCCAGCAACCTATACGGGTGTGTTTGATGAAATACGAAAATTGTTTTCTAAAACACCTGAAGCTCAAATCAGGGGCTATAAGCCGGGGCGTTTTAGTTTTAATGTAAAAGGTGGGCGTTGTGAAACTTGTCGTGGCGGCGGTTTGAAAGTGATAGAAATGAATTTTCTGCCTGATGTCTATGTGGAATGTGAGGCTTGTCAAGGTAAACGATTTAACCGTGAAACCCTGGAAATTCGTTACAAAAGCCAGTCTATAAGTGATGTTTTGCAAATGACTATAGACGAAGCTACTGACTTCTTTGAGCCTATTCCCAAAATTTACAGAAAACTCAAAACCATAAAAGATGTTGGTTTAGGCTATATTACTCTGGGGCAACAAAGCACAACCCTTTCAGGTGGTGAAGCCCAGCGTATTAAGCTGGCAACAGAATTGTCTAAACGAGCAACGGGGAATACATTCTATATTTTGGACGAACCTACTACCGGTCTTCATTTTGAAGACATCAGAGTGTTGATGGGCGTTTTAGATAAACTTGTAGACAAAGGGAATACAGTTTTGATTATTGAGCACAATATGGATGTCATCAAAAAAGCCGATTACATTTTTGATATTGGCTACGAAGGCGGAGAGGTTGGTGGTCAAGTGGTAGCCAAAGGCACACCCGAAGAAATCGTAAAGGACAAGAAGTCTTATACGGCGAAGTATCTCAAAAAAGAATTAAATTAGCACCCTGGAAAAAACTGTATTTATGGTTGGCAAAAATCCAAAAAACTGGAATCAGATTAAAATAAATGACTCTTGGGCTTTATTTAAAATCATGAGCGAATTTGTTTATGGATACGAACGCATGTCTGAAATTGGGCCTTGTGTATCTATATTTGGCTCATCAAGAATGAAACCAGATAACCCCTATTATGAATTGGCGGTAAGGGTTGCACATAAAATAGTAGATCAAGGTTATGGGGTAATTTCGGGTGGAGGGCCTGGCATCATGGAGGCTGCAAACAAAGGCGCTCACCAAGGTGGCGGAACATCTGTAGGATTAAATATAGAATTGCCTTTTGAGCAGCACGATAATCCTTATATTGACAAAGATAAAAATCTTGAATTTGATTACTTTTTTGTAAGAAAGGTCATGTTTGTAAAGTATTCTCAAGGATTTGTGGTGATGCCGGGTGGTTTTGGAACAATGGATGAATTTTTTGAAGCCTTAACTTTAATTCAGACGGTTAAAATAGATAAATTTCCTATCATTTTAGTGGGTAAAGATTTTTGGTCCGGCCTCATAGATTGGATAAAAGATGTGATGTGTGAAAAGTTCACTACTGTAAATAAAAATGATCTGGATCTCATCAACTTAGTAGACCACGAAGATGAAGTTGTTGATATTTTAGATAAATTCTACAACAAATACGATTTAAGTCCAAATTTCTAATGGGGAGATTAATGTTTAGGGGGATGTTGTTTTGTACGCTAATGCTATGCTCGATCATTTTATGGTCTCAGGGTTCGGCAAGAATTATGTTTTATAATTTACTTGAATTCCCAGAAGCGCCTCCAGCCAATAGAGAATTGATTTTAAGAGCTATTGTAAATGAGGTCAACCCTGATATACTTATGGTTGCAGAGCTTCAAAATCAAACCGGGGCAGATCTAATATTAAACCAGTCGTTAAATGATACAAGCAATACTTATGCGTCGGCACCGTTTATCTTTAATAATTCCGGAAGTGGTGGTACTTTACAGCAACTATTGTACTATAACACCAATAAATTTAGTTTAGAATTGACCGATATTATTCAAACTTCGCTGAGAGATATCAATCGTTATCAATTAAAAGCGATTACGACTCAGGCTGACACAAATCCAATATTAATAGATTTCTTTGTTGCCCATTTCAAAGCCAGCCAAGGCAGTTTTAATGAACAAATTAGATTTGATATGGCTTTGGATTTTACAAATTATTTGAATGCCAATTTGAATAATGATGCTAATGTTATTTTTGCCGGAGATTTTAATTTTTACTCTGCAAATGAAAGTGGTATTCAACAATTGTTTATTGGGAACACCATAATTCCAATGAACGATCCTGTTGATCAACTTGGAGGTTGGCATACTAATTCTTCTTTTTCAAGCGTTCATACACAGAGTACAAGAGAAAGCAACTCCTCTTTTAACGATTTTGGAGCCGGCGGTGGTTTAGATGACAGGTTCGATTTTATATTTCTGTCCGGGAATATGTTAGACCCTAATCATGAAATAAAATATGTTAATGGCACTTATCAGACCTACGGCAATAATGGCAACTGTTTTAATGAAGACATAAGTGATACTTCCTGCAGTGGCTTCTATGACCAAAACATAAGAAACTTATTGTGGAATATGAGTGATCACCTGCCTTTAGCTTTAGATTTAGAATTTGAACAAAACTTTTTAAGTCTAAATGCATCTTTAAATCAGAATATCCTTAGCCTTTCTCATGGAAATATTGCTAAGCAACACTTAAGAGTCACTATAAATCCTAACAACCTTCAAAGTATTGATAAACTTTACGTCTACGATACCACTGGCCGCAAGCTAAAACTAAAAACCGTAGATCGCGCTGAAGTTTCTATTCCTACTGATGATCTTGCAAATGGAATTTATATTTTAAGAGCAAACAACGGCAAGCCTATAAAATTTGTAGTATCTCATTGAATACACTGCTATATATATCAATTTTACTTACATGTTCCTGTCTTTATGCACAGCATGAAATGAAAGTCAATGCAAGTTTGTCTGAAGATGGTAAAACACTTTCTGTTGAACAGACAATTACCTATAAAAATAACAATGGAAAAACTCTAGACTTTATTTACCTTTACGATTGGATTAATGCTTTTTCTGACAAAAGCAGTGAATTAGGACAAAGTTTTTCTGAAGAATTTGTAAGAAAATTTCATTTTGCTAAAGAAGAGGAGCGCGGTGGTACGCAAATAAAAAGCCTTACACATAACTCTAAAAATTTAATCTGGAAAAGGCCACAAAATTATCCCGATGTTATACAGATTAAATTAGATGAAAATGTTGAAGTTGGACAATCTTACCAAATAGATATATCTTATGACATAATTATTCCAGAGGCGAAATTTACTAGTTTTGGAATAGATGATAATGGCCTAAAATTAAAATACTGGTTACTCAAGCCTGCTTTTCATGATGAAGAATGGTTTATTTATTCTCACAGACGCCTGTATGATATGCCACAACAGGTCTTAGATTTGGAATTTTCTATGACTATACCTGATACTTATGTATTAACTACTGCATTAATCAACGAAAAAATAAAGGAAAATTCAGATTTGACAAAAACTTATAATTTTCCTTTACAAGAAATTGTTGATACAGATTTATACATTTTAAAACACTCTAATTTTGATGTAACAGATACAGAGTTTACAACTTTAGTTACAAATATTGATGCTGAAGGACTTTCGCCGCAAATACAATCTATAATCTCTTACCGTGTCCTTGAGTTTTTAGACCAAAAGCTTGGGGATTATCCCTTTGAAAAACTGTTAACCTCTGATGTAGACTATCAGCTATCACCGGTTTATGGCCTAAATCAATTGCCATCATTTATAAGACCTTTTCCCGATGGGTTTCAATACGACATCAAACTTATCAAAGCTGTATCCGCAAAATATTTAAAAAATACAATACTAACCAATTCAAGAGACAATAAATGGATGCTTGATGCTATTCAAATCAATTTGATGATGGAGTACGTAGATACCTATTATAGCAGAATGAAGCTTTTAGGTAAATTAAGCGATTTTTTTGTGATAAGTTGGTTTCATGTAGCAGATTTAGAATTCAATGATCAATATGATTTTTTATATAAAAATGTGACCAGAAACAACATACATCAAGCTTTATCAACACCTCAGGATTCATTAATTAGGTTTAATCAAAAAATTGGTAATCCATATCAAGCAGGTCTTGGTATGAGGTACTTAAAGGATTATACTTCCTCAGCAGAAGTTAATCAAGGTATTAAATCCTTTTATCGACAACATAAATTAAAATATTCAGACCCCTATGATTTTAAATTTCACCTTTCTCAAAATATCCAAAAAGATGTTTCTTGGTTTTTTGAAAGTTATACGGAATTGTCTAGCCCAATTGATTTTAAAATAAAGTCTGTAAAACGTCTCAAGGATTCGCTCCAAGTGAAATTAAGCAATGAGCATCGTACTAAGCTACCAGTATCCTTGTTTTGGATTAAAGATAAAAAACCCATTCATAAAATTTGGATACCCCCCTTTGAAGATACAAAAACCATTACAGTTGAAAGACGAGATGCAGAGAGGCTGGCCGTAAATTATGACGGCATAATTCCCGAAGTTAATAATCGAAACAACTTTAAGTCTGTAACTAAATTATTAAATAAACCTCTTCAAGTCAGACTTTTAGAAGATGTAGAAGATCCTCATTACAGTCAAATGTTTGTAATGCCGGAATTTTCATACAACTTGTATGACGGGGTATCTATTGGGCCAAAACTCTATAATGGTACAATATTACCTAGACAGTTTGTGTATAAACTTTCTCCAAAATATGGGTTTAACAGTAATACACTGGTAGGCTCAGGTTCTATAAATTACACGTCTTGGCAATACGATGAAGATTTATATGGTGTTAGAATGGGGATAAACGGCTCTAGGTTTTCCTATAACTTCGATTTGTTTTTTGAGCGGTATTCAGCCTTTTTTTCACTGATGTATAGAGAAAATAAAAATAGACGAAATAATACCAGACAAGCGCTGAGCTTAAGAACCGTAAATGTAAGAAGAGACAGAGACATCAATAATCCTGTAGATGATCCGGACTATAATGTTTTTAATGTAAGATACACCTTTCAAAACAAAAATCTTGACCGATTTTTTACTGCTCGAGTTGACTATGAAATAGCTCAAAAATTCAGTAAAGTATTTGCTACGGCTACGTTTAGAAGATTATATGAAAACAACAGGCAAATCAATTTGCGTTTTTTTGCAGGAACTTTTTTATATAACGATACTGGAGAGGATTCTGATTTCTTCAGTTTTGCCCTTGACAGACCTTCAGATTATATGTTTGATTACAATTATTACGGTCGTAGTGAAGAAAGTGGATTATTTAGTCAACAGTTTATCATGGCAGAAGGAGGCTTTAAATCCCAACTAGAACCAGACTTTGCTAACGAGTGGATTGCTACTTTTAATACCAGCACTACCATCTGGAATTGGATTTTTGCCTACGCTGATGCTGGTTTTGTTGGAAATAGTTATAGCTCCCCAAAATTTGTTTACGATTCTGGTATAAGGTTTGCTTTTGTTGAGGACTATTTTGAACTGTATTTACCGGTTTATTCTAATAAAGGTTGGGAATTCGACCAACCTAATTACGATGAAAACATAAGATTTATTATAAGTATTGATTTTGATACCTTGTTTAGGCTTTTTACACGTAAGTGGTATTAAAAATTAAATAACATTATTTTTTAATCCTTAAAAGGGTCTATATTGACGTTCGAACAGTCTTTTTAGATAAAAATTAGCTTAATCAATAGTTGGAAGTAATATATTGTCTGCAACATGTATAACGCCATTTGATGCTGTTATATTTGTGGCCGTAATATTAATAACTCTATTGTTCTGGTCTGTTATACTTAGACCATCAGTAGTGTTTAACGTAAATGTTTCACCCTGTATGCTAGTTGGTGTTACCCCATCTGTGATTTCACTTTCACGAACAGCAGCATCAGGTAACAGGTGGTAAGAAAGAATATCAGACAATATAGCCAAATCTAGAATATCTTCTATTGTATCAAATCCATTGTCTTCAGCTATAAAATTCTCAAAAGCTGGATCGTTTGGTGCAAATAATGTAAATGGCGCAGGACTTGTGTCAAATGTTGTTGTAAGTACACTTAAAAGATTTTCCTGTGTAAGAGCTGTTGTTAAATTTGAAAAGCTGGGATTTGTTTCAGCTAAAGTTGCAACTGTTGGTAAAGTAATAACGGTGTCCACTACATGTACCGTGCCATTACTGGCTTCAATATCGGCTTCTATTACACTTGCATCAGCATTTAAGGTTATTCCACCGTCAACATTGACATACATATCTATGAAATTGTTATCTCCGGAATAAGATTCTGTGGCATTAGTCTTTATGTAGCCGTTTCCAAAATCGTTTGCAGATGCATTCCCATTAATGACATGATTTAATAAAATATTTGCTATTTCATCATTACTTAACCCACTAATATCTATGGCATTAAAAGCGTCATCATTTGGTGCAAATACGGTGTAAACACCAGAGTTTAAAATTTCATCTAAGCCTGTATCAACTAATGCCTGTTCAAGAATGCTATGGTTTTCACTCTTAGAGATGACTTCAAAAGTTGTAGGGGTAGGATCTATGGGTTGCCCTGAATCATCATCAAGATCACAAGAAGCGAACATTATAATACACAGCGGTAAGATAAAAAGAATCGATTTAGTTTTCATAATTTAAAATTTAATATAAAAGTATTAATCAACCATTTCTAAAAGCGTTTATTGTTTGTTAATTATACTAAAACTAAAGTTAAGTATTTTTATGAAATCGTGTATAGTTTTTGTTTAATAAAAAATGCTTTGTACTCAACCTAATTGAATGATATGTTAAACTATATTTATTAAAGTTAATTATCGTTAATATCTGTAACTTAAGCTGATATGAATCGTTTTATACATATACAGTTGCATTTATTTGAATTAGCCATCTTATAAATACAATAATTAAATACCATATTGACCTTTGGTGAAAGCCAAAGGTTTTTTTATGCCCATTTTAGGATTGCACTAGCCCAGGTAAAGCCACTTCCAAATGCAGCTAAAATTACCACATCTCCTTTTTTAACTTTACCTTCTTCCCAGGCTTCTGTCAAGGCTATTGGTATAGATGCTGCAGTGGTATTGCCGTATTTTTGAATATTGTTTTGCACCTGATCATCACCAAGTTGAAATTTCTTTTGAATAAACTGCGAGATTCTTAGATTAGCCTGATGAGGTATAAACAAATCAATATCTTTAGGCGATAAATTATTATGAGTTAAGCCCTCCATGATAACTTCTGTAAATCTTACAACTGCATTTTTAAACACAAGTTGTCCATTCATGTAAGGGTAGTAGGGGATGTTTTCTTGAGGATTTTCTTCAATGATTTCCGGAACCCACTTTAACGTACTTGGTCCTAGAAGTGAAAGTTCTTTTGCAAATTTACCTTCAGAATGTAAGTGAGTAGAAAGCAATCCGGCATTTTTATCTTCACATCTGCTCAATACCGCAGCGCCTGCACCGTCGCCAAAAATCACAGAAACATTTCTCCCACGCGTCGTAAAATCCAGACCTCCACTGTGATTTTCGCTGCCAATCACCAATATATTTTTATACATTCCTGTTTTGATGTATTGATCTGCTGCCGACAAGGCGTACACAAATCCGCTGCATTGATTCCTCACGTCTAATGCCGGGCAAGTAGCAATACCAAGCATATCCTGAATCTGAACACCACAACCAGGAAAATAGTAGTCCGGGCTTAGGGTAGCAAACACAATAAAATCTATGTCATTTGCATCTATATTAGCTCTTTCAAGTGCAATTTTAGCGGCTTTATAGCCCATAACGGCTGTTGTGTTACCATCTCCTTTTTTAATATGCCTTCGCTCTTTTATCCCCGTGCGTTCCTGAATCCATTCATCACTGGTGTCCATCTTCTTTGACAAATCCTCATTGGTGACTATATTTTCCGGAACGTACTTTCCTAATCCTGATAGTTTTGACTGATACATTTTCATTTAAAAAATAAGTTAAGTCTGCAATGTAATGAATATTCATTTTTCAGCACATTTAAATTTATACTAAAAGTTATGCATGCATAGTAAATAATTTTTAAAAATTGAAGGCATAAATGAGAATATGATATTTGTTATCGAATGGCAGTGTACTAAGATTTGCAACATCGCATCCATATTAAAGATATAGGCTCAATATATTTTAGTATTAGTTTTAGGCAATAATTCATTCAAACTTTCATTTCATTATATTTGCAATTTAATTTTTACCATGGGATTTATCAGATTTATATTCAGCAAGCGATTTCTCAAGCATATTTTTGCAGCAATACTGGTAAGTATAGCTTTAATCATTGCTTTATTTTACTGGCTTAATTACTATACAAACCATCAAGAATATATTAAAGTCCCTGATTTAAGTAAATTAAGTGTAGATATTGTTGATAAAAAGCTTGAGGACATGAATTTGAGGTACATCATTATGGATTCTACATCTTACAATCCAGACTTTCCTTCTTTTTCTGTTGTTGACCAAAATCCAAAATCCGGACAGTTGGTTAAGGAAAATCGAAAAATTTATTTAACTATAAATCCAAAAGACTACGCCAAAGTTGCTATACCGGAAAACATTATAGGTTTTACACAAAGGCAAGCCAAGCCAACCTTAAAGGCTCTAGGTTTTAAAATTGGTGAAATTACAGAAAAACCCGATATTGCAAAAGGAGTGGTACTAATGCTTGAGCATAAAGGCGAAGAATTAAAACCCGGGGATTCTCTAAAAAAAACCAGCGTTATTGATCTTGTTGTTGGTGATGGAAGTTTAAAATACGGAGAAGAAGCACCAGATGAAAATAAAAATGATGAGTGACACCCAAGACCAGAATAATGATGACCTTTTTGAACACTACCATTTTGTGGCTTCCAAGGGTCAAGACCCTTTAAGAGTAGACAAGTTTTTAATGAATTTTATTGAAAATGCCTCGAGAAATAAAATTCAAAAAGCGGCAAAAAGTGGGAATATTTTTGTCAATTCAGAAACCGTAAAACCAAACCACAGAGTCAAAGCAGGAGATGAGGTTAAAGTTTTGATGGAGTATCCACCCTACGAAAATTTATTGGAGCCGGAAAATATTCCCATTGATGTGGTCTATGAAGATGACCAACTTCTTGTTGTCAACAAATCAGCAGGAATGGTCGTTCATCCGGGACATGGTAATTACTCGGGTACATTAATAAACGCATTGATTTATCATTTTGAACATCTACCAAAAAACTCTTCAAACCGTCCGGGATTAGTTCACCGTATAGATAAAGATACAAGTGGTCTTTTGGTCGTGGCTAAAACTGAAGAAGCTATGACAGACCTCAGTAAACAATTCTTTCACAAAACCAGCCAAAGAGAATATGTGGCCTTAGTTTGGGGCGATGTAGAAGAAGACGAAGGAACTATTGAAGGCAATATAGGTCGACATCCAAAAAACAGACTCCAGAATATGGTTTATGAAGGCGATAAAGCCGAGGATGGAAAACCTGCAGTGACCCATTATAAAGTCTTAGAACGCTTTGGATATGTTACATTAGTTTCCTGTACCTTGGAGACGGGAAGAACACATCAGATTAGGGTGCATATGAAACACATTGGTCATACTTTATTTAACGACGCCCGATATGGAGGTGATAAAATACTGAAAGGAACCAGTTTTACCAAATACAAACAGTATGTAGACAATTGCTTTAAAGTTCTGCCAAGACAGGCTCTGCATGCTAAAACTTTAGGGTTTAGTCACCCCAAGACAAAAGAGTTTATATGTTTTTCAAATGATATGCCTGAGGACATGAAGAATTGTATCAAAAAATGGCGCAATTATGCCAAACATGCTATGAAGTAGCAGGTTTATCTAAATTACTTATTTACAATCTATTTTTTCTATTGTCTTTAATTGTTGTTGTTAATGTTTTCTCATAAATTTACGACAAAAATATAATCATGAAAATCTTATTATCACCTGCTAAATCTTTAAATTTAGAACAGGATTTACCAACAGATAAATATACAGAACCCCCGTTTTTAGATAAAACCCAAAAGCTGCATTATAGATTAAAAAAAGCTTCAAAAAATGATCTGAAGAACCTGATGTCTATTAGCGATAAGTTGGCAGGGCTTAACTACGATAGATTTCAAGAGTTTTCTATAAATCACAATACAGAAAATTCCAGGCCTGCTATTTACACATTTGACGGTGATGTTTATGATGGCATTCAAGCTTACGATCTAGCTCAAGATGATATCAATCGCTTACAAGAACGTTTAAGGATTCTTTCCGGGTTTTATGGAATGCTGAAGCCTTTAGACCTTATGCAACCTTACAGACTGGAAATGGGCACTAAATTATCTACAGGCTCAGCAGAGGATTTATATGGTTTTTGGAAAGCAACCCTAACCACGAATCTTAACTCAGAACTTGAAGAAAATGAGTTGGTAGTAAACTTGGCCAGTAAAGAATATTCAAAATCTATTCAAAAATCAAAACTGAAAGGGCAGTGGGTTGAACCCGTTTTTAAAGATTATAAAAATGGCAAGCTGAAGGTCATCAGTTTTTATGCTAAAAAAGC
>Ga0102928_1000789_pt1 | contig 20420 bp, 20 predicted proteins | sample SalPonR1_B_D1_MG_FD_78504 | JGI IMG/M metagenome (GOLD analysis project Ga0102928, IMG submission 78504) | Salt pond soil microbial communities from South San Francisco under conditions of wetland restoration - Salt Pond MetaG R1_B_D1_MG | ecosystem: Environmental > Aquatic > Marine > Intertidal...
AAAAAGGCAACAGTGGGCTACATGCCGGAAGTTTGGAAAATATGGGAATAAGCCACAAACCCCTTTCAGCCTTAACCCAAAAACTTCGTCTCCCTGCTTTTTAAATCTTTCTGCTGTCGTATGCCCAGTGCAAAAGGGCCTGCCTCTGCTTTTTCCTGCAATCGAGCAAAAGCGGGGGGCAGTTCTTCCTTATGGCCCCTTCATGCCTTCTAATTGCCTTCCATCTCTTTATCTGCCTTGCGTCCTCAAGAGGAATCCTTCTTCCGTAATAATACCTGCAGTACCACTGGAACCACCCTCTTGGGTCCTCGGGATGAATCCAGCCCTTTTTAAGCCATTCGGCCAGAGGAAGCGATGCGTCGACACCAAAATAATTGAGGCTTATGTCTTTCCCCCCGGGGGACAGCTTTGCATTTTCGAACCAGGCGGAAGGAAACTCGCCTGTGCAGTCTGTCATGTACTTGCCTCCGAATACGCCCAGCTCCAGCATTTCCTTGGGCGTAAGCTGGGGCTTGAAGTCGGGATCGAAGTTCTTCCCCTCCTCCTCAGTCAAGACGTAGCTTCCCTTTTGCATACTGTCGTTTATAAAAACAATGTCGCCCTTCATCACGCGCCTCCTCGCCTTCACTCGTTTTGCGGCTTTGCCTATGCCGAAAATTTCTTCAATCCGGGCACGAGACCGTCGGAATATTGTGCATTTGTTTTTCGACAAACCGCTTTGCCTTTTTACTTGAATGCTTGTCCTTATAATTCACACTCTTTCTTGCTTCCGGCTCGCTAACCACCTCTGTTTTCGGGGTGATTTCCATCAGTAGAACTCGGCAATCTCATTGATGGCTTTTCTATCGATCTCCGGAAGAACATACCTATCGTCTTTTTTCCCTACAGCCAGAATCATGACAGGACTTTCCCCTTCAGGCCTACCAAACATATCCTTTAAAAAATTCATGGGCGCGGGAGTATAGGTCAAGCTGTGGTATCCCGAGTCCCTTACGGCGTTTATCAAGAGTCCTGCGGCCAGCCCCACGCTTTCATTCACATAATAATTCTTGTCTTTTTGACCGTTTTCCATAGTCTTGTAAAACTCCTTGAATATTACAATTAGACAAGGCGCTTGGCTTAAAAACGGCTTGGACCAGTCGGTTTTCAATTCCTCCAGGTCCTTGCGCCATTCATCGCTGATTTTTTCCTTATAGAAAACTTCTTCGACTTTTTCAGCCTCTTCCCTGATCTTCATTTTCATTTTGTCATCCGTAACGACGCAGAAAAACCAGGGCTGCTTGTTTGCCCCGCTTGGCGCGGTGGATGCAATCATGAGCCAGTCCTCTATTGTTTCCCTGTCAATTATTTCCGGCAAGAATTTTCTGTATGTTCTCCTCGCCTCGCTCTCTTTTCTGAGAGTTCTTGATCTTTCAGACATTTTTTGCTCCTTTTTAATCTCTAATTAAATAATGATGTATATATTAAAGATTATACACTTTTTTCTTACAGGAGCATAAAATGTTTTTACTAAAAAAAACGGTCCGCCTACGCCAATAAGCTGTCCGGCAGTCATTTTGAAGAGAGTTCGGCCATGAGGCATTAAGGGCCATCCTTTTATTTAAGGCAAATCAACTGATTTACCCCCGTCCCTATTTGGTTGAAATCATTGTGTGCATATGCGGTCACGATGGATTTTTTTCGTCAGCCCGTCATCAGCCTTCTTCCTGCAAACAGGGGATTCTCAATCTCTAATGTGATTTCGCTCCATTCGCGTACCCTGTTAACCTCTTGAAATTCTCCCTTGAGGAAAACCTTCAAGCTGAAGCCATGCCTTTGATACAGAATACATTTCAAGCCCCCTCCCCTTAACTTTTCGAAACCGTACAAATTTGATATCTGTCTGGCGGTTTTCCATAAATCAATATTAATTTGATTCTTCTCACACCCGGAAGAACCCGGACGAAATCAAATCGACCGGGTTCTCTTGTTGTAAATTTTTTGTTTAATTGTTTTCCTTCAATTCTTCAAGCACCCAATTGGGACAACAAATACTCCGTCTTCTCTTCTATACGCATATTTTGTTCCCGTTACAACCATCAAGAAACTTGGTTCCCCTAGTTTTTCTATCTCAATCTTGTCTCTTAATTTCTTTAATGAAACTGCAGCTTTTTCAATTTCATTTTGCCCAAGTTTGATTTCGACCAATCCATACTGACCATTGTCTCGGTATAACACCGCATCTACTTCCAGCCCACTTCTATCCCGATAATGAAACACTTTTCCGTCGATGCTGTCTATGTATATTTTTAGGTCTCGTACGACTAGTGATTCAAAGATAAAGCCAAATGTATTAATATCTCTAAGTAGCTTCTCCGGAGAAGCATTTAGTAGTGATGCCGCAAGCGACGGATCAACAAAATATCTTTTACTAGATTTTCTTATTTCAGTTTTTGATCTAAGTTTAGGACTCCAGCTTTCCACATCGTCAAGAATATACAAATTTTTCAATGCATCAAGATACTCTGATAATGTATTCCTGGAGAAATCAGGGTAATGTGCATTGACATCTTCCAATATTGTCTTTAATGTCACCACCGTTCCTGTATTTCTAGCTAAAGATCTCATGATGATCATCGCTTTGTTCCTATCTCTTTTTACACCATCAACAGTATTTATTTCACTCTCGGCAATCAACTTACAATATTCATTGGCAAATTTCATCGCAACACGCGTTGACTTAAATATGTTCTTTGGCCAACCACCTTTTATAGCTAACTTTGAAATATCTTCTATGCCAATTCTAGAAACACAAGAAATATCCGTCTTCCCCTCAAACAAACCCTTTATACTGACTTCGCCTGTGGATTCCCCTGATTCAAATAAGCTAAGCGGCTTCATATCTATCCTGGCAATTCTACCAATCCCAGAATGCGATATTTTACTTCTATCAATCGTAGTAGAACCTGTTAGAATAAACAGCCCCTCTTCGTTTCTTTTGTCAACCTCATGACGTACAGCATCCCATAACTCGGGCGCCATCTGCCATTCATCAATTAGTCGGGGATTCTCGCCCTCTAATAGTAAAGATGGTCTTATCTTTGCTAAACTCATGTTATTGTCTCGTTCATCAGGGTCTTGCATTTTTAAGACGCTCTTAGAATGATTTTCTGCTGTGGTTGTTTTTCCACATGCCTTTGGTCCCGCAATCAAAATTGCTCCGAATATCTCGAGATAATCTCTTGTTTTTTTATCCACAATTCTTTCAATATACTTTTTCATAAGATATCCTCCAATTCAATTGTATACTTTGAATGCTTGTTTTACAATGATTATTGAGTATTGGAGTGCAATTTCGTATGTTTTTAGGGTGCAATTTCGTATCTTTTTAGGGTGCAATTTCGTTTTTTGATGGGCTTTTGGAACAACAGATTTTGTATTATTCCGTTTGGTTACTTGTGGTAGGGTTCTCCAATATTACAATCAAAAAGAACCATCTCCAGTGATTTGTTTTTACCAAAAAAAAAAAAAACAGTCCGCCTACGCCAATAACCTGTCCTGCAACCATTTTGAAGAGAGTTCGGCCATGAGGCATTAAGGGCCATCCTTTTATTTAAGGCAAATCAACTGATTTACCCCCGTCCCCATTTGGTTGAAATTCATCTGTCACATGTCCTTTGTCCTGATTCTCTTCCATTCCTTGAATGCCTCCAAGTCCGAATGAACTTGCTTAAGCACCAGCCCTATGACAAAGGCGTCGTCTATGTATCCCCCGGGCAAGAAATCCGGAATCAAGTCTATCGGGGTTACAAGATATATAATGCCTCCGACAATGGCAAGTATTGATCCAAAAGGGACTTCCCTATAGGTGCCGTTGATGTAGCACTTGACCAGGTCCAGCATCAGTTTTATATCCTCAAACAGTTTGGTGACGGGACCGCTTTTTATCTTGTCCAGTTTTTCATAAGCTTCATTTACCTTCGCTTCCGTCTTCTCCTTGTCTTCAAGAAGCTCCTTGGCTTTCTCCACGCTTTTTTCATATGCCTGCCTGCCCGATTCATTCAAATTTTTATTCATTTGCGAATCCCCCTTGTCGATGCCTTCAATATCCATTTGCCCCGATCTTCAAGCCCAATCTGTGCACAATGGTAAAAATTTTAATCAACGGATTTGCCTCCGTCCCCGATGATTATTAAATCAGCCATGCTGGAACCGCCCAAACACCTGGCTTGACAGGCATCAAATCATGTATCATACAAATAACATTACCTGTGCCCTGTTCTTTCCCTGTCTTTTTCAATACTTCAAAATGCCTGCCTGCCTCTCTTTTGGGATTACCGCTTTTCTTTATTTCTATTGGATGCAAAACCCCGTTGCTTTCTATGATTAAATCGATTTCCTTTTGATCGGAATCACGGTAATAGTATATTGGAGGCCTTTTACCTGCATTCAAATAGCTTTTGACAATCTCCGATACAACAAATGTTTCAAAAAAAGCCCCGCTCATTGCAGATACTTCCAAGGACTCGCTTGTAGTCCATCTAGTGAGATAAGCACAAAGCCCAGTATCCATAAAATACATATTTGGTGCCTTGACAATTCTTTTAAGCGAGTTATTGTAGAAAGGCTGAATAAGTACAATCAATCCGGAAGATACGAGTATCGAAAGCCATTTCTTGGCTGTTGGTGAACTGATGCCAACATCCTTTGATATATCCGAATAATTCACCATTTGACTTGTCCTGGCTGCACATGCAGTTAAAAATCTATGAAACTGCATTTCATCGGCAACTTGGGTCAGATCCCTGATATCCCTATGGATATACGTGTCCACATAAGAAGCATAATATCGTTCAATACTTTGCTCCATATTGTATAGCGCAGGCATCGAACCTTTAAAGATTCGCTCATAGACTTCCTCCAGGCTCATGTGGGCTGATTTCTCCAACATATGCTTAAGCCTTTCCACATCCGTTGTATAGGCCTCGGAAGGCATCTTTTTCAATTCCGCTGTCGAAAGTCCCTGCATTGGGATAATTCCAACCCTGCCTGCCAGGCTTTCACTAACGCCTTTCATCATGTGGAACATTTGCGAACCCGTCAACCAAAAAGAACCATTGATTTTATGTTTATCAACATGCATTTTAATATAAGGCAACAATTCCGGTGCATATTGTATTTCATCAACAAAAATTGGTGGTGTATATCTCTGCAAGAAAAGCGCCGGCTCTTCTACAGCCAATTGCCTGGCAACAGGATCATCAAGACTGACATAATTCCTATTATTATCAGCTAACATCTTCAGTAAAGTAGTCTTTCCAACTTGTCTCGGGCCCGTAACCAAAACCACCGGAAAAGTTCTGGATGTTTCAAGTATGACAGATTCTAATGCTCTCTTTATAAACACCGTTTCTCACCTCGCTTAATTTAAACTCCAATTTTATTTTACACGAAAATTAAACTCTATACAAATTTTTTCCGTGTAATTAAAAATAGTTTTTTAAATTACACGGATTACAGAAAGCAGTGGGAAGAAAAGTTGGTCGCCGGGCTCATGGGTGTGAATGTCAACAAAAAAGTTTACCGCTTGACATTGAATTAGTTTACCAGTAACGACAGTCAATTAGTTTACCACTTTGTACAAAAATGACAGCGAAAAAGTTTACCACTTAAGCTTCAAGAAAAGGGAATACTTTTCTTAAGCATTCCCTATGTAAATCAGCCAATTCCTGTCCCCGCATGTTCTGCCCGATAAGGATTTTCAGAGTTCATATTCAGCACATGTGACCGGAAAGTCAACCGATCAATAAGAGCAGTTACCATGGTATTGTTCTCAAACATGGAAATCCAGTCTGAGAACTTTAAATTAGTCGATACAATAACGCTACGTCTTTCAGCTCTGTCGGCAATAACCTTGAAAAGCAGCTCTGATTGATGCCTGTTAAATAGCTTAGTTCATCGATAATCAAAAGTTCCGCCTTCGAAATTTGCTTTTGCCCGGCAAAAAGGCCTCTCCGTAATTCGACAGAAAGGCCCCTCTAAAATTTTCCCCTCTTATCGATGACAGCTTTGCCACCTTGCACAGGCAGGTTGGCGCGGGATTAACGAGCTGACTCTCTCCCCCGACTCTTGATAAGATTCAGTTTTCATCCGGTCTCCCGGAACATTTACAGAATAACACCCATTGTGGACACATGCGGTCACAACAGAAAAATTTCATATCAGCCGATTTACCCCCGTCCCCATTTGGTTGAAATCCATCTGTCGCATGTCTTTTGTCCGTATTCACTTGATCAGCTTCTTGAAGATCTTGAAAATGTCAAAGGATGTCCTTTGATAGACCTTGTTGTAAACAAACTTCTTGGGATTTCTGGCCCATCCGTATCCCCTGGGCATCTTGATTCCCAACCTGTGTACAGCTTGTCTCTTGGGGCTTATCCTTGCCGCCACCCTTTTTTTGATGCTCGGTTTTCTTATTCCTATTTTCATCTGCTCATCTCCCCTAGCTCAAGCAAAAACCTGTCACTGTGTTTTCTCTTCGTAAAATCGTCCTGTGCCGAATTCTTAAGCGGTCTTTTTTTATTATGGCATTCCCATTCTCTTTGACAACATTTTGCACATTGGTATCGCTATATTTTGCACATTAAGCTTGCTATATTTTGCGCATTTTCATTAATTTCATTCATTTTTAATGTTCAACTTGAGATGGTAATTTCAATGGACAAATACTACAATCGAATTATTGACAAAGTCCTTGAAGAAAAATTGAATGCAATGGGTGCTGTCAAACCACGACCGAAAAACACCTTTCAAAAAGTGTCCTCTAATCATCTGACGAGATTAATGCAATAACCCCGTCCCCTTGCTTTTAATGCATTTGTTTCGCAGTTAAAGAGTAACATCTAGGCGGGAGGGTTTGGTCGCATTTTAGGCGACAAATTTGAGCAAGCAATCAAAGGTAGGAATTAACAGAGATTGCTCTTATAAATTGTCAATGGCATATTGAGCTTCTTCTTGGGTAAACTTCTCACCGTACTCTGAAATCAATTGGTCGTATACCGATGAGTTGGACATATTCATGTCATTTGCATATGTCCTCGCCTTGTTCAGTGCATTGTTCTTCCAGTCGGCTACAACATTGTTTATAGCATATTGAGCTTGCTCAGGTGTAAACTTTTCCCCATACTCCGAGGTCAATTGGTCGTAGACCGACGCTTTTGACATATGCATGTCGTGGGCATATGTTCCCGCCTTGCTAAGCGCATTGCTTTTCCAATCGGCCTCGACGTTGTCTATGGCGTATTTGGCCGCATCCGCGGGAAATTTTTCTCCATATTCTGAAGTCAATTGATCATAGAGCGATGCCTTCGACATATGCATTACACTGGCATATGTTTTTGCTTTGTTAAGTGCCGCCGCATACTCCCTCGGCACTTTTTCAACTTCTTCTATGACTGCTTCCTTTTCTGCGGCTTCTTCTTTTTCTACAGTTTTTTCTTCCTCCGCAACTTCTTCTTTCTCCAGGGCTTCCTCTTCTTCAACAACCTCGCTTGCAATCACCGGATCCGAACTGCCATCCGCTTGCAATTTGTCTTCGTCGGGAATTGACAAAACGCTTCCCAGGATTATCAATATGAGAAAACCCGTAATGATTTTATGTCTCATGAAAAAATTGCATTGGTCTTTGCCGCAATGGGGACATTTCTTGACACCCTTGGCTATATCCCCGCCGCAAGCCTTGCACTTTGTCATCATTTTTTCGTTCATGAAACTCCTCCTTTTAAATTTTTTTGTCAAGTGGATAAACAGATTGGCCCAATTAGAAATTCCCGCTATGAACAGGCAGGCTTTGCAATGATACCACCAATTGCGGACATATGCGGTCACAATAGAAAAACAGACCTTTTGCCGGTGTTGGCAACATGGTCTGTTTTGAAAATCCCAAAGTAATAAATGCACAAGAGCGGAATGCATACCGGTTTGCTTTTGATTTCACTCCAGTAAAAAGTCAATTATGTTCTTGTGGCTTATGCCATTCCTGGACCGGTCCACTTTATCCATTGAAAGGACAACTTTCGGGTGGTTGTCAGCAATTGCTTCAAGCACTGAAAATTTTCTTTCCATGTTAGAAGGTTCGGCCAACAGATATGCAACCTGGACATACATTTTGAAGGCGCCTTTCACTGCGATGAAATCAATTTCTTGACTTCCAAACTTGCCGACATAAATATCATATCCTCTTCTTCTCAATTCAAGATAGACTATGTTTTCAAGCGTTTGTCCTATGTCCCGTTCATTGTTGAAATATAAGGATCTGAGCCCTAAATCATTTATGAAATATTTTTCGTTGGTTTTGAAAATTTCTTTTCCCTTTATATTGTATCTTGCAACTCCATGTATCAAAAATGCGCCTTTTGCAGCCTCTATGTAATTGTATATTGTCTCTTTTGAGAGTTTTCGGCCTTCGTTTTTAAGATACTTTGTTATAGTGACAGCCGAAAATATTTGACTGACATTATTGAGCAGATACATCATGAATCTCTGAAGGAGTTCAATGTCTCTGATATTGTGACGCTTGACTATATCCCCAAGCAAGATTGATTGGTACATATCCATCAGGTAATTCCGGCTTGTTTCATATTCTCCAAACTGCAAGGTTCCCGGCATGCCTCCTGTATTCAGGTATTGGATAAAGAGATCTTCCCTTGAAAACTTGTCGTCTGTCAGAATCATTTCCGAAAATGACAATGGCAAGACTTCGATGGAATAGAATCTGCCTGTCAAATAGGTTGCAAGCTCTCCTGATAGAAGTTTGGAATTCGACCCCGTAATGAAAACCTCTGCAATACCCTCCGCATTTAGAGAGTTTACAACTTTTTCAAAGCCGTCCACTTCCTGTACTTCGTCAAGGAATATATAGTATTTTTTGTCATTGACCATTTTCCCTCTTATGAATTCATTCAGCTTCAAATGATCCTTTATCAACTCAAACTGCATCCATTCAAAATTTATGCTTATTATCTGGTCTTTGGAAACTCCCTGCTCAATTAGCAAATCCTGAATCTGAAGCATCAAAGTGGATTTGCCAACACGCCGCATGCCCAGCAGAACCTTGATTACTTGCTTTCCAAGTACCGGCTGAATCTTGTCCAAGTAATATGACCTTTTTATCAACATGCTCATCACCTCACGTCCATCATAGCACCATAAAGTCTTTTATACAAGACTTTATGGTGCTTATTGGCTTTTTTTGTCTTCTATATAAGACTTTTAGTGCCACGTTTTGGTATTGTCTGCTTGTCGTTTTTTTCCTGTCCCCTATGCGGACAATTGAATTGTTTGGCTCTTAAATAGCGGTGCTGTGGCGGAAGAGGTGCGGCCGCTATAGAAAAACCATGGAATTTACCTCCGTCCCTATTTCGTTGAAATAATGCTCTGCTACATTCTTTTCTTGTATATGGCGTCAGCCTTTGCGAGAAGGAAGTGCTCCCTCTTCTCCATTAGCTTTGTCAAATAGTTTTCTATTTCGGGGTTGTCCAGGTTTACTATCTCACGCATGTTGTCGAAATTGTCCAGGTTCTCCATGCCCAAGAAGAGGTATGTGGCCGCTATTTCGGCCTGGCACCAGTCGAACAGCTCGTCGGATGCTTCCTCGTACTCGTTTATTATCCTCTGGTAGACTTCTATTGCACTCAAGTAGTCCTTTATGCCCTTGTATCCGAGAAGGTCGGCCACAGCCTTGAGGGCCGCGTAGTAGACCTCCTGGTCCTCTTCTTTGGAATCCTCGAGTATGCCCTTGTAGAGTTCTATGGCATCCCTGTACTGGCGCCTTCCCGACATTTCACGCGCTTCATCGAATCTTTTTTCCCATTCCATCATTCTGCCTCCCCGATTATTTTTCTCACTGTCCCCAGTATCTCCCTGTGGATTTCATCTATGCCCCGCACTTTTCCGTTCTCGGCGCAGGGAATGACTGCCCAGCCTCTTTCCTTTGCCACCTCTATTGCGTTCTCGTATGATTTCTTGAGGTAGCCCTTGTCCTTTTCGTGTATGTCCTTTTCTTTTTCGCCCGTTATCTTGTTGTTGCGGTCTTCCATCAGGCGCCCGCTAACTTGGGGCGGCATGTCGAGGAAAACGACGCAGTCGGGAACCGGAAGGCCCAGCTTGACGAACTCCAGGTCCCAGAGCCATTCCATGAAGTCCTTCCTTTCTTGTTCTCCCGCAATCTTGGATGCCTGGTGGACCATGTTTGCGGTGGTGTACCTGTCCGCCACTATCCATCCCCCCTTTTGGTAGGATGTTTTCCATTCCTTGTTGTAGGAGGCGAACCTGTCGACGGCGAAGAAGAGTGAGGCCGCGTATCCGTTTACATCATCCGGGCTGTCTCCGAACTCCCCTCCCAGGTACATCTTGACAAGGCCAGACGATGGGCTTTGGTAGTTCGGATATGAAACCTTTGTTACGTTTTGGCGCTCTCTTTTCAGGGCCCTGTAGAGCTTCTCGGACTGTGTCGCCTTTCCGCACGAGTCGGTGCCCTCTATGACAAAGAGTTTTCCCTTCATTGGTCTCCAGCCTCCTTTTCGTCTATTACGTCTATGTTTTCCCATTCGGAAACTCCGGCCCCGGTATTGCCCGTCTGCTGGCGCTTCAGTTCCGCAAGGTGGTCTATGGTTTCCCCGGGGATCCTTTCTCCCGGGCAGACAAGTGGAATCCCCGGAGGATAGGGCATCAGGTAGGCCCCCGATATCATGCCCCGGGCATCCATGAGAGGCACCTTCTTGACCTTTTTATAGAAGGCCCGGCCCGGCAGCATGGCCATTTCCGGTATCCTGTAGCTGTATTCGCTTTGGCCCAGGCTTTTCCTCGGAATCGACTTGTCCCCCCATATGGCCTCGAGGGCGGCAAGCGCCCTGGCGAAGTCGTTTTGCGAGTTGCCGACGCCCGAATGCAGCAGAAGGCTTTTAAGCCCCGCCATTTCGGCGTATATTTCGTATTTCTTCCTCAAAATTTCCATGGCCCTCAGGCCCGATATGCCTAAGCCCGAAAAATCAAGCAGTAGCTTGCTTTGGTCAAGGTCGAAGCCGGTATCTGCTAAAAAGGCCTCCCTGCTTGAAAGGCCTATGTCTGTTTGGCTTTTTAGCTTTTCTGAAAAAGCATCTATTTCTCCGCGAAGCCGCTCGAGCAGGAAGCGCCCTTCCTTTTCCATTGTGTCCACTGCCGACTCTATGCCCGCCATCAAGAGGTATGAGGGGCTTGAGCTTTGGTAAACCGCAAGCATGCTTGCCACTCTTTGTGAATCCACGCGGTTGGAATTGATATGCAGAATCGATCCCTGGGTGAATGCGGGCAGGGTCTTGTGGGTGCTCTGCACAACCACATCGGCGCCGCATGCAAGGGGCGATTTTGGAAAGAGGTCCGAAAAGCCCAGGTGTGCCCCGTGGGCGCTGTCGACCAGCAAAGCCGCTCCATTTAGGTGGACCGCTTTGGCTATGGCCTCAAGGTCGGAGCATACTCCGTCGTATGTGGGATATGTCAAAACTACGAGTTTTATGCCCTTTTCCAGCGCAAGCGCTTGCTCCACCTGTTTTGCCGCGACCGAAAGCTTTCTGCCTGTGGATGGGCAGAATTGAGGCCTCATGTAGACGGGCTCCAGGTTGTTTAAGGCCGCCGCGTGGAATACCGAACGGTGGCAGTCCCTCTGCATGAGTATTTTGTCCCCGGGCCTTGCCATCGCGGAAACCGCAGCGAGTATGCCTCCCGTGGTGCCGTTTACCAGAAAGAAGCTTTGCCTGGCTCCGTAGAGGCGGGCCGCCCTTTCCTGGGCGTTTTTTATTATGCCGGATGGATTATGCAGATTGTCCGTTCCATAAAGCTCTGTAGTGTCGAGCCGTCCCATTTCCCTGAAAAGGGGGCTCATGCCCTTTGCCCTTCCGTTCTTATGGCCCGGCACATGAAAGGATACAGGGTTTCGCGCGGCCATTTTGGCAAGCTTGCCGTAGATTGTATTTTCATCCATTGTTTGAGGCTCCTTCCCCGATATACCTTATTATAATTCAAACATTGTTGGTTTGAAAGCAAAAAGCCCTTTACAAAAACAGCCGGTTGGCGTAAACTATAAAAAAGCGGTATATTTATGCAGTGTTATGTATATTATAAAGGACTGAAGCTTATGAAGAAGGCAATTACGGTTAGAGAAACCCTTTTAAAAAACAAATGCAAGACGAGGAAAGCTTTGAGGCTTTCGCGGACTAAGAACTGTTTCGGCATTAACGATTCCATTCGGTCCAACAGAAAAAAGAGAATTGATTCATTTAAAGACTTTTGATTCCAAGGTGCCCCTTAAGGGGCATTTTCGTTTGCATTTCAACGATAAATGATCTATAGTAAATTTTATAATCTAATAATTCTGGAGGTTTTGACATGTTGGCTAACAAATTGAAATTCATTACACCGTCCTACACACTGGGCATTGCATCCAAGGTTAAGGCCCTTAGGGAGTCCGGGGAGAAAATCATAAATTTGAGCGTTGGTGAACCGGACTTTTACACACCCGAAACCGCCAAGGACTGGGCAAAAAAATCGTTGGACGAAAACAAGACCAAGTACGATGCCGTTTCGGGGCTAGCCGAACTTAAGAAGGCTATAATTGAAAAGTTCGAGAGCCAGAACAACCTTAGCTATGTGGAAAGCGAAATCGTTGTCTCAAGCGGGGCCAAGCATTCCATAACGAATGCCCTCATTGCAATACTCAATCCCGGCGACGAGGTTATGATTCCCAAGCCGTACTGGGTAAGCTACCCCGAAATGGTCAAGCTCACGGGAGGAGTGCCCGTTTTCATCGACACTAAAAAGGATTCCAACTACAAGGTGACTTCGGAGGACCTGGAAAAGTCGCTGACTGCAAAGAGCAGGATGCTTTTTTTGACAAACCCGTCCAACCCCAGCGGCGCAGTATACACAAGGGAAGAGCTGCTCGACATAGGAAACTGGTGCGCAAAGAACAATGTTGTCATACTTGCCGACGAGATATACGAGCGAATCACATTCGACAGGCCCTTTGTTTCAATAGCATCTTTGTCTGACGAGATAAAGGACATTACCATAACCGTCAACGGAATGTCCAAATCCGCCGCCATGACGGGTTTAAGAATAGGCTACACGGCGTCGACCGAGTTGGTTGCAAAGGCCATGTCGACTATACAGGGTCATTTGGTTTCGCATCCTGCCACCACCTCACAGTGGGCGGCCTACGGGGCATTGGCCTTTTGCCAGGATGAAACCGACAAGATGGTTGAGACCTACAAGGCGAGAAGGGACGCAGCCGTAGAAATTTTAAAGGATGCCCAGGATATTTTTCTTGTGAGGCCCGAGGGGGCATTCTATCTTTTCATCGACCTTTCAGCTTACAAGCCTTTCTTCCCCGAAGGAGAAAGCTTTTCGGTGGCATTTTGCGAAAGGCTGCTAAGCGAAAAGAAAATCGCCGTGGTTCCAGGCAAGGCTTTCGGAATGGATGGTTTCATAAGGATTGCCTACGCTTGCGACACTAAGGAGCTTGCGGCAGGCCTTGAAGGCTTAAAGGAATTTCTTTCTGAACTAGAGTAGCTTGCATAAAAACGTCCGGGCCATACGGTCCGGGCTTTTTTGCGCAAAAAAAACGTCCGGACCGTATGGCCCGGACGTTTTACGATTTTCTACTCTTCTTCTTCTACTTCTGCTTCCTCTTCAGCGCCCTCTTCGTCCTCTTCCGTCTCAACTTCGGCTCTTGATGCAGCTACGAGCGAAACAACTACTTCATCGGCATCTGCAAGCACTTCTATGTCCTCGCTGCCAAAGACAGGAAGATCCGCCACCGTGATCATATCGGTGTCGCGGAGAAGTTTGCAATCTACATCGACAGACTGAATGAGGTCCTTCGGCAATGTCTCGATTTCGATTTCATTGATCTGCTGTTGAATAACCATGTTTCCACTTTCAACAGCGTCCCTGTTGTACAGGTGCACAGGAATTTTGACCTTGATTTTTTCGCCCTCCGTCAATTCCAGAAAATCGATATGGGTTACGTTTCTGATAACCACATCTCTTTGAATTTCCTTGACGATCACAAATGTTTTTTCTTCGCCTATTTGGATGTTCATGCTCGAGCCGGGAACCATGCTGTTGTCATAACGCTTGACTTCGTTGTCAGCTATCATGATTGTACGATTGTCCGCGTGCTTTCCGTATACGACTGCGGGAACCATGCCTTCTTTTCGGAGTTTTTTCAACGCCGGCGTGGAGCCAGTTCCCCTTTTTTCCGCTTTTAAAATAATGTCTTTCATTTGTATTGCTCCTTTCGTTTAGGTTCTTTTTTCATTATATCAGAAATAATACCATTTCTCCCTCTATCTTTATAATTCCCTGCGGCCTTCAACCGCCTTGGCCAGAGTGACCACGTCGGCGTACTCAAGGTCTCCTCCTACGGGAATTCCATGGGCTATTCTAGTGATTTTAATGCCTGTGCTTTTAAGCAGCCTGGAAATATACATGGCCGTGGCCTCTCCCTCTATTGTCGGATTAGTCGCCAATATTACCTCATTTACTTGATCCGAATTCTCCTGCAGCCTTATTATGAGCTCCCTTATGCGGATTTCCTCGGGACCCCTGCCTTCCATTGGCGATATGGATCCGTGCAGGACATGGTAGAGGCCCTTGTACTCACGGGTCCTTTCCATTGCCGCAACATCTTTTGGCGATTCGACGACGCATATGGTGCTTGTGTCCCTTTTTGCATCGGTGCATATGTTGCATGGGTCGCGCTCGGTTATGTTTGAGCAGACAGAGCAAAAGACTATTTTCTTCTTTGCGTCAACCATGGCTTTGGCCAGTCCGTACACGTCCTGCTCTTTGGTTTCCACAAGGTGGAAGGCCAACCTTTGTGCAGTTTTTCTTCCTATGCCCGGAAGCTTTGACAGTTCGTCTATAAGCCGGGCTATTGGAGCGGCGAATTGTTCCATTGATACACCTCTTAAAAGCCCGGTATGTTCATTCCCCCGGTCAATTTTCCCAGTTCCTTCTGTTGGTATTCATCAGCCGTCCTTACTGCCTCGTTAACTGCCGCAACAATAAGGTCCTCAAGCATCTCCACATCATCCGGGTCTACAACCTCCGGAGCTATTGCCATTTCAAGAATTTCCTTTTTGCCGTTTATACGGATCTTTACAGCTCCGCCGCCGGCCGTCACTTCCATTTCGGCAGCATCTATTTCGGCCTGCTTTTTCGCCATGTCCTGCTGCATCTTCTGTGCCTGCTTGAGCATCTTGCTCATATTCCCCCCGGGCATTCCGGGCATTCTGTTTTTAGCCATTTTTCTCCTCCATGTAAATGTCTTCAGTCTTCTATTTCTATTATGCCTTCAAACTCTTTAAAAACTTCCTTTATCCTGGACTCCTCATCAACCGGCGATACTTGAGAGCTCCATGAGTCCTGCATTACGCATTCTATTTTCAAGCAGCAATCCGCTTCTTCCTGAAGCACGGATTCAATCATGCTCTTGTTTGCCTGTCCGCTTAATTTGTTCATGTGAACATCGTAGCCGTCCTTGAAAAGCAGGACCAACTTACCGTTTACTATGTCCTTGGGGACAGCCTCCCTGAGTAGGGCGTGGGTGAGTTTGCTTTTCTCTTTTACCCCGAGCAGTATGTCCTTCCATTTGTCCATGAGGTCCGAAAAATATATTGTCTCCCCGGACAGCATTTCATTCGGGTCCAAAGTGCTTGCGGCGGCCTCTTCTTTTGCCTCTTGGGCCTTCTGAACTTTTTCCTTTTGGGGAAGGGGCCTTTTGGCGGCAGGTTTTTTGTTTTCTGCCCTTTCGGCAGTCTCGGCCTTTAGCTTTTCCGCCTTGGGCGTTTGCTCCGCGGGGCGAATACCGCTTTTCTTTAGCTCCTTCAGGTCTCTTTCCGCTTTTTCAAGCCTCTGGAGCACCGAGTCGAGCGAATTGTCGTACTCGGGCCTTAGCATCCTGAGGATAAGCATCTCGAGAAGTATCCTGGGCTCGGGGGCATACTTTATCCTGTATTCGTAATCCGAAAGAAGGTCCAGGCTTCTCAGTATGAAGGCTGTTTTGGCTGCTCCGCGCTGTTTCCTGAGCCTTTCGAGATGTTCGTCCCCGACAGAGAGTATCTTGCCCGCCGATTCCTTAAGGCCCGAAATCATCAGAGCCCTCATATGCTGGGTCAGGTCCCTGAGAAACTGGTTTGTCTCTTTGCCCGCCGAAAAAATCTCTTCAAGCTTTTCGAATGTCTTGTCGGCGTCCCCATCAATTATGCTGTCCATAAATTCAAATATGAATCCGTCGGCGGAAACGCCAAGCACCCTCTGCACTACTTCCATGGTGACTGCGTCCTGTGAAAAGGCCAGGCATTGGTCCAGTATGCTGAGAGCGTCCCTGACTCCTCCGTCGGCGTTTCTGACTATTGTGCTTAAGGCATCCTCGTCGAAAGCTGTTTCCAGGTCTGTCAGGATGTCCTTGAGCCTTTTTAGCAAAGCCTCCTGGCCGACCCGCCTGAAGTCGAACCTCTGGCACCTGGACCTTATTGTTTCGGGTATTTTTTCGGGTTCGGTGGTCGCCAGTATGAAAACCGTATGCGAGGGCGGTTCCTCGAGTATCTTGAGCAGTGCGTTGAAGGCTCCCTTGGAAAGCATGTGCACCTCGTCTATTATATATACCTTGTTCTTGGCTTTTGAAGGTGCGTAACGCGCATTTTCCCTAAGCTCGCGAACATCGTCCACGCTGTTGTTGGATGCGGCGTCTATTTCAGCAACGTCCATTATGGACTCTCCCAGTATGCCTTTGCAAATCTCGCACTTGTTGCAGGGCTCGCTACCGTCGGGCTGTAGGCAGTTTATGGCCCTTGAAAGGATTTTGGCCGTAGATGTCTTTCCCGTTCCCCTTATTCCCGCAAAAAGATAGGCATGGGCTATTGTTCCCTGGCTGATTTGGTTTTTCAAGGTTTCAATTATGGACGTCTGTCCTATGACGTCGTCAAAAACCAGTGGTCGGTACCTTCTGTACAAAGCCGTATAAGACAAGTGATGCACCTCCTTGCAATCTAATAAGATTATACAATAAAAACGGCTGCTCTACCACTTGATGCCGCCTTTAGGCCGCAATCTCCATAAAGAAACCCGTCCGGGTGGACGGGCAACCTCATTTTTATCAAATTAATGCCGCGCACCTGACTCCGACATAATCCCCCAGGCGTTACCTCAGCAGTTGGCTCCGACCAGGAGCCCCTGCGGCACATGAAAGATCCCACTTATGGCTGCTTCCTTCCGGACCTGACCAGGTTCACAGGTTTCCATTGCGCAGGACCCGATCTTCAACACTACTTACTAAGGGCAGACCCCAAAAAATTGATGCCTCGGAAAGGAATTCAATCCTGCTGTAGCGGGTTGCAGGTTACAGGGCACCGCTATCTCCCCATCTAGCGCGGCAAACCTCAAATCCATAGTTTCATTATATATTCTAAACTAAAGTCAGCCATAATTCAACCTATATTCATGCCACGCAGGCAGAGTCGTTTTATTAAGCTGTCAATTTCGCATTCTTCAAGAAGAAAATATCGGAAGTGTCGAACCGGCAAGAGGAAGAAGCAGGACCTTGGAATCTTCTCCAAGCTCATCTATTGCAGCATCCAAAGCCTCCTGCACCGTATCGAAGGGCCTGAAGCCAATCTTGTTCACGGTGTCCTTGTCAAGGTCGGAAACCATGAATATGCTTGCCTTCTTTAGAATCATGGCAATCGCAGCCGCCTTGTGGCCTCCGAGTTTGAAATTTTCCCTTGTCTCTCTTATCATCTGGTCGGGAGTCATGTTCTTCATCCACTGCTCGAAAGTCTTTTCCCCGAAGCCCTCTTTGGAAGATGCCGCAAGAATCACAATGCCCCCGTCACGCGCGGCATGCTTTGCATTGTCGAGGCCCTTCTGGGACTGGTAAAGGTTTATGTCCTTGGGATAACCCCCGGGAGAAACCACTACGATATCGGCCTTTTCTTCTATCCTTACCCCGTACATGGCATCGAGCAAGCTGCAGCCCTTCCTGTGGGCCTTTAAATAGTCGCCCGCCACGGCGCTTGCTATCTCTTTTTTGCTGTTTAGGACAACATTGACTATGAAGTCTATTTTTATGTGGCTTCCCGTCTCGTCTATGTCCTGCCTGACGGGATTTGTGTCCATGTTGCCCGCCCTGGCCTCTTCCTTGACCATGTTGGAATGGTTTATCTGTATTGCCCTCCGGCTGGACACCCCGGGCATCAGGGCCTTGGCCCCGCCCGAGTATCCCGCGAAATAGTGGTACTCGATATTTCCCAGGCAAACTACGCGATCCGCCTCTGCAACGGGCCTGAATATATCGACAGGTGTCCCGTTTCTGCAGACTCCCAGCTTTACGCAGTCACTTGGGTCGCTGTCTAAAAGGTTAATGCGGCTTTCGAATATTTCGTCGCCTGCCAGCATCCTCTTTTCTTCCTCCGAATGCCTCCTGTGGCTTCCGAGAGCGAATACCACACTTATGTCCTCTTCCTCTATCCCGGCCGATTTAAGCTCCCCTATCACAAGCGGCAATACAGTTTTGCTGGGCATGGGCCTTGTTATGTCGCTTGTCACTATTGCTACCGTTTCGCCCTTTGAAACGATTTGGCTGAGCCTCTTTGTGCCGATTGGGTTTTCGAGCGCCCTTATAACTTCGTCCTTTCCCGTCAGGCCGTGCTCTTTTTCGTTTGGAAGCAGAGTCCCCATATAGTTCTTTGCATCAATTTCGAAATAGAGTTTGCCTTTCCCGTACTTCAGTTGCATTTTCATATTTCCAATCCTCCGAATGAGCAGTTTATACTACATGATATCATAGGTTTAACGCATTCTTCACCAATTATGGCTTAGGCTTCTTTGGTTTTTTTGAGTCTTTCAAAAAATGAAGGGAAGGACCTTTTTAGCGTCCTTCCCTTCAAACTATTATGGGGGGGGTTCATTTAACCGAAAAGTGAAAGCATTACGCCCGCTGCCACGGCCGACCCTATTACTCCCGCAACGTTTGGTCCCATTGCATGCATGAGAAGGAAGTTGGAGGGATTTTCTTTTTGTCCCACTGTCTGTGAAACTCTTGCCGCCATAGGCACTGCGGATACTCCGGCCGAACCTATAAGGGGATTGATTTTTCCACCGGTGGCTTTGTTCATTATCTTGGCAAGTATTACTCCTGCCGCTGTTCCAACTGCGAAGGCGAGTACTCCGAGCACTATTATCTTTATTGTCTCAGCCTTGAGGAACTGTTCCGCTGTGGCTGTTGCGCCGACTGAAAGTCCCAAGAATATTGTGACTATGTTTATCAGCGCGTTGGCTGCGGTGTCCTTTAAGCGGTCTGTGACCATGCACTCTTTGAAGAGGTTGCCTAGCATGAGCATTCCTATCAGTGTTGCCGCAGGCGGCAGCATGAGGGAAACTATGAGTGTCACCATTATGGGGAAAAGCACTTTCTCTGTTTTGCTTACTACCCTCAGCTGGTCCATCTTGATTTGCCTCTCCTTTTTTGTTGTGAGGGCTTTCATGATGGGCGGCTGTATTATTGGAACGAGCGCCATGTATGAGTATGCCGCTACGGCTATGGGGCCTAAAAGGTCCGGCGCAAGTTTTGATGCAAGAAATATGGCTGTAGGTCCGTCGGCTCCGCCTATTATTCCAATTGCTCCTGCCTGCTGCCCTGTGAAGTCAAGAAGTATTGCTCCAAAAAATGTTGTGAATATGCCAAACTGGGCAGCCGCTCCGAGAAGGAGGGCTTTGGGGTTTGCTATGAGCGGACCGAAGTCTGTCATTGCTCCGACACCCATGAATATGATCGGTGGGAATATCCCAAGCTCGTCTCCCTGGAAGAAGTACCATAGGAGTCCTCCGGGCTGTCCGTGGCCTCCGTGTGGAACCATCATTCCCGCAAAGGGAAGATTGGTGAGGAACATTCCAAAGGCTATGGGAACAAGCAAGAGGGGCTCGAATCCTTTTTTGATTGCAAGGTAAAGAAGCACAAACGATATTAGTATCATCAACGTGTTCTGGGGGTTGAGCCCCATGAATCCTGTGCTCTGTATGAATTTGTTGACTATCTGTAGCATGGATGCATCTCCTTTCTGCTTTTGTTGTTCTACGCCGCGGACCTACTAGCCCAGTACGACGAGAACGTCTCCGGCGTTTACAGATGCACCTTTGGCCACATTTACGCTTATTACTTTTCCGTCTCCCATTGCCGTTATCTCGTTCTCCATTTTCATGGCTTCAAGTATGAGCAGTACGTCTCCGCTTTTGACTGCGTCTCCGGCTGCAACTTTTATGTCAAGCACTGTTCCGGGCATAGGGCTTTCTACGCTTGTTCCTCCTCCAGCGGGCGGTGCCGCCGCTGCTGCGGGCGCTGCGGGCGC
>Ga0102928_1000790_pt1 | contig 20411 bp, 21 predicted proteins | sample SalPonR1_B_D1_MG_FD_78504 | JGI IMG/M metagenome (GOLD analysis project Ga0102928, IMG submission 78504) | Salt pond soil microbial communities from South San Francisco under conditions of wetland restoration - Salt Pond MetaG R1_B_D1_MG | ecosystem: Environmental > Aquatic > Marine > Intertidal...
AGATGCCATCGAAAACGCCATTGCCGAATGCAGCAAGCAACTTCGCATGATCGAGTGGTTTGAGGTTCAGGAAACCCGTGGTCACGTGGTGGATGGTAAAGTCGGGCACTATCAGGTCGTACTCAAAGTGGGTTTCAGAATAGAAAACAGCTGATCCCCGGAGACCTGGCTGAAGTTTTATGGAATTTTTGAGGTTTGACTATGGGAACCGGAAAAAATGCGCTTTTGCTGGTGGATGTCCAGTACGATTTTTGTGAGGGCGGCAGTCTTGCAGTCCCCGGCAGTGACGATATCTTTCCAGCAGTGAACGATTGGATAACCAGGGCTGAAGAAGCGGGCTGGACGATTCTTGCAAGCCGCGACTGGCACCCGGTCGATCATATCAGTTTCAGTGATCGCGGCGGCCCCTGGCCGGTTCACTGTGTTCAGGATAGCCACGGAGCCGAATTCCACCGCAAGATGGAGTTGCCTGATTCCGCAATCCGGGTCAGTAAGGGTACCGCGTTCGACACCGATGCCTATTCAGCATTCGACGGTACCCAGTTGGACAGTTATCTGCGTCGCCATGGAATTCACCGGTTGTTCGTAGCGGGATTAGCTCTGGATGTCTGTGTTCAGGCCACGGTAAGAGATGCCCTGAAACATGGTTTCGAGGTCGAGCTGATTACCGATGGCACCCGGGCGGTTGAAGCTGATGAAGCGCCAGCAGTTTTTGCGCAACTGGAAGAAGAGGGCGCCGACCTGTGCTGAAATCACCCGCGACTGTCAGAGAAAATGACCTGTCATTACTGGTGGACCTTTATGAACTGGCGATGGCAGAAGCCTATTGGTGCGAAGGCATGGACGACACGGCGGTGTTCAGCCTGTTCTTTCGCGAGCTGCCCACCAACCGGAACTTTGTTCTGGCCTGTGCCCAGCAGAGTGTGGCGCGGGTCATAGAGCGACTGGCCTTTACCGACGAGCACATCGAAAGCCTGGAATCCCTGAACCGGTTTCAGCCCGGGTTTCTGGAATGGCTGCGAAATTTTCGTTTCAGCGGTTCCGTCCATGCCGTTGACGAGGGCACTCCGCTGTTCCCGCAGGAGCCTCTGCTGGAAATTGAGGGGCCAATCGCCGAGGTGCAGTTGCTGGAAAGCCTGGTGATGAACTATGTGCATCTGGAGTCGGTTCTGGCCTCAAAGGCGGTGCGTGTCCGCTTCGCAGCCGGCGAAAAGGCGGTTGTCGACTTCGGAATGCGGCGCACTCACGGCGTGGATGCCGCCTATCGCGGTGTTCGCGCCTACCGCCTGGCCGGCCTGGCCGGAACCAGCAACGTTCTGGCAGGTCTGGATTTCAATATGCCGGTGAGCGGCACCATGGCCCACAGTTTTGTGCAGGCCTGTGAAAGCGAAATGGACGCCTTCAAAACCTACGCGCGGCTTTACCCGGGAACCACGTTGCTGGTCGATACCTACGATACGCTGCAGGCGGTCAGGGCAATCACAAAATGGTTGAAGGAGGACACCGACGTCCATATCGGGGGCATCCGGCTTGACTCCGGAGACCTGGGCGCAGAGGCTTTTGAATGCAGGCGCCTGCTGGACGAAGCAGGATTTACGGACGTAAAAATAATGGCCAGCGGAGGCCTGGACGAATACAAAATTGCCGATCTCGTCGGCTCAGGCGCCCCGATCGACGGATTTGGTGTTGGTACGGCGATCGCTTCATCGAAAGATGAACCGGCGCTGGAACTGGCCTTCAAGCTAACCGAATACGCTGGTCTACCCAGAATGAAAAACTCCCCGGGCAAGCAGTCCTTCCCTGGGCGTAAGCAGATTTTCCGTCAACTCGGGGCGGATGGCCGTATCATGCAGGATATTGTTGCTGGCCGTGATGAAGTCCATGACGGTGAGCCCCTGCTGAAGCCGGTAATGCGGCAGGGCCGGATCATCGAGGGGGCGATTCCGCCACTGGATGACCAGGTCGAAGCGGCTGCAAAGAATATCGATGCCCTGGGGGAAGGATTTCTTTCGCTTGAGCCTGTGACGGAAAGCCCGGTTGTGATCAGTGACTTCCTGAAGACACTGCAGCGGGAAACTCTGGAGAAGATCACAAAAGCGTGAAGCTGGCCGGGGCTGCGGCTGAGCCGGCTATACCTGCCTGAAAGGCAGTGCTTCCAGAGCATCCCGGGCATAGGCCATGACATGGTCTGCCTCGTCTTCGGTAAACCTGGCAATGGCCTCCTGAAAGCCCGGGTGAGCAATGCCGTGCCAGGAATGGGTAATGACCGGCTCAAACCCCCGAACCAGTTTATGTTCTCCCTGGGCGCCGGCATCGAATCGTGCCAATGCCTGCTGGATAGCCAGCTCAATGCCCTGGTAGTAACAGGTTTCAAAGTGCAGAAAGTTATATTCGTCCAGACAGCCCCAGTAACGACCGTAGAGTGTATCCTGCCCCGACATGAAAAGGGCGCCGGCGATCATCCTGCCGGCATCGGATGCCATAACCAGCGTTAAATGCTCTGGCAGCCTTTCCCGGATCTGCTCGAAAAAGGCCTTGTTGAGGTAGGGCCGTTGTCCGCGTTTCAGGTAGGTGGCCTGATAGAAGACATAAAATGCCGACAGCACCTGATCTGAAATATCGCGGCCATGATAGCGGGTAAAGGTAATGCCCTGGTCTGCTACCTGTCGGCGCTCCTTGCGGATCGACTTGCGTTTGCGGGAAGTAAGCATGGCCAGGAAGTCTTCGAAGCTGGCATAGTTGTTGTTGTGCCAGTGGAACTGACAGCCGAGCCGATGCAGTTCGCCGTTCTGATGAAGCAGGGACTGATCGCCGACATCCGGGAATAACAGGTGCCAGGACTGCACGCCCAGGTCGGCAATCAGCGAATCCAGCAGGGCCGGCATGTCGCCAGTCCTGAGGTGTGCTCTTGCTGCGGGCTGGAGCAACAGTCTTGGCCCCCGGGAAGGAGTGAACGGGATCGCTATCAGCAGTTTCGGATAATAAGGCAGGCCGTGGCGCTGGTAGGCTTCGGCCCAGGCGAAATCAAAAACGTACTCGCCCATGGAATGGGTTTTCAGATAGGCAGGTGCCACGCCGACCACGACGTCGCCGGATCTGAAAACCAGATGCTGGGGCTGCCAGCCTGTCGCTGCGGTGGTGCAGTCGGATTGTTCAAGGGCAGCGAAAAACTCATAACGCAGGAATGGGTTAGCTGTGCCAGCCATCGCTTGCCATTGCTCGCGGCCAATGTCTGCAATCGAATCGCAGGTGGTGATGGTCAACTCTGGCAGGCTCCGATCGGGCATTGTTAATCTAGCTCCTTGGTGTTTCGATACCATACGCGAGAACAGGCAGGTTGATCACCGGTTTACAATATGATGAAAGATTATCCTGTTCCTGCCGGATACCTTGAGCGGGAAACGGAAGTAAAAAAGAGCCGCTTTATCGCTAGTGTGGCGCCTGTCGGCTCCCGGAACCAGGTGAAAGAGTGGCTTGAGCGGGCTCATCACGACCATCCGGATGCCCGCCATATCTGCTGGGCCTATCAGCTAGGGCGTCCCGGCGCCGCAGCAGAAGCGGCCATGAATGATGATGGTGAACCTTCAGGCACAGCAGGCAGGCCAATACTCGGCGTTATCCAGCATAAGGATATTGGGGACGTGCTGGTGATGGTCGTCCGCTACTTCGGCGGTGTCAAGCTGGGCGCCGGCGGGCTTGTCCGCGCCTATGCCGGTGCTGCAGAAAGTGTACTTGCGGATGTGGAGCGAGTGATACGAAAGCCGCTGGAAATCGTGTATGTCATTATGGGGTTTGCCGACGAACAGCCGTTACGCCACTGGTGCGAAAGCCACGATGGCGCGATTCTGGATATAGAATACGGTATCGCAGTAACGGCGACGGTGGAACTCACGGTCGAAGATTGTGACGAACTGACGGCGTTCTGCAATTCGCGGGGGCTGGAAGTCCTTACAAAACCACAACGGGGAGAAGTTGAGCAATGATCAGGTCAGTACTGATTTCCGTGTTCGCGCTGGCGATCACGGGCTGCGCAAGTAATGTAATAACCGACTACGACTCCGGTGCGGTTTTCAGCACTTACGAATCCTGGAATTTTGTGCCGGCCAGAGACGGCAGTGAAGGTTATGTCTCGCTGGATGGAAGTCGTATCCGTAAAGCGATAGAACGCGAAATGGAGCATGAAAATCTGCAACAGGTCCCCGCCGAGGAGGCGGACCTGCTGGTTGCCTGGCAGATCGTGACCGAAGAGCGCCTTGAACGTGTTGGCGCAGGATTCGGTTTTGGCCTGGGCTTCGGCAGCGGTAATTTTGGCTGGGGCATCGCCACGCAGCCACCCATTGAGAAAGTGGAAGAAGGCAAACTGGTTGTCGAACTGGTCGATTCACAAACCAGGCAGGTGGTCTGGCGCGCGGCCAGTCGGCGTTATCTGGAAGAAAGTCAGTCAGCTGAATCACGACAGAAGCTGATAGACCGGATTGTGACCGACATGTTTGAAGAATATCCGCCGGGGGCTTGACGCCATGAAGAAAAACTCTGACGGCGGCCTGGTATTTTCCACCGAACAGGGACGTATGTGCCCTGACTGCCGTGAGCCGCTGGCAGACTGCCACTGTGATGAGGCCCGGGTGCCTGCCGGGGACGGTGTGGTCAGGGTCAGTCGTGAAACCAAGGGCCGCAAGGGCAAAGGGGTGACCCTGATCAAGGGCATTCCGCTGGCCGGACCCGAACTCAAGGCCTATGCGAAATTGCTCAAGGCCAGTTGCGGTACCGGCGGCACGGTAAAGGACGGGGTGGTCGAGATTCAGGGCGATCATCGCGATACCCTGGTTGCTTTGCTGCAGGCAAAAGGCTGGACGGTAAAACGTGCCGGTGGCTGAAGCGCCGAATCGAGGAGGTAATGAATGCATGTCATGGTGCTCGGGGCAGGCGTTGTCGGTGTTACATCGGCCTGGTATCTGCGCCGGAAAGGGTATGACGTTACGGTCGTTGACCGTCAGCGCAAAGCGGGTACGGAAACCAGCTATGCCAATGGTGGGCAGGTCTCGGTTTCCCATGCCGAACCCTGGGCTAACCCGTCGGCACCGCTAAAGGTCCTTAAATGGATGGCACAAGCGGATGCCCCGCTGTTATTCCGGCCACGCCTGGACCCGGCCCAGTGGCGCTGGGCACTGTCCTTTCTCAGAGAGTGTACGGCCACACGCGCCGCCTGGAACATTCGCCAGATGGTGAACCTTGGCACCTATAGCCGCACCTGTTTACAGGCCCTGCGTCAGGAGGCAGAGCTGGAATATGACCAGCTTGAAAAGGGCATTCTTCATTTCTATACCAGCCAGAAAGAATTCGACGCCGCCCAGAGACCTGCGCAAATCATGCGTGACCTGGGCTGCGACCGGCAGGTAATCGACGCCCGCCGGGCGGTAGAGCTGGAGCCGGCGCTGAAGCCCATTCAGCATCGCATCGCCGGTGCCACCTATACCAGCGAGGACGAGTCCGGTGATGCCCGCAAATTCACCCAGGCGCTGGCGAAGCGGGCGGAAGCAGCAGGGGTGCAATTCCTTTACGGCACCGAAGTGGTCGGGTTTGACAAAGCATCGGGCCGTATTCTGGGGGTAAACGTTATTCACGACGGCCAGCATCAGACCCTGAGAGCGGACAATTATGTCCTCAGTCTGGGCAGCTACAGTGCGCCTCTGGCCAGGAAAATCGGCCTGTCTCTTAACATTTATCCGGCGAAAGGCTATTCCATTACCGTGCCCGTCAAAAACGAGCAGGCTGCATTCAGCGTCAGCCTGACCGACGACGAGTACAAACTGGTATTCTCGAGGTTGGGAAATCGGCTGCGGGTGGCAGGCACGGCGGAACTGAACGGCTACAGTCGCCAACTCAATCTGACCCGGTGCCGCGCCATTGTTCGCCGCACCGCCGAGCTCATGCCTGATGCGGCCCACTGGGATCAGGCCGAGTTCTGGACGGGATTACGGCCTGCCACGCCTTCCAACGTGCCCTGTGTGGGCAGGAGCAGAATCGGGAATCTGTTTCTGAATACCGGTCACGGCACGCTGGGCTGGACCCATTCCTGTGGCTCAGCGGCCGCGCTGTCCGATATCATTGCGGGCCACAGGCCGGAGGTGGATTTCGCCTTCGCCGGCCTGTGCGCTTACTTACGCAAGGATTAGTAACCTTCAAGCTGATCCCGGATCAGCTTCTTGTTGATCTTGCCAACACTGGTCTTCGGGATGTCGTCGACAAAATCAATCTGGGCGGGAATGGCCCATTTATTGATCTCGCCGGAATCGACAAACTGCCTGAGGTGATCCTGCAGCTGCTCCTGCGTGACTTCTTCGCCCGGTTTCAGGACAACCAGCGCGTGAGGGCGTTCGCCCCATTTGTCGTCGGGGATGCCAACCACTGCGGCGGCGGCAACCGCTGGATGCTGGCTGATCAGGTTTTCCAGATCCAGCGACGACAGCCACTCACCACCGGTTTTAATCACGTCCTTGATACGGTCCTTGATCACCAGGGTACTGTCGGGTTCCATACTGGCCACGTCGCCGGTATGCAGCCAGCCCCCCTGCCAGAGTTCTTCGCCTTTTTCCGGCTCCTTGAAATAGTTCTGGGTCAGCCAGGGCGCGCGGGCAACCACTTCGCCCTTGGCGTCGCCGTCATGGGGTACCGGATTTCCCTTGGGGTCGACGATGTCAATCTGAACCATGGGTACCGCCACGCCGGTCTTGATGCGTCTGGAGGTTTGCTGAACCAGCGGCAGCTCAAGATCTTCCGGTCTGATATGGGTGGCAGACAGCAGCGGGCAGGTCTCGGACATACCGTAGCCGGTATACATCCGGATGCCCAGTCTGGCTCCTGCATCGCAGAGGCCACGGGTGAGGGCGCTGCCGCCGATCAGCACGTGCCAGTTACTCAGGTCCGCTGTCTTGATCGACTCGGTCGCCATCATCATCTGCATTACGGTTGGTACGCAGTGCGAGAAGGTGACCTTGTGCTCCTTCACCAGATCTACCAGCAGCTCCGGTTCATAGCGGCCCGGATAGACCTGTTTGATGCCAAGCAGGGTTGCTGCGTAGGGCACACCCCAGGCATGAACGTGAAACATGGGGGTAACCGGCATATACACGGAAGATGACCGCAGCATGGGCATTTCGTCAAACGCCGACAGGGAACCGGTCATTGCCAGGGTGTGCAGCACCAGTTGGCGATGGCTGAAAAAAACGCCTTTCGGGTTGCCGGTGGTGCCGGTGGTATAGAAGGTCGTGGCGATGCTGTTTTCGTCAAAATCCGGGAAATCGAAGTGCTTGCCGGCTTTGGCAAGCAAGGCCTCGTATTCACCCGCGCTTTCGAGGGATGTTGATCTGGCTTCCGGTGCATCGGTCAACTGGATGTACCGGCGGACAGTTCTGATCTCGTCCTTGATGCTTTCGAGAATCGGCAGAAAGTCGTCATGGACCAGAATCAGATCATCTTCCGCGTGGTTGATGGTATACCCGATCTGTTCCGGTGACAGGCGCACGTTGACGGTATGCAGCACTGCTCCGATCATCGGAATTGCAAAAAAGCATTCCAGATAGCGCGGGGTATCCCAGTCCATGACTGCGACGGTGTCGCCCGGTTTCACGCCGGCGTCGGTCAGGGCATTGGCCAGGCGCTGGATGCGTTCCACCAGGTCGGTGTAGGTGTACTTGCTTTTGTTGGCGTAGACGATCTCCTGATCCGGCGCATAGCGCGGTGCCGACAACAGCAGTTGCTTGATCAGAAGCGGGTATTGGTAGGCGTTGTCTGCCGGCGGCAGAATTCGCGTGTTGGCCATTGTTGTCCCTTTATCTCATTTGTTGGATTTATTGGCGGAGAGAGACCAATCTGCCACAGATCGACCGCTCCTGAAAATCTGACCGGTGAGTTTCATGCATCTCCCGGGACAATTCTATTGCTCGGAACTGTCAGGCGCTTTAGGCGGGATCATGCTCTCCGGACTGGATTCAAGCCCGCTGTTGAGTTTATGGGTATAGGGGTCGTAACGTTCACGCAGTTCGTCTTTTACCGTTCCCTCCCAGAGCTTGATGCCGGTGAAGTAACCGGCCCGGCCTATAACATGAGCTGCAATTGGTGCGGTCAGAAGGATGAACACAATAAATGCCACAGCCCTTGCGGTGACAGCGCTATCAGCAAAATGCAGGGCGACTCCACCCATAATCAACATGGCGCCCAATGCGCCTGCCTTGGTGGAGGCGTGCATGCGGGTGGGGAGGTCAGGCAGTCTCAGGATGCCAATGGCTGCAAGGATCATGAACGACGCTCCTGCAAGCAGCAGGACAGAGACGAAAATTTCACTCATCCTTCACATCTCCCCGTTCTACAAATCTGGCAAACCCGATCGCCGCCAGAAAGGCCGTCAGGGCTATAACGATAGCGACATCAAGCAGACTCGATACACTGGTATCAATGGCGTGTACCCCGGCATAGCCCACCACGACGGAGGCAATCAGTTCCAGCGCAACCACCCGGTCAGGCAGGGAAGGGCCGCGGGTTAACCGGATGAACGCAAAAAGCAAAGCCAGCGACAGCATGAAATAAACGATATTAATGACAACATCAAGCATGGCGGCGCCTTAGTGCATGATTTTCAGGAGACGGTGTTCCAGTTCCCGAAGGTCGATTCTGAGCTGCTCTTCATCCTGAAGAAACATCGCGTGGATGAACAGTACCCGCCGGTCATCGGACACGTCCAGGCTCAGCGTGCCCGGTGTCAGGGAAATAACACTACTGAGGAACATAATCTCCATGTCGGTTCTCGCCGTGAGTGGAAACGCGATCACACCAGGCTTCATGTACCAGACCGGGGTCGAGACGTCGTAAGCAACCCGCAAGTTTGATTTCACCAGCTCCTTGAGGAAAAAGACCAGGAAAGCCATAAGGCGCGGGATTCTGCGGGAGTAGCCTTTTAAAGCGGGTACCTGATTCTGTAACACCATCAGGGCAATGTAGCCAAAGAAAAAGCCGGTCAGCAGATTCATCGCAGTGACGCTGCCACTCAGGGCCACCCAGGCCAGAGCCAGCAGCAAATTCCAGAAGAGACCGATCACGTCGACTGCCCTCCGAGAACCGCTTTAATATAAAGTTGCGGATTCATTAACTGTTCTGCTGCCAACTCGGCGAGCAAGTAAATAGGCTGACCATAAAGACCGATAATCAGCGTAGACGTAGCCAGGCCGACGACAGGCACAAAATAAGCCCAACTGAGTTTATCCTGGTTTTTGCCGTTGAGCATACTCAGGTCAGTTACATGCTCAGGAACCTTTTTCCAGAAAACCTCCGCCCAGATCTTGATCATCGAATACAGTGTTAATAACCCCACCAGCAGGGCAATTGCTGTGACCAGATACTCGCCGGATTCAAGGCTTGCGCGAACAACGATAAACTTGGCAAAAAAGCCTGATAAAGGAGGAATACCGGCGAGCGATAACGCCGGGATCAGAAACAGCAGCGCCAGATACGGGCGCTGGCGATATATGCCACCCAGATTTTTCAGTTCATAACTGCCGAGCAAACGATAGGTGATGCCGCTGACCAGGAACAGGTTCGTCTTCACGATAATATGATGCATGATATAGAACACCCCGCCGATAAGAGCGAGAGGCGTAAACAGCGCCAGACCCAGAAGCATGTAGCCGATCTGGCTGACAATATGGAACGACAGTATCCGGCGAAACTCGAACTGCGCCGCGGCCCCGAGTACCCCGGTCAGCATGGTAAGGGCGGCGCCCCAAAGCAGGATGTTGTGGGTGTAATCAACATCCTGAGTGAAAATCAGCGTGAACACGCGGTAAAGCGCATACACTCCGACCTTGGTAAGCAGTCCCGCGAACAGCGCCGAAACCGCGACCTGTGGTGTGTGATAAGAGGCAGGCAACCAGAAAAACAGTGGGAAGGCCGCCGCCTTGATGCCGAAGGACACCATAAACAGCATGGACACCACAGTGATCATCCCCGGATCGTCAACACTATTTACTTTCTGGGCGATGTCCGCCATGTTCAGGGTGCCGACCATGCCATAGAGCAAACCCACGGCAGAAAGGAAAATCGCCGACGAAAACAGGTTCAGGGTTACATATTTGATTGCACCTTCCATCTGCGCGCGTTCGCCGCCCAGGGTTAAAAGTGCAAACGAAGCCAGCAGCATCACTTCGAACCAGACGAACAGATTGAATATATCCCCGGTAAGGAAAGCGCCAGCTACGCCGGCAAGCAACAGATGCATCAGTGGGTAATAGCCGAATTTTTCATGGCCGCTGGGTGTCGACGCCAGTGAATACACGGCAATGGCGAGTCCGATAATGCCGGTAAGCACAATCATGATGGCGGCAAGGATATCCGCTACAAGTACGATGCTGAACGGTGCGGGCCAACTGCCCATTTCCACTACCAGGAAGCCTTGGTCAGTGGTTGATGCCAGCAGCCAGACTCCGGCTGCCAGCAAAAGGCCGGTGGCGAGGACAGCAAGAAGGCGCTGAAGGCGGACAGAGCGCCAGAGCGCCAGCGATAATGCGCCGGCAGTCAGCGGTATCAGAATCGGAAGAACAAGTTCCAGGTTCAAGTATCCGTATCCTTCATCTTGTCCAGGTCATCGGTTCCAACCACCTCGTATGCGCGTCGGATCAGAACCACGGCGAAGGCCAGTACGCTGAATGCGATGACAATAGCGGTGAGGATGAGTGCCTGCGGTAGAGGGTCAGCCACCGCGCTGACGACCCCGCTTGCCCCCTCTGGAATGAGCGGTGGTGCGCCCCGGGTCAAACCCGAGACTACGAAAATCAGGAGATTGGCTGCGTTGCTCAGAATGATCAGTCCGATAACCAGCTTCACAATAGATCGCCTCAGCATCATATAAATGCTGGCGGCAAACAGAAGACCGACGACGTAAGCCATCATGGTTGCCATTGAATCGCTCCCTGTTCAAAAAATGGTGTTGGAGTCATTCTTCCGACTCCATCAGGCCGATAACGAATGTCATCAGCGTCCCCAGAACAGCGAGGTAGACGCCAATATCGAATATCAGCACAGTCGATAGCTTCAGATAGTTGTTGCCGGGCAGCGGCAATTCCCACCAGTGGGCGGTAAGCATGGCCTGGCCGGACCACAAGGCAGGCAGGGTGGAAGCAAGCCCTAACAGTAGTCCGGCGGCCAGGAGATCTCGCGGACTGACCCGCAGTATCCTGCGGGTTGATTCAGCGCCAAAGGCGAAGGCATAAAGCACGAAAGCGCTCGCCGCAACCAGCCCACCAATAAAGCCACCGCCAGGCTCATCGTGCCCGCGCAGGAGCAGGAAAACCGAGAACATTAGCTGTAACGGCATGATGGCCAGGGCTGCCGTGTGCAGAATAAGCGTGTTGGACTTCATGATTTATGCTGGTCCTCCGCCCTGAGTTTGATCATGGAGTAAACCCCCATGGCGGCGAGGGCCAGAACAAAAATCTCGCCCAGAGTGTCCAGTTGCCGGAAATCCACCAGAATCACGTTGACTATGTTTTTGCCGAAGGCCAGGCCATAACTGTTTTCAATGTAGTAACTGGAAATACTGTCAAAGTATTGAATATCCAGTACAGCAAGCATGAGCAGGGTCATGACCACGCCTGCAAATACTGCCACTGCAAGATCCCGGTAACGTTCCCAGGGCGACGAGAGGTTGACGAATGGCGGTAGTTTGAAGAGCACCAGAACCAGTAATATAACGGTCAGCGTTTCAACCAGCAGCTGGGTTATGCCCAGATCCGGAGCGCTGAAATGGATGAAGATCAGGGCTACCCCGAAACCGAGAACACCCACAGAAGCAACGGAGCCCAGCCGGGACTTGGTCACACTGGCAAAAACGGTCGAGGCGACAATCATGAGTGCAATTACCCATTCGTAGAAAAAGCTGTCGCTGAAATCAGAACTCAGATGAAAACCGTGCCGGGTAAGCAGGGTGTAGCCAGTCAGACTGAAGGTCACAAGAACAAGGATGAGCAGATAGATACCAAGAACGCCGTTCTGCAGCAGTCGTGTCTGCCAGCTGGCTATCTGGGTGATACCCAGCATGATGCGGAAATATCCTGCCTCCGGCCCGAATCGACTGGCAATCGTGTTGATGGCGTAGAGCCTCGGTTGCAGCTGTTGCCAGCTCACAAGTAATAGCGACCCTGCCAGCAGGCCGGCGCCAGACAGCATCAACGGGACGTTAACTCCGTGCCAGAGGGCAAGGGCGGTCTGTACGCCACTGCCATAGACTGACGAAACTGCGGCATCCAGCACGAACCCTGCCGGAAGAAACGGCACCATGCCAAAGACCAGGGCAATCAGTGACAATACTGCGGGGCCAATCAGCATGGCAAAAGGGGCATCGTGGGGCTGTTTCGGGGTGGCGCGAACAGGCCCGAAGAAGGGCTTTATAGACACCAGGCCCGCCACCGCGACAACCATAATGGAGGCAGTGACTGCTGCCGCTAACAGGGTCCATGACAACAACGGAGCATTGAGCAGCGACTCAAACATCAATTCCTTGGCAACGAAGCCGAAAAGTGGCGGAAGCCCCGCCAGCGAAAGTGCAGCCAGACAGGTAATCATTGCGGTCTTTGGCATGCTGCGCCAGAGTCCGCCCATTTTGGTAATGTCCTTGGTACCGGTTTCATGGTCCATCGCACCGGCGAGCATAAACAGCGCGCCCTTGTAGAGTGAATGGGCGACCAGGACACAGATGAAAGCCGTGATTGCCAGTTCGGTACCAATGCCGATCAGCATGGTGAGGGTGCCCAGTGCCATTACGGTGGAGTAGGCCAGCACTTTTTTGATGCCGGTACTGCTGAATGCCAGGTATGCGCCGGTGAGCATGGTGGACGCACCAAGAATCATCAGGGCATAGCTCCATAGCAAGCCTTCCCCCATGGACGGGTTCAGGCGTGCCAGTAGATAGATGCCGGCCTTGACCATGGTTGCAGAATGCAGGTAAGCCGAAACCGGAGTCGGCGCGGCCATGGCGTTCGGTAGCCAGAAATGGAAAGGTACCTGGGCTGACTTGGTAAAGGCGCCTATGAGGATACAGATGACGGCTGCGAGGTAATAGCCGTGTTCTTCAACTGCCAGACCGGAAGCAAGGATTTCCGAAAATGAATAGCTGCCGGTGATAAAGATCAGCAGGATCAGGCCAGCCATCAATACCAGGCCGCCGCCTGCGGTGACGAAAAGTCCCTGCAGGGCACACTTTCTCGCCTCGGCATCTTCATGGTTGAAACCGATCAACAGGTAGGAGGTGATGCTGGTGAGCTCCCAGAATACGAAAAAGGTTATGAGATTATCGGATAACACCAGCCCGAGCATTGATGCCATGAACGACAGCATGATGACGTAGAAGCGGGAGAGATCCTTGTGCCCTTTGAGGTAAGAGCCGGCAAAGATAAGGATGAAGGTGCCGATACCACTGATCAGCAGAGCAAAAACCAGGGACAGGCCGTCAATCATGAAATCGAGGGATACCCCCAGGCCCGGCATCCACTGGTTTTCAACCAGAATAATTTCACCATCGCCGATCGCCGGAATCAGGCTGGCAAAGTATGCGGTCAGCAAAGCTGGCAGCAGTGCAAGTGCCCAGCCGACGTGCTGGCCTGTCAAACGGTAAACCGCAGGAACAACGACCGCCAGCAAAAAACCCGACAACACGGCCAGTAACATCATGCAAGGGTGCTCCTTTCAGACCCAAGTTAAAACGTTTCGCAGCTGAGGGCGGTTTACATTAGCTGGATAAAATCCGGTTCTTCGGCGCAGAAATTTTTCCCAGACTATCCGAGCGCTTTGTTGAAGGCAACATTTCTCCGGCGTTGCAGTTGGTTAGGGTTGATATGACGGTCGGCGGGTCATTGTCCGTCTCCGGGCTCCTGGGACCGGATGACTTATTGGTCCCAGGGGTGGCCCCGGGTATTTTTCGTGATTTTGACTTTTAAATGCATGGCAGCCTTGGCCAGGAAGTTGGCACTGATGGGCGCGGTGAGAAACAGAAAAACCATGATCAGAAGTTCCAGCAGGTCGTGACTCGTGTTGGTGTCATAAAAGTACAGGAAGGAGGCCATGGCAATACTTCCAACGCCAATGGTAGTCGCCTTGGTAGGGCCATGAAGACGGGTGTAGAAGTCTGGCAGGCGCGCGAGCCCTATGGCGCCCACCAATGCAAACACACCGCCGGTGACTAACAGGATCGAGATGCCCACTTCGGCCACTAGTGCCATTTATATTGCCTCCATTCGGCGCGGCATGATCTGACAGTATGCAAGTGATAGCTCACTCGATGACGCTGCCACGTTTGAGATATTTTGCCAGTGCGACTGTACCGATAAAGCCCATGACGGCGATCAACAGGGCTGCTTCAAGATAAATACGGGTGCCCAGCTGGATATCCAGTAAAAGAATCAGTGCGATTGCATTGATGTAAAGCGTATCCAGTGCCAATACCCGGTCTGGTGCATCAGGGCCCCTTACCAGCCGGTAGACGTTCAGTACGACAGCGAGGGCTATAAAGGCAATGGTAATATTGAGCGCAATTGCAATCATTGAAACACCTCCATCAGGGCTTTCTCATAGCGATTGTGGATGGTCTCAATCAGGTCCTGGTCATCGCTTACATCGACAGCATGAATAAGCAGGAGCTTGTGATCATCACTGACGTCCGCACTGACCGTGCCGGGAGTCAAAGAAATGGTGCTCGCCAGCATGGTTATCCCCATCGGGTGCGTCATTGTCAGGTGGTAACAGACGAAAGCGGGCTGTGGTTCACGTCGAAAACTCAATACCAGTCGGGCGACACTGATGCTGGCAATAACGATATCCAGAATCACCTTCAACACGTACGGCACCAGTTTCCAGGGTTTCCGTATCGTTGGTTTGTCAGGCCAGAATTCCCGGGTGAGAAGCGGTAAGATCCAGGCCAGTATCAATCCCACTACAATGAAAGCCGCCGACGCCCCTGCCAACATCAGCCAGACCAGGAAAAGCGTAAAGCTCAACAGCGGATGGGGCAGGCCGAAGCGTGCGTTCATTTTGTACCCTCCGTGAAAACAGGCATTTCAAGGATCCTGGTGTAGCCTGCGGAGTTGGTTAGCTGGGCGGCGGTATCGTCAGTGTAACGGCTAATTGGTCGTGCCAGCGCAACAATCACGATACTCAGCGCCAGCAATGCAGTCACCGATGCCGTTACCGGCACGGTCAGTTTACCGTCCGGGTCAATCTGTCCATCGCTGTTTCGCCAGAACACGATACTGCCAGCGTGGCTGTAGGCAATCAGGCTAAAGAAGCTGCCGATTAGGATCACCGACCACAACAGCGTCATCTCAATACCGGGCGCGGCGGCCTGAAGAATCAGCAGTTTTGCAAAAAAACCGCTCAGTGGCGGCAAACCGATTGCCGCCACTGCTCCGAGCAGAAACAGCGTCCCCAACAGGGCGCGGTTACGCATTTTCGGAGCCGTTACCAATTTGTCGCCAGCAGAGCCGCGCTGGTCGGACACCAGGTCGGCCAATAGGAAAAGCCCACCAACGACCCAGGTCGTGTTGATCAGGTAGAACAGCGCCGCTGAAATTCCGGCAGAGGTGTTCAGACCGATAGCTGCCAGCATGGTGCCAACAGAAATGATGACCTGCCAGGCAACCATCGCTCTCAGGGTCCTGGAACCGAGCAATCCCATCACGGCCACTATCAGGGTGATCAAACCCGCGGGGAATAGCCACTCCATGCCAAGATTTGCCAGACTGCCGGCATTATCGCCGAATATCAGTGGGTATACCCGGAGAATGGCGTAAATACCAACTTTCGTCATCACTGCGAACAACGCAGCGACCGGCGCTGTGGCGCTGGCGTAAGCCCGGGGTAACCAGAAGCACAGAGGCAGGACGGCCGCTTTCAAGCCGAATACCACCAACAGGAGCATGCCCCCGATTCTTACCAGCGGGAGGTCTTCACTGCTCAGATTGGGCACCTTTAACGCCAGGTCTGCCATGTTCAGGGTGCCGGTCACGCTGTAGATCATGCCAACGCTGAACAGAAACAACGCAGAACCAACCAGGTTCAGAACCACATAGTGCAGGCCAGGCACGGTTCGCGCCGTCCCCCCGCCGTGCAGCAACAAGCCGTAGGATGCGATAAGCAGTACTTCAAACGCGACAAAGAGGTTGAACAGGTCGCCAGTCAGGAACGCTATGTTCAGCCCGGTCAGCTGAAACAGAAACAGGGTGTGAAAGTGTGGCCCCTGGGTATCTGTCTTGTGAAAGGCGTAGATATGGCAGAACACGGCAAGTATTGCGGTAACCGTCAACATGAGCGCCGCCAGTCGGTCAAGGACCAGTACAATACCGAACGGGGGTTGCCAGTTTCCAAAAGCGTACATCCGGTAGCTACCGTCGTCTGCCAGGTTCAGCAGCACAACAGCGGCAACCAGAGTAAGGATCGTGGTGATCAATGCCAGGGTTCTGCGCAGTTGCATGGGAGCATAGGACATGAATATCTGTAGTACGCCGCCAAGCAGTGGAATGAGGATAGGCGCGGTTAACCAGTTGGTCATTGGTTGTTCTCCGTTCTATCCACTTGCTCGTCTGCGGTTTCCTGCTGTTTTATCCCGTCCACGTGATCCACATCCGTGTCGGCATGGCTGCGCAATGCCAGTGCCACCAGAAACGCCGTCATTGCAAAGCCGATGACAATGGCCGTCAACACCAGGGCCTGTGGCAGCGGGTCACTGTATGTCTCGGCGTCGCCAATGATGGGTTGCCCATCGCTCATCAAGCGACCGGTCGAGAACAGAAACAGATTCACTCCGTAGGAAAGCAATGTCAGGCCAACGACAACGGGAAATGTTCTGGCGCGAAGCAGCAGGTAGATACCAGTGCTTGTGAGTGTGCCAATAACCAGTGCAAATACGAGTTCCACGTTAGATTCCTCTTGCTTCGTGACTGTCCGATACCCCGGATGTCGAATCAGAAAGCTTGCTGAGACTGGTAAGGGCCAGCAGAGACGCGCCCACGACGGTCAGGTAAACGCCGAGATCAAAAATCATTGCGGTCGCCAGTTCAAATTTTCCAACCACGGGAAGCGTTATGTAAGTGAACGAGGATGTCAGGAACGGATAACCAAGGGCGTAGCTGCCAACGCCGGTCAATGTCGCTATGCCGACGCCAAGCGCAAGCACGATCTGGTAGGGCACTGTCACGCGCTTTTCGCTCCAGTTGATACCGCTGGCAATGTACTGTGAAATCAGCGCGACTGCCGTGATCAGTCCGGCAATAAAGCCACCACCCGGCATGTTGTGGCCGCGGAGGAAGATAAACACCGAAACCATCAGGGCGAGCGGTAGCAGTGGGCGGGATACCTGCATGAGCATGGTCGGATGAGCGTCCCGGCTCCAGGGGTTGCCGAATCCGTCGGTTGCGGGCGGCTTCAGTTTCGAGTACTTCATCATGGCGTAAATGCCGAGCGCCGCAATGGCAAGAACAGTGATCTCGCCAAGCGTATCGAAACCACGGAAATCGACCAGGATGACGTTCACCACGTTGGTACCGCCGCCGCCCGGCTTGCTGTTTTCCAGAAAGAATTCGGAAATAGAGGTAAACGGACGGGTCAGCAGTGCCAGAGTGACCAGTGTCATACCGACTCCGCCAATCAAAGCGATACTGGCATCCCGCCAGCGAACCAGGGACGCCGTTTCTGTCGGTGTCCAGGCCGGCAGGTAAAACAGTGACAGTACCAGCAATACGATAGTGACCACTTCGACAGAGAGTTGCGTCAGGGCCAGGTCAGGCGCGGAGAACGAAGCAAACGCCAGGGCGACGAGCAGGCCAACAACACTCAGCAGTATCAGTGAGGTCAGCCTCCGTCTGTGCGTCACCACTGTGCCAATGGCGGCACCCATCAGAACCAGGGCGCCCAGGGCTGATGGATAATCAATCGGACTCAAACCGTTGCTGCCAATTGATAGGCCGAGGCTGGCGAGTGGCATGAAAGCTAACACGAAAGCCGCCAGGAAAAGCAAAAGAACGTATCGTTGCAAAGAGCCGTTTTCGAGGCTTGCGGTGAAGCGTTCGGAAATTTCTCCGACCCTGCTAACGACGGCTTGGAAAACCGCCTTCGCATCAATTTCCTTAAATCGTGCGTGGAAGTCGAAAAACCGCTGACGCTGGCTGTACATGATCAGCCCGCCAATAAAGGCAAGAACGCTCATCAGCAAAGGCATATTGAACCCGTGGGCAATGGTCAGATGGTATTCCGGAACCTCCCCGCCGAGCGTTGCGGAAGCAGCAGCAAACAGGATTGGCCCGACAGAAAACGCCGGGAACATACCCACCACAAGGCAGGCAAGAACCAGAATTTCAACCGGAATTTTCATGTATCGCGGCGGTTCATGGGGTGGAAAATTGGGCAGATTCTTGGGCTTGCCGTTGAAAAAGACGTCGTGAATAAAACGAGCCGAGTAGGCCACCGCAAAAATACCGGCCAGGGTTGCAATCAGCGGTGGCAGGTAGGCCCAGAGCCCGGGCAGGTTCAGTTCCAGTGCCTCGGCAAAGAACATTTCCTTGCTGAGAAAACCATTCAGCAGTGGTACGCCTGCCATTGAAGCCGCCGCCACCATCGCCAGGGTCGCCGTGTGAGGCATATATTGCCAGAGACCGTTAAGCCGGCGCATGTCACGGGTGCCGGTTTCATGATCAATTATGCCTGCCGCCATAAACAGCGAGGCCTTGAAAGTGGCGTGGTTGATGATATGGAATACGCCCGCGATCGCCGCCAGTTTGGTGCCCATGCCCAGCAACAGGGTTATCAGTCCCAGGTGACTGACCGTTGAGTAGGCCAGAAGCCCTTTCAGGTCATGTTTGAACATGGCGACATAGGCACCGAGCAACAGGGTCACCATGCCGGTAAAGCTGACCATGTAAAACCATTGCTCAGTGCCCGCCAGAGCCGGGTAGAGCCGCGCCATCAGGAAGATACCGGCTTTTACCATGGTGGCCGAGTGAAGATAGGCCGACACCGGGGTCGGCGCCTGCATGGCATTGGGCAGCCAGAAATGGAACGGGAACTGCGCCGACTTGGTAAACGCGCCCAGCAGAATCAGAGTCAGCGCGAGCGGGTACATGCTGTGGTTCTTGATCAGGTCACCAGCGGCAAGGACATCCGCCAGTTCATAGCTGCCGATCATGTTACCGATCAGCAGAATGCCGGCCAGCAGTGCAAGGCCGCCACCGCCGGTGATCGCCAGAGCCATGCGGGCACCCCTTCGGGCATCCTGCTGATGGCTCCAGAAACTGATGAGCAGAAACGAGGTCAGGCTTGTCAGTTCCCAGAATATCAGCATCAGCAAAAGGTTGCCGGACAGCACAATGCCCAGCATGGAGCCCTTGAAGCAAAGCAGCAGAGCGTAGAATTTACCGACGTTTTCATAGGGCTTGAGGTAATAGCGGGCGTACAGGATGATCAGTAGCCCGATGATCAGGATCATCAAAGCGAATAACATCGACAGGCCGTCAAGCCGGAAGCTGAAGGACAGGCCGAGGGCAGGTATCCAGGCGTAGCTGGTCTCGACAATGCCGCCGTCAGCAAGGATTTTCCAGTGTGGGTAGAGGGCCGCCAGGCCGATGATGGCGGGAACTGATGACGCTATGGCGCTCGCCGTGCGTCCGCCTTGCGCAAACAGCGGTGCTGCCAGGGCACACAAAAAAGGCAGTAAGACAACCAGCGGTAGCGACATCGCAACCTCGTAATTTGTTCTTTATTAATGGATGGAGAGGCAATCAAGCACCTGATCATACGTGGCCGACCGTTCAGGTCAATAGAACGGACGTCTCAGAGGTTTCTGCGATCCACGAAGGGCTTGTCGGGTTCACCGGAATTGCGGGCAACGGCAATACGCTGGTTTGTCCGTCCCAACAGCTTTTTCTGCAGGCGGGTTTCCCAAGCCAGGGCGTCCCTGTCGGTGGCACTCCAGGTTCTGTTGAACAACAGTTTGCTGGCAGCCACGGCATCGGGTGAGCGTTCCGCCAGTTCCCGGGCGAAGTCAAGGGCTTCAGCCATGGGGTCATCGCAGATCCGGCTGACCAGGCCCATTGCGCGGGCCTCCGTGCCGCTGAAGCGGCGCGCGGTCATGGTCAGCTCTTTGGCCAGGTCGATGGGCATGAGCTCCCGCAGGGTGACCGCCAGGCTCATGTCGGGAATCAGCCCCCACTTGCTTTCCATAATCGAGAATTCACAGTCCGGTGTGGAAAACCGGAAATCTGCGCCCAGTGCTATCTGCAGACCGCCGCCGAAACAGTAGCCATGGGTCACCGCTATGACCGGAGCGGGCAGGTCCCGCCAGAGGTAACCCACGTCCTGCGCCAGATTGCTGATCTTGCGGC
>Ga0102928_1000791_pt1 | contig 20405 bp, 15 predicted proteins | sample SalPonR1_B_D1_MG_FD_78504 | JGI IMG/M metagenome (GOLD analysis project Ga0102928, IMG submission 78504) | Salt pond soil microbial communities from South San Francisco under conditions of wetland restoration - Salt Pond MetaG R1_B_D1_MG | ecosystem: Environmental > Aquatic > Marine > Intertidal...
ATATCGCTGGCTTCGAAGTACCTCGATGTAGGTTGTTACGACGTTCTCGAGTGGGCTATCAATCAGCCAGTCGTGGCGAACAAGATGGGTGAGGATTGTATTGGCGGACATGGTTTGCTCCTGTAGGTAGGGATGAGCCCACAGGAAACACTGTTTTTATGACCAGTTCGAGAGCATGAATTAAGCCTACGGCCGTGTCATCACTGGTCTTCGCAGGCAGCACCCGAATAAACCTTACATAATTGTTGGGTGCGGATAATTCCTGTTATGGCAATATTGTCATAACAGGAAGAACTGGATGTTCTCTGACAGTGTCGCCGGCGTAAAAGCCAGCGCCAATCTCTACTCGCTGATCGAGACTGCCAAGGCCAACGGGCTGGAGCCCTATGCCTACTTGCGGCAGGTCTACACGAAACTGCCTGCAGCGGACACTGTGGAGGCAATCGAAGCTCTGCTGCCTTGGCACTGGCGGCCGTGATGAGCATCGACATTGATCAACTGAGCCGACAGGAACTCGTGGCCCTGAACCATCGCATCGTTGAGCGGCTGAAGATGCTCGACACGCTGGACACCCATCAATCCATGATGGCGTTCCATCCCGGGGCGCGTGTGTCATTTGCTTCGACGAGTGGTGAGCGCCTGACCGGCACGCTCATGAAGTTCAACAAAAAGACCGTGACCGTCATCACCGATGACGGTCAGCGCTGGAATATCTCGCCGCAGTTACTCTCGCCGATCAAGGATGCATCCCGCGGCGAGGTCATCGACCTGCCGTCAAGGAAACGCTGAACTCACTCAGCCTGTTCACATCCCGTCAACGATGGGGTTTGTCGATCGCTTACGAAACTACCGCTAGTCTTTTGCCCTACTTACAACATCTTATTCGCGTCCAGGCATTAAAAGGAGATGTCAGGAGACAGTGGCGGCATGTTGCGTTAATACACATATTCGATGTCGTAAAATTTGAAAATCTTAAATCGCACGCGCAAAAATACTTGTCCCACACGGTCTACGTTTCCACGCCGCCAGACTTTCAGATACCTCCGCCTACGACAGCCCGGAGCATTAGCCAGAGTCGCCATTCTGGACCCCCTAATGGACCCTGGCGCGAGCGCTTGACTGAACGAATACCATGCCACCCCCCGGCAAGGTACTTCCCTCTGCGCGGGCATCACGGGTGGCGGGCATCGCCGCGTTTCGCTATATGCCGCGTTGTTGCTGGAGGCGGGTTGTTGATGTTCATGGATACGCACTGCTGAGGGGAAGGCCCTGTTTATGCAAGCAGCTGAGGCTTGCCGGGCGGCCACAATCCAACAAAGCACAACCGCAGGAACGCTTGCCGGCACTGTGGCAAACGATCGGGAGGCGGTAAAAAAGTGGTATGTAACTGGTAGGTCTTGTGGTCTATCGCCTTGGAGGCCGCATAAAACCTGAGGTCGTGGCGGAGAGAGAGGGATTCGAACCCTCGATAGGGCTACAAACCCTATACTCCCTTAGCAGGGGAGCGCCTTCAGCCACTCGGCCACCTCTCCGGGGCGCGGAATGATAGCATTGGCTGCTGCAAGAAATCAAAAACTGATTCCCATCAGGAGGGTTCGTTGTCTTCTGCCGGCTTGTCGGCAATGCGCTGATAGATTTCCTCCCGGTGCACCGCAACGTCCTTGGGCGCATCCACGCCAATACGGACCTGGTTTCCCTTGACGCCCAGGACGGTGATGGTGATGTTATCGCCCACGACGAGCGATTCGTTTACTTTGCGCGTGAGAATCAACATATCGTTCAGCCTGTATCGTCCGTGATCGCCGCAGTCGGCGGTTGCTTGCGGATGTGGGGCCACGTTCACCCCGCCACATCGATACCGTTCTAGCGGTTTAATCACCGCAGACCAACCGACGCCATGGCCTTAGGCAGCGTGCTCGTCCCGGGGTTCCCCGTCCAGCCCGAATGAGGAATGCAGAGCCCGCACGGCGAGCTCCATGTATTTCTCCTCGATGATCACCGAAATCTTGATTTCCGAGGTCGTAATCATCTGGATATTGATGCCGACCTCGGCCAGCGCCGCGAACATCTGGCTGGCAACGCCGGCGTGGGAACGCATACCAACGCCAACGACAGAGACCTTGGCAATGCGGCTGTCACTGCGGACCTCGGCAGAATCCATGCTCGCCACCACGCCGCGCAGCACCGCCTCGGCCTCGGCCAGATCGTTGCGGGCGACGGTGAACGTGAAGTCAGTGGTGTTGTCGCCGGCGACATTCTGCACGATCACGTCGACTCCGATATTACCCTCGCCGATCGGCCCCAGAATGCGATAGGCGGCACCCGGCGTGTCGGGCACACCGCGCACGGTAAGCTTGGCCTCGTCGCGACTGAAGGCGATCCCGGCAATCGTCGGCGTTTCCATGGACTCGTCCTCCTCGAGGGTGATCAGCGTACCCGGGCCGTCTTTGAAGCTGTGCAGCACGCGCAGCGGCACACTGTATTTACCGGCGAACTCCACGGCGCGTATCTGCAGCACCCGGGAACCCAGGCTGGCCATTTCCAGCATTTCCTCGAAGGTGATGCGATCGAGGCGTCGAGCGCCGTCCACGACCCGGGGGTCGGTGGTGTAGACGCCGTCGACATCAGTGTAGATCTGGCATTCGTCAGCCTGCAATGCCGCCGCCAATGCCACGGCCGTGGTATCCGAGCCGCCTCTGCCCAGCGTTGTGATGCTGCCGTGTTCGTCCACGCCCTGAAAGCCTGCCACAACCACCACGCTGCCCCCCGCGAGGTCAGCATGCATCCGCTGGCTGTCGATCTCGCGAATGCGCGCCTTGGTGTGGGCGCTGTCGGTAAGAATGCGCACCTGGGAGCCGGTGTAGCTCCTGGCCCTCACACCGCGCTTCTCCAGCGCCATGGCGAGCAGCGCCGTGGTGACCTGCTCACCCGTGGAAACCAGCACGTCGAGTTCCCGCGGCAGGGGATGCTCGGTAATCTCGTGCGCGAGACCAATCAGTCGATTGGTTTCGCCACTCATGGCGGACACCACCACCACGATATCGTGTTCGGCGGCGCGAAACCCCGCGACCTTCTCTGCTACCTGCTCAATGCGGGCGACCGAGCCGACGGAGGTACCGCCGAACTTCTGGACCAGCAGACTCACGCACTGAAGCCCATCCGCTCAGCCACCCAGTCGGGAATGGCCGCCAGCACGCTGTCCAGGGCAGCAACGTCAGTGCCGCCGCCCTGGGCCATGTCGGGTCGGCCGCCACCCTTGCCGCCGAGGCGGCCGGCGAACTCCCGCATTACGTCACCGGCCTTCACACGATCGGTCAGGTCTGACGTGACACCACAGGTCAGCGACACTTTGTCGTCATTTACGGTGGCAAGGAAGACGACGCCGCTGCCGAGCTTGTTCTTGCATTGGTCCATGGTCTCGCGCAGGGTTTTGGCGTCCGCGCCGTCAACGTTGACGGCCAGCACCTTTGTATCACCCACGGCGACGGCCCGGGACGTCAGATCGCCCCCTGCGGACGTGGCGAGCTTCTGCTTGAGCCGGGCCACCTCCTTTTCCAGCTCCCTCGCTTCGCTGCGCAGGCCGACAACGCGATCTACCAGCGTTGCAGGAGTCGCCTTCACGGCCTCGCACAGTGCCTGCACCTGTTCTGACTGGGCATCGACGACGGCAATGGCGCCTTCGCCGGTCACGGCCTCTATACGGCGCACCCCAGCGGCAACGCCGGCTTCTGACGTTATCCGGAAAAAGCCGATGTCGCCCGTTCGATCGACGTGAGTGCCTCCGCAAAGCTCGACGGAGAAGTTGCTCTCACCCATGCTGAGCACGCGCACCTCCTCTCCATACTTCTCTCCGAACAGCGCCATCGCGCCCGCTGCCATGGCCTCGTCCATACTCATGAGACGCGTGGTCACGGGCGTATTCGCGCGGATCTGTGCATTCACCCGCTCGCTGATGGCATGCAGCTGCTCGTGGTTCACTGCGTCGGGGTGGGAGAAATCGAAGCGCAGACGGCGCGAATCCACCAGCGAGCCTTTCTGGGTGACATGGTCTCCCAGAATTTCCCGCAGCGCAGCGTGCAGCAGGTGCGTTGCCGAGTGGTTCAGTCGTGTGCGCTGGCGCAGGCTGTTGTTGACGCGGGCTTGGAGAATATCCCCCTCTGACACCTGGCCCTCAAGCACTTTCACGTGATGCAGGTGGTGGGACTGGGCCTTCGTGGTGTCGGTCACTACCAGACGCACGCCATCCGCGCTCAGGAAGCCCGTATCGCCCATCTGTCCACCGGACTCGGCGTAGAAGGGGGTGCTGTCGAGCACTATCACGCCGCTTTCGTTGGCCGCTAGCGAGGTCACCGCTTCGCCGTCACGCAGCACGGCAAGCACCCGTCCACTGCCGTCGGTGCCGTCGTAGCCGGTAAACTCTGTGCTGCCCTCGAGCTTGAGCGCCGCGTTGTAGTCAACGCGGAAACTGCCGCCTTCCTTGGAGCGTTCGCGCTGGGCGCTCATGGCCGCCTCGTAGCCTTCCATGTCCAGCGTCAGGCCGCGTTCGCGGGCGATGTCATTCGTCAGATCGGTGGGGAAGCCGTAGGTATCGTATAGCCGGAACACCAGGTCGCCCGGGATCTCGTCACCGTCCAGTGCCGCCAGGGCCTCGTCAAGGATGGCCATGCCGTTGTCCAGCGTCTTGGCGAACTGCTCCTCTTCTGCCAGCAGCGCCTTTTCGATAGCTGCCTGTTGCCGTCGCAGTTCGGGATAGGCATCGCCCATCTGCTCCACCAGGGGCGCGACCAGGCGATGGAAGAAGGACCTGTCTGCCCCGAGCTTGTTGCCGTGGCGGATCGCCCGGCGCAGGATGCGGCGCAGCACGTAGCCGCGGCCTTCGTTGCCGGGTAATACGCCATCCACCACCAGGAAGGCGCAGGAGCGGATGTGATCGGCGATCACCCGCAGCGATGACGCCTCGCGGTCAGCCACGCCCAGGGTGTCGGCGGCGGCATGGATCAGAGCCTGGAACAGGTCGATCTCGTAGTTGCTGTGCACGCCCTGCAGCACGGCGGCGATACGCTCAAGGCCCATGCCGGTATCGACCGAAGGCTTGGGCAGGGGATTCATTTCCCCGGAGGCATCGCGGTTGAACTGCATGAACACCAGATTCCAGATCTCGATATAGCGATCGAGGTCGTCGTCGGGGCTGCCGGGAGGGCCGCCGGGCACGTCAGGACCGTGATCGTAGAACACCTCGGAACAGGGGCCGCAGGGACCGGTGTCCCCCATCTGCCAGAAATTGTCCTCATCCAGCCGCGAGATGCGCTCGGCGGGGAAGCCGATATCCTCGATCCAGATTTGCTCGGCCTCGTCGTCGGAAACATGCACCGTGACCCACAGGCGCTCTGGCGGCAGGCGGAGCTCCTCGGTGAGGAACCTCCAGGCGAAGCGAATGGCGTCGCGCTTGAAATAATCGCCGAAGCTGAAGTTGCCGAGCATCTCAAAAAAGGTGTGGTGGCGCGCGGTATAGCCCACGTTCTCGAGATCGTTGTGCTTGCCGCCGGCACGCACGCAGCGCTGGGAACTGGTCGCGCGCGCATAGGGGCGCGGATCATTGCCAAGGAAGGTGTCCTTGAACTGGTTCATGCCGGCATTGGTGAAAAGCAGGGTCGGGTCGTCCACGGGAACCAGCGAACTGCTGGGCACCCGGGTATGCCCGTGGCTCTCGAAAAACGCCAGGAACGCCTCGCGTATGTCTCCGGTCTTCATAGTGGGTCTCTGTCAGTGAAGGGCGGGCTCAGCCCGCCAGATGGCCTTCGGCGAATTCCCGGCCGGCGATGATGTGCAGGTGCAGATGGAACACGGTCTGACCCGCCTCCTCACCGTTGTTGACGATCAGGCGGAAGGCATCGCCCACGCCTTCCTGCTCAGCAACCCTGCTCGCTGCCAGCATAAGATGACCAAGCAGTGCCTGGTCATCGTTGCCGGCATCCGAGAGCCTGGCGATCGCCTTCCTGGGTATCACCAGCACGTGTACCGGGGCCTGCGGATTGATGTCGCGTATGGCGATACAGTGCTCGTCCTCGTACAGCTTGTCTGCCGGGATTTCGCCCGCAATGATCTTGCCAAAAATAGTATCGGACACGGCCTACCCCAATTTCTCGTCGGCGGTGAGCTGGCGCGCTTCGCTCTCGAGCATGACGGGAATGCCATCGCGAACCGGGTAGGCGAGCCCGCTGGCCTTGCAAACGAGCTCTTCTTTTTCCGCATCATACTGAAGTGGCGCTTTGGTCACCGGGCACACCAGAATGCTGAGCAGTTTCTTGTCGATCATACTGACTCCATTGCAGGATCTGCGAGGATCCGAAACGCAATAGTATACGGATTTTTCAGGGCTTGGGCATGGGCGGAACCAGCAGCTGCGGGTCCACGCGCTCCTGCCGCCAGCTCATGCGCCAGTCGAGATGGGGGCCGGTGGCGCGCCCCGTGGCGCCTACCTCGCCGATAAGATCGCCCTGCGCCAGTTCGTCACCCACAGACACCAGCACGCGGCTCATGTGCAGGAAGGAAGAGGACAGCCGGTAGCCGTGATCGAGGACCACAGTGCCACCGGAATAAAACAGGTCATCCTCGGCCAGCGTGACGACGCCGGCCGCCGGCGCCAGCACCGGGGTGCCCGTGGGAACGGCAACATCGACACCGTAGTGCGGATTGCCGGGCTTTCCGTTGTAGACGCGCTGACTGCCGTAAACGCCGGAGATGCGCCCCGTCGCGGGCCAGTCGAATCCGCCATCCACCTGCAGCAACCAGTCCGGACGCTCTACGCGCTGGCGCTTTGCCGCAGCCACCAGCGCCCGCTCGCGACGTATGCGCTCGAGCTCGTCCGGTGGCGGCGTCACCGTTCGCTGGGGCACGCCCTCAACCCGGTCTATCCGGTACTCGCGGGTTGTCACCGCCAGCGCCTGTTCGCAGCGCTTGCCCGGATCGTCCTGCTCCACGACCAGCAGGCTGCGAGCGGTGGCATCGCGGCCAAAGCCAACTACGAAGTAGCCGTTGGACAGCACATCGATCGCTTCGCCATCGAGGGCCACTCTGGCCTCGGGCGCGACCCTGCCCCAGATAACGCCTCCCTGGGTCGGATCGCCGCTGATATCAACGCACTGGGCGTGAGCGACAGACGCAGTCGCCGCAGCGCCGATAAACAGCAGTTCACGCCATCGTAGTGTCGGTGTTGTCCATGACATTGTTGCTCGCACTCCCTGTCTTCACTCTCCATTTCCACTCACCTTCCGGCAAGTAGCTGTCCCGGCGGGTCAGAGGGCATCTTACCGGCTGGCCGATGTCGCGCTACACTGCGCGCCATGTCACGCTACCGACCACCCCGCCGCCGCGGCACTGCGCTGATCACCCCGGAGGGAGAGCGCGCCCTGCGCGATGAATTATATCAATTGTGGAAGGTGGAGCGACCGCAGGTGACCGACGTGGTGCGCGAGGCCGCCAAGAACGGTGACCGCTCGGAAAACGGCGACTATATCTACGGCAAGCGGCGGCTGCGCGAAATCGACAGCCGGGTGCGTTTTCTCGGCAAGCGTCTCGACGAGGTGACGATCGTGGACCGTCCGCCGGCCGACGCCGGCAGGGTCTACTTTGGCTGTCACGTTACGCTGGAGAGCGACGCCGGCGAGGAAACCCACTGGCATATTGTCGGGCCGGACGAGTTCGACCTGCCCGGGGGAAAACTGTCTATCGACTCTCCCGTCGCCCGCGCCCTTCTAGGCAAAGCGCTGGACGACGAGGCGAGCGTGGCGACCCCGGCGGGCGAGCAGCGCTACGTCATCACTGCGGTGGACTACCGTTTCGACAAGGCCAGCGATAGCGCCTGATCAGAACGACCACTGCACGCCAACGGAGGCCGTGCGCGGTCGGTTCGGACGTGCACCGTCGGGCTCACGCGATACGATGGACCGCTCATCCAGCAGGTTATCGACCTTGAGAAAGACCACCGCGTCATTCTTGAGTGCATAGCGGCTGATGTAGTCGATCACCAGCAGCTCTTCCGTTTTGCCAAAGTCGCTGGCGACACCATTGCAGCCGATGTTCACGCACATGTCATCGATGTATTTCACCACCGCATAGTTGCTCCAGCCCATGTCACTCTCAAGACCGACGCGCAGGCTGAACACGTTTTCCGGCACCGAGGCCAGACGATCACCATCGTTAAAGCCGAGGCTCTCGTTATTGCCGCTGACTTCCGCCTGCGTGTAGGTGTACATCGCATCTATCGGCATGCTCAGTCCGCCCACGTCCACGGTGGTGCCAAGCTGCATCTCCACACCAGAGATTTCTGCCTCGCCGGTGACAAATGCGCCGCTGGTCGCCCCGTTGCTGCAGGGGCTGGCGTTAGAGCAGTTCTCGCTCTTGTTCTCGAAGTCGCTGTAAAAGGCGATGGCCTCGAGGAACAACGCTCCACTGTAGCGGACGCCCGCCTCGTAGTTCACGCTGGTTTCCGCGTCTTCGTTCTCTCTTGCGCCGCCACCCAGCGGCGAAAAGCCGCGGTGCACGCCACCCAGAACCTGCCAGCTATCTGTGACAGCGTAGGTGAAGGACGCGCCCGGAAGCCACTCTGCCGAGTCATTCCCCCGAACCGAGGGTGCCGTCAGGCGATCAACATCGCCATACTGTCGACGGCGGGACTCAACGTCTTCATAGCGCAGCGCCAGGTTCAGTTTCAACGCCTCGCTGACCTGCCAGGTATCCACCGCCCAGAAGGTCATGGCCTCCGCTTCCTCCAGCCGGTTGTCACCGCCGGTTGGCAGTACGGTGCCTGTCTGCACCAGCTGCCCGTCAATCTGGTCGTAGATATCCACCGGCTGAAAGCGATCCATGTCGTCCTGGTGCAGCCGCCCGCCAAGCGCCAGCTGGTGCCCACCGAGGTCGATATCAACGTTCAGGTCCAGACCTTCGGAGGTGTAGTCGCGGCTGTTGTTCTTGTAGTTAAGACCGCTGATATCCCGGGTGCCGTCGAGCACGGCCTGGGCGTCGGCGTCGCCGGCGTTTGCTGCGCTGACAAGGCTACCGCCGCCGCTGAGCTTGAACCAGTTGCGGCTGAAGTTGTTGCGGTAGGCAATGGCCGTAAGGTCGATCGTGTCGGTCATAGCCAGGCGATAGGTCAGGCTGTAACCCTCGTGCTCATTGTTCATTTCATCAATGGCGGACAGGCCGTAGCGTCGATCTTCGTCGCGGGCGAAGTCGCGGTCGGTGACTCCGAGATAGGTTTCGTCGGAGACCTCGTCCGAATACTGGGCCTTGAACAACAGGCTCTGGCGGTCGCCCTCCCAACCCAGCTTGAACACATAATCCTGTATATCGTAACCGGCGTCGCGGTCGGCGCGGTCGATATCCTTGAAGCCATCACTGCGGCGCTGCGCTGTTTCCAGCAGGACACCAAAACCGTTGCGCTTGCCACCCACGCTGGCCAGAAGGTCGGCTTCCGCATTCTGACCGTAGCGCAGATTCACCTGCCCGCCGAACTCATCGGGAATCGGGGTCGATACCATGTTGATCACGCCACCGGTGGTCTGCGGGCCGTAGCGCAGCAGCGGCGCGCCCTTGACCACCTCGATAGTGTGCATGCGCAGCGTGGTCGGAAAATAGTAGGCGGCCGGGTTGGAATACGGCGCCGGCGCAATCATGACGCCATCCTCCATCAACGTCACCTTGGAGGCACGCTCTGAGGTGGCACCGCGAATGCCGATATTCGGCCGCAGCCCGTAACCGTCCTCCTCCCGGATATAGACGCCCGGAACAGTTTTCAGCATCTGGTTGATGTCATTGGCAAATTCGATGGTCATCTGTTCATTGTCGATCACGCTGCCAGAGCCTGGCAGGATCCGGGCATCAGCGACCGAGCCAACAATGGTGACCTCTTCCAGTTCCGCCGACTGTACACTCGCGCCCGCAAGCGCCATGACTGCCGATGCGACCGCGGTCCCCAACCTGCCCTGTCCCATCCCGTGTTTGCTCATGCGTTATCCTCTGAATCGTCCACTGTGTGATCATGTGCCCGGATTGGCACGGCGCGTGCGCTTTTCCGGCACCTGCGCTAACAGGTGCGAACGATACTAATAACCATTATCAATTACAAGGGACATCTATCGCGCCAGCCCGCGACGCGGAGGCGCCGGTCAGGGCAGATTGCCGCGATCCTGTGGCGCCAGCACCCTGTCACCCGCTGACAGACCCGCCACCACCTCAACCATATTGTCATCGCGGGCGGCGCCCAGACGCACGAAGCGACGCTCTGGACCGCTCTCGCCCTGCACCCAGAGCACATTGAGCTGGCCGATGGAGCGAACGCGTGCCTGCGGTATCAGCAGTCGCTCAGCACTGCCGGCGGGAATCTGCATCCGGGCATACATCCCCGGCTGCAGCGAGTCAGCAGGCGGCAGGCGGACGCGGACCATAAAGGCCCGCGCACCGGGATCTGCCGCCGGCACGATCTCCTCAATCGTGCCTTCCAGCCCCTGGTCGAGGGCCGGAATGGTCACTGCAAGCGTGTCGCCCTCGCTGAGTGACAGCGCCAGCGACTCCCGCACCCAGGCCTCCACCCGCAGCGACACAGGGTTGTATAGCGACACCATGGGCTCCCCCGGCGACACGGTATCGCCGGGTTCCACAAAACGCTCCACCACGCGGCCGCCGATGGGTGCGCGTACCCGCGCATAGGACTCCGCCGCCTCGCTCTCCTCGACCCGGCGCCTGGCGCGCTGCAGGTCGGCTTCCAGCGTGCGCGCGCTCGAGATGGCGGCGTCGAGGTCCGTATCTGCAATAAGACCACGTTCATGCATGCTGGTTGCGCGCTGCAGATTGCGCGATGCCTCGTCCAGCTGCGCCTGGATGCTGTTGACGGACTCCCGCGCCTGACGCGTCTGGGCGGTCAGGTCATCGTCTTCCAGCGCGACCAGCAATGCGCCGGCCTCGACCGTATCACCGGAGCGCACCAGCAGGCGACTGACCCGTGCCAGCAGTCGCGAACTGACCACGGTATGCTCCACCGCCTGCACCGATGCCGGCACCGCCTCTGTGATGGGCTCCATGCTGGAGCTGACGACCAGCACATCCTCCACGGACTGACCATCGCCGGACTCCACACCTGGCGCAATGCGGTCATTGAACAGTCCCGCCATCCAGGCGATGACCAGCAGTAACAGGCACAGGGCGGCCACAGGCAGGAGAAATTTCCGGGCTTGAATCATGATGCAGACTCCGCAGATGCCGGCCCGCTGGCGTCACTGAACACCAGCCAGTACACCACCGGCACGATCAACAGGGTAAACAGGGTGGACGCAACAATCCCGAATATGATGGCCAGCGCCAGGCCGTTGAACACCGGATCGAGAGTGATGATCAGGTTGCCGAGCAGCGTGGTGCCGGCGGTCAGCATAACCGGGCGCATGCGCACCGCACCGGCCTGCAGCACGGCCTCGCGCAAGGACTCACCTTCGGCCCGGGATTGCGCGATAAACTCCACCAGAATCAGTGAATTACGCACCACGATGCCCGCCAGCGCAATCATGCCGATCATCGCCGTGGCGGTAAACATGACCGGATCCGGTGCACCTGCTACCACGCGCTCACCCACCTGGTTCATCAGCCAGAACCCGGGCATGATGCCGATCACGGTCAGCGGGATGGCCGACATGATGATCAGTGACAAAGCCGTCGACTGTGTCTGCACGCGCAGAATGCCGAAGATGGCCAGCAGAGCGAAGGCATATCCCAGGCCCATGTCGCGAAACACGTCCAGCGTGATGGCCAGCTCCCCCTCGCCCGTCCAGCTCACCTCGGTACCCGGCGGCAGTTGCCAGGGCTCGCCACCGCCGCTGTTGAAGAACGTGCGCGACTCCCAGTGCGGCGCACTGGCGTCCGCGGACCGGGTATCGCCACGCTGCCGCTGGTCTGCGTGGATATCGGCAATCACTTCGGCGGGCGTGCGACCGTTCAGCTCGGCCATGACGTACACCACCTGGCGCAGGTCCTTGCGATGAATCGTGCGGTCTACGCTGCGTGACTCGAACGCACCGAGCTCACCCAGCGCCACGAGGGGCTGGGGGGCCACCTCCAGACCCTGCTCTGTCGTCGTGGCCGTAATACCGGCACGGCCACGTACCAGAAGGCGCAGAAAATCCCGTTCCTGTACACGCCCGGACCGGGGAAGACGCAGCTCCAGGGGCACGGGCAGCATCTCGTCGGGATCCTGCAGGTAACCGGCAACCTCCCCGGCGTTAGCCAGGGTCAGCAGGCGGGCCACGTCAAGGGTCGATATGCCCGAAAGCGCGGCTTTCTGTTTATCGGTGATAAATCGTTGCTGCGACTGCGATGCTTCCAGCGTCGAGTCGATCTCAACCACGTGGGGCTCAAGTGCCAGACGGCGCAACAGCTCCCGGGCTGCCGCCTTCTGCGTTGCATAGGGCGTAAGCGTATCGGCATACACCTCGGCCACCAGGGTGCTCAGCACCGGCGGACCTGGCGGCACCTCCACCACCTTGACCGAAATGCCGTCGGCAACCAGCGGCGTCAGCAGTGCCCGCAGTCGCAGCACCACCGCATGCGACTGGTGTTCGCGCATGTCCTTGTCCGCCAGCACCAGGCGCAGCTCACCCTGATGCGGTGCCAGGCGCTGATAGTAACGGCGCACCATGCCATTGAAATCCATCGGCGAGGGCTCACCGGCAAAGGCCGCCACCCAGCTCACCTCGGGAACCCGCGACACGGCAGCAGACAGCTGCCGCAGAGTCGCCGCCGTGTGCTCGAGACTGCTGCCCTCCGGCATGTCCAGCAGCACCTGCACCTCGTTCTTGTTGTCGTAGGGAAGCAGTTTCAGGGGCACGGCGCGCAGGGCCGGCAGCAGGGCCGAGGCAACGAAGAGCAGGACAACGACAGCAATCAGCAGACGCGCACGCGATCGGCTGTCGAGAAACGGGATCAGCAGAGATCGATACAGCTTGTGACCGGCCGGCGTAGCCTGGTTATCAGCGGGGCCCTCAGCCTGCAGCAGGCGGCTGGCGACAAAGGGTGTCACCAGAAACGCCACGAGGGTGCTGATGATCACGCTGACCGGCACATTGAACGCCATCGGCGCCATATAAGGCCCCATCATGCCAGTAATGAACGCCAAGGGCAGAAAGGCCACCACAATGGTCATCGTGGACATGATCAACGGCGAGCGGATTTCCCGCATCGCGCCCGCCACGCGCTCGGCGAGCGACCCCTCGCCACGGCGCAGATATCGATCGATGTTATCCACACCGGTGATCGGATCATCTACCAGCAGGCCCAGTGAGAGAATAAGGGCAAACAGCGTTACCCGGTTGATCGTGTAGCCAAAAACCAGGTCCAGCGCCAGCGCGGCGCCGTAGCAGACCGGCAACGCCAGCCCAACGACCAGTGCCGCCCGCCAGCCCAGGAATACGCCAATGAACACCACCACCGTGAGCACGGCAAAACCCAGCGAGGTAACCAGGTCGTTGACCTTGGCATCCGCGGTTTCGCCGTAGTCGCGCAGCACAGCGAGACGAACCTCGGGCGGCAGAATATCCGACTGCAGCCGCTCAAGCGTGGCCAGAGCCTGCCCGGATACCGTCACCGCGTTGGCGCCGCGCTGCTTGGCCACCGCCAGGGTCACCATGGGGTGTTCGGTGCTGCCCGCGTCACCGGAAACGGCCTGCAGCCAGCTGTAGGCCTCCGGCTCCTGCGGTCCGTCAACGACATCGGCGACGTCGCGCAGGAATACCGGCGCGCCGTCAATCACATTGACCACGATCTGGCGCAGTTCGCCGGCCTCGCGCAGGACATCTCCGGCCTGCAGCGATATTGCCGCGTTGCCCACGACCCAGTCGCCCGCCTCGCGCAGATGATTGGCAGAGGCCAGTGCTTCAACGATGTCCATAGGGGTGGTGCGGCGCGCCCCCATGGCTTCAGGATCGAGCAGTATACGCAGCCTGCGCTCCCGCTCTCCGGTCACGGCGACGCCGTTTGTCTGGGGTATGGCCTGCAGACCGGTGGCGAATTCCTGCGCCATGCGTCCCAGTTCGTAGTCCCCGTAGCGCTCACTGTCCGTGCTCCACAGGGCCACAACCAGAATCGGCACGTCGTCGATCTCGATCGGCTTCAGCTGCCAGCGCGAGACAACCTGCGGAATCCGGTCCTGGTTGGAATACAGCTTGTTATAGGTGTTGAGCAGAGAACGCTCGCGATCCTCACCCACATGAAAGCGCAGTGTGACGGCAACACTGCCAGCCCGGGTACTTGAATACACATGCTCGACACCGGGAATCTGATTGAGCAGTTTTTCCAGCGGGACAGTGACCTGACGCTCGGTCTGCCGGGCGCTCAGCCCGGGGGCGTCGACCAGCACATCCACCATGGGCACCACAATCTGCGGTTCTTCCTCTCGCGGCGTCAGCTGCAGTGCCAGCATCCCCGCCAACAGCGCGCCCAGGAAGATCAGCGTGGGCAGACCGCCACGCAGAACGACCCCCATCAGCCCGTTGAAATCCCTGAACATTCTGCGCTCCCAGCTCGCCCGCTACGCACGCCGTGCAGTCTACCGTTTTTTGAGCGTTATCGCCGTCGGCCACAGACGACACCCACCAGCGCCAGGGCAGCCAATGGAAATTGACAACCGGCCTGAGCTACCCTGTGCCATCCAATGCGCGAACGTGTCTGCATCAGGCGCAAACGCCGGCAGGCCAATCGGCAGCACAACCAGCCAGCGTTGCCCCGGGAGGCGCCGTCATGTCTACACACTATTCTGCCAGCATCCTTCTTTGCCTGGCGCTGTCGGTCCTGCTGCCGCAGGCGACTGCCGCACCGGTCGATCCAGAGCAACGCGCTCCCATCGACCTTCGGCGCACAACGCTTATCGTTGCCGATATCGATCGCTCACTCGCCTTCTATCGCGATGCCCTCGGCATGGTAGTGACCTACGACAGAACAATCGTCACGCCCCGCGATGCATCCCGGGATGATGCCGAGTCTGTTCGACGGCTCGTCTTACTGCGCGCCAATGACGATTACGTCGGCATGATCGGATTGCTGCAGTACATAAAGCCCGAAAACCCTCGGGTTGACCTGAAGGGCGCGGCTTTCCGGGAAGGCACCACGGTACTGGTATTCAACACGGATGAACTCGAGGAAAGCTTTGCCCGCGCACGCGAGTTGCCCGGCGTGGTGGTTCTGGACGAACCGGAGCGGATTACCTATCCCTCCTACGCAGGTGAGAAGGCCATCACGGTCCTGATCAGCGCCATGCAGGATCCGGACGGCTTCACTGTGGAGCTGAACCAGCTGCAGTAGCGGACCACGCGGCAGCGGCGGGTCCGCTCTGCCATCAAGTGGCCAACATCTCCCCGGAATAGCGTGGTCGGTCGAACCACCGGGAGCGCCTGCGCGTCCCGGTGGTGCCTGCGCTAGAAGCGGTAGGAGAAATCGACACCGTAGCTGCGCAGTGCGGAAGGGTGGTTGAAGGTGCCGCCGAACTCGGGCGCGGGAATAATCTCCTGCAGATACTCCTCGTCAGTGATGTTCCGTCCCCAGGCAGTCAGGGTCCAGCTCGGGGACTCCAGCCCGACACGAAGATCAAGCGTGCTGAAGGCATCGCGGGAGGAGTTGGAGAAATCCTGATTGAAGCCCGGACCGAAAAAGGCATTCCAGATGGTCGGCGTCTGCTCACCCTGCAGCGTGTGGAACCACATCTCACCGGTGTATTTCCAGTCCAGGCGACTGACCAGATCAAGACCATTGGCAACCGGGAGAACCCATTCCGCGCCAAGATTACCGGTCATGTCCGGCGCCTGTGGTACGTCATTGCCGACAGACAGCGGCCGGTTCACGTTCTTCTCGATTTCCGAGTCCATCAGACCGATACCGCCGTAGAAGGTCAGGCCGTCGCTGGCAACGAAGGTGAAGTCTGCCTCGAGGCCCTGGATGTACATCTCGTCGATGGTCGTGACCGAGCGCAGCAGACCGAAGGGGCCGGCGAAGAACTCGAAGAACTGATTGTCCTCGACATCGGTACGGAACACCGCCGCGTTGATGCGCAGTCGACGATCCAGCCACTCGGACTTCAGGCCCAGCTCCCAGGCTTCCGACACTTCCTTGTCGTAATCATCGGTGACAGTGATACCGGCATTAACCACTTCGCCGGGACCGCCAAAACCGGCGTTAAACCAGAAGTTCAGCAGATCCTCTGTGCCCACGGAGTTGAAGCCACCGCTGCGGAAACCGATGCCATAGCTGGCGTAGACGTTGACGGCGTCGGTTGCCGCCCAGCTCCAGGTGACCTTGGGCTGGAACTGCGTGAAAGTACGGTCGCGATCGGGAATGCCATCGGGGTTGTTGCCAAACGCCGGGTTGATGGGCAGCGGCGCGAAGTTCTCGTCCAGGAGGTTGACGTTGAGCCCTGAATTGGGCACGTTCGGCACACGATTTTCCACCTCGCGCTCCTCGCGGTCATAGCGCAGTGCCAGTGACACTTCCATGCGATCGCTGAGATCAAACTCGAGCTGACCATAACCGGAATACACCCGCGTCCTGAAATCGTCCCAGAACAGCAGGTCGGTGGGGCTGATACCGTCTGCGGGCACGTAGGGCGCGCGGACAAAGCCCTGGCCGCGGTCGGCACCGTAGGACACCACCACTTCGCGCTCGATATCTGCCGCGTACAGACCGGCAATCCAGCGCAGCGGCTGATCCTGGGCTGACACCAGGCGCACATCCAGGCTCATGTCCGTCTGATTGCGCTCCTGGTACTGGAAGCCGTCGCAGGACAACGCGGTATACGGACCGTAAACGCCCTCGAAGTCATTGCCGGGGGGCAGCACGCCGAAGGGGTTGAAGGGTTCACCAAACAGGTCCGGGCGGGTGAAGCTGTTCAGCTCCGCGCGGTCGGACTGGCAGGAGGGCGTGAGCTCGTAACCGTAGAAGGTTGCCGCCGTCCCGTCAGACAGCAGGTATTCCTCAAGATCGTTATAGGAAAAGCTGGCGACCAGGTCGGCAAAGCCCAGCGCCCAGTCGGCCTTGATGGCAAACTCGGTGGTTTCCTGCTCATTCTCCCCGGGCACATTGAAGATAAAGCGGAAATCCAGATCGTTGGGATCCTGGAAATAGTTCGGTGCACCGAAGGCTTCGACAAACGCGGGGATGGCGAAGGCGGCATTGAAGTTGATGGCGCCTGCGCTTACCTCCGAGTATCCCGCTCGCATGTCGAACGTCAGGTCCGGCGTGGCATTGAAAATCATACGTCCACGCACGCTGGTGTCTTCGAGGAAGTCCACCACGTCATCCTGGCCGGTGAATATGTTCTCGTAGAAGCCATCGGTTTCGCTGGTACTGACAGCGAGCCTGCCGAGCAGCCTGTCCTCAATGATGGGACCGCTGACCATCGCGTTGGCGCGGTAGGTACCAACATTGCCCAGCGTGCCGCCAACGCGCGCCTCAAATTCGTTGGTCGGCTGTTTGGTGGTGACCAGGATGGCACCGGTGACCGCGTTGCGGCCATACAGGGCGCCCTGGGGACCCTTCAGAACCTCGATCTGCTCAACATCAAACAGCTGCTCATTGAAGCTGTTGGGGTTGGTGCTGAGAACGCCGTCGACAACGTAGGCAAAGGTGGACTCTGCATCACGCGTAGAGACAATGCCGCGTATGCTGACCTGGGTGTCACCGACGTTGGCGGCGTCGACAATCGTGACATTGGGGATCAGGCCCATATAGTCACTGGGTCGATTGATACCGGCACGCTCGAGGTCCTGCGCGTTGAGCGCATTGATCGCGATCGGGACTTCCTGCAGGTTTTCTGAGCGCTTGCGCGCGGTGACCACCACTTCTTCGATGGAAAAGCCGCTCTGCTGCGCGTTCACCTGTGTGGTGTTGCCCAACGCAGCACCCGCCACCACGAGGGCAGCGATCAAAGGTCGCCTGGTGTGTTGCATGTGTCTCCTCCCGCTCTTTTTTAAAAGGTTGTTGTCGCTGTATTAATTAATATTCGAGACCCCGGCTCGGCCCATGGCATTCAGGCGTCGCCACAGGGTTGTGGTACTGATACCCAGATACTCGGCCACCCGCTGACGGTCACCCCCAAACCGCTGCATGGCAGCGTCTATGGCCGCCTGCTCCTGTGCCTTCAGCGCGCCGGACGACTGCAGCGTACTGTCCGCCGCAAAAAGCTCCGGAAGAATATCGCGCAGGGTCTGCGGCGTAATGGCCGCGGCACCGTGCTCGAGGCAGTTCACCACCAGCCGCTCGGCAAAATTCTGCAGTTCCCGCACATTCCCGGGCCAGGCATAGCCCAGCAGCCGATCCACCACCTGCGCCAGCAGGCTCTCGGTATCGATAGCGCTGGCGTACTGCCGCGCGTATTCGCGCAGGTAATGGCCGGCTATCGGCGGAATATCCTCCGGGCGGTCGCGCAGCGCGGGAATGCGCAGCGAGAAAACATTCAGCCGAAAATACAGGTCGTCGCGAAAATCACCCCGCGTCACCGCATCGCGCAGGTCGCGGTTGGTAGCCGCAATGACCTTGAAGTCGAGCGCAATTTCCCGGTTGCTACCCACCGGCCGTATGCGCCGCTCCTGCAGCGCGCGCAGCAGCTTGACCTGCTGCTGGAGCGGCATCTCGCCTACTTCGTCGAGAAACAGCACACCACCGTTCGCCCGCTCCACCAGCCCGACCCGGCCGCCGCGACGGGAGCTGGTGAACGCGCCTTCAACGTAGCCAAAAAGCTCACTTTCAAACAGTTCATTGGGAATGCTGCCGCAGTTGACCGGTACCAGCCGCCCGCCGGCGAACTCGCTCTGGCGGTGAATCTCCCGGGCAATATGCTCCTTGCCGGTGCCGCTTTCCCCCTCGAGCAGCACCGCTGCGCGACCGCGAGCGTAGGTGCTCGCAAGGGCAGAAACGCGCTCCATCTGCGGCGAGCGGATAACGAAGGGGCCCGCATCGCGGTTCTCGGCGAACACTCGCGAGACAGATTGCGCCGCGCGCGCGGCCTCTATCGCCTCGCGCAGCATCAGCCGCGCCGAGCTTCGGCTGTAAACGAGTATCGCTGGCACACCTCGCTGCTCGGCGAGGCGGCAGATGTAGCTGGGACCGACAATCACCTCGGGCGCCTCGCTCGCAAGCGCCAGCAGCAGGCTCTCGGCCGCCTCATCCGTCGTGGTATAGCTGCGCGCCTGCACAGAGACGCCCAGAAGTTCGGGCAGGCTGTCCAGGAGTCGGGCACTGGGTTCAGGCTCCTCGGAATAGCTGAAAAGGTGCATCGTTGAGGCCACCCGACGCGCCTTGCCGATGGCCTCGATGACGTCGGTATCAGACACCCGCTGCGACACCACGGGTACCTTCAGCGTGGCTTTGAGATAGGCAGCGTTGGAGCCCGCACTGACCACGACATCAGCCGCGTAGCGCTTGACCATCTCGCTGTAATCACGCTGATCGGATGCCACCGACTCCACGATCACGACATCGGCCTCGTCGGCAAATTCCGGCAGCAGCGCATTAATCAGTTCGCTGAACTTTCGGTAACCCACCACAAGCACGTTTACCCGATCGGTCACGACGCCAGACTCCCGATGATCGCGTTATCCGTCACAGGGGCCGCGGCGGACTACGCCGCCCCTCTGCGAAAGCTGGGCGCAACCGGCGGCTTGAGGTGCGTCTCTGCCTCACAGCGCGCCTTGAGCTCCTCTATGCTGCCGCCGCGATTGAACAGCGCAATCTCGCCGCGTGAGGCCCGCAGCTCCTGCCGCAGGGCTTCGGTTGCCGCAACATCGACGCTGCCATCATCCGCAATCACAACCCCGTAGCGCTTCGCGCCCTCGCGGGTGACCAGCCTGCGGTTGACATCCTGGCGCACGCGTTCGGCTTCACGCTCGAAAGGATCGCCCCAGCCACCACCACCCCAGGTGTTGAAGTGCAGCACGTCACCTTCCCTGACCTTCACATTTTCCACTTTGGATGGCAGCCACTCCTCGCTGCCATCCGCACGCACCAGGCGTTTGCTGGAGCGCATGCCTGTTTCACCACCGAGGACGCCCCAGGGGTAGGTCAGCCAGCGATCGTCGTGGATCGCAATATCGCCATCGACAAGAAAGCGATAGGCCACGTTGAGGCCGTTGCCGCCGCGGTGCAGGCCCGCGCCGCCGGAGTCGGGAATGGTGGCGTAGCGCTCGATGCGCAGTGGGAAATAACTTTCGATGAACTCGTTGGGGACGTTGGTGAATCCGGGCCACAGGGAGTGGCCATCCGGCCCATCGCCAACCGGGCGTCCGGGAATACCGCCAAAGCCAATCTGGAACAGCTGGAACCATTCCCCCTTGCTGTCATAGCCCGAGTAGAACAGATGCGGCGAATCCGAGAACCCGGCG
>Ga0102928_1000793_pt1 | contig 20361 bp, 16 predicted proteins | sample SalPonR1_B_D1_MG_FD_78504 | JGI IMG/M metagenome (GOLD analysis project Ga0102928, IMG submission 78504) | Salt pond soil microbial communities from South San Francisco under conditions of wetland restoration - Salt Pond MetaG R1_B_D1_MG | ecosystem: Environmental > Aquatic > Marine > Intertidal...
CGAGGGCGGGCACGGCGAGGATCGACCCGCCGCCGCCCAGGGCGCCGAGGGACACGCCGATGAGGAATCCGAGCGGGGAGGCCAACAGCGCGCGCATGCACTCACCAACATACCCCTATGGGTATTTGTTCCCGCGATCGGACGTCACAGCCGCCGCGGCCGCCTCAGTCGAGCAGCCGCCCGCCTCGGTCCACCCGGCGGAGACGGATGCCCTCGATCTCGGACGCAGCCTCCTCGGCGGCACGGACGACCGATTCGTCGGAGCCGTGGACCGAGACGAACACCACGTCGGTGGCCTCGGGGTCGACGAAGGTCTGCTCGTAGGCCCGACTCTGGCCGGTGCCGATCACATAGCCCCACGTGCCGCTCACGTAGGCACCGAAGAACGCGCCGCCGACCGCGGCGCCGATCGTGCCGGCTGCGCTGTCGGTGACGAAGAACACCGCCAGACCGATCACCAACGCGCCGATCACGGCGCCGGGAATGGCGCTGAGCCCGGCCCACTTGGCGGCGTGCGTGGTGACGCCCTCGGGGTCGGCGGTCTTGCGCTCGGTGCGGTCGACGGGATGGCCGAGCACCACGGTGGAGACCTCCGAGTCCGCGAGGCGGACCCGCTCGAATGCGAGGGCGACCGAGTGCGCCGTGTCGAGGTCGTGGGTGACGGCGACCAGATTGTGCTCCTCGAGCTCGGGGTCCGGCGTACTGCCGGACACCTCGCTGAGGTGGGGCGCCTGGCGCCGGGCCCACTCCGTCATCCGGATGGGCCGTGTCTCGTTGCGTTGATCGGTCATCTTCCGTCCTTCCTGGACCACGTCGCAGCGCAGCCCGTCTGTCCTCCCGCGGTGACACTTCCCCATCCGCGTCGAGTTCACACCTCCGTCCGTGACAGCCCACCCGGCCAGCACCCGGAAAATGCCTCGTCCGTAGCGCCAGGCGCTACGAACCGGGCATTTTTCGGGTTCGGCGGGGCACGAACGGCCCTCGTTCGCTCGTGAAACGGCGATAGCGTCGAACGTCGTGTCCCCCCACGACCAGACCCTCCTCGACGGCCCTGCCGACGCACCCGCCGGCACCGCCGTGGACGGCACAGCCGAGGCCGCGGTCCGCCGCCGCACCGACATCCGCAACCTGGCCATCGTGGCGCACGTCGACCACGGCAAGACCACCCTCGTCGACGCCATGCTCCACCAGTCGGGCGCCTTCCGCGCCAACGAGGACGTCGCCGAGCGTGTCATGGACTCGATGGATCTGGAACGCGAGAAGGGCATCACCATCCTCGCCAAGAACACCTCGCTGGTGTGGCACGACCAACGCACCGGCGACGACGTCACCCTCAACATCGTCGACACGCCGGGTCACGCCGACTTCGGCGGCGAGGTCGAGCGCGCCCTCACCATGGTCGACGGCATCGTGCTGCTGGTCGACGCCGCCGAGGGTCCGCTGCCCCAGACCCGTTTCGTGCTCCGCAAGGCGCTGGCGCGTGATCTCCCCGTCATCCTCGTGGTCAACAAGGTCGACCGGCCCGACGCCCGCACCGCCGAGGTGATCGACGAGGTCTACGAACTGTTCTTCGACCTCGATGCGCAGGACCACCACGTCGAGTTCCCCATCCTCTACTGCTCGGGCCGTGACGGCTGGGCGACCGACGACCTCGACGCCGCGCACGCCGTCATCGTCGGCACCGTCGAGGGCGCCGACCTCCGACCTCTCGTGGAGACCCTGCTCGACCACATCCCGTCACCCACCTACCACGACGGCGCACCGCTGCAGGCGTGGGTCACCAACCTCGACGCGTCGCCCTACCTCGGTCGCCTCGCACTGCTGCGGGTGATGGAGGGCGAGATCCGCAAGGGCCAGTCCGTCGCCTGGTGCAAGCGCGACGGCACCGTGGCGCGGGCGAAGATCGCCGAGCTGTTCCTCACCGAGCACCTCACCCGGGTGCCGGTCGACCACGCACGCCAGGGCGACCTGGTGGCCGTCGCCGGCATCGAGGACATCTACATCGGTGAGACGCTCGCCGACCCCGACGACCCCCGTCCACTGCCGGTGATCTCGGTCGACGAGCCGGCTCTGTCGATGACGGTGGGCATCAACACCTCACCGCTGGCCGGGCGCAACGGCAAGAAGCTCACCGCCCGTCTGGTGAAGAACCGGCTCGACGCCGAACTCGTCGGCAACGTGAGCATCCGCGTCAACCCGACCGAACGTCCCGACGCCTGGGAGGTGCAGGCCCGCGGCGAACTGCAGCTGGCGATCCTCGTCGAACAGATGCGACGCGAGGGATTCGAGCTCACCGTCGGCAAGCCGGTGGTGCTCACCAAGGAGATCGACGGCAAGGTGCACGAACCGGTGGAGCGGGTCACCATCGACGTCCCCGACGAACATCTCGGTGCCGTCACCCAGCTGCTCGCCACCCGCAAGGGCCGCATGCAGAACATGGGCGGCTCCGGCTGGGTCCGCCTCGACTACCTCGTCCCGGCCCGAGGTCTCATCGGGTTCCGCACCGAGTTCCTCACCGAGACACGTGGCACCGGCGTCATCAGCCACACGTTCGAGGGCTACGAGCCGTGGGCCGGCGAGATCCGCACCCGCCAGTCGGGCGTGCTGGTCGCCGACCGCACCGGGCCCGCCACCACCTACGCCATGCTCAACCTGCAGGACCGGGCCACCATGATGGTGGGCCCGTCGACCGAGGTGTACTGCGGCATGATCGTGGGCGAGAACTCGCGCGCCGGCGACATGGACGTGAACATCTGCAAGGAGAAGAAGCTCACCAACGTGCGGGCCTCCTCGGCCGACGAGACCGTGAAGCTCACCCCGCACCGGCAGCTCTCGCTGGAGGGTGCGCTCGAGTTCATCACCGAGGACGAGTGCGTCGAGGTCACGCCGGCCACCATCCGGCTCCGCAAGGTCGACCTCGACCCCACCACCCGCGCCCGCGACGCCAAGCGCCGCAGCCAGGCCGGCTGATCACGATCGGGGTCTGACCCCGATCGTGATGTCACGGCTCGTGGAGGTCGATCGCTTCGTTGTCCTGCTCGTGCAGCGCCGTCGCGTCCCAGGCGAGGAGACCGATGCGGCAGCGTTCCCACCGGTTGCCGCTCACCTGGCACCCCGATGCTCCCCACTGCACGATGCAGCCGCTGTCGCCGTCGCACACGGCGTTGCCGTCGATCAGTGCCTGGGTGCCCCCCTCGACGTCGACGGCGCGCATGGTGCGGTTGACGAAGTTGGCGTGCACGTGCGCCCGCTCGGTCCGTTCGAGATGCACGCCCCACCACCGTCCGGCGATGTCGTTGCCCCGGATCTCGACACCGGTGGCGTCCGACACCCGGACCGCGCACAGGTGGTCGCGGATCTCGCACGACTCCACGACATGGTCACTCCCACCGCGCAGGTCCACGCCGACGTCCCACCGCATCCCCCGGAACTGGCTCCGTGACACGGTGAGCCGTTCGGCTCCGTCGGCGACCACGCCCGCAGCCGTGGTCGCCCGCACCACGGCACCGTCGGCGCGGACGACGACGTTGCCGTCCACCCGGCAACCGAGCACGACGGCGTCGTCGTCCGCCACCTCCACGAGGGGCGTCGGGAGCCAGGCCTCGCGTTCGGGGCCACCGGTGACGCGGAGGTGTTCGAGGTGTGCCCCGCGGGCCAGAGTGACGGCTGTGGGGCCGCCGGCATCGATGACGGTCCGGCTGGCGCCCAGCCCGCGCAGGACCACACCGGCGGGCACCGTCACCGGCCCGAGGTAGGTGCCGTCGCCCAGCTGCACGATCGAGCCGGCGCCGGTGTCGGTCAGCAGCGGTGCGAGCGGGATCGCCGGGCGGTCGGTCGGTTCGAACAGCTCCACCGGCCGCTCACGTTCCGATGCCTCGATGCGGTACACCGCGACGTCGATGCCGCGGTCGTGGCGGCCGAACCGGCCGGCTGTGGAGCGAGCGAGGTCGAGGTGGAGTCCGTCGTCGTGCTGGGCGAATCGGACCGGATCATCGACGGCCACGCCGTTCTCGACGGCCGTCACGGCGTCGACGCGGCACCGATCGGCGGGCAGTGCCGCGAAACGGCCGCGACCACCGAGGTCGACGGCGTGGAGGACACCGTCGATGCGCAGGTAGCGCACGTCGTCGTCACCCCACTCGGTCCACGGCGCCGACCGGTCGACGAGGTCACGGTGGCGCCGGATCCAGTCGCCGGCGTCGCGCAGCGGCTGTGCCTGCAGGTCGGGGATCGTGCCGTCGGCCGCCGGGCCCACGTCGAGCAGCAGGTTGCCGCCCTTGGCGAGCACCTCGGTGAGCAGCGACACGATCTCCGCTCCCGCCATGTGGTGCTCGGCCCGCTCGGCTCTGTTGTGGCAGAAGCTGGCACCGATGCCCCGGCACAGCTCCCAGGGGCCCTCGGTGATGTCGTCGGGTGGCGCGTACTCGAACGTGCGCACGATCGGCGGGTTTCCCGGTGGCACGTCGTCGGCCGCCACCCACCATCGGTCGTTCACCACCAGATCGGGTTCGATCGACCACATCCGCTCCAGCAGCTCGCGGCTGCGCCAGTGATCGGGTCCGCGTCCCCAGTGCCCGTCACCCCACAGCACGCTCGAGCCGTACCGTTCCACGAGATCACGCACGTGCGGGTGCAGGACATCGTCGACGTATCCGCCCGAGCGGTATCGCTCGTCGCCCCAGTCGAGCAGCGAGTAGTAGGTGCCGAAGACGAGGTCGCTGCGTTCGCAGGCGGCTGCGAACTCCGCCATCACGTTGCGGTGCGGGCCACCGTCGAGCACCGTGCGATCGGTGCCGGGGGCGTCCCACCAGCACCATCCGTCGTGATGCTTGCTGACGAACACCGTGTAGCCCATGCCGGCATCGACGGCCAGCCGAGCCCACTCCTCGGGGTCGAACCGGTCGAAGGTGAGCAGCGGGAGGAAGTCGTCGTAGCGCTCGATGTGACCCCACCGGTCACGGTGGTGGGCGAGCACCTCCACCATCGGGCGGGGGTGCAGCAGGACGTCGTCGACGTCCTCGCCGAGGTGGCAGCGGTACCAATCGGCGTACTGGCCGATCGGCGCCCACGCCGGCACGGTGGCGAGGTTGGCGTGCACGAAGAGCCCATAGCGCCGCTCGCCCCACCAGTCCGGCATCCCCATCGCCGGCCGAGTCTCGCGCGTCGCGGCGTGCGCGGAGAATCCGACTGTGGCCTGCGGGTACCGGGAGTGCTCGTCCGGGGCCCCGGTCCACGTGTCGGGCATACTGCAGGCGTGACCGTGCACGCCGACCTCGACGCGCCACACGAGTTGCTCGCCAAGCTCGCCACGCTCGACGCCGAACTGCACCGCCTCGACCGCGTGATCGTCGCCTTCAGCGGTGGCGCCGACTCCGCGTTCCTGGCGGCAGCGGCGCACCGTGCGCTCGGGGCCGATCGGGTGCACGCCGTCACGGCCGTGTCGCCGTCGTTGGCGGGCGACGAGGAGGCCGACTGCCGCACCCTCGCCGGAGAGTGGGGCCTGCGCTGGACCCCGGTGGCGACGGCGGAGATGGAGCGGGCCGCGTACCGCGTCAACGACACCGACCGGTGCTTCCACTGCAAGGCCGAGTTGATGGACGTGGTGGCGCCGATCGCCCGCGCCGAGGACGCCACGGTGGTGCTCGGCGTGAACGTCGACGACCTGGGCGACCACCGTCCGGGGCAGCAGGCCGCCAGCGAGGCCGGCGCCGAGTTCCCGCTCGTCACCGCCGGCTTCACCAAGGACGACGTGCGTGCCGCATCACGCCGGCTGGGCCTGCGTACCTGGGACAAGCCGGCGGCGGCCTGCCTCGCCAGCCGGATCCCGTACGGCACCGAGGTGTCGGTCGGGATCCTCACCCGGGTCGACCGAGCCGAAGCGGCGCTGCACCGGCTCGGGTTCCGGCAGGTGCGCGTCCGTCACTACGACGACACCGCCCGGATCGAGGTCGACCTCGAGGAACTCGCCCATGTGATCACCCGCCGCGCCGACGTGGTCGCCGCCGTGCGCGACGCCGGATACCGCTACGTCACCCTCGACCTCGAGGGCTTCCGCAGCGGCAACCTCAACGGCTGAATCCCCGGCCGGCGGGCGACCGTCCGATTGCCCACCGTGATCGGTGGGCACCTATCGTCGCCGCGATGAAGCTGTCGATGGCGATCAACTACTCGGGTGACTTCCACGCGGACGTGGAGAAGGTGGTCCAGCTCGAGCAAGCAGGGCTCGACGTGGTGTGGGTGCCCGAGGCGTACAGCTTCGACGCCGTGTCGCAGATGGGATACCTCGCAGCGAAGACGTCGACCATCGAGATCGGTTCGGGCATCCTCAACGTCTTCTCCCGGACGGCCACGTGCATGGCCCAGACCGCGGCCGGTCTGGATTTCGTGTCGGGTGGCCGCTTCATCCTGGGCCTCGGTGCGTCCGGCCCGCAGGTGATCGAAGGGTTCCACGGCGTGCCCTACGAGAAGCCGATGCCGCGCATCCGCGACTACATCAACGTGTGCCGCATGACGTGGCGTCGCGAGAAGGTGGTCTACGACGGCCCCACCACGAAGATCCCGCTGCCCGAGGGCGAGGGCACCGGGCTCGGCAAGCCGCTCAAGCTGATCAACCATCCGGTGCGCGAGGACATCCCCATCTTCTGGGCGAGCCTGATGGGCCAGTCGGTGAAGAACACCGCCAGGTACGCCGACGGCTGGCTGCCGATCTTCTTCGATCCCGAGAAGTTCCACACGGTGTGGGGTGACGACCTGAAGGCCGGTCAGGCCGAGCGCGACGCCGACCTCGGCCCGTTGCAGATCTCCGCCGGCGGCATGGTGGCGATCGGCGACGACCTCGTCGGCGAGAAGCAGAGCCGCATCCTCGACTACTCGCGTCCCAACGTGGCGCTCTACGTGGGCGGTATGGGCGCCCGCGACAAGAACTTCTACAACACCATCTGCCAGAAGTACGGCTACGTCGACGAGGCGCACGAGATCCAGGACCTCTACCTGTCGGGCAGGAAGGACGAGGCAGCGGCCGCCGTTCCGGCGGAGATGCTCGAGCGCACCAACCTCGTCGGACCCGCCGGCTACGTGAAGGAACGCCTCGCCGCCTACAAGGAGGCCGGCGTCACGCACCTCTCCGTCAACGCCGTGGGCAGCGACCCCGTCGCCACCGTCGAGCAACTCAAGAACCTGCTCTGACATCGACGTTCGTCAGGGGTCAGACCCCGCACGAACCATCTCCGCTGGTTCTCCCTCGCACTGCAGTTCGCGCGGGGTCTGACCCCTGACGAACGCTGGCGTCGGGGGCTCAGACCATGCCGCGGAGCCACCACAGGCTCAGCGCCCAGGCGAGGCCGAGGAACGCGAACGCGGCGAGAGCCCATCGCCAGGTGAGCTCGGACACGATCTCGATCTCCTCGCCCAGGGTGTCGCCGAGCGAACCGGCGATCTGGTCGTAGGCGTCGGCGAGCTCGTCGCCGGTGCGGGCCTCGAAGGCCTGGCCTCCGGTGGTCTCGGCCACCAGCTCGAGATCGGCCGGCCGCACGGGAACCGGCACGACGTCGCCGCTCACCGGGTCGACGATCACGCCTCCGTCGGTGCCGAAGGCGATCGTGAACACGGGGATGCCGGCCTCCGCCGCCTCCTGGGCGCCGTCGGAGGTGAGCCGTCCGACGGTGGTCTCACCGTCGCTCAGCAGCACCATCACACCCGGCGCCCGATCGTCGGCCTCGGCATCCTGCCCGCTGTCGGGCGGCGGCTCGGCGGAGTTCACGAGCAGCCGACTCCCTGCGGCCAGCGCCTCGCCGATCGCCGTCGACTCGGCCAGTTCGAGCTGGTCGATGCCACGCTGCATCCGCGCCCGGTCGAGGGTCGGGTCGACCTCGACCGTGACGGCGCCGGAGAACGACACCAATCCGACCTCCACGCCCCGCTCCACCTCGTCCACGAAGTCACGGGCCGCCTCCTGCGCCGCGGTGAAGCGGTCGGGGTCCACGTCCTCGGCCATCATCGACAGCGACACGTCGAAGAGCACCAGGATCCGCCCCTCGCTCCGTGTGCGTTCCGTGGTGCGGTCGACAGGGCGGGCCACGGCCACCACCGCGAGGGCGAGGCCCAGCAGCTGGAGCGCGGCGACGACATGTCGCCGCCAACGCGGCCGGCTCGGGGCCACGCTGTCGAGCAGGTCGACCTGGGTGAACCGCACCGTCGCCCCGCGGCGCCAGCGCAGCACCACCACGTACAGCGCAGCCAGTGCGGCCACCACGAGCAGCAGCCACAGCCGGCCGGGGGCCAGGAAGTCGGTGGTCACCGTCGGATCCCCTCGCCCCGCACGGCCTGCACGCGTTTGCGTTGCGTGTGCTGCACGATGGCGCTCAACCAGTCGCCGTCTGTTGCCAGGTCGATGGTGTCCGCCCCTGCCCGCCCGAGTGCATCGTTGCGGTGGCGGCGTCGGTCGTCGGCCGCCGCGGCGTACTGCTCCTGCACCTTCGGCGTGACCCGTACCTCGCGGACGCGCCCTGTGGCCGGGTCCACCAACTCCACCAGTCCGATCGGCGGCACGTCGAACTCACGAGGGTCGTACACCGTGACCGCCAACAGGTCGTGGCGCATCCCGAGGCGCGCCAGCGCAGCCTGCCAGGCATCGCCGGCGAAGTCCGAGATCACCGCCACGAAGCCGCGGCGCTTGGCGAGTGCACCCACGCGGTCGAGCGCTCCGGCGAGATCGGCACGACCCCGCCCCTCCGAGTCCGGCGGGTCGGCGAGCGTCGACAGGATCGCCCGGACCTGGTTGGCCCCGGCCCTCGGCGGGATCACGTGGATCGACGGACCGGCCACCAGAACGGCACCGAGGCGGTTCTGGTTGCGCGCCGTGAGGAAGCCCACGCAGGCCGCAGCCGCGGTGGCCGTCTGGGCCTTGTCGTTGGCGACCGTGCCGAACCGCATCGCCGCCGATGCGTCGACGACGAGCCATGCCGTGAGGTCGCGGTCGGCGATCTGTTCGCGCACGTGCGTCTCCAGGGTGCGCGCCGTGACGTTCCAGTCGATCCGCCGGACGTCGTCACCGGGCTGGTAGAGACGCGACTCGCCGGGTTCGGAGCCGTGACCCGGCGTGAGCCCCTGGTGGTTTCCGTGCAGGACACCGTCGAGCCGGCCGTTGATGGTCAGCTCCAGCGTGCGCAGCAACTCGGCGACGCTCTCGGTGGGCGGTCCCGACGCCCACGCCGTGACGGTCCCGGTACGCCGCCACGCGGTATCGCCGGCGCGCGCAGCGGCCTCCGGCGACACGCTCGTGGGGTGCATGGCCACGTCGATCCGCCCCTCAGCCGGCGGGGGCGCCCGGCTGCGCACCGTCGTTCGGCTTCGGCGAGACCCATGTCGCGGGCACGGTGGCGAGGATGCGCTGGACGACGTGGTCGGTGGTGATGTCGCGTGCGAGGGCGTCGTAGGTGAGCAGCAACCGGTGGCGGAGCACCTCCGGGGCGAGGTCGAACACGTCCTGCGGAGTGGTGTACGACCGCCCCCGCAACATCGCCAGTGCCCGAGCCCCCCGGACGAGGTTCAGCGACGCCCGCGGGCTGGCGCCCAGGCCGATCACCGTCGCGAGGTCGCCGAGACCGAACCGGTCGGGGTGGCGTGTGCACTGCACGAGATCGACGGCGTACTGCGACACGGATCGATCGACGAAGACGGTGTCGGCGCGCTGTTGCAGTTCCACCAGCTGGTCGAGCGTCATCACCTGCTCGGGGATCGGGGCCCGCACGCTCATCCGGTCGAGGATCGTGAGCTCCTCGTCGGCGGTGGGATGGTCGAGCACGATCTTCATCATGAAACGGTCGCGTTGGGCGTCGGGGAGCTGGTAGACGCCCTCGGATTCGATGGGGTTCTGGGTGGCGACGACGAAGAACGGATTGGGCACGGCGTGCGTGACGCCACCGATGGTGACCTGCTGCTCGGCCATCACCTCGAGCAGCGCCGACTGCACCTTGGCGGGCGCCCGGTTGATCTCGTCCGTCAGGAGGAAGTTCACGAACACCGGTCCGAACTCGACGTCGAACCGCTCACTGCTGCCACGGTAGATGCGCGTGCCCACGATGTCGCTCGGCAACAGGTCGGGCGTGAACTGGATGCGTGCGAACGATCCGCCGACCACGTCGGCCAGCGTCTCGGCGGCGAGCGTCTTCGCGAGGCCGGGCACCGACTCGAGCAGGCAGTGTCCGCGGCAGAGCACGCCCACGAGCAGCCGTTCGAGCAGCCGGTTCTGACCGACGATCACCTTGCGCAGTTCGAAGAACACGCGCTCGAAGGTCTCGGCCGTGGCCCGGTCGTCCAGGGTGGTGGCGCCGAGCACCGTCGCACCGTCGCTCTCGCGCTGCCGCGTCGTCCCGTCGTCGATGCTCGTCGGCTCGTCGTTCTGGCTCATCTCCGGGCGAACGGTAGCGGCCGTCCCGACCGCTCTCACGGCGGCCGACCGCCTCATCGGCGAACTCGCACCGGCGGGGAGGTGTCCGGTCGCACCCTGCGGCTGCCACAATCGGCCGTCGTGCAATCGTTCCGCCCGGCGCAGGTCCCCCGCCTCGTCCACCGGGGGCAGGTCCCTGGCCTCGTCCTGGTGGTGGTGGCCGTGGCGGTCGCCTACCTGGCGGCCGAGGCGTTCGGGGTGTCGGCGCTCGTCGCCGGCGTGGTGCTCGGCGCCGTGGCGGCCAACACCGGTGTGGTCACGGCCCGCTTCGCCCCCGGGGTGACGTTCGCCGGCAAACAGTTGTTGCGTGCCGGGGTCGTCCTGCTCGGCCTGCGCCTGTCGTTCGACGAGGTGCGCGCACTCGGCATCGAGGGTGCGCTCGGCGTGGTGGCGGTGCTGCTGTTCACGTTCTTCGGGGTGCAGTTGCTGGCCAGGGCGATGGGTCTGTCCGACGGGCTGGGCCTCCTGGTGGCGACCGGCTACTCGATCTGTGGTGCGTCGGCCGTCGCCGCGATGGCTCCGCTGTCGACGGCCGACGAGGAGGAGACCGCCTATGCGATCGGACTCGTGACGCTGTTCGGCACACTGTCGATCTTCACGTTGCCGGCGCTCGGCCATGCCCTCGGCCTCACCGACGAGACGTTCGGCACGTGGGTGGGCGCGGGAGTGCACGACGTGGGGCAGGTGACGGCGACCGCCTCGGCGTACGCCGAGGCAGCCCTTGCTCCGGCGACGCTCGTGAAGCTCACCAGGGTGGCGATGCTGGCGCCCATGGTGTTCGGGGTCGGGATCGCTCGCCGCCGCCGTCTCGAGTCGGCCCGGGCGGCCGGTGCCGGCCCGGCGAGCCCCGACGACGCCGCTCCCCACGTTCCGCTGGTGCCGCTGTTCGTGGTGGGCTTCCTCGCCATGATCGGGCTGCGCGCCACCGGCTGGCTGTCCGACGATGCGCTCGCACGGGCCAAGGATGCCGAAACGTTGTTGCTCACCGCCGGCATGTTCGGTCTGGGGGCCGGGGTTCGTCTCGACCGCCTCCGTCGTCTCGGAGGGAAGCCGCTGCTGCTGGGTGTGATCTCGTGGGTGCTCGTCGCCGGCGCCGCGCTCGGCATGGCCGTCGTGGTCACCTGAAGCGCCGTTCTCGCTTCCGACCCGCCGCCGTATCCTGGGTGGGGATGGCAGCCGACGAGCGAGGCATTCACGACGACGAACGAGCCGGTGGCCCACCGCTGCCCGATCTCGACGACGTCGCGGCGATCGACGTGGCGGCCGTCGAACGGGAAGAAGCTGCTGCGGCGCGCCGACTGTCGTCGATCGAAGCCGGTCGCCGGAAGGCCGGCCTCATGGGTGCGGCGGCGGCGGGCGCCATGCTCGGCCTGCGTGACATCTACGAGGGGCCGCCGAAGGACGACGACGTGGTGGAGGTGTCGGAAGCGCCCGGCGAGCCGGGTGACATCGACCGTGACGGCATCAGCGGATCGGTCGACGGGGTCGACTTCCGTTCGCAGCCCGGCGGCGACGACCCGATGCCCTGACCACGCCGGCGGGCGGAGCCGGCCGAAGCCGTCACCCGTCAGCGTCTCCGCCGGCGGAAGTTCAGCAGTAGGCGCCGGAGCGACCCAGGAACCGGCGGTGCCAGCGGCTCGGAGTGAGGACGACGGCGCGAGGTTCGTCCTCGAACATCCAGCGGGCGAAGTTGCGGCGACCCCACTCGCCGCTCGCCGCCACCACGCGGATCGCTCCGCGAGCGCCCCACGAAGTGGCGAGCACGGAGCCCAGCGCAGCCGACATCCGGTGGTCGGCCACCAGGTGATGGTGCACCTCGGCACGGTAGATCGCCGCCGTGTCGTCGGGCTGGAGTGCGCCGGCGGCGATGATCGACTCGGCGGCGAGACGTCCGGTGAGCAGCGCCTGCCCGATTCCCTCCCCGGTCATCACGTCGGTGGCCATCGCGGCGTCGCCGACGAACAGAGTGCGCCCGGTGGCCAGCACGGCGCTGTCGACACGGGCAGGGATGGGCCACGCCGTGTGACGGTCCTCGAGTTCGAACCCCGGACCGAGCGCCTCGACGACGTGCGGTCGCTGCAGCAGATCGACCCACTGCTGCTTCATGTCCTGGACCCGCCGGCCCTCCCCGCGCAGCACGCCGAAGCCGATGTTGGCCCGGCCGTCGGGGAGTGGGAACGACCAGGCGTAGCCGGGGAGCAGATCGGGTTCGAACCACACGTGGAGCTGTGTGGAGGCGGTGCCGGTGACGTTGCGGGCGTACTGGCGGAACCCGTGCCACTCGCCGCGGTAGCCGTCGGGATTGGCACCGACGGCCTTGCGGACGGGGCTCCACATGCCGTCGGCGGCCACCACGTAGCGCGTCCGGATGCGGAGGCCGTCGGCGTCGACGACGACATGGTCGAGGTGCTGCTCGCCGAAGCCACGGAAACCATGGCCGTCGCGCACGTCGGCGCCCTCCTTGCGGGCCAGCTGGGCGAGCGCATCGTCGAGTTGGAGACGAGGTGCGACGGCGGCGAACCGGCCGTCCGCGGGCAGCGGCACGTACACGTCGCGCCCGCTGGGGGAGCGGATCGCAGCGCCGGCCACGTCGAACCAGTCGGTGACCGTGCCCGGCTCGAGCCCGAGGTGCTCGAGCTCACGGAGAGCAAGGGTCGTGAGCCCGTCGCCACAGCACTTGTCGCGCGGGAACACCGCCTTGTCGAGCACCACCACGGTGCGACCGGCCCGGCGGAGCTCGATGGCGGCCGCCGTGCCCGCCGGGCCGGCGCCGACCACCACGACGTCGGCGTCGAGTTGCTCGACTCCGGCCGGGTCGTCGAGATCGTCGCTGTTCACGGCGCTGCTGGTCACCGGGCGGCGCGTCACCGGGCTACTCGTCACGGCGCCAGGCTAGGAGGGGTGCATGCCGAGCCGCACTGCGCTGCGCGCACCGAGGCGTCGGCGGGTCGGGGGCCGATCTCGGCGTGGCGGCGTCCGCCGGCGTGATCGAGGCGAGGCCCGACGACCGGCGGAGCAGGTCGCGCCTCGTCCACTGGCAGTCGCACACCGGCATCACTCTACGATCGGGCCGGCGCCGGCGGGGCCGGTGCGTACGACAACGAGAACGCGAGGGGAATCGAAGCGATGAGTGGACTGTGCGACGGACGGGTGGCGATCGTCACCGGGGCGGGTCGGGGAATCGGCCGCGAGCACGCACTGAGCCTGGCGCGCCAGGGGGCGAAGGTGGTCGTGAACGACCTCGGCGGGGAGATCGACGGCACGGGCGGCGACCTCTCTCCCGCCCAGCAGGTGGTGGCCGAGATCGAGGCCATGGGCGGCGAGGCGATCGCCAACGGCGACAACGTGGCCGACTGGGAAGGGGCCCAGCGCATGGTGAACATGGCCGTCGAGACCTTCGGCGACCTCCACGCCGTGGTGAACAACGCCGGCATCCTGCGTGACCGCGTGCTCGCCAACATGACCGAGGAGGAATGGGACGCCGTCATCGACGTGCACCTGAAGGGCACGTTCGCCCCGTCCCGCTGGGCCGTCGCCTACTGGCGCGAGAGGGCCAAGGCCGGGCAACCCGTGAGCGGTCGCATCGTCAACACCACGTCGGTGTCGGGCATCTACGGCAATCCCGGCCAGGCCAACTACGGCGCCGCCAAGGCCGGCATCGCCGCCTTCACCAACATCGTCGCCCTCGAGGTCGCCCGGTACGGCGTGACGGTGAACGCCGTCGGTCCGGTAGCGCTCACACGGATGACCGAGGGGCTGGGCCCGGCGCCGGAGACCGACGCCGACCGCGAGGCGCGGGCACCGCACTGGATCGCCCCGATCGTGACGTGGTTGTGTTCGGAGGAGTCGGCCGGCGTCACCGGCCGGGTCTTCGAGGCGTCGGGCCAGACGTTGGCCGTCGCCGAGGGCTGGGTGCGCGGTCCCTCCACCGACCCCGTCGACGATCCCACGGCACTCGGCCCGATCGTCGCCGACCTGCTGTCGAAGGCCCGGGGCAACTCGGGCATGGACGGCACCACCGGCAGCTGGCCCCAGACCATGCTCTCGACCTGACCGAACCCACGGGACGAAGATCGAACCACCAACCGGACGAAAGCGAGACGACCCATGCCACTCAATCCCGACGCCGTCGGATCCACCAGCGACCCCGTCGAGGCCAGCTGGACCTCCAAGGACGCCCTGCTCTACGCCGTGGGGATCGGTGCCGGCGCCGACGAACTGGCGTTCACCACCGAGAACACCAGCGGCGTCGACCAGCAGGTGTTCCCCACGTTCCCCGTCGTGATCGGCTGGGGGAGGGGCTCGGCGATGGGCAACATCGGCAGCTTCAACCCGGCGCTGCTGGTGCACGGCCAGCAGGCCGTGACGTTGCACCGCCCGATCCCGGTGGAGGGTGCGGCCACCATCACCAGCGAGATCACCGGGATGTACGACAAGGGCAAGGCGGCCGTGGTGGTCAGCGAGTCGCGTGCGCTGATGGACGGCGAACCGCTCTACACGAACACGTCGTCGGTGTTCATCCGCGGCGAGGGTGGCTGGGGTGGCGACCGCGGCCCGTCCGGCCCGAAGAACGTGCCGCCCGAGCGTGATCCCGACCACGAGGTGACGTACCGCACGTCTCCCGACCAGGCGTTCGTGTACCGGCTGTCGGGTGACCGCAACCCGCTGCACACCGATCCGGCGTTCGCCGCGATCGGCGGATTCGACCGGCCGATCCTCCATGGGCTGTGCAGCTACGGCTTCACCGGGCGGGCCCTGTTGCACACCCTGTGCGACAGCGACCCGGCGGGGTTCCACCACGTCGAGGCCCGCTTCGCCGCACCGGTGCTCCCCGGAGACGCGTTGACCGTGAAGATGTGGTCGCTCGGCGACGGCGAGTCGGTGTTCACCACCAGCGCCGTCGACCCCGACGACCCGTCGACCGAACGCGTCGTGATCGACCAGGGCCTCCTCCGCCACGCCTGAGTTCGCCAGGGGTCAGACCCCACACGAACGTCCGGTGCGGATGGTTCGATGTGGTGCACGTTCGTGTGGGGTCTGACCCCTGGCGAACGGGGTCGTCAGGGGCGGCAGACGGCCACGAGGTGGTCGACGGCCTCGGCGACGGGGACGTCGATCCGGTCGCCGGTGCGGCGGTCCTTCACCTCGATGGTGGGGCGGTCCTCGTCGGCGACGCCACGTCCGGCCACGGCGATGGTGGGCACGCCGATCAGCTCGGCGTCCTTGAACCGCACGCCGGGTGACACGCCCGAGCGGTCGTCGAGCAGCACCCGCAACCCCGCCGCCTCGAGCCCGGCGGCGAGCTCCTCCGCGGCCGGCCGCTGCGGCCCGCCGTCCTTGCCGGCAACCACCACGTGCACGTCGGCCGGCGCGATCTCCCGCGGCCAGCACAACCCCAGGTCGTCGTGGCTGGCCTCGGCGATCGCCGCCAGACACCGCGTCACGCCGACGCCGTAGGACCCCATCGTGGGCACCACCGGCTTGCCGTGCTGGTCCTGCACGGTGAGGTCGAGGGCCTCGGCGTACTTGCGGCCGAGCTGGAAGATGTGGCCGATCTCGATGCCCCGGGCGATCTCCACCTGCTCACCGCACTGCGGGCAGGTGTCGCCGGCGCGGACCTCGGCGGCTTCGATGGTGCCGTCTGCGGTGAAGTCACGTCCGGCCACCAGGTCGATCACGTGGTGGCCGGGCGAGTCGGCGCCGGTGATCCAGGCAGTGCCGTCGACCACCCGGGGATCGACGACGTAGCGGATCCCCGTGGCTCCACCGCTGCCGAGCGAACCCGGGCCGATGTACCCCTTCGCCAGCTGAGGTCGCGCCGTGAAGTCCTCGTCGCCGAACGGTTCGGGCACCGCCGGGGCCACCTGGGCCTCGAGGCGCTTCATGTCGATCTCGCGGTCGCCCGGCAACCCGATCGCCAGGGGCTCGACGCTGCCGTCCGGATACCGCAGGTTGACGAGCACGTTCTTGAGGGTGTCGGCAGCGGTCCAGTCACGGTCGGGACGGCGCGTGGCGGGACGGGCGTTGACGAAGTCGACGAGCGTGGCGATGGTGGGCGTCTCCGGCGTGTCGTGCACGACGGCGGGCCGCAGGCCATCCAGCGGGATCGGGTCGGGAGCCGGTGTCTCCACGGCCTCCACGTTGGCGGCGTAGTCGCACGACGTGCAGCGCACGAAGGTGTCCTCGCCCACGTCCATGGGAGCGAGGAACTCCTCCGATGCGGACCCGCCCATCGCTCCCGACATCGCCGACACGATCACGTACGGCAGCCCCAACCGGTCGAAGAGCGACACATAGGCGGCCCGGTGCGCGTCGTACGAGGCCTGGAGGCCGTCGTCGTCGAGATCGAAGCTGTAGGAGTCCTTCATCACGAACTCGCGGCCCCGCAACAGACCGGCGCGGGGGCGGGCCTCGTCCCGGTACTTGGTCTGGATCTGGTAGATCGACAGCGGCAGGTCCTTGTACGAGCCGCAGACGTCCTTGACCAGCAGCGTGAACATCTCCTCGTGGGTGGGGGCGAGCAGGAAATCGGCGCCACGCCGATCCTGCAGGCGGAACAGGTTGTCGCCGTACTCGGTCCAGCGGCCCGTGGCTTCGTAGGGCTCCTTGGGCAGCAGGGCCGGGAAGTGGACCTCCTGGAAACCGGCGGCGTCCATCTCCTCACGCACGATCCGCTCGACGTTGCGGTACACCAGCCACCCGAGCGGCAGCCACGAGAATCCGCCCGGCGCGGCCCGGCGGATGTAGCCGGCCCGCACGAGCAGCCGGTGGCTCGCCACCTCGGCGTCGGCGGGGTCGTCGCGCAGGGTTCGCAGGAGCAGGGTCGACATCCGGAGCACCCGCCGAACATACCGGTGCGCAGGCCTGGTGTGCAGGCCGATCGGGCGATGGTGGCGCTCTCGTTGCACGCTGGTCGCGGCCCGACAGCGGCCCGACCTCGGTGCCGCAACGAGGCCGGCGACACGCGAGCGCCCCGGACGAACCGGCCGGTCGTGCTGCTATCATGCTCTCTCGCATTTGGTTCGGAACCGAAAGGCGTGGGGCTGGGCCCCACGCCTTGTTTGTTGAAAGGAGGCAGTTCGCATGAGCGCAGCGACCGAGATCGACCGTGTCCGGGCACTCGTCGAACCCATCGCCTCCGACCTCGGCCTCGACGTGTACGACATCGAACGACGGGGTGCCACCATCCGCGTCACGCTCGACACGCCGCCCGGCTCCGACAGCGGCATCACCCTCGACACGTTGTCGTTGGCGACCCGCCTCGTCTCGCGCGAGCTCGACCACGACGACCCGATCGCCGGCCACTACACACTCGAGGTCACCAGCCCGGGCCTCGAGCGGCCGCTGCGCACACCGGCGCACTTCCGGCGCGAGGTGGGCAAGGACGTCACCGTCCGCCTCCGCGATCCCCAGGCCGACCCCCGCCGCGTGCAGGGCCGTCTCGTCGCCGCCGACGACCGGGCGGCAACGCTGCTGCTCGACGACGGCACCGAACGGGTCATCGAGTTCGATGCCGTCGACAAGGCCCGCACCGTCGTCGAGTGGGACCCGAAGCCCAAGCCGGGCAAGGGTCCGGGCAAGAAGCATCAGAAGCCGAAGCAGCAGAGCAAGCAGCAGGACAACAAGGAGAAGCAGACGTCGTGAGCAACCTCGACATGAGTGAAGCCATCGGGATGCTCGCCCAGGAGAAGGGCTTGTCGGAGGACGCGCTGCTGCACGTACTCGTCGATGCTCTCGCCTCGGCGTACAAGCGCCGGTCCGATGCGGCCGACGAAGTCGTGGTGACGGTCGACCCCGACACCATGGAGTTCCGCTTCATCGCCTACGACGTCGACGAGGACGGCAACTGGGTCAACGAACGCGACGACACGCCGCGCAAGGAAGAGCTCGGCCGGATCGCTGCGCAGACGTTCCGCCAGGTGATGAGCCAGCGCATCCGCGAGGTCGAGTCCGAGCGCAAGTTCGAGGAGTACGCCAACCGCGAGGGTGACATCGTCACCGGCATCATCCAGCGCACCGACGCCCGCTACACCCTGCTCGACCTCGGCAGGGTCGAGGCCCTGCTGCCCCAGGCCGAGCAGGTGCCGTTCGAGCGTCCCGCCCAGGGTGACCGCCAGAAGGCCTACATCGTCGAGGTCCGGCGGACGCCGAAGGGCCCGCAGATCGTGGTGTCGCGCACGCACCCGGGCCTCATCAAGCGGCTGTTCGAACTCGAGGTGCCCGAGATCGCCGACGGCATCGTCGAGATCAAGGCGTGCGCCCGCGAACCGGGCCACCGCACGAAGATCGCGGTGTGGTCCAACGACCACAACGTCGACCCCGTCGGCGCCTGCGTCGGTGCCCGCGGCGGGCGCGTGCGCATGGTCGTCAACGAGATGCGCGGCGAGAAGATCGACATCGTCCCGTTCAGCGACGACCTCGCCGACTTCGTCGCCAAGGCCCTGTCGCCGGCCAAGGTCACCCAGGTCAACATCTCCGACGACGGCACGGCCGCCGACGTGATCGTGCCCGACCACCAGCTCAGTCTGGCGATCGGCCGTGAGGGCCAGAACGCACGCCTCGCCGCCCGCCTCACCGGCGTCCGCGTCGACATCCGCTCCGAGACCCAGCTCGCCGAGGGCGTCCCCGCCGGTGGCCGTGACGCCGAGGTCGACGTCGACTACGCCGACGGTGAATGGCGCGCCAACAGCGCCACCGGCGAGATGGAGTGGCACGCAGCCGACGGCTCGGTGATCAGCGAGTCCGATTGGCAGGCCCAGCAGGCCGCCGCCCGCGCCGAGGCTGCCGCCAACCCGCAGCCCGAGGCCGCGGTCACAGCGGCGGAGACGACCGTCGACGATGCGGTCGCCGTCCCGACCACCGATGCCGACACGACCGCTGCCGACGCGACCGCTGCCGACGCGACCGATGCCGACGCGACCGCTGCCGACACGACCGCTGCCGACGCGACCGCTGCCGACACGTCGGTGCCCGAGGTCTCGGGTGAGACCGAGGGTTCCACCGAGGCTGCGACTGCCACGGCGGTCGCCGACGAGCCCGCCGGCGAGACCGAGACCGGATCCGACGAGAACGGCGACGACGACTGAGTGACGCCGACCACCACGAGCCCATCCGCAGCTGCCTCGGCTGCCGCCGTCGCCGACCGAGCAGCGCGCTCGTGCGTCTCACGGCGTCGTCCGCCGGTATCGTGGCAGGCGGTCCGAGCAGTGGCCGCGGTGCATGGTTGTGCCGCAGCGACGAGGCCGGCACGGACGACAACGGCAGCAACGGCGGCTTCCGGTCCGTCGACGGGGAGTGCCTCCGGGCCGCACTCGCTCGACGGGCCTTCGGTCGTGCGTGGAGGCGCGAACTGCGTCCCGGCGAGGTCGAGGCACTTCGACGGCTGGCGACGAACGACGACCCCGCTCGTGCGCACTGATTCGCGCAGGGGCGAGGCAAAGACGACTGTGAAAGGTTGAATCGAGAACGTGGCAACGAAGAAGATCAGGATTCACGAGCTCGCGAAGGAGCTCGGAATGACGAACGCCGAGGTCCTCGACCTGTGCGGCGTGCTCGGCGTTGCCGCGAAGGGACCGTCGTCGTCGCTCGCCGAGGCCTACGCCGACATGGTGACCCGTCGCGCCGAGCGTGACGGGCTGACCCGCGACGAACAGCCCGAAGAGGTCAAGCCCGCCAAGAAGGCGGCCAAGAAGAAGGCCCCGGCCAAGAAGGCCGCCACCAAGAAGGCCGCCGCGAAGAAAGCGGCCGAGTCGGAGCAGCCCGCCGAGACCGAGCAGCCCGCCGCCGAGACCGAGCAGCCCGCAGGCGAGCCCGTCGCCGAGCAGCCCGCCGCCGAAGCCGCCGAGACCGAGCAGCCGGTTCCCGAGCAGCCCGCCGCGGCGGTCTCCGAGCCCGCTGCCGAGCAGCCCGCTGCC
>Ga0102928_1000796_pt1 | contig 20316 bp, 23 predicted proteins | sample SalPonR1_B_D1_MG_FD_78504 | JGI IMG/M metagenome (GOLD analysis project Ga0102928, IMG submission 78504) | Salt pond soil microbial communities from South San Francisco under conditions of wetland restoration - Salt Pond MetaG R1_B_D1_MG | ecosystem: Environmental > Aquatic > Marine > Intertidal...
CCGCACGGCTACGCCGAGCACGGGCCCCCGCACGACACGTGGGCCCGGCTGCGAGCGGAGTCGCCCGTGCACTACTGCGAGCCCGCCGGCTTCGAACCATTCTGGGCCGTCACGAAGTACTCCGACATCTTCGACATCTCGACGCATCCCGAGCGCTTCCTGTCCGAGCCCGGCATCACCGTCCTCACCGCCGCCCAGCAGCAGGCCCTGGAGACGAGCGCGTTCGGATCGATGAGAACGGTCATCGGGATGGACCCGCCCGAGCACTGGGCGGTCCGCAAGGTGGCCAACCGGGTGTTCACTCCCCGCGCCATCCACGAACTCGACGACGAGATCGAGCGCAGCGCCCGAGAGCTCGTGGACCACCTTGCAGGAGAGTCCGGTGAGGGCGAGTGCGATTTCGCCACCGACGTGGCCGCCGCCCATCCGCTCCGGATCCTGTCGAGCATGCTCGGCGTGCCGAGGGAACAGGAACCCGACATCCTCCGTCTCACCAACCAGCTGTTCGCCCTCGACGACCCCGAGCTGCAGCGCGAGGGCGAGGACCGCCAGCAGGCGATCATGGAACTCGGCATGGAGCTGTACACCATGTTCGACACCATCATCCAGGACCGACGGGCGTGCCCGCGCGACGACCTCGCCACCGTGCTCGCCAACGGCAGGGTCGACGGTGAGCCGATGGGGATGATGGAGACGGTCGGCTACTACCTGATCATCTTCAGCGCCGGCCACGACACCACCAAGAACGCGCTCGTCGGCGGCATGCAGGCGTTCCTCCAGCACCCCGACCAACTGGCCGCGCTCCAGCGGGATCCCTCGCTGATCGACCGGGCCGTCGACGAGATCACCCGATGGACGTCACCCGTCAACTACATGAAGCGCACGGCTGCCGCCGACGCCGTCGTGGGCGGCCGGCAGATCTCCGCCGGTGACAGCCTCGTGATGTTCTACGCCTCCGCCAACCGCGACGAGGACGTGTTCGACGACCCCTTCGAGTTCCGGATCGACCGCGAGAAGAACCGCCACCTCGGGTTCGGCGTCGGCGAGCACTACTGCCTCGGCGCCAACCTCGCCAAGCGCTCGCAGCGGGCGCTGTGGCTGGAGCTGGCGAGCCGGCTCGAGTCGATCGAGCAGATCGGTGAGGCCGAACGGATCCACTCGGCGTTCGTGGTCGGCCTGAAGCATCTGCCCGTCCGCTACCGGATCCGACCCGCCGGCTGACCCGGGCGAGCGTCTAGCGTCGAGCCATGCAACTCACCTACTCCGCCGACGAGTTGATGCAGGATCACCCCGACCTGCAGCCGCACATCATCCTCGACCAGCGGGTGCACGGCGGTTTCGATCCGTCGGGCAGCTATCAGCCGCCGCGGGCCTACAAGCGCGAACAGGCGCTCGACGCCTGGACCGCAGCACTGCGTGAGCGCGGCGGCGACGTGTTCCCGGCCGACTCGTCGCTGCTCGACGGCCAGCGGGTGGTCGACGTCGACCAGCAGCGGGTCCTGCTGCGCAACGGGCTCGGCCGCTGGTTCTGGGACCAGCTCACCGTCACCGGCAAGATCGAGGCACGCGGACGCCTGCTCGCCGACGTGGCGTTCCCCGACCTCCAGCCGGTGATCGTCGACGACATCTCGCAGATGGCGATCGGGCACCTCGGCCGTGGGCTGCTCGTCGCCCACGGCCTCGACGAGGGAGGGCAACCCGACCTCGGAATCGGTGGCCACGACGTGATGTGGTTCCTGGCCCGTGATCTCGCCTTCGGCGACGACGCCTACCCGGATGCGGAACCGCCCGACAACATCGGCCGGCCCGACGCCGGCACCCGCTACATGCCCGAGCTGCCGCCCGAGGTGGAGGGGCTGATCTCGCTGCTGGCGAACCTGCTGATCATCGAGTTCCGCGCCGAATTGGGTTTCGCCGAGGCGCAGGCCGTGCTGCGGTCGCCCGACGTGTTCACCGACCGCCGTGACGGCGCCGAACTGGCAGCGGAGATCATCGAGCGCATCCGCACCGACGAACTGATCCACGTGCGCTCGTTGTGCCTGTACCTGGGCGAACTGCAGTCGGTGACGTTCCGCACGCTCGACGGCGGCACGATCAGCGGCCGCGCACTGATCGACCGGTTCTGGGACGGGATGGTGCACTGGGCGACGGTCGAGCAGCCGAAGCTGAACGCCGAGAGGGTCCGCCCGGCGCTCGATGCCTACGTCGCCACCCATCCCGACGCAGAGCGGGTCCTCGCCGAACTCGCCGCTACCGCCGGCTGATCGGGTTCCGGTCAACCGCAGAGATCGAAGTTGTTGGCCAGAGGCGTGAGGCCGGCCGCGTCGGCCCGCTCGCCGAACTCGAACAGGCCGGGCTGGGCGTCGACCCAGTCGAGGCGGTCGGCCTGGCCCGCGGTGTCGGGCTCGACACGGAACACGTAGGCACTGAACGCCTCGGCGAAGTCCTCCTCGGGGCTCGTGGCCGCATACGACCCGAAGAACCCCTCGTCGGCGGCGCATCGGGCGTCGGCGTCCTCGACGGAGTCCTCGAACGGATCGACGGTGTCGATCAGCCCGCCGTCCCAGAACTCCTCGATCCAGCCCATCATCAGCGAGTCGGCCAGATAGCAGCCCTCGCCGTTGAAGTAGGTGTCGCAGTCGTCGATGGCCTCGTCGGTGCGGTCGAGCTGGGTCTGGGTGGCCGTGAACACGTGGGTGAACTCGTGGGCGAGCGTGAGCAGCAGCTCGTCGGGATCGGCCTCGGCCTCCGGCACGTTGACGGTCATCTGGAACTGGTTGCCGTCGACGTCGAGGGCGTTCACGAACGCCAGCGTGTCGACCTCGGCATCACCGTCGGGTTCGAACCCGGCGAACAGCGCCAGGTCGCCGAGCTGGCCCGGGGGAGTGATGGTCGCCAACGCGTCCCACGCCTCCACCAGGAGCTGATCCTGCTCCCCGAAGCAGACCTCCCCGAGCAGCCCGTCGACCACCCGGTGAGCCGAGGTGAACGCGAATCCCTCGTCGCCTCCCGACAGCGCCTCCTCGGAACAGTCGACATCGTCGGAGCCGTCGTCGCCCCCGGAGTCGACGTCGTCGGAGTCCAGTTCCCCGTCGAACCCGCCGTCGTCGGAGCCGTCGAGCGGTTCGGCCTGGGCCCCCTCGACCGCGACACCGGTGTCGTCGGTACGGCTGCCGTCGGCCACATCGGTGTCGGTACACGACGCAGCGACGAGCGCAGCGCCCACCACGTACGCGACGAAGCGGACGACCGAGATTGGCATCGCCTGATCGTAGGGCGCCGAACGGTCAGGATCCGCTGATCCGGCAGACACCGTCGGAGCGCAGCCGTGCGCGCAGCGCCACGGCGAGCAGCACGATCGATGCCACGGCCAGCACGGGCTGGATCGGTTCGAACCACTGCCGGGCACCGGTGGTGCCCAGTGCGACGATCACGAGCTTGTTGCACACCGGGCATCCGACGGCGAAGAACGAGAGCAGGCCGCCCACTCCGCCCATGCGAGAGGGAGCATCGAGTTCCTCGAGGTCGACCTGGCCGTCGGCGGGCACCGCCGAGCCCCGAGCCGACGCCGAGCCCCTGACGTAGGTTGCCGCCAGGAGACCACCCAGCACCGCCGTGACCACCAGAGTCGGGTACGACCACCACGTGACCGGAACGGGGCGCCCGAACACCGGGTTGGGGATCACGTCGGTGGGAGCGCCGACGAGCACTGCCACCACGATCGACGCAGCCGCGGCGACCCACCAGCGACGCGCCGGCCAGGTGCGCAGGGCGCCGAGCGCACCCCGAGACGAGGTGTCGACGACGGGCGCGGTGTCGAGTTCGATCACGCTGACACCCTACGGGGTATCAGTCCCCGGATGAACCCGCGTTCGCGGAGAGTTCACGGAGTGCCCGTCCGACCACGTCGTCGAACCGCTCGGCGACTGCCGCGAACCATGCGGGGTCGTCGTCGGCGAAGGCCGCCCGCACCTGGCGACGGACGGCTGCGGCCTCCGGTGCGGTCGGGTCCCCGTGAGCGTGGAGCACGGCGTCGGCCCGCAGCGCCTGCAACACGGTGACCGTGTCGACGGTGCCGAACTCGAGCGCGGCGGCGGTCACCTCCACGCCCGGAACCAGATGATCGACCCGGCCCAGCCAGTCGCCGGACAGATTCGCCGACACGCTCTCGCCGTCGAGCATCGACCTCACGTCGCCCCACCATGCCGCACCCCGGAGGTAGCCGGGGGCGTCGCCGGCCTCGTGGGAGATCAGCTCGCCGTGGCCCCACGGCCCGAGCCCCGTGTGGAGGTCGACGATGCCCAGGCGTGACGCCGTGCCGACCAGCCCGCCGACGTGTTCCACGAGCCACCGGTGAGACCACACGGGCCCGGTGCCCCCGTAGAACACGCCGGTCGGGTGCGTGTACTGGCCACCGCTGACGATCTCCTGCAGGCGATCGAAGCCCACCTCCTCGGCGACGCCGAACAGCTGCAGCGTCGTCGTCTGCTGCGTGTCCTCACTCCAGTCCTCGGGCACGAGGAGCTGGGCCAGGCCGCCGTAGTCCTCGTTGGCAGGGGGCGGCTCCGACCAGTCGACGAAGTTGCGGTTGAGATCGACGTTGTCCTCGTTGACCCGCCGCACCCAGGCGAACCCGTACGGGTTGAAGCCGTGCAGCAGGCACACCCGCACGTCGTCGGGCCGGTCGGCGGCATGATCGGCCAGCCAGCGATGTTGCAGTGCCGATCCGGTGAAGCCCTCCACACCATGGGTGCCCGACACCACGAGCAGCACGGCGTCGGCGTCGTCGGGCCCGAGCACCGCCACGTCGATGGCCAGCTCCTCACCCTCGGGCCCGCGGTCGGGATGGACCCAGGTCGTCACCGTCGCGCCCGCCGCCTCGGCCGCATCCCGGAATCGGTTCCTCGATGTCTCGTACGTCGTCGTCAGACCCTGGGCGTGCGCTGGCTGTGGCTCCACGGCTCGGAGGGTAGACCGTGCGCCTGGCTACGCTCCGACCATGACGTCACCGACTTCCTCGGCGGCGGCGAGAACGTGCGCGCCAAGGACTTCATGGCGATCCACCAGCGCCCGGAGATCTTCTGGGCGGCGATGGTGCTCGACGGCATGTTCGAACGCTTCCCCGGGCTGCGCGGGGCGTCGGTGGAGGAGGGCGCGCTGGGGGTCGTCCCGTGGATCCGCCGGCTCGACCGCGCCATGCAGGTGCAGCGGTTCGAGGCGACCATGGACGCCGTGTCCGAGACGGTGATGCAACGCTTCTACAGCAGCAACTTCGCCGACCCCTACCGGGGAGAGGTGCCCCTCTGACAGCAACGGCTGTGCGACAGTACGTGGCGTGAGACTCCTCTGCACGGCCGATCTGCACTACCGGCTCCCGCAACTCGACTGGCTGGTCGAACAGGCCGGTGACTTCGACGCCGTCGTGCTTCCCGGCGACCACCTCCAGGTGGTCGGCGCGGCGCCTCTGGAGGTGCAGATCGTGGTGATCCGCAAGTACCTCGAGCGGCTCGCCGAGCGCACTCATGTGTTCACGTCGTCGGGCAACCACGACCTCGACGGGCCCGGACCCACCGGCGAACAGGCCGCGGGTTGGCTCGCCGACCTGTCCATCGACGGCGTCACGGCGGACGGCCGATCCACCGACATCGCCGACACCCGCTTCACGATGTGCCCGTGGTGGGACGGGCCGGCCACCCGCGACCTGGTGGAGGAGCAACTCGCCCGGGCAGCGCACGACCGCCCGGCACGTTGGGTGTGGATCTACCACTCGCCGCCCGCCGGCACCCGCTTGTGCACCACCGGCACCAGGGAGTTCCCGGACCCCGATCTCGCCGGCTGGATCGACCGTTGGTCACCCGACCTGGTGATCTGCGGGCACATCCACCAGGCGCCCTGGGTGGAAGGCGGCGGATGGATCGACCGGCTCGGCGACACCTGGGTGATCAACGCCGGCCATCAACCCGGCCCGCTCCCGGCCCACGTGATCGTCGATCTCGCTGCCGGCACCGCCGAGTGGTATGCCCTGCCCGACCGCGACCGGGTCGAGCTGTACCCCGCTGCGCCGCAGTCACCGGCGACGTGACGGCGGGGAGTCAGTAGTCGAGTTCGGGCATCCGGGCCGAACCCGGCTGCACACGGGGCGTCTCGTCGTGCATCAAGGTGCTCAGCACGTCGTCGAGCATGCCGAGGTGACCCGAGTCGCCGCCGTACTGCTTCTTCACGTCGACGAGGTGGCCGGTGAGGTTGTCGAGCCGCCGGGCCAGTGCCCTCGCCACCTGGAGCAGGACGTCGGGACGTTCCAACAGCAACGCTGCAGCGTCGTCGGCGACGAGCAACGTGGAGGCTCGGCGTGCACGAACCGTGGCGGTGGCCGGCGAGTCGAGCAGCGTCGACATCTCGCCCACGATGGTGCCCGGCCGGTCGAGGTGAGCAAGCACGACCCCGTCGCGTTCGACGGCCAGATCACCGTGGACGAGGATCAGCAGCGACTGCAGGCGCTGCCCCTGCTCGACCACGACGTCGTCGACGTCTGCGTGACGTCGTGGGAGATCGTCGCAACTCTCGAGCAGGTCGGCCATCTCACCAGTGTGGCACCGCTACTGCACGCGGGCCGGCACCCCGAGGTCGTCGAGCAGGCCGAGGACGCGTCGCTCGATGTCGTCCCGGATCGGGCGCACGGCGTCGACTCCCTGCCCGGCCGGATCGGCGAGCTCCCAGTCGAGGTACTGCTTGCCCGGGTAGTACGGGCACTCGTCGCCGCAACCCATCGTGATCACGACGTCGGACGCTCGCACGGCATCGTCGTCGAGCCGCTTCGGGTAGGCCTCCATGGCGCGCAGGTCGAGGCCCTGTTCGGCCATCGCCTCCACCACGGCGGGGTTGATGTCGTCGGCCGGGGCCGTGCCGGCACTGCGCACCACGACACGATCCCCTCCGTGGTGCATCAGGAACGCGGCGGCCATCTGCGAGCGCCCGGCATTGTGGACGCAGACGAACAGGACTTCAGGCTTCTCGGACGACATCGTGATCTCCGGTGTGGTCGAGCGCCGTCGCCGGCGCTTGGTGGTGGAACAGCCGGACGATGAGCAGCCACGCGATGACTGCACCGACGAGCTGCATGAGGATGAACATGGGCGCCGACGCCGGGGCGATGCCGGCGAAGGAGTCGCTGAGCGTGCGGGCGACCGCCACCTGGGGGTTGGCGAAGCTGGTGGACGACGTGAAGAAGTAGGCCCCGCCGATCCAGACGCCGACGGCGACGGCGACCACGTAGGGCTTGCCGTGGCGGACGGCGCCGTGGATCACCAGCAGCAGCCCGATCGTGGCGATCACCTCCGACAGCCAGATGGGCCCGCCGTCGCGCTGCTTCTCCGACAGGAACACGATGCCACGGCCGGTCTGCTCGGAGAACATGACGTTGGCCAACATCGCCCCGATGCAGCCACCGATCACCTGGACCGCGGCGTAGGCCCACGCATCACGGGTGGAGATCTCGCCGAGGAGCCGGTCGACGAGGGTGACGGCGGGGTTGAAGTGAGCGCCCGACACCGTGGCGAACATGATGATCAGGCCGATCAGGGCGCCGGTGGTGGCGGCAGCGTTCTGCAGCAGCTGCAGGCCCACGTCGCCGGGCGAGAGCGTCTCCGCCATGATGCCGGAGCCGATGACGGCGAGGACGAGGAATCCACTGCCGATGCCCTCCGCCACGAGGCGGGTGGACAGCGGTATCGGCAGCTCGGCGAGGTCGATCGGTGCGGAGTCGTGGTCGGTCATGGGTACCTGCGGGGTGTGGGCCTCGGAAGCGGGGCGGGGAGGAGGAGCGGTGCGGACGAGGGGGCGTCGTACACTGGCTGTCGACGAGCCGACCTCCGGGACGGTATCGCGTACATCGACGGAGATCAATATGAGCCAGCCGACGACACCCACGACCATCTCTGATCGCAGCCCCGACGCTGCAGCCGCAACCGGCGAGTGCTGTGGGGGAGCCGTCAGCCGGCTGAGCCACACCGAGGCCGAACAGCTCGCGCACCGCCTCGCCGCGGCCGCCGACCCCACCCGGCTCCAGATGCTGTCGATCCTGGCCGAAGCGCCCGGGGGAGAGGTGTGCGCCTGCGACTTCGTCGGGCCCGTCGAGCGGTCGCAGCCGACGGTGTCGCACCATCTCAAGGTGCTGACCGAAGCGGGGCTGGTGGAAGGGGAGCGGCGGGGTCGCTGGATCTGGTACCGGCTGGCCGCCGACGGCATCGACGGCGTGCTGCGCTCGCTGGACGCGGCCGTGCGTTGAGCGATGTGCGGCCGCTTCGTCTCCACGTCGACGCCCGACCGCATCGCCGCGTACTTCGGCTCCGAGGTGCCCACCGAGGTCGCCGCCGAATCCCTCGGTGAGAACTACAACGTCGCTCCCACCCAGGACGTCTACGCCGTCGTGGGTGGCCCCGACGGCACGGCTCGTGTCTCCACCTACCACTGGGGTCTCGTGCCCAGCTGGGCACAGGACCGCAAGATCGCCTCGCGGATGATCAACGCACGGTCGGAGACGCTCGCCGACAAGCCGGCGTTCAAGGGGCTGTCGAGGAAGAAGCGGTGCATCGTCCCGATGGACGGGTTCTACGAGTGGAAGGCCGGAGCCGAGGGCGGCCCGGTCAACGCCAGGGGCAAGCCGCTGAAGCAGCCGATGTTGATCCGCCGGACCGACGGGAACCCGATGGCCGTCGCCGGGCTGTGGACCGCCTGGAAGGATCCCGACGACCCGGAGGGCCGGTTCCTGCACAGCGTCACGGTCATCACCACGGCCGCCGACGAGTTCATGGCTCCCGTCCACGACCGGATGCCGGCGGTGGTGCCGCCGTCGATGTGGGCCGCCTGGCTCGACCCGACCAACGACGACATCGACACGGTGTCCGAGGTGTTCGAACCGGGCCGGCACGGCCCGCGGGAGATGCTGGCGGTGTCGACCGACGTGAACAACGTGCGCAACAACCGGCCCGATCTCCTCGATCCGGTCGAGCTTGCCTGAGCCGGTCGTCAGACCACGCCGGCGGCGCCCGCACGACGCAGCTCGGCACGGATCGCCTCGGCTGCTGCCTCGAGGTCGTCACGGTCGACCGACGCGGCCGCGTTGGCGAAGCTGAGTTCGCTCATGTCGTTGGTGGGGATCACGTGGACGTGGGTGTGCGGCACCTCGTAGCCGGCGATGATCACCCCGACGCGTTCACAGGCGAATGCGTCGCGCTGGGCCGCGCCGATCGTGTGCGTGACGGCGAAGAGATGCGCGGCCAGCTCCGGTGACGCATCCACCCAGTGGTCGACCTCCTCGATCGGGACGACCAGCACGTGGCCCCTGGCCATCGGGTTGATCGACATGAACGCCACGCAGCGGTCGTCGCGCCACACGAAGGTGCCGGGGATCTCGCCGTCGATGATCTTGGTGAACACCGTGGTCATGCCCGCACCATACGCTGTGTGCGGTGAACAGTGCGGAGACGTCCCCCTCCACGTCGGTCGAGACGTCGACGGCGTCGATGTTCGACGGGCTGTGGACCGTCCCCAACCTGATCACGCTGATCCGGCTGCTGTTCCTGCCGGTGTTCCTGTACCTGCTCTTCGGCGCCGAGAACCGCGCCGCCGCAGCCTGGACGCTCGGCGCACTCGGCGCCACCGACTGGGTCGACGGCTACGTCGCCCGGCGCTTCCACCAGGTGAGCGAGTTCGGCAAGATCTTCGACCCGACGGTCGACCGGTTGCTGTTCTTCGTCGGCGTCACGGCGATCATCGTCGACGGATCGATGCCGGTGTGGTTCGGTGTCGCGGTCCTGGCCCGCGAGCTCCTGGTGGGGGCGATGATGGCGATCGGCACCGTCCTGTACAAGATGCCGCGCATCGACGTCACCTACCTGGGCAAACTGGCCACGTTCCTGTTGATGTTCGCCGTGCCCGGATTCCTGATGGGCAACAGCGACATGCCGGGGGCCGGGGGCTTCGAAGCGGCCGCCTGGATCCTCGGAATTCCCGGACTGACATTGAGCATCTGGACCGGTGTCGCCTATGTTCCCCGGGTGCGTCGCGCGTTCGCCGGCGGCGACGCCGCCCCCGACGACCCACCGCCCGACTCCTCGACCTGAACAGGTACGGTTTGCTCATGAACATTCCCGACGAACTCCGCTACTCGACCGACCACGAATGGATCCGTCGAGACGGCGACACCGTCACGATCGGGATCACCGAGTACGCCCAGGATGCACTCGGCGACGTGGTGTTCGTGGAGCTCCCCGACGCAGGCACCCAGGTGGCGGCCGGTGAATCGTTCAGCGAGGTCGAGAGCACCAAGTCGGTCAGCGACATCTACGCGCCGGTGTCGGGTTCGGTGAGCGAGGTGAACGGCGAACTCGAGGGCGAACCCGAGCTGCTGAACAACGATCCCTACGGCCGAGGCTGGATCTGCCGGATCACGATGAGCGACGCCGCCGAACTGGACGGGCTCATGGACGCAGGCGCCTACCGGTCGCTCACCGAGGGCGACGGGGGTACTGCATGACGTCCTACGTGTTCTGCAACCAGTGCGGCCACCGCAACCCACCGCAGAGCAGCTTCTGCTCGAGCTGCGGCTCGCCGCTCGACTCGCTCGACGACCGCACCATCACGCTGACTGCCGTCGATCCGCTCCAGGACGCCCCCGGGCCCGACGACGACGTGGTGGTGCCCGTCGGTGAGCTGCCGAGTGAGATCGGAGTGCTCATCGTGCGTGCCGGCGCCCAGGCGGGCGCCCGGTTCCCCCTCGTCGAGCCCGTCACCCGGCTCGGGCGGCACCCCGAATCCGAGATCAGCCTCGACGACATCACCGTCTCGCGACGCCACGCCGAGATCGAGCGCACGCCCGAAGGTCACGTGGTCACCGACGCAGGGTCACTCAACGGCACCTACGTGAACCAGGAACGCATCGACAAGATGCTGTTGCGTCACGGTGACGAACTGCAGATCGGCAAGTTCCGCCTCGTCTTCTTCGAACGCCACGATGGCTGAGCCGTCGCCACCGACCACGTCGACGGGAGCCGCCACGCAGGCGCCGACGGGCAGCGGGCACCTCTCGATCGGCGAGGTCCTGGCGCTCCTGCTCGAGGAGTTCCCCGACGTCACGATCTCCAAGATCCGGTTCCTCGAGAGCCAAGGTCTGATCGACCCGGAACGCACCGCCTCCGGGTATCGCAAGTTCTACGACGACGACGTCGAGCTGCTGCGCTGCATCCTGCGGGAGCAGCGCGAGAACTACCTTCCGCTGCGCGTCATCAAGGACCGGATCGACTCGGGCGAGATCGATCCCACCAACGAGACCCCGCGCCCGCAGCACCAGCCGCGGGGCATCAAGAACGTCGGCGACACCATCAGCCCCGGCCACCATCCGAGTGCGGGCGGCGGCGCCACGGGTTCGGACGCTCTGTTCGAGCGGACCCCGTCGGAAGCGCCCGACCAGCCGGCCGACGAACCGACGGGCGACATGGATCGAGAGCCGCCGGACACCGCGGCCGAGGCGCCGCCGGCATCCGCTGCGCCGGCCGCCGCTCCGACAGCTGCCGACGAGCCACCGGTGGTGGCGGCGGCGATGCTGCCCGGGCTGCTGCTCCAGGCCGACGAGTTCTGTGCGATGGCCGGGATCACGCGTGACCAGTTGGCCGACCTGGAGTCCTACGGAGTGCTCAGCGCCGACACCAGCTCGGGTGGCCCCTCCTACGACGAGGACGCACTCGAGATCGCCACGCACGCCAAGCGCTTCCTCGACGCCGGCATCGAGGCCCGTCACCTCCGTGGCTGGCGGGTCGCGGCCGATCGGGAGGCGGGCCTGCTCGAACAGCTCATCCAGCCGCTCCTGCGCCAGCGCAACCCGACGGCCCGGGCGCAGGCCGTGGCCCAGCTCACCGAGCTGGGCGAACTGGGAGGCAAACTGCGCGCAGCGATGATGCGCGACGCCCTCCGGCACCATCTCGGAAGCTGACCGTCCGGATTCGGACATCCGACGTGTGGCGCCCGCGGCACGAGGGGTACAGTGACCCCGTGGTCCCACTCGAGCTCATCGGTGTCCGGGTCGAAGTCCCTGCGAACACGCCGATGGTGCTGCTCCGCGAGCAGGAGGGACGGCACCGGCTGCTGCCCATCTACATCGGCTCACCCGAGGCGTCGGCCATCCACTACGCCCTCGAAGGCGTCGTGCCGCCACGGCCGCTCACGCACGACCTGTTCCTGCTCACGCTCGCCGAGCTCGACGCCACGGTGAGCCAGGTGGTGGTCACCGAGATGCGTGACCGCACCTACTACGCCGAGTTGCACCTCGAGACCCCGGCGGGCATCAAGGTGATCTCCTCGCGGCCGTCGGACGCGATCGCACTCGCCGTGCGGTGCGCGGCGCCCCTGTTCGCCAGCGAGGAACTGATCGACGAGGTCGGCCAGGAGCCGCCGAGCGAGCCCGAGGACGAGGCCGCCGAGATCATCGACGAGTTCAAGGACTTCATCGAGAACGTCAGCCCCGAGGACTTCGGCGAGTAACAGGAACGGGCCGGCTCGAACGTCGGCTCCGACGGGCATGACCTCCGCGGTGTCGATACCGTGAATGCATGACCGCCGAGACCCCCCTCTCCGAGCGACCGGCGCCGCCGGACACCTACCGGTCCGAGTTCGCGATGCCGCTGTCGCCGGCCGAGCTGAAGGCCCACCAGGAGCGCTACCTGGCGATGCCCACGTACCGGTACGGCCCGCCGGCGCGGCTGCTGTTCTGGACCGCCGACAAGGCCTTCCCACAGGGCCGCAGCTTCGAGTTCTTCGCCTTCGTGGAACTCGTCGCCCGAGTGCCGTACATGGCGTGGGAGCACGTCGGGCACATCGCCCAGACCCAGAACCATCGTGACACCGACTTCGACCGCAAGATCCAGGACCGGATCCTGCTGGCCCGTGACGAGCAGGACAACGAGTTCTGGCACCTGCTGATCATGGAGGAGTTCCTCGAACGCGAGGGGTACCGGCGGCGTTGGTTCCTCGACCGGGTGTTCCCGCAGTTCCTGTCGTTCGTGTACTACCACCTGTCGTGGCTGCTCTACGTCGTGAACCCCGCGTGGTCGTACCGGCTGAACTCGGACTTCGAGGACCATGCGATGCGCCAGTACGCACGCTTCGTCGACGAGCACCCCGAGTTCGAGGACATGGCGTGGGAGTCGGCCTACCGCAGCGACTACGGCCATCACGTCACCGTGGCCGACATGCTCCGCCAGATCGCGCGCGACGAGGAACTCCACAAGGAGCACTCCGAGGAGTACATCCGCCGCGGCGCGAGGTTCTCGCGAACGACCGGCTGACGGCTCGGCGCCGTCAGTCGTGGGCGGCTTCGTTGGCGGCGCGCAGGCGGGTCGTGAGGACCTGGATCACGTGGAGTGCGATGTCGGGCTCCTCGCGCAGCAGCGCCCGCATGTTCCACGCCGAGAGACCGAGGGTCTCGAGATCGGTGTCGGCGACCACCGCGGCCGACCGGGGCTGACCGTCGAGGGCGCTCATCTCGCCGAACGAGTCGCCCGGTCCGTACGTGGCCACTGCGTCGTCGTGGACCCGCGCCGTCGCCGTGCCCGACACCACCACGTACATCCGTCCGAACCGTCCCGAGGAGTCCTCGGCGATCACACTGGCGCCGGCGGGGAACGCGTACGACTTGAACTGCGAGGAGATCCTGCGGAGTGCGGCGTCGTCGAGCCCCTCGAACAGCCTCACCCCTCGGAGCAGTTCGTGCGTCTTCGTCTTGTCGAACATGGCGGCGCCTCCAAGTGTCGTGCCGGCTGCACCATAGCCCGCCCCCTCTGGCCCCGACGGGCAAGTGGTTGACGGCGCGCGCGGCCTGCCCTAGAGTTCACGATCTCACATGGACGTAGTTACGTCGGTGTGAACGCATCGCCTCGTCATTCGACCCGATGCGACCCGATGCGTAGGCAGTTCGTGACTGTTGGGCACTGACGAACCGGAGGCACACCGTGCAGGACACACCGACCGATCACCACGAGGGCACCGACGACGAGGCCGCTGCGGCATCCGCGGCGGTGCCCGCCGATCTCGGCTACAGCGGCACCCAGACCGCCAAGGTGGTCGGCATCTCGTACCGCCAGCTCGACTACTGGGCGCGCACCGACCTGATCCGGCCGTCGCTCAGCGACGCCGCGGGCAGTGGTTCCCGTCGCCGCTACAGCTACAACGACCTGCTCGAGCTGAAGGCGATCAAGAAGCTGCTCGACGCCGGCATCAAGCTGGAGCAGGTGCGCAAGGTGTTCGCCTACCTCCGTGAGCACGTCGCCACCGACATCGCTGCGGCGCACATCGTGATCGACGGCGGCAGCGTGATGCTGTGCGACGGCGACCAGCTGGTCGACGTGCTGCAGAACGGTCAGGGCGTGCTCAACGTGCTGTCGCTCGGCGGCGTGCGTGACGAGCTCGAAGCCGATCTCGCACCTGCTCGCCCCGAGATCGACGCCCCGACCGACGACACGGCGTCGGCAGCCCAGCGCCGCATCGGATGACCGACGGCGCCGGCCTCGCCACGTCACCGCTCGACGCGGCTCATCGTGGGCTCTCGGCGACGATGGCCGAGTTCGGCGGCTGGGAGATGCCGATCGCGTATCCGACCGGCACGATCGAGGAACACCTCGCCTGTCGGCGCAGCGCCGCTGCGTTCGACGTCTCCCACCTCGGCACGGTGCGCATCTCCGGGCCGGATGCGTTCGACCGGCTGCAGCGGTCGTTCACCAACGACCTGGCCAAGATCGAGCCGGGCCGTGCCCAGTACACGCACCTCCTCGATCCCGAGGATGCGTCCGTGCTCGACGACATCATCGTGTGGTGGCACCCGAGGACGGGCTCGGCCGCCGACGTCTTCGACGTGATGCCCAACGCGTCCAACACCGACCGTGTGCGTGCTGCAGTGGGAGGCACCGACATCACCACCGACCGAGCGGTGATCGCCGTCCAGGGCCCCAGGGCGCGTGACGTCGTGCGCAGCACGTTCCCCGCGGCGGGGGACGTGGGTCGGTTCCGGGTGGCCATCGCGGCGTGGAACGGTGCCGAGTGCACGGTCGCCGGCACCGGCTACACGGGCGAGCCCGGCGTGGAGATCGCCGTGCCCGCATCCGTCGCGACGGCCCTGTGGGAGGCTCTGGTCGAGGCGGGTGCCGTGCCGGCGGGCCTGGGCGCCCGCGACACGCTCCGGCTCGAAGCCGGACTGCCGCTGCACGGCCACGAGCTCGGACCCGGCATCACGTCACTGCAGGCCGGCTTGGGATGGGTGGTCGCCTGGGACAAGCCCGAGTTCCCGGGTCGTGAGGCCGCCCTCGCCGAGCGCGAGCGGGGGATCGAGCGGCGGTTGTTCGGCATCGCCACCGACGGGCGCCGCCCGTCGCGTGCCGGCTGCACCGTGCAGGTCGACGGGATCGGCGTGGGCACGGTCACCAGCGGCAACTTCTCGCCGGTGCTCGGCCACGGGATCGCGCTCGCCTTCATGCCTCCCGACACGGCCGAGGGGCAGCAGGTCACCGTCGACGTGCGGGGCAAGCCGCTGCCCGGCCACGTGGTGGCCACCCCGTTCGTCGGCTGACTGTCAGTCGGCAGTCGACCTCGGCGCGGTCGGCGCCTTCCCGGCAGACGCCGTCTTCTCGGTGGCCGACTTCTTCTTGGCGGGCGACTTCTTCCTCGTCGTGGCCTTCTTCTTGGCGGCCGATTTCTTCTTGGCGGCCGACTTCTTCGCCGTGGCCTTCTTCGCCGGAGATGCCGCAGGTCGGGTCTCGGCGGTCGACGGTGACACTGCGGTCGGTTCCGAAGATGCAGCCGCCGCTGCTGCCGTCTCGGTCGGGGCGGCGGACGAGCCCGCCTCGTCAGGGGGACGGGCGGTCGGCGCGGCGGGTGCGTGCGGTTGTCCCGGTGGCCGGACGCCCGGAATGCGGAACCCGCCGAAGAGGCCACCCGCCGATTCCGCGAGTTGTGTGAGCGGGCCGAGACGGCGCGACACCTCGCCCAGCAACTCGGAGAACTGGTTGATCTGCGACGGCAGCTGGGCGAACGCAGGTGTGCTCAGTGTGTCGGCGAGGCGGTTCAACCCGGGAGCGACCGCCATGGCGGGCCCGCTCACCACCTGCATCATCTCGTCGGCGGCCCTCACGGTGCGGGTCACCTGAGGCACGGCGGCGCGGATCGGTTCCTCCACGTCGGCGAGCAGGGAATTGATGCGCTCGGTGGTCTCGTTGAGGTTCGCCATCGTGCGGTTGAAGTTCTCGACGCCCATGAGGAATTCGTCGACCCCCTTGCGGAACTGCTCGAACGAGCGGATGGTTCCTGCCAGGGGAGCGGCGAACAGGTTGAACACGTCCGCCAGGGGATCGGTGCGGTCATCGGCCATGGCGCGACAACCTAGTGCCCGGTCAGGATCCCCGGCGATGAGCGACACCACCGCATCCAGGGGTTCGGCTCATCGCCTCGGTCAGGTGTGGCTGTCGGCGTAGGCCTCGAGAGGCTCACACGAGCAGACGAGGTGGCGGTCGCCGTAGGCGCCGTCGATCCGTGACACCGGCGGGAAGTACTTCGATACCCGCAGGCTCGGCAGCGGGAAGGCACCCAGCTCGCGGTCGTAGGGGCGAGCCCACTCGCCCACCAGTTCCTCGGCCGTGTGGGGTGCATGGCGCAGCGGGTTGTCGTCGACCGACCACTCGCCCGAGGCGACTCGGTCGATCTCGCCGCGGATCGCGATCATCGCGTCGCAGAAGCGGTCGAGCTCCCGCAACGTCTCGCTCTCGGTGGGTTCGATCATCAGCGTGCCGGCCACCGGGAAGCTCATCGTGGGCGCATGGAAGCCGTAGTCCATCAGCCGCTTGGCGACGTCGTCGACCGTGACGCCGGTGGCCTTCGTGATCGGACGCAGATCGATGATGCACTCGTGGGCCACCCGCCCGTGGCTGCCCCGGTAGAGCACTGGGAAGTGCTCGTCGAGCCGCTCGGCCAGGTAGTTGGCGGCGACGATCGCCACCGTCGTGGCCTCGGTCAGGCCGGCACCACCCATCATCTCCATGTACATCCAGGGGATCGGCAGGATGCCGGCCGAGCCGTGAGGGGCGGCGGCGATGGCCCCGACGGGCTGGTCCTCCCGCAAGGGGTGGCCGGGCAGGAACGGCGTCAGATGGGCGCGCACGCCGATCGGACCGACGCCCGGCCCGCCGCCGCCGTGGGGGATGCAGAACGTCTTGTGGAGGTTGAGGTGGCTCACGTCGGCCCCGAACTCACCGGGTCGGGCATGGCCCACGAGGGCGTTCAGGTTCGCACCGTCGACGTACACCTGGCCGCCGGCGTCGTGGATCATGCCGCAGAGCTCGACGATGTCGGCCTCGAACACCCCATGGGTCGACGGGTAGGTGACCATGATCGCCGCGAGCCGGCCGCCGATCTCGTCGAGGCGGCTCCGGACGTCGTCGAGGTCGACGTTGCCGGCGTCGTCGCAGGCGACCACCACCACGTCCATGCCGGCCATCACGGCGCTCGCGGCGTTGGTGCCGTGGGCGCTCGACGGGATCAGGCAGACGGTGCGTTGGCCGTCGCCGCGCGAGCGGTGGTAGGCACGGATCGCCAACAGGCCGGCGAACTCGCCCTGGCTGCCGGCGTTGGGTTGGACGCTCACGGCGTCGTAGCCGGTGATGGTGGCCAATCGGGCCTCGACCTCATCGATCAGTCGACGGTAACCCTCCACTTGAGATGCAGGTGCGAAGGGGTGGATGTCGGCGAACTCGGGCCAGGTGATCGGCACCATCTCGGAGGTGGCGTTGAGCTTCATCGTGCACGATCCGAGCGGGATCATGGTGCGGTCGAGGGCCAGGTCGCGATCGCTCAGCCGGCGCAGGTAGCGCAGCATCTCGTGTTCGCTGTGGTAGCGCTCGAACACCGACTGGGTGAGGAACTCGTCGTCGCGTCGCAGCGTGGCGGGCAGGCCGTCGGGGGCGCTGTCGGGTTCGTCGACCGGAACACCACCCAGTGCGGTCACGATCTGCGCCACCGTGTCGACGGTGCTGGTCTCGTCGAACGTGACCGCGACGTGTGTGTCGTCGACACGGCGGATGTTGAACCCGGCGTCGAGCGCTGCCCGAACGGCGTCGTCGGCGTCGGCGACGGCGATCGTGATCGTGTCGAACCAGTGCTCGTTGCGCAGTGCGAACCCGCCCGACCGGAGACCGGCGGCCGCGATGGAGGTCAGCCGCTGGACGCGCTCGGCGATCCGCGTGAGCCCGCTGCGGCCGTGCCAGGCGGCGTAGAGGCCCGCGATGTTGGCCAGCAACACCTGCGCCGTACAGATGTTGGACGTGGCCTTCTCCCGCCGGATGTGCTGTTCACGGGTCTGCAGCGCCAGGCGGAGGGCGGGGCGGCCGGCGGTGTCGGTGCTGACGCCCACGATGCGTCCCGGCATGGCGCGGGCTGCACGCTCGTGGGCGGCGATGAACGCGGCGTGCGGGCCGCCGAAGCCCATCGGCACCCCGAAGCGTTGGGCCGACCCGACGGCGATGTCGGCGCCGAGATGGCCCGGGGGGGTGGTGAGCAGGCACGCCAGCGGGTCGGTGGCGACCACGGCGATCCCCCCGAGATCGTGCACCCGGTCGATCGCCGGGCGCCAGTCGACGACGTCGCCCGACGAGGTGGGCAGGCTGAACAGGGCGCCGAACAGACCGTCTCCGGCATCGAGCGCGTCGAGGTCGCCGACGACGAGGTCGATGCCGACCGGCTCGGCCCGGGTGCGCAGCACCGCGATCGTCTGCGGATGGGTGTCGCGGTGCACGACGAAGCGATCCGACGGCGACTTCGACTGTCGGCGCGCCATCGTCATCGCCTCGGCGGCCGCTGTCGCCTCGTCGAGCAGCGACGCGTTGGCCACGTCGAGGCCGGTGAGTTCGGTGACGAGCGTCTGGAAGTTGAGCAACGCCTCGAGCCGGCCCTGGCTGATCTCGGGTTGGTACGGGGTGTAGGCGGTGTACCAGGCCGGGTTCTCCAGCACGTTGCGGGCGATCACGGGCGGGGTGATCGTGCCGCAGTAGCCCATGCCGATCAGGCTGGTGACCCGCCGGTTCCGGCCGGCGATCTCGCGCAGCCGGGCGACCGCCTCGTGCTCGGGAACTGCGCCGGGGAGCCCCAGCGCATCGGCGTCGACGATGGACGCCGGCATGGTCTGCGCCAAGAGGTCAGCGGTCGTCGACACGCCCAGCCGGTGGAGCATCACCGACATGTCGGCGTCGGAGGGGCCGATGTGGCGACGGACGAACTCGTCGGGTTCGGACAACTCGGCGATCGGAACGGGCATCGGAAGCCTCCAGGCTGGGGTCGGTTGCTTCCCCGGCTGTCATCGGTACCTGAGAGTTTTCGCCCGGCGGACCGAGCCTTCCCCGTCGGTGGCCACGTCTCCCCGGTGCTGCGGTGGGAGGGGAGTGGTGGCGCTTTCCAGCGTGCCTGACTCGGACGGTCCGTGTGCCTGAGAGATTCCGGGGAGGTTGCTCCTTCGGCGCCGCCGGCGGGCCGGCGACTCTCCCGTTCGAGTCGAACGGCGATTCAGTTGTCGGTGTGCCGGCACGGCCGACACCTCCGCAGCGTAGCGGCGCAGCGGTGGCCGTGTCGTGACCGGTCAGCTCACCCAGTCGGGCCCGAAGTAGAGCGACGGCACCCGCTCGGCACGGTAGGACGTGAACTCCCGGTCGGAGTCACCGAAGGAGAGATCCCACACGATGTCGCCGCCCGCCGCACCGTCGGGGGCCACCTCGACGATGCGCACGTTGGCGTACTCGTCGGGCATGTCGATGCCGCCATGGGTGATCAGCACGTTGCCGTTGTCCATCCGGTCGGCGTCACCGAGGAACCTCGCGTAGAGCGCCCGGCCCTGGACGTCGTCCATCCGGTGCTCCCACACCTGGGTGGCCGACCACTGCACCGGATCGTCGTCGGTGTCGTCCACCTCGTAGAGCACGGCGCGGCTGTAGGTGGGAGTTTCGGGGTCTGCGACCTCGGTGCCCGGTCGGAAGTTGCCGTTGTCGTAGAGCAGGATCGAGCCGTCGTCCTGGACCTCGACGGCGTGCTGGTGGTGGGGAGTGTCACCGTCGAGGGGGATGGTGCCCTGGGCGCCGAGGATCCAGCGCACGCTCGCCTGCGGGCCGAGGTCGTCGAGATGGTCGAGGGCGATCACCTGGTCGGTGTGCCGCGACGAGATGATGATGGCGTCGCGCTGCTCGTCGTAGATCACGGCGTTGGCATGGGTCCAGTCCCGGAAGTCGGTGCTCTCGAAGA
>Ga0102928_1000798_pt1 | contig 20306 bp, 18 predicted proteins | sample SalPonR1_B_D1_MG_FD_78504 | JGI IMG/M metagenome (GOLD analysis project Ga0102928, IMG submission 78504) | Salt pond soil microbial communities from South San Francisco under conditions of wetland restoration - Salt Pond MetaG R1_B_D1_MG | ecosystem: Environmental > Aquatic > Marine > Intertidal...
ATCGCCGCCGAGGCCGGGTTGGTGCCGTGAGCAGAGGCCGGAATCAGGCAGACCTTGCGCTGGCTGTCGCCGCGTGACGCGTGGTAGCGGGAAATGGCGAGCAATCCCGAGTACTCGCCCTGGGCGCCGGAGTTCGGCTGCATGGAGACCGCGTCATATCCGGTGATGTCGGCCAGGTCCCGCTCCAGATCCGCAAGCAGCTGAGCATAGCCCTGCGCCTGCGAAGCCGGCGCGTAAGGGTGCAGATTGGCGAACTCGGGCCAGCTGACCGGCAGCATTTCAGCAGTCGCGTTCAGCTTCATCGTGCAGGAGCCGAGGGGAATCATGCCGTGCACGAGCGAGTAGTCCTTCGCTTCCAGGCGCCGGATATAGCGCGTGATCTCGGCTTCCGACCGGTAGAGTGAGAACACCGGATGCGTGAGGATGGCATCGACGCGCCGCAGGCTCGCGGGCAGTGATGCATCAGCGCCTCCGGTGATTGTCGCGTCGAGGGCATCGGTCACCAGCCCGTGATCGTCGCCCAGCACCAGAGCGAGCAGGCATTCGACATCCGCCACCGTGCAGGTCTCGTCAAAGCTCACACCATAGCTGCCATCGGCGAAGACACGCAGGTTGTAGCCTGCGGCCTCGGCGCGGGCGCCAAGATCCGCATCGGCCTCAAAGACCACGGTATCGAAGAAACGCGGCGCTGTCTCCACGGCCTTCTGCTGCAGACCGCGGGCGAAGATGGCCGCCAGCCGATGCACGCGCTCGGCAATGATTTTCAGCCCCCGGGGGCCATGATAAACAGCATAAAAGGCCGCCAGATTGGCCAGCAGGGCCTGCGCCGTGCAGATGTTGGAGGTGGCGCGCTCGCGTCGGATATGCTGCTCCCGGGTCTGCATAGCCATGCGCAGCGCCGTTTCGCCACGACTATCGACCGATACGCCGATAATGCGCCCCGGCAGCATACGCTTGAGCGGCTCACGTGCTGCGAAGAATGCCGCGTGCGGACCGCCGTAACCCATCGGTACACCAAAGCGCTGGGCGGAGCCGAGCACGATGTCGGCACCCATCTCGCCGGGGGACCGCAGCAACACCAGCGCCAGCAGGTCACTCGCGACCGCCACCATGGCTCCGCGCTCCTTCGCCAGCGAGATCAGTGACTCCAGGTCCCCGATCTCGCCGCGGGTGTCCGGGTAGGAGAACAGCGCGCCGAAGGGTGTGTACTGCTCGATCTTTGGCGCCTCATCGACAACCAGTTCAATACCGAAGCCCGCGGCGCGGGTGCGCAGCACCGCCAGCGTCTGCGGATGGCAGCGCGCGTCGGCAAAAAACTGCCTGGGGCCGTTGCCCTTTGCAGAGCGCAGGCATACGGCCATGGCCTCTGCGGCGGCCGTGGCTTCGTCCAGCAGCGAGGCGTTTGCCAACTCCATTCCCGTGAGGTCCATGACCATCTGCTGAAAATTAAGCAGGCTTTCCAGGCGACCCTGGGCAATTTCAGGCTGATACGGTGTGTAGGCGGTGTACCATGCCGGATTCTCGAGCACGTTACGCTGCACCACCGGGGGCATGACCGTGCCGTAGTAACCCTGTCCGATCAAGGATCGCTTGACCGTGTTTTTCTGCGCGACCGAGCGCAGAGCTGCCAGGGCCTGCTGCTCGGACAGTGCCGCGGGCACAGCCAGAGGCCCTGCCTGGCGGATCGCCGCCGGCAGCGTGCGCTCAACCAGCGCGTCCAGGGAATCACAGCCGAGGGTCGACAGCATGTGATCGACGTCCCCGTCGCCGGGTCCGATGTGCCGGTCGCTGAAGGCCGGCTCGACGAGCTGATCCAGGGGCTGGGTTTCCATCGGATGATGAGCTGATGATGAAGGCATGGCATATCTCACGCTGGCAGAATCCTCAAGTCGCAAAGGCTAGCAACAGTGTTTCCTATAGGCAACAAAATCGTCAAAAAGGGAATTTTTTTCGAACACCCTGTGATACGGTTAATCTCTCGCGGTAGATGTATGGCCGCTGTCATTCCCCGGCAGGCGACAGGAACAGCATGAACGAAGATCCCCGCTTGCGGCGGGATGACAAGGTAAAAGCGCCCCGCATTGCGCGACGCAGCGCCACTGAGGCGACCCTGCAGCCGCTGCAGCTGGGCGAGCGGGTCCGCGCGATACGGCTCAGCCAGCAACTGACGCTTGAAGAGGCGAGCCAGCGCACCGGGGTCGCCCGCTCCACGCTGTCAAAAATAGAAAACGAGCTGATATCGCCAACCTTCACCATTGTGCAGAAGCTGGTGCACGGACTCGGTATCGACATTCCCCAGCTGTTCAGCCAGCCCCGGGCCGGCGCCACGCCTGGCGGGCGGCGCGATATCACCCGTCGCGGTGCCGGTAAGCCGCACCCCACGCCAACCTACGCCCACGAACTTCTGGCCACCGAGCTCACCCAGAAAAAGATGGTGCCCTTTCGCACCGAGGTGCATGCGCGCGACTTCGCCGAATACCCCGAGTGGATTCGCCACGAGGGCGAGGAGTTTCTGTTTGTGCTCAGCGGGACGATTATGCTCTACACCGAATTCTACGAGCCCGTGGAGCTGCAGGAAGGCGACAGCGCCTACTACGACTGCACCATGGGCCACGCCCTCGTTTCCATCAGTGCGCGGGACGCCGAGGTGCTCTGGGTGACGGCTTAGACGCGGCCGCCGCCCCGCTGTTTCCTATTGGAAACAACGGGGCGCTGAGGCATCATATCGACAGAGAATCCCGGCCGGCAGCGGCCGCCTGACCACGACTTCATTCCGGGAGAAATACCGTGACCGATACCCCCCAGACTCTGCTGCACACACCACTCGCCGACCTGCACCGGGAGTGCGGCGCCCGAATGACACCGTTCGCCGGTTACGAGATGCCGCTGCAGTTCGCACTCGGCGTCAAGCGCGAGCATCTGCACACACGCGAACATGCCGGCCTGTTTGATGTGTCGCACATGGGTCAGCTGATGCTGCGGGGCGTCGAGGCCGACCGGGCTCTCGAAGCACTGATTCCCTCGGATATCGTCGGCCTCGCCGAAGGACGTCAGCGCTATGGTCTTCTGACCAACGCCGACGGCGGCATCATCGACGACCTGATGATCGCTCGGCACAGCGAGGGACTTTTCCTGGTGGTCAACGCCGCGCGCAAGGCAGTGGATATCGCGCACCTGCGTGAACACCTGCCGTCGGAGGTCCGCCTGGAATGTCTCGAGGACCGCGCGCTCCTTGCGCTCCAGGGTCCCTCCGCGGAGGCGGTGCTCGTTCGCCTGCAGCCCGCCGCGGCGGATATGCGCTTCATGGACAGCCAGACGCTCGAGATTGCCGGCGTCGACTGCATCGTGTCCCGCAGCGGCTACACCGGCGAGGACGGCTATGAGCTATCGATACCGGCAGACAAGGCAGAATCATTGGCCAGACAGCTGCTCGATTTTCCCGAGGTGGAACCGATCGGACTCGGGGCGCGCAACTCACTGCGCCTGGAGGCCGGTCTCTGCCTGTATGGCAATGACATCGACATGAGCACAACGCCGCTTGAGGCGGGCCTGAAGTGGGCCATCTCCCCTGCCCGGCGCCCGGGCGAAGCGCGGGCCGGCGGCTACATTGGCGAGGGCGTGATCGCGCAACAGCTGGAAACCGGAAACTGGTCGCGACAGCGCGTTGGACTGTTGGGCGAAGGGCGAGCCCCGGTGCGCGAGGAAGCGCCTCTCTTCAGCGAGACTGACGCCCCCGCAGGCACTGTCACCAGCGGTGTTTTCGGGCCGAGCGTCGATGGCCCGGTCGCCATGGGCTATGTCGACAAGGCGCTCGCCAAAGCGGGTACCACGGTGTTCGCCGAGGTCCGCGGCAGGCGCTTGCCAATGGCAGTAACGCGCATGCCGTTTTTCACGCCGGGCTACAAGCGCGGCTGACGGCACTTCGCTGGCGGTCTGGCCGAGGGTCGGGTATCAGATCAACCCAGACCAGCCGGTGATCCCAGGAGATCGCGCGGGATTCCACCAGAGCGCGGCAGATACAGAGTCACCACGGTACCGGCCCCCTGCGTTGAAGCCAGCGTGACGTGCCCACCTGACTGACGGACAAAGCCGTGCACCATGCTGAGTCCCAGCCCCGTTCCCTTGCCTACGGGCTTGGTCGTAAAGAAAGGCTCAAAGGCTCTCGCGAGATCCTCCTGCGGCATGCCGCACCCCGAGTCGGCAACGGACAGATAAACGTACGCTCCGGCAACAACAGAGGGCGCATCGGAAATCTCAGCGTCGTCAAGCGTACAGTTACCGGTGGTTATCCTCAGCTGCCCGCCTTCAGGCATGGCGTCGCGGGCGTTGATCGCCAGGTTCAGCAGCGCTGAATCCAGTTTCGCCGCATCCACATAGGTCTGCCCCAGGTCCTCACCCAGCTCAAAAGACAGATCGATGTTTGCAGCGAGCACCCGCTGCAGTAGCGTCTGCAGCGCACGGATCCTGGCATTGATGTCCAGCGCCGCTGGCTGCAAGGTCTGTCGACGCGAGAACGACAGCAGGCTGTCAACCAGATCGCTGGCGCGCATGGCGGCCGTCGAGGTCATGTCGACCATTTCACGCAGTGGATCGTCCACCAGCGCTTCCGCCAGCAGATCCGTGTTACCGATAATCACGGTGAGCAGGTTGTTGAAATCATGCGCGATACCCCCGGTCAGCTGCCCTATCGCCTCCAGTTTCTCCGCTTGCTCCATTCGCTGTGCGAGCTCCCTGCGCTCCGTAACATCCTGCACATAAATGGCAAATCCCTCGGGGACAGGGTAGGACGTAACGCAGAGCCAGGCGCCGCTATCAGGATAATACTCGGTGAATGCCACGCGCTCCCCGGAGTAGAGCGCCCTCTTGAAAGACACACCAAACGCGGTGTCGGCAGTGCCCGGAAAGCAGGCCCATGCGTGGCGGCCCATCACGCTGGACACGCTCAAGCGCACCAGCCGGGCAAACGCCGAATTGGCGTAGGTGACGACATACTGGTGGTTCAGCGTAACGAACGCATCCTTCATGTTTTCAAGGGTACGATGCAGGCGCTGCTGCAGCTGTTGCGCATCCTCCGAAACCTCCGCGTCGGCGCTGCGAGCAGCGATGCCACCGACTCGCAGCGAGATGGCCTCACGCAAGTCGGCCACCTCACGACGCGCAGCGACCAGGGATGTCACATCGCGCGCCAGCACAAGCTCCGCCCGGACTCCCTCGTGCTCGATGGCTTCTGAGGTAATGTCGACGGTAATCAGTTGGCCATCGCGGCGCCGATGGAGCCAGAAACCAGCCTCGTCCAGACCCTGGGTCACGCCGCGAACATTCGCCTCAAGCAGTGGAATATCAGCTGCAGGCCGGATATCCCGCAGCGTCATCCGCTGAAATTCTTCGCGACTGTAGCCGTAAACACGCACGGCGGCGTCGTTCACTGAAAGGAAGCGCAGGGAATCCAGCGCATAGACCCACATGGGATCGGGATGACGCATGAAGAACAGCTCGGCCTGCTGCAGACGGGTCATTGAGGTCGGGGACGACAATACCCGGCGAGTGACAGGCTTCCCGGCCGGGTGATATGACAGTTCTCGCTGCGAGCCAGCGTAAGTGGCTCGATCAGTGTGTGCTCAAGAGTGTCGTCAGTGATGCGTCTGGGCTGAATTTCCATTATGTGCCTCACTTGTCAGGGAGCCAGCACTCGTTGCGTATGCAACGTCATAGAAAACTTATAACGCGTGTGAGCCCTGCTCTCAACCGCTTCATGCAAGGTTATGGAGAAAGCAGTAAGATCATGGCCAACGCACATCCGGCTGCCACACGAGACTCCACACATGACACAACCGGTTCCCGTCCGTGACGCCGCTAGCGTGATCCTGGTTCGTGATCGCGCTACGCACCCGAAAATCCTCATGGGCCAGCGCAGCCGCACGGCCACTTTCATGCCGGGTGTGTATGTCTTCCCCGGCGGAGCCGTGGATGACGGCGATCCCCATGTCCCACTGCTGCAGCGACTCAACGCCACCTGCGCAGAGCGCCTGCGCGAAGGGGCCAGCGACACGCTGGTCAGCGGGCTGCAGGCTGCTGCAATCCGGGAAGTCAGCGAGGAGACGGGATTGCTGCTGGGTCAGCCGGGTATCTGGAGCGACAATGCACCCGCGGGCTGGGAGAATTTTCAAAAGAAGGCCTGCAAACCCTGTGCGCGCGGTTTCCGCTTCGTATTCCGGGCCATCACGCCCGTCGGACCACCGCGTCGCTTTGATGCGCGCTTCTTTCTGGTAAACGCCGACCTGGCGGTCTACGGGGAAGACCTGGATGACTTTTCAGATGCCACCGATGAGCTGTCCAACCTGCGCTGGGTGCCACTGGATGAGATCGACTCGCTACGCATCGCATTGCGTTTATTACGACGCTGGCACTGGAAACGGCGGCAGGCCACATGGCACACGACGAAGCTCCGGATACCGTGCCCTGCATCACCGGCGACCGTGAGCAGGCACTGCGCAGCGTCCGACCGGATCGCAGCCGCTTCGCTTACTGACAGCGACTTTGCGGCGACAGACATGGAGATAAGCACACCGGCGCTCGCACTGCCCGACGACAGGCAAGGGTATACCTGCATTAACACCACGGAGGGGTCGTGCCCAGACACTATTGGCTTCCTGTCGGCAGCTTGTTTAGGATCGGCGCCTCATCCGTTTAACCCGCTCAAAGAGATATAACCATGAAGCCAGAAACCATTGCGCTGCACCACGGCTACTCGCCAGACTCGCAGAACGCGGTCGCCGTACCGATTCACCAGACTACCTCCTTTTCGTTTGACAGCGCGCAGCACGCTGCCGATCTTTTTGATCTCAAAGTAGAAGGCAATATCTACTCACGCATCATGAACCCCACCTGCGCAGTGCTGGAGCAGCGGGTAGCGGCGCTGGAGGGTGGTGTCGCCGGGCTCGCGGTCGCCTCGGGCATGGCAGCGATCACCGCGGCCATCCAGACCATTGCCGAAGCGGGTGACAACATCGTGTCAATCAGCGAGCTGTACGGTGGCACCTACAATCTGTTTGCGCATACCCTGCCGCGGCAGGGCATCGCGGTCCGCTTTGCCGACAAGGACGATTTTGAGGCGCTTGAGGCTCTGATCGACAAACGGACCAAGGCGGTTTATTGCGAAAGTATCGGCAACCCGTCCGGCGGCATTGTCGATATCGCCCGGCTGGCCGAGGTCGCCCACCGGCATGGCGTGCCGGTGATGGTGGACAATACGGCGGCCACCCCATTTCTATGCACACCGATCGAGCACGGTGCCGACATCGTCGTCAATTCGGCGACCAAGTATATCGGTGGCCATGGCACCACCGTAGGCGGTGTCATCGTGGATTCGGGCAAGTTCCCCTGGGCCGAGAATGCCAATCGCTTCCCGCTGTTGACTGAACCCGATGTTTCCTATCACGGGGTAAGCTATACCCGCGATGTTGGGGACGCTGCCTTTATCGCCCGCGCAAGAGTTGTCCCTTTGCGCAACATGGGTGCAGCGCTGTCTGCCCAGGCTGCCTGGAACCTGCTGCAGGGCCTGGAGACATTGTCGCTGCGCATGGAGCGTGTATGCGCCAATACGCTCACTGTAGCCAGGCACCTTGATGCCCATTCCCAGGTTGCCTGGGTGCATTACGCCGGCCTTGAAAGCCACCCTGACCATGCGCTGGCCAGGCGTTACATGAACGGTCATGCATCGGGCATCCTCAGCTTTGGTATTGACGGCGGTCAGGCGGCCGGCGAGCGCTTCTATGATGCCTTGTCGCTGATTCTGCGGCTGGTCAATATCGGTGATGCGAAAAGCTGCTCATCCATTCCGGCCTCGACCACCCATCGTCAGCTGAACGAGCAGGAGCTCAGGGCGGCGGGTGTTACGGCTGACATGGTGCGCTTGTCAATCGGCATAGAGCATATTGACGATTTGCTGGCGGACATAGATCAAGCGCTGGAGGCCTCGAGGGGATGCAAATGACTCTTATTTGCATTATTATCTGAGTGATTCCCCAATGAGGACGATAGAATGCGTTTGAAAAATCTGTGCATCGCAATGTGTCTCGTGGCTTCGCCGATGGTCTCGCTCGCCGATGACAGACCCGATCATTATGCGGGTGAAAAGGCAGAAACCCTTGAAGAAGCGCTGGCGAATCTGCGCACTTACAGCGACAAGCTCTCTGACCTCGTAGAGGGCGAGAGCGTCGACAGTGACAAGCTGTATTCAGTGCACAAGATCACCTATACGCTGGAGAATGCCCTGCAAACAGTGGAAGACGAATTGCAGGCGCTGGCAGAAACACTCGAGTCAGTGCACATCGCCTCCGAGCGGGGTGAGACGACTACCGTGGCTGAGGACAGCCGGGTGTTCCTGGAGAAAACGCGGATTCTTTTGCAGCAGACGCCGCGTTGATCGATGCTGCGTCAATCCATGATTCGGGCCAGGTGCCATCGGCATCTGGCTCCGGAAACTGGTCGGGACGGCAGGATTTGAACCTGCGACCACCACACCCCCAGTGTGGTGCGCTACCAGGCTGCGCTACGCCCCGAATGCCCTAGTGGACGTCGCGCATTATACGCAACTACCCGTGGGAAACAACGTCTAACGCCCCGGCTTCAGCAACTCGAGCACGTCCTCGAGATCCTCAATGGTTTCCTTGATCACCGCCTGGATTTCCGCGGGCCGCAAACCGGCGTCCTTCTCGTCCGTCATACGCTGGCGGGCGCCACCGATGGTGTAGCCCTCCTCGTAAAGCAAGGCCCGTATCTGGCGGATGGTAAGGACGTCCTCACGCTGATAGTAGCGACGGTTGCCGCGGCGCTTCACGGGCTTCAGCTGTGGGAACTCCTGCTCCCAGTAGCGCAGCACATGCGGCTTCACCGCGCACAGCTCACTGACTTCGCCAATCGTGAAATAGCGTTTGCCGGGGATGGCGGGCAGTTCGTTATTGTGACTCGGTTCCAGCATATTCTTCTACCCTGGCTTTGAGCTTCTGTCCTGGCCGAAAGGTTACCACCCTGCGAGCGGAAATGGGTATCTCCTCGCCGGTCTTGGGATTGCGGCCGGGACGCTGGCTCTTATCGCGCAGATCAAAATTACCAAAGCCGGAGAGCTTCACCTGCTCATTGTTCTCCAGACAGGTGCGGATCTCCTCGAAAAAGAGTTCCACCAGCTCCTTGGCCTCGCGCTTGTTCAATCCCAGTTCCTCGAACAAACGTTCTGCCATTTCCGATTTGGTCAGGGCCGTCATTGCTCCGCCACTCAGCTCCTTTGCTCAGCATCATAATTTTTCCTCAACGAATCAATGACTTGCTGCACGACCTCAGTCACTTCTTCATCCGAAAGAGTGCGCGATTGATCCCGGAAAGTCAAACCCATTGCAAGACTTTTCCTTTTAGGATCAATGCCTTTGCCCTCATAGACATCAAATAGCGTGAAGTCCTCGAAGTAAGGCCCCGCCACGGTTCTAACATTTTCCGCCAGCTCCGCTGCCGTGATGCGCTTGTCCACCACCACGGCGATATCGCGGCGTACCACGGGAAAGCGCGAAACCGGCGTAAACGCCGGCATGCGGGCGGAGAGCAGTGCGCGGGTGCCGATCTCGGCAACGTAGATATCCAGATCGAGGTCGAGGGTGGCGCGGACCGAGGGATGCAGAGCACCTAGGTAGCCCACTTCCTCGCCGTCCAGGTGAATCGCCGCCGTACGTCCGGGGTGCAGTGCTGATCGCTCACTGGCGACAAAGCGTAGCTCGCCCTCACGCCGGGCGAGGCGGAACAGACTTTCAATGTCACCCTTGAGATCATAGAAATCCGCCGCATCACGCGACGCATCCCAGCCCTCCGGCTGACGCGGCCCCGCGAGCAGGAGACACAGTATGGGCTCCTGCAGCAGCCCCTTGCCGGCGGGAACAAAACGCAGACCCGTCTCGTAAAGCCGCAGTCTGCCTTGCTGCCGGTTGAGATTGCGCCTCGCGACGCTCACCAGCCCGGGCAGCAGACTCGTGCGCATCACCGCCATGTCCGCGGATATCGGATTACTCAGCGACACTGGCGAGGTATCGGGATCAAACAGGTGCTGAAGCGCCGGTTCGACAAAGCTGTAGGTAATGGCTTCGTTGTAGCCGCGCGATGCCAGGTGCGAGCGCAGAGGACGCAATGACAGCCGGGTTTCATCCTGCGCTGGCATCGCCAGGTCCGCTCGAATGCGACGCGTCGGCAGGCGCTCATAGCCATAGACCCGCGCCAGCTCTTCCAGCAGGTCGGCCTCAATGGCGATATCAAAGCGCCAGCCTGGCACTTCGCACAGCCAGCCCTCTTCGGTCGCGGTCACGCCAAGGCCGAGCCCGCCGAGAATGCGCTCCACATCAGCACCGGGCATGTCCAGCCCCAGGACCCGGGGAATACGGGCCGCGCGCAGGGCTACCGGGGCGCGGGCCGGCAGGTGCGCCTCGTCCACGACCTCGATCACCGGGCCGGCACTGCCGCCGGCAATCTCCAGTAGCAGCGCCGTAGCGCGCTCCATGGCGCGACGCTGCAGGGTGAAATCCACCCCGCGCTCGAAGCGGTGTGAAGAATCCGTATGCAGACCGTAACCGCGAGCCTGCCCCGCCATCGGCTGCGGCGCGAAAAAGGCCGATTCCAGAAACAGGTTGCAACTGTCCGCACTCACCGCGCTGGCCTGCCCACCCATGATGCCGGCCAGGGCAAGGGGACGCTGATGGTCCGCAATCACCAGGCTGTTTTCATGCAGTTCGACGGTCTGGCCATCCAGCAACTCCAGTGACTCCCCGGGGCGGGCGCAGCGCACAACAATGCCTCCCTGCAGGGTTTCGACATCAAACGCGTGCATGGGCTGACCCAGCTCAAGCAGCACAAAGTTGGTCACGTCCACCGCAGGATCGATGCTGCGCACACCGGCGCGGCGCAGCCGCTCCTGCAGCCACAGCGGCGAGGGCCGCGATAGATCCACACCCTCGATAACCCGGCCGATGTAGCGCGGGCAGCGCTCTGGTGCGTCCAGGACCACGTCGAAGGTGCGCTCAATCGTCGGCGACACCGGTGCTATTTCCGGCGAGCACAGGGGCACGCCGTTGAGCAGTGCCACCTCCCGGGCAATACCGAGCAGGCTAAGGCAGTCCGCGCGGTTCGGCGTCAGGTCCACCTCAATCACTTGATCGTCCAGCCCCAGATACTCCCGCAGGTCTATGCCCACCGGTGCTTCCGACGCCAGCTCCATCAGGCCGGCATCGGCCTCGGACAGCCCCAGTTCGGCTTCAGCGCAGAGCATGCCCTCGGAGGCCTGACCGCGCAGCTTCGCCTTACGGATGCGGAAGTCGCCCGGCAACACCGCACCGACCTGCGCAAATGGCGCCTTCAGCCCCGCACGGGCATTCGGCGCGCCGCAGACCACCTGCAGCGATTCGGCGCCCGCATTCACCTGGCACAGGCGCAGCTTGTCGGCATCCGGATGCGGTTCGGTGCTGACAATCTCGCCCACCACAACGCCGCTGAACGCACCGGCAACCGGCTCCACGGCGTCCACCTCGAGACCGGCCATGGTGAGCTGATGCGCCAGTGCCCGGGTGTCGACATCCGGATTCACCCATTCGCGCAGCCACTGTTCACTGATTTTCACGATTCATTCTCTCCTGCAGCGGATGGACTCAGAACTGCTCAAGGAAGCGCAGGTCGTTCTCAAAAAACAGACGCAGATCATTCACGCCATAGCGCAGCATCGCCAGACGCTCCACTCCCATACCAAAGGCAAAGCCAGTGTATGTTTCCGTATCGATGCCGCAGTGGGCGAACACCGCCGGATGCACCATGCCGCAGCCCATCACCTCGAGCCAGCCAGTCTGGCTGCAGACACGGCAGCCAGCGCCGCCGCACTGCACACACTGGATGTCCACCTCGGCCGAGGGCTCGGTAAACGGGAAATAGGACGGTCGGAAACGCACCGCCAGATCACGCTCGAAGAACACCTGGAGGAACTCTTCGATCAGGCCCTTCAGGTCGGCAAAGCTGGAATGGTCATCCACCAGCAGGCCCTCGACCTGATGAAACATCGGCGTGTGGGTGAGGTCGGAATCGCAGCGATAGACGCGGCCCGGGCAGATGATGCGCAGGGGCGGCGACTGACTCTCCATCACGCGCACCTGCACCGGCGATGTGTGCGTGCGCAGCACTGTGGTCTCGTCGACATAGAAGGTGTCGTGCATGGCCCGCGCCGGGTGATGCGCGGGAATATTGAGTGCCTCGAAGTTATGGTAGTCATCTTCGATTTCCGGACCTTCCACCACATCAAAGCCGATGGCGCCGAAAAAGTCCTGCATGCGCTCGATGGTGCGGGTAACCGGGTGCTGGCGCCCGGTGCGCTGGCCGCGGCCGGGCAGCGTCACATCGATGGTTTCAGCGGCCAGCTGCTGCGCCACCGCCGCCTGCTCCAGCGTCGCCTTGCGCTCGCCAATCAGCGCCTGAAGCGCCTGCTTAGCCTCGTTGATTTCGGCACCGGCGGCAGGCCGCTCTTCGGCGGACAGCTTGCCCAGACCTTTCAGCAGCGCTGTGAGATGCCCCTTCTTGCCCAGGTATTCCACCCGCAGCTGCTCGAGTGCGGCGTTATCCTCGGCGGCGACAATCGCGTCCCGCGCGGCGTCCGACAACGCTTTGAGGTTCTCCATGGCTTGTATCCGTACTCTGTCGTGACTGGTTTGCGCCCGAGCTGACAACGGGCAATAAAAAAGGGGAAGAGCGTCGCCCTTCCCCTCTGTGTTGCCGGTTTCCGGCGGGTAGTCGCTGCGGCAACGGCGCCGCAGCAAGGGGGCGATCAGGCGGCGAGTGCCGCCTTCGCCTGCTCTACCACGGCGGCAAACGCCGGCTTGTCATGCACCGCCAGATCTGCCAGGACACGACGGTCCAGGGAAATGTCGGCTTTTTTCAGGCCATTGATGAGCCGGCTGTAGGTCATGCCGTTGGCGCGGGACTGGGCGTTGATACGCGTAATCCACAGCGCGCGGAACTGGCGCTTCCTCTGTCGACGGTCACGGTAGGCGTACTGACCAGCCTTGGTGACCGCCTGCTTGGCAACGCGGAACACGCGGCTGCGCGCACCATAGTAGCCTTTTGCCTGCTTGAGTATCTTCTTGTGCCGCCGGTGAGCGACAACACCACGTTTTACACGGGCCATGCGTCTTCTCCTGTGTGATAACCGTTAGCGTGCCCGCAACATGCGGTCGATCAGGACCTTGTCACTGGCGTGAATCATGGAAGTGCCTCGCAGCTGGCGCTTCCGCTTGGTGGTCATCTTAGTCAGGATGTGACTCTTGTAAGCGCTCTTGCGCTTGTAGCCGCCGGCAGTCTTCTTGAACCGCTTGGCTGCCCCGCTGTGAATTTTTGCTTTAGGCATAGTGTGTACTCCGTATGCGAAGTGTCAGTAACGAAGAAACAAGGGCATTCACGGGCCGCTAGTTCTTCTTCTTTGGGGCGATTACCATGGTCATCTGCCGGCCTTCCATTTTCGGGAACTGCTCGACACCGCCCAATTCCGCCAGATCAGCTTCTACCCGCTTGAGTAGCTCCATGCCGATTTCCTGGTGAGCCATTTCACGACCGCGAAAACGCAGCGTAACCTTGGCCTTATCGCCATTTTCCAGAAAACGTGTCAGGTTGCGTAACTTCACCTGATAGTCTCCTTCTTCCGTCCCTGGACGAAACTTCATTTCCTTGACCTGTGTTCGCTTCTGCTTCTTTTTCTGGGCGTTTTTCTGCTTTTTCGCCTCGAACACATGCTTGCCGTAATCCATGATCTTGCAGACCACGGGATCCGACTGATCCGCTATCAATACTAGATCCAGACTGGCGGCTTCGGCTTTCGCCCTGGCTTCCGCGATCGGTACGATCCCGAGCTGCTCACCATCTTCTGCGATCAGACGGACACGGTCCGCCGTGATCTCGTCATTGGTCAGGGATTTCTTCCCCTTGCCGGCTTCTTTCTTAATGCTGATTCTCCATTGCAATACGACCGAGCCGGCCAACATCCTCGGTAAGGAGGCGACTGAACGCCTCGAGATCCATGGACCCCAGATCCTCACCACGACGCGACCGCACGGCCACAGTTTGCGACTCCACTTCTTTATCGCCAATAACCAGGAGATAAGGGATGCGCTGAATCGTGTGCTCCCGGATTTTAAAGCCGATCTTCTCGTTTCTCAAGTCTGATACCACCCTAAACCCCTTGTTCTGCAAGGATTCCTGGACTTTTTCCACATAATCGACCTGTTTGTCGGTGATATTCATCACCACAGCTTGCTGCGGCGCCAGCCAGACCGGGAACGCCCCTTCGTAATGCTCGATGAGAATGCCGATGAATCGCTCGAAAGATCCAAGAATGGCGCGGTGCAGCATTACCGGCACTTTGCGCGAGCCGTCCTCCGCCACATATTGGGCATCCAGCCGCCCGGGCATGGAGAAATCCACCTGCATTGTGCCCAGCTGCCAGACCCGGCCGATGCAGTCGCGCAGGGAGAATTCGATCTTCGGACCATAGAAGGCCCCCTCCCCCGGCAGCTCCTCCCAGTCGAGCCCCTGGGCATCCAGCGCATCGCCAAGCGCCTTCTCGGCCCGATCCCAGTCCTCGTCGCTACCGACGCGCTTGGCCGGCCGCGTCGACAGGCGGTAGATTACATCGCTGAAGCCGAAGTCCGCATACACCTGGTGCAGAAAGTCGATGAAGGCCGACACCTCCGGCTGGATCTGCGCTTCCGTGCAGAAAATGTGGCCGTCGTCCTGGGTGAAGCCGCGCACCCGCATAATGCCGTGCAGCGAGCCCGAGGGCTCGTTGCGGTGGCAGCTGCCGAACTCCGCCAGGCGCAGGGGCAGATCCCGGTAGGAGCGCAGGCCCTGGTTGAACACCTGCACGTGGCAGGGACAGTTCATGGGCTTGACCGCGTACTCTCGCTCTTCGGCATGCAGCAGGAACATGTCATCGCCGAACTTCTCGGCATGGCCGGACTTTTCCCACAGCGTCATGTCGACGATCTGCGGCGTCTTGATCTCACGGTAGCCCTCGCGTTTCTGGGCCTCACGCATGTGCTGCTCGACTACCTGGTACAGGGTCCACCCATTCGGGTGCCAGAAGACCATGCCCGGCGCCTCCTCCTGGGTGTGGAACAGATCCAGCTTCTTCGCGATCTTACGGTGGTCGCGCTTCTCGGCCTCCTCGATACGCGTGAGATATTGCTTCAGCTGCTTTTTACTGGACCAGGCGGTGCCGTAAATGCGCTGCAGCATTTCATTGCTGGCGTCACCGCGCCAGTAGGCCCCGGCCAGCTTGGTCAGCTTAAAGGCCTTGAGTCGTCCGGTGCTCGGTACGTGGGGGCCGCGGCACAGGTCCATCCAGTCTCCCTGCCGGTACACCGAAATGTCCTCGCCCTCCGGCAGTTCGTTGACGATCTGCACTTTGTAATGCTCGCCAAGCTGCCCAAAGGCCTGCACTGCCTGCTCCCGGGACATGACCTCGCGGGTGACCGGCAGATCCGCCTCGGCCAGCTCGACCATACGCGCCTCAATACGCTCAAGGTCATCCGGCGTGAAGTGGTGCTCCGTGGCGAAGTCGTAATAAAAGCCATCTTCTATGACCGGACCAATAGTGACCTGCGTCCCCGGGTACAGGTCCTGCACCGCCATGGCCAGCAGATGGGCCGTGGAATGGCGGATGATTTCCAGCGCGGCGTCGTCCCTGTCCGTGACGATGGCAAGCGAGGCATCGGCGTGCATGACGTATGAGGTGTCCACCTCACGGCCATCCACTACGCCGGCGAGCGCGGCCTTGGCCAGGCCGGGACCAATATCGGCGGCCACATCAGCGACGGAAACGGGATGATCAAACTGTCGGGCATTGCCGTCAGGCAAGGTAATCGAGGGCATGTTGTGCTCCTGTCAGTGGTGACCCCTACGAAAGGCCACGTGTTGGGGTAGTTGCGAAACGCCGGCGAACGCCGCGTTCTCAACCCGCCACTATGCCCGATTTAGTCGGCGAGTGGAAGCTCGACGTCTCGCCGCACGGCTACTGCAGGAAAGCCTGCTGTTTGAGCTCCGCGAGCTGATCGCGCAGCGACGCCGCCTCCTCGAACTCAAGGTTCTTGGCGTGCTCGTGCATCTGGTTCTCGATCTGCGTGAAGCGCCGCGCGAGCGCCGCGGGCGACAGCTTCGTCACGTCCGTGCTGTAAGCAAGCGAATCCTCCGCGACCTTGCGCCCCTTGGCTTTCGCCTTGGTCGGCATGCGTCGCGCGCCTTCCATGATGTCCTGAACCGACTTGTGAATGCCGATGGGCGTGATGTTATGCGCCAGGTTATGCGTCACCTGCTTCTCGCGCCGGCGGGCGGTTTCGTCCATTGCCCGCTGCATGGAGCCGGTAATGTTGTCAGCGTAAAGAATGGCGCGTCCACTCAGGTTCCGCGCCGCGCGGCCAATAGTCTGTATCAACGAGCGATCGGAGCGCAGGAAGCCCTCCTTGTCCGCATCGAGAATCGCCACCAGCGATACCTCCGGCATATCCAGACCCTCGCGCAGCAGGTTGATGCCCACCAGCACGTCGAACTTGCCCAGCCGCAGGTCGCGAATAATCTCAACCCGCTCCACTGTGTCGATATCCGAATGCAGGTAGCGCACGCGCACGTCGTGTTCCGCCAGGTATTCCGTAAGATCCTCCGCCATGCGCTTGGTCAGCGTGGTCACGAGAATGCGTTCGTCTTTTTCCAGCACAGTGCGTATTTCGCCGAGCAGGTCGTCTACCTGCGAAATCGCGGGCCGAACCTCGATCTCGGGATCAATAAGACCCGTCGGCCGCACCACCTGCTCCACCGTCCGGCCCGAATGATCCTTCTCATAGGGGCCCGGTGTCGCAGAGACAAAAATGGCCTGGGGAAGCAATTGCTCCCACTCCTCGAACTTCAGCGGCCGGTTATCCAGCGCCGACGGCAGGCGGAAGCCGTACTCGACCAGAGTTTCCTTGCGCGAGCGATCACCGCGGAACATGGCGCCAATCTGCGGGATGCTGGCGTGAGACTCATCCACGATCACCAGCGCATTATCCGGCAGGTACTCGAACAGGGTCGGCGGCGGCTCACCGGGAGCACGACCTGACAGATAGCGCGAGTAGTTCTCCACGCCCTGGCAGTAACCCAGTTCGCGGATCATCTCGATATCGTAGCGCGTGCGCTGCTGCAGGCGCTGCGCCTCGACCAGCTTGTTGTTGTCCTTGAGCTGCGCGACCCGCTCCGTTAGCTCCACCTCGATATGCTCGATTGCGTTAAGCATGATGTCGCGGGAGGTGACGTAATGCGTCTTGGGAAAGATGGTGATGCGCGGCACCCTATCTTCAACCGCCCCGGTCAGCGGATCGAACAGAACAATGTTGTCGATCTCCTCATCGAAGAGTTCGATGCGCACCGCCTGGGACTCTGCATCCGCAGGAAAGACGTCGATCACATCGCCACGCACCCGGTAAGTGCCGCGCTTGAAGTCGATGTCATTGCGCGTGTACTGCAGCTCGGCCAGCTGGCGCAGCACATCCCGCTGATTAATCATCTCGCCGCGCGACAGGTGCATCACCATCTTGAAGTACGACTGCGGATCACCCAGCCCGTAGATGGCCGAGACCGTGGCCACCACCAGGCAGTCCTGGCGCTCCAGCAGCGCCTTGGTGGCAGAAAGGCGCATCTGCTCGATGTGATCGTTCACCGAGGCATCCTTCTCGATGAAGGTGTCCGAAGAGGGCACATAGGCCTCCGGCTGATAATAGTCGTAATAAGAGACAAAGTACTCCACCGCGTTATCTGGAAAGAACTCCTTAAACTCGCCGTAGAGTTGCGCCGCCAGGGTCTTGTTGTGGGCCATGATGATGGTCGGGCGCTGGATCCGCTCGATAACGTGGGCCATGGTGAAGGTCTTGCCAGAGCCGGTCACCCCGAGCAGCGTCTGCGCCGCGAGGCCCGCCTCAATGCCCTCTACCAGAGAGCTGATGGCCGCTGGCTGATCGCCCGCGGGCTGAAAAGACGAATTCACCTTGAAAGGCTTGCCTGTGGACAAAAGGGCCTGCTCCTGTTGCTGATAATCCCCCATTATCGCGCGACTGAGTCGGGGATGCAGCAAGGACACCTGAGAGACACCAGCGTAGTCATCCGCAGCCGGCGTTTCCAGGCAGGCAGCGGGACCTGAGCGCCTCCGCCCGGACAGGCTCGCGCGCCCCGGTAAAGATTAGACCACGATCGACGTCAGAGGCGGTTGACCGACGTAAGTCGCCGCATTATTATACTCGGCCTCAGAGATGAGCCCATTCCGCCTTAGCTCAGTTGGTAGAGCAATTGACTGTTAATCAATGGGTCGCTGGTTCGAGCCCAGCAGGCGGAGCCAAATTTTGATATATAAGAAGGGGTTGCAGCGATGTGGCCCCTTTTTTTGTGCCCGGGATCTGGGCCGGGGGCGTGTGACGGGGAGTCAGTGGGTCATTTAGACAAAGCTCTACTCTCTGTGGGCGCTGCAATTACCGTTGATGGCGTTGTTCATCGTGGGTAATCTAGAATTATCGAGCGAAGATATTAAGGGGGGTAGTGCAATCAGACGTCTCCACTATCTTCCAGAATAGATTCGTAATCCTGCCCACCGTAAAACACGCCGACAATGGACACTTGGTCCTCACTAATGATGAAGGCAATCACCGTACGTTTCCTGTAGTGCGTGATCCTAAGCCCCGGCATGAGATCATTCCGCCCCTTACCACGCTGCGGAAACGTTGCCAGGCTCTCACAATAGTCCACGATGGCATCAACATACCGTGATGCAGTGAATGATGAGTCGGCTCGTGCAATATAGTCATGAATGCGGTCCAGCTGCTCTGATACTTCAGGCGCGAACTGAACGCTGTAGCTCACTCTTCGCCCTCTGCCCGCCGACTGCCTCGCTTCTCCGCCAGGTGCTCACGAACTTGCTCCGTCGTAAGCGCCAGGCCCGGTTCGTCCTGGAGTGCCTGAGCGGCTGGAATAACCTGCTCGCGCAGCCAGCTTTCCACGGCACGATCCTGCGCGAGTAAGGCCCGCAAACCATCACGGATGACCTCACTTTCGGTAGCGTATTCCCCTGCCCGTACCTTTGCCTTCACTGCATCGGCCATTTCATTTGGAAGCGTGATGCTGAATTGCTGGGTAGTGCGCATAGTGAACTCCAGTGGCTGAGTAGGATTTAATCCTATCACAGGAATTGGCGAGCGCTCCAATCCCGGACCCACCCCAGCCATGGATCGCCGTGCGTTGTCCACCCATTTCTTGGCTGGTTGAGCACGATAAATGCTACGCGGGTCGGGCGTGTTCAAATAAGTAAGAGGTGGCCTATCACCGTCGTAGAACAGCAAATCACTGACAGGGCCCAAAACCACAAACGGCGACGTATTCGGCCGCATCACTCACGAGGGTGGGATTGGAATCCCATCTGGCCATTGATTCCGCAACCGATGAAACACCAATCGCGGAGCCTTTCTTGCCGCACAAGAGATAGTGCAACGCCAAGCCGACCCTCGCATTATCAAAACCAGTTCCAGCCTGTCGATGGGGCATTTTTGAAACTGCTTGCAGGAGAACCGGATCTGCTCGCAGTGCAGCTCTGGATAGCGCCTTTCTACCCTCCGATATATTGGCATCGTCTGGCGGCGATTCGCGGAAAGCTTCTGCTTTCCACTCAGACCAGATTTTCTTCAGCAAGACATCGGTGGCTTCCAAGCCGGTCTCTTCGATAAACGAACCAAACCGCAGGGGCTGATCTGACTCGGAATCCCAGGCGCGAATCATTTCTGGAATTAGGACGGCGTGTGACAGCAAAGCATCACAACGAGCCGAAACCTGGTCTGATTTTTCTCCGCGTCTGGTTGTCGACTATCGCGTCAACGATGATGTGATGCTCTACGCAGGCGTGACTCGCGGCTTCAAGTCCGGAGGTTTCAACACCTATCCCAGTGCCGATCTGACACCAGGCCCCACTTTCCTGCAGATAGTGCCTGAGGCTACCCGTCCGGTTGATCCGGAAACAACCGTTAATTACGAGGTGGGAATCAAATCGGTGTTTTTGGACAACCGGCTGATGTTCAATGCCTTTGCGTACGCGGTGGCCTACGATGATCTTCAGGTACAGGTCATTGAAAACCAGGTCGTTGCACTGGCAAATGCAGGAGAGGCTTCGTCCAACGGCGTTGAGCTTGAAATGAAGTTCCGGGGTTCACAATACCTGACGGTTTTTGCCAATGGCG